>Ga0315279_10008391_pt1 | contig 12513 bp, 9 predicted proteins | sample YL17G06_20_MG_FD_203694 | JGI IMG/M metagenome (GOLD analysis project Ga0315279, IMG submission 203694) | Sediment microbial communities from Yellowstone Lake, YNP, Wyoming, USA - YL17G06_20 | ecosystem: Environmental > Aquatic > Freshwater > Lake > Sediment | place: USA: Wyoming | collected... | reverse complement strand
GCTCTTCGGGCCGCTTGGCGAGCGCGCGCAAGACCACCGCTTCCACCGCGCGCGGGATGCTCGGGTTGATCTGCGTCGGCGGCGTAGGCGGCTGGGTGACGTGAGCCAACAAGATTTGCGTCGGCGACTTGGCCTCGAACGGCACGCGCCCGGTCAGCAACTGGTACAGCACCACACCCAGCGAGTAGATGTCGGAGCGTTGATCCACCGAACGGCCCTCGGCCTGTTCCGGCGACATGTACTCGGGCGTGCCAATCGCCGCGCCGGTGCGCGTCATCTGCATCCCGCCCGTCAGCGCCTTGACGATGCCAAAGTCCATCAGCGTCACGTGGTCGTCCGGGCCGATAAAGGCGTTCGACGGCTTGACGTCGCGGTGCACCAGCCCGCGCTGATGCGCAAAGTTCAGCGCCGAAGCGAGCTGATTGATGACGTTGATCGTGCGCGCTATCGGCAGCGGGCCACGCTGCCGCTCGATTACCTGCGCCAGCGTGCTGCCTTCCAAATACTCGGCGGCGATGTAGTAAATGTCCTCTGCCTGTCCCACATCGTAAATGACCATGATGTTGGGATGGCGCAAGGCCGCCGCGGCCAATGCTTCCTGCCGGAAGCGCGCGACGAATTGCTCATCTTGCGCCAGGTACGCCGGCAGTACCTTGAGCGCCACGTAGCGATTCAGCGATGGCTGGTGCGCTTTGTACACCACTGCCATCCCGCCCTTGCCGGCCAATTCCAAAATCTGATATTGCCCCAGTGTCTTGCCGATTAGATTATCCATAGACCGTCTCCCCCTACAGGCTCAACTCTTATCTTACCACAAAGTGTCACGTGTTGCGGGTTACAACTACACTACATCCTTCCGCTTTTGGAAAATCATCACCAGCACCAAGACGACGAACATAATGACGACCATCGCCACCCAACGTTCCACCGGTGTGCCCTTGAACGTCTGGCCGAAACCTTTGTAGATGGCCTTGATGTTTTCTTCGGCGGTGGAAATGGCGGTGCGGCGCTTGTTCTCCCAGGCCTTGAGCCGATCCTGGTACTCGCCTCCCGCGCGGTCTTCAAACTCTTGCATCTGCTTTTCGACCAGCTTTTGATATTCCTGGCCCTGCTTTTCGCGCGCCTGCTGAAATTCTTGGCCTTGCTTCTCGCGTAATTGCTGATACTCTTGGCCTTGCTTTTCGCGCTGACGCTGATAGGCGTTCATGTCCCCAAACATGCCCGGCTGCGGAGGCGGCGTAGGCGAAGGGTACGGCGTGGGCTGCGGCACCGGCGTAAAAGTGGGAACCGGCGTCGGCTTGACCGGCTTGAGCGGCTCGGGCTCCTGCAAGGCGCGGCGAGCCTCGGCGTCATACGATTCAGGATTGCGCAGGCCCGGAAAGCTGCAGCGCGGCGTTCCATCTTCGTTGTCGTCAAACATCTTGCCGCCCAGGCACAGGCAGCCGGCTCTCTCTTTGGCCGCCTCGTCCATATTCTTGCGTTCCTCCGCCGTCAGATCGGTCCAACACAGGTCGCGCGCCACGTCGCGGCCAATGCCAGTGATGTTGACCATCGCCTCAAAGCCCCAGCGCGTGGACATGGCCGCGCTGATGATCGAGCCGCCGGGGATAAAGTCGAGCGGCAGCAGCCCGCCGGAAAAGAGAAATTGCGGCACGAGCACGACAATCACCAGCAACAGCGCCATGTTCTGATTCGGCGCGGCGGCCGAGATGAGCAGGCCCATCAAGTAGCCGCTGAGTGTGCCCATCACCAACGTAAAGAAAAACGCGCCCAGCCCGAACACACCCAACGGCGGATGGACGAACACAAGCTTGAACAACAGGAACACGGCCGCCTGGTAGAGCGATAGAATCACGCCCACCCAAATCTTGGACATGATGTACGGTGTGATCTTTAGATTGACCGCCCGCTCGCGCTTGTAGATTTCGACCTCTTTGACAATCTCGCGCACCGAGGCCAGAGCGCCGACCAGGATGGTGATGAGCGCGGCCATAAAGAGCATCGTAACCGCTTTGGCCGCGTCGCCTTTTTCCAGGTCAAACAGTTGGCTGCCCCAGATGAAATCCATCAGGCCGATCATCGGGGCCAGCGCGAGCATCAACACCAGGCTGGCCTTGTCTTGCACCATGATCTGCAAGTTGCGCGCGGATAAGATAAAGAACTGGCGCAGCGACCCGGCTCGCTTGTGAGCCTGGCTCTTTTGGCGCTGAAGCATCGCGGGTTGAAGATCGCCTCTAGGGGATTGTCCACCCGCTGCCACCACACGTTGGCGCTCCTGCAATCGCTCGACGACGTTGGCGTGGTACTGGCGTGATTTGAGATAGCGCTCATTCCACTCTTGAGGCTTGCCGCGCTTTTCGTCGCCCAGGATCATGTAAATGTCGTCGAATTCAATGTCCTTGATCTGCCGCTCTTGCGGAGTGCGATACTGGTCAAAGTACGGCAACGCTTCTTCCGGCGGGCCATAATAAGCCACGTACCCGCCGCGCGTCAAAAAGATCACCTTGTCGCACATCATCACATTCTTGGTGGCGTGCGTGATGAGCATGATCGTCCGGCCCTGGTCGGCCAGCTTGCGCAAGAGCTTCATCATCTCGTACTCGGTGCCCGGGTCCAGGCCGGAGGTCGGCTCGTCCAAGAAAAACAAGCGCGGCTTGGTGAGCAGCTCGACGCCGATGCTCACGCGCTTGAGCTGCCCGCCGGAAAGCTTGTGAATCGGCAAGTCCTTGCGCTCGGTCAAATCCAAATCGTGCAGAACTTCGGTGATGCGCTTGTGGCGGTCGGCAGAACTGGTGTCGGTGGGCATCCGCAACTGTGCCGCATAGTCGAGCGCCTTGTAAACCGTCAGCTCTGCATGGACAATGTCTTTCTGTGGGACATAACCCATGTCGTTGCGGAACAGGTCAAAGTTGCGATACAAGTCCACGCCGTTCACGTACACCGCGCCATGCGTGGCCGGGCGAAAGCCGTTGATCGCGTCCATCAGCGTGGACTTGCCACTCCCACTCATGCCGACGAGCGCGACAAACTCTTGCGGCAGAATCGAAAGCGAGATGTCTTGCAGCAGGTTCTTTTCTTTAGAGACCCACTTGTGCAATCGCATCACGTCCAGCCGCAAGCCTTCCTCGCCGAATTGCTGGATGCCATCCTCGCGCAGCACCAGCTTGCGCGACCCGATGCGAATCTCGTCGCCTTCCTTCAGCCACGCCTCGCGCTCGATGCGCTTGCCGTTGACAAACACGCCGTTCGAGCTTTTGAGGTCACGGATGCGATAGCGTGTGCCCATCCGCTCGATGAGCGCGTGGTGACGGCTCACTTGCGGGTGATCGAGGATGATGCGGTTTTCCGACGAGCGACCGATGGAGATGGATTCCATCCCCTTGAGGTTCAAGAGTCCCGCGATGCTCTCACCGGCAGCCGCTTTGGCCAGCGCTGGCTTGGCTGCCAAAGGCTCGGCGGGCAAAAAGCCGATGCAGGCGCGGAATTGCAGTGACACCTGCCCACCGATGACGATCACGTCGCCATCGGCCAGTTGGCGCTGCGGCACGCGCTGGTTGTTGAACGTCAGCCCGTTGGCGCTGCCCTTGTCCACGATGACGAACGTCCCGGCCTGTTGAGTGATTTCGGCGTGATGCCGGCTGATCTGCGGATGATCTATGGCGATGTCGTTATCGGACGAGCGGCCCAGTGTCGTCACCGGTTTGCTCAATGCAGACTTTTGCAGCTTGCCGCCAAAGAAAGCCGCAATGCCCGGCGTAGGCTGCACGCTGATCCGTACCCGGTCGGCGACGGCTGGCATGCCGCCAGGCGCAAACGCCCGCAGGCTGATGCGGAACTCGACCAGGTCAATGACATCACCCCAGCGCATCGGCACAGGCGTCTTGGCGGGGATGCGCTGCCCGTTGAGCTTGACCCCGTTGGTCGAGCCGAGGTCGGTCAACGTGACTTGGCCGGAGGGGCCAGACAGATCGAGGCGCATGTGATGTCCGCTGACTTGAGGGTCTTCCAGGATCACGTCGTTGTCTTTGGCGCGCCCGAGGTTGAGGGCGGATTGGGCGAACGGGTGCTCGTCAATCGCGCCGCTGCGGATGAACTGGATTTGGAGGACGGCAATCGGTGAGCCAGTCAAGGGACTCCTTTCGCTTATCGCATCACAGCTTACAATTGTATTCTACACCAGTTTGAATTTCGTTTGTAGGCAATACTTGCCCTTGCGAAGGTCTCCAACCTTTACAGGGGTGACAGCGCTTATTCCAAACTACCCACCACCTTTTCGACTTTTTCCAAAATCTCGCACGACTGGACCAGCGCCGCCATCTTGTTGTGATCGGGATACAGCGGACGGTCTTGTTCGAGATGCTCCACGTGCTGGCGGACGACGGCCCGCGCGGCCTGTACGCCCTGGCCGGGGGTAAAGTCGCGAAAGTCCAACGCCTGGGCCGCCGCCATGAACTCGATGCCCAGCACGCCATAGGCATTTTCCAAAATCTGCTGATTCTTGAGGGCCGTGTTCATGCCCATCGAGACAAAGTCTTCCTGGTCGGCGGCGGCGGGAATTGAGCCGACGCTGGCCGGCGCGGAAAGCATCCTCTGTTCCACGATCAGAGTATCGGCGGTATACTGGCTGAGCATCATGCCGGAAAACATGCCCGCGCCTTTGGTGAGGAACGCCGGCAATCCCACGCTCAACGCTGGGTTGGTCAAGCGATTGAGCCTCCGCTCCGAGAGAACGCAAATCATCGTGATGGCCGTTCCTGCCATGTCCATCGGCAGGGACACCGGCGAGCCTTGAAAGTTGGCGCCGGTCAGGGTGAGCCTGTATTCCGGCAAAAAGATGGGATTGTCGGCCACGGCGTTCAGCTCGATTTCCACTTGCTTCCGAGCATAGTCGAGGGCATCGTGCGCGGCCCCGATGACCTGCGGCGACGAGCGCATCGAATAGGCGTCCTGAACTTTGGTCTTGAGCTTGCCCGTGACCAGGTCGCTGCCCGCGATGCATTTCATGATCGCCTTGGCGGCGCGAACCGCGCCGGGGAATCCGCGCAGTTCGTGCAGGCGCACGTCGTAAGGCTTCATGTTGGCAAAGAGCGCCTCCAGGCTCATCGCGCAAGCGATCTCGGCCTGCTTGAGCCAGCGGTTCATGTCGTACAGTTGCAGGGCGCCCATAGCCGCGCTCAGATTCGAGCCGTTGATGGCCGCCAGCCCGTCGCGCGCCTGGAGGTCGGGGACCGGGATACCGGCTCGGCTCATCGCTTCCTTGCCGTGCAGTCGTTGGCCCTGGTAATAAGCTTCGCCCTCGCCCATCAGCAGCAGCGCGATCTGGGACATTGGAGCCAAGTCACCGCACGCGCCCACCGAGCCTTTCTGGCAGACCACCGGCGTGACGCCTTTGTTCAACATCTCGACCAGCGTCAGCGTGATTTCCGGGCGACAGCCGGACTTGCCGCGAGCGTGAACGTTGATGCGGCTCGCCATCGCGCCGCGAATGTGCTCGATGGGCGCCGGCTCGCCGATGCCGGCCGCGTGATTATAGATCAGGTAGCGCTGGAATTGTTGCACCTGCTCGTCGTTCAACACCACCTCGGAAAACTCGCCGATGCCGGTGTTGACGCCGTACATGATCTCCCGCGCCTGGATTTTCTCCTCCAGCATGTTGCGGCAAGCCTTGATCCGCTCCAGCGATTCAGGGGCAAGCTCCACCTTTTCGCCGTGCCGGGCGATGCGTACCATCTTTTCGATGGTCAATCCGGAACCATCCAGAACGATTGACATTTTTTGTCTCCTTGAGTTGATAGGGTGTTGTTTTGCTTTAGGCCTCTTTCGCAGAGGCCCACACCTTTCTAATCCATGGCGCGGCTGCCTGCAAGGGCGCGACAAAATACTCGGTCTCGTAATGCGTTATACCTTCAAGCAGCACAAACTGGACAGCAGCGCCGCGCTCTTTTAATTGGCGGACGACTTGCTCGGTCTGATCGAACGGTACAACTTGATCTGCGCGGCTGTGAATGACGTACAATGGAATCTTCCACTCGACCTCAGCCGAATCGGGTTGCGGCCAACCGGCCATGGGGATAGCTGCCGCAAATTTGTCCTGATGGCGCGCAGCCAGATACCACGTCCCTATGCCGCCGAGGCTGTAGCCCGTTATCAACGTCTTGCGAGCATCAATGGCGTAATGGTCTTGCAGGTATTTCAGCAACTCGATGACTTCCAACTCGCTATCGGGATTTGCCCAGTCTCCGAGCTGGCAATCCGGGGCGACGATGAGGGCTCCCAATTCCCGCAAGCCTGGCTCGACCAGGCCGGCGAGAATTCCCTCGCCATAGAACGGCGTCACCGGCCCGGCATAATGCAACGCCAGTACGAGCGGCGCTGGTTTATCGTCAGTGTAACCAGCGGGGATGGCGATGGTATAGCGTTGATTGCGGCGTGTAAAGATTTGCTCGTGTATGCCGGCTTTTTTAGCTGCGGTCGTCATTGGCTTCTCTCACTAGATCCACTTCAAGACCGTCCCAAACAGGACAAGGGCAATGATGTCCACAGCATAGATCACTCCGACCACCGTGGTTTTCTTCTTGATGCTGTCCATGTCGAACACCCAGAAAGAAACCAGGAAAAAGGTCAGATAACCAATCAGGAAAATCAGCCACGGTGCACCCGCGTTCCACCACGGGTAATCCCACGTGAGCGCGCCGACCGAGTTGAGCAAGACTTCGACGGATACACAGAACGCCGAGCCGGTGACAGCAAAGAGCAGGCGGTTCGGAATTCCCAGGATTCGGAGACGTTTGTCGGCAGGGAGCATCTTGGCAAACGTGATGCCGGCGATGGCGAACATGAAGCAGATTTCAATGTTCAGTCCGATCAGAATAAGGTAAGCGGTTTTGCCAGGCGCGCCCCACACGGGCGCGTACTGGGTAAAGTGAAAGACCAGGCCGTTCCAGATTTCGTTGAACCAGTCCATGCCCCAGTAGGCCAGTCCGGCAAAGACCAAAGCCCAGTTCTTTCTTTCAATCTCCACCGCGTAGACATAGACGACCAGGGCAAAGAGCGGGATGACGTACCACTGAAACTGGCTTCCATCCCGCAATATCTTCAAGGCTTGCAAAGCTGATTGGGTAGGCATCATTAACCTCCGTATCGTTGTGTCTAGTGATTGTGGTTTTGTTCCGCATCTGGCTTCCTACTCAGACCCCGTGCCGAACGCGCGCATTGTAAAAGAGCAACCGGCCCAGTGTCTCCGAGACCAGCACTAGCCCCCAAGCCACGAGCAGGCTAAACTCTTGCCAAAGACCGAAAAGCGCTGCGCCGGCAACCGTTATAGCGGCGACTGTAAGCGCCAGCCGCAGTTTAAAAATCGCGCTATGCTTCTGCGTGATCCGAGCGACTGAATTCGTCGCCGCTTCTGAGCCGGTCAGTTGAACCAACCACAGCGGAATGATGACGAGTTCAATCCCCAACAGCGTGATGGCCCACAGAACGATTCCCTGCAATACAAGGCGCATCCATTCGGCGGGCGCTTTCGACTGGCTCATCAGCATTACGCCAGTGGCCAGCGCGCCCAGCAGGAACGTCGTGACAAAGAACGATGCGGGCGTGGCCCACGTGTCCCACGCCGGAATCGTCCGCAGACGGTAAGCGTTGCCCATGACGTAAATGAGCGCCAGTCCTGCCAGCCCGGTTAACACGCCCATCATGCCGCGCGCGGCGAGTGTGCCCAGTTCGAGCCATTGCATTATTGCAATGGTGATGCTTGCAACCGCAAACAAAATGGCGAACAAAATCTCGCGGCTCAACCAGGACTGGCGTAGATTGCTGAACGCTCGCCAGGCATTGAGGGGAGCGCCCAGGTGAAAGAACGAAGCAAAGATGCCAATCCCCATGACCAAGCCGATCAAGGGCCAGCCGAACGTGGTCAGTTCGTGCGCTACCTGCGGCCCGGTCTGACGCGCGGACCAAACATACAGCGCGCCGAGCGTCCAAAACATGCCGACCGCCAATTGCGAAAAGATGGTGAAAACAATCAGCGAGCGCTCTTTCATCTCATTCGTCCGGTCGAGACGCAACTTCTTCCCAGTTGCCGACGCGCGCCGATCCGGGCGCAGCGCGAGCGGCGTCTTGGTGCGGCGTCAGGACCCATGCGGGTTCGGTAAGCTCTGCTTCTGGCAGCGGGTAGACAGCATTCGTGTTCCCGTGCCGGGCTTCCAACTCGGCGCGCTCGCCAAAATCAAGCGCGCGCAGCGGGCACGCTGCTACGCACGCCGGAGGCAAACCCGCGTCGAGGTTGTCGGCGCAAAAGGTGCATTTTGTCATGTGGCCGGCTTGCTCGTCGTATTGTGGCGCGCCGTAAGGACACGCCCAACTGCAATACCGGCATCCGATGCACTTGGCTTCATCAATCAACACGATGCCATCGGCTCGCTTGGCGATTGCCCCCGCCGGGCAGACCTCGACGCAAATCGGTCGCTCGCAATGATTGCACGCCAGCGAGACGTTGTAAGCGAACACGGTCGAGACCCAGGCGTCGCCTCGGCGCGTCCAGCCGCCGCCGGTCACCTCGTACACGCGCCGCCACAAAATGCCGACCGGCATATTGTGCTTGTCCTTGCACGCGGCCTGGCACGCCTTGCAGCCGGAGCAAGCCGAAGAATCAAAATAGAAAGCGTACTGTTTCATCGAGGTTTATTCGACCGGATGTACAGGATAGACAAGATATGTTTATTCTCATCCTGTAAATCCTGTGCATCCTGTTTGAAATCTCATTTGTGCAGGCGTTTGTACTCAATCTTGGGGCGACCAAAGTCCACCAGCAGCCCGACATCAATTCCAGTTGCCTTGAGATAGTTGATGACCTGTGCCTGATGTTCTGGTACAAGTGCTGCGACTGCCTTGAGTTCAATGATGACCTTGTCTTCTACCAGGACGTCAGCATAAAACTTACCAACCACTTGCTCTCGGAATATCACAGTCAATGGGAATTGTGATTGCGCTTTCAGTTCCTTTTGCTGCAAAGCGATGAGCAAGGCATTCTGATAGACCGATTCCAGAAACCCCGCGCCCAGCTCGTTGCTGACCTCAAAGCACGCCTTCAGGATTTTCTGGGTCAGTTCTTTATGCAGGAGCGGCATTGTCCTTTCTCCTCGTTATCCTGTTCATCCTGTCTATCCTGTTTAAACCTTCTTCACCTGAACCATGGTGGTGTGCTGGGCCGTGCCAAAGGCGAGCGGCGTCCAGCGTTCGGACGTCAAGACGTTCACCGAGCCGCGCCGATCAACCCCCTTCTCATCCGGCGTCCACCACGCGCCCTGCGGGATGTCCACCACGCCGGGTAGGATGCGGTTCGTCACGCGGCACGGCAACACCATCGCGCCACGCTCGTTATACACCTTGACCCGCTCTCCATCTTGAATGCCGCGCGCCTGCGCGTCGAGAGGATTGATGAACACGCGCTGCGGGAACGCCTCTTCCAGCCAATCGTTGTTGTCGTGCGTCGAGTGGACGCGGTGGAGAGTATGATGCCCAATGGCTTGCAGCGGATACTGGCTCGCTTCCGGCCCAAAGGGGCTTTCCCACTCCTGGATGTATTTGGGCACTGGCGGGATATCGGGATTGTGCATGTCATACAGGCGCTTGGAGAAAAGCTCGATTTTGCCCGAGGGTGTGTCGAGCGGGTGCGCCTCCGGGTCGGCGCGAAAATCGGCAAACGCCACGGCTGGCTGCGTCACCGGATTGGCGTACACGCCGATATTGGATTCGAGAAACTCGTCGAGCGTGGGCAGGCCGGGGAAGCGCTTTTCTCGGAATCGCTCCAGGCACCACTCGACCCACGCGCGCTCGTCGCGCCCTTCGGTGTACGCTTCGCCGATGCCCAGCCGGTCGGCAATTTCAGCGCAGATGCGATAGTCGCTCTTGCTTTCGCCCAGCGGCTCGACCAGCTTGGGCATCAGGATGACTTCGTCGCCATACGTCCAGCCGTCTTCCACGCCCCACGTCTCGAACTGTGTGCAGGCCGGCAGCAAGAGGTCGGCAAAGCGAGCCGAGGGCGTGAGGAAATTGTCCTGCGCGACGATGAACTCGACCAGGCTTTCGTCGCGCAAGATTTGCGCGGTGCGGTTGATATTGCCATGCTGATTGATGAGCACGTTCGTGGCGACGGCATAGATCAACTTGATGTTGTTGTCGAGCCGATCCGCGCCAATGAGGCCGTCGGTTTTTGACGTCATCTCTTGGCCCCGCAAGACGGCTTCTGTCCAAAGGAAAACGGGGATCGTCGCCTGGACTGGATTTTCGCCGACGGGAAAGACCGTCCAGAGCGGGCCGCCATCGGGCGCTTGCAAGCCGCGCCCGCTGGCCCATCCGCCGGGGAGGCCGACATTGCCTGTGATGGCGGCGAGAACACAACCCGCGATCACGGCGGTCTCGCCATAAGCGCGGCGCTGGATGCCCAGACCTTCATAGAGCACGCCGGGTTTGGTGGTGGCATACTCGCGGGCGATGCGCGCAATCGTCTGGCGAGGAACGGCGGTGATGCGCTCGGCCCATTCAGGCGTTTTGGAGACTGCGTCGCGCGTGCCGAGGATGTAATCGCTGTAGCTTTCTGCGTCCTGCGCGCCGGGCGGCATCTGGGTCGAGTCAAAGCCGACGCAGTGCGCGCGGACAAAGTCCGCATCGTACAGCTTTTCGGTCAGCATGACGTAGGCCATCGCGCTCATCATCGCCGCGTCCGTGCCGGGGCGAATCGGAATCCATTCGTCGGCCAGGCTCGCCGCACTCAGGCTGTGGCGCGGATCAATGCACACGACTCGCGCGCCACGCGAAGCGTGGCGCGCGAGCTTGATAAAGTAATCGCTGTTCGTGCCGTCGCGCATCTCGGCCGGATTCCAGCCCCACATCAGAATGTATTTCGAGTTGAGCCAATCCTGGCGCTGGTTGCCCGTGATCAGCGTGCCATAGACGTAGGGCGTGGCGGAGGTGACAGCGGCGGAGCTGTAAGAGTTGTAAAAGCCCAGGCATCCGCCGTATAGATTCATCAGCCGGCGCGCCGTATGCGAGCCGTTGAGTTGGCTGTGACTGCCGGTACCATACGGGACGAACAGCGCGCTGTTGCCATAGGTCTCTTTGACGCGGCGAATCTGGGCGGCGACGGTATCGAACGCCTCATCCCACGAAATGCGGATGAATTTGCCTTCACCGCGCTGGCCCACCCGCTTCATCGGATACTGCAAGCGATCAGGGTGATACTGGCGGCGCAGGTATGCTCGCCCGCGCACGCAAGCGCGTAACTGCGGAGCTGCAACCGTATCCGGGCGGTCGTCCGCGTCCAGGCGGGTGATGACGCCGTCACGGACGTGAGCGATGAGCAGGCATCGCCCGCCGCAGTTGTGAGCGGGACAGCCCACGCGAACGAGGCGTTCGGGAGAACGGGCTCGCTGTTGTGTTTGCTTTTTGCGGAACGGATTCAGATTGCGGATGAAATCTAACTTGGACATCGAATAGTCATGCTTGGACAAACGTGCCATTTTGGAGATCGCGGAGCGCCTGCACGATCTCTTCTTTCGTGTTCATGACAAAAGGCCCGTACCGGGCGATGGGTTCATACAGAGGCTTGCCCGAAACCAGAAGAAATCGAACAGGCTGCCTGGTCGTGCAAACTGCAACGTATTCCCCATCGCTCAAGACGACGAGCCTGGGATGTGAAATTGTTTCTCCGTCTCCATCGGTTGCGCCAAACGTCCCCTCGCCTTCAAAGACATAAGCAAAAGCCGTATGCCCCTTTTCTATCGAATGCGAAAACGAAGCATTGGCAGGAAGCGAAACGTCCAGGTAGGTCGGATCGGCTGCAATCTCAGCGACGGGGCCGCGGACGTTTTCCGCCTTTCCTGCAATCACGCGGATTTTTACTCCGTCCTCTCGGCGAATCTCGGGGACAAGCTCCGAGGCGATCTCCTGATACCGGGGGTGGGTCATCTTGAGCTTGGCCGGCAAGTTGACCCACAGTTGGAATCCAGCCATCTTGCCCTGGTGGGGCTTGGGCATCTCTTCGTGCAAGATTCCGCGTCCCGACGTCATCCACTGTACGTCGCCGGCTCCGATGCTGCCCGCGTTACCGAGACTGTCTTGATGATGAACGACGCCAGCCAGCATATAAGTCACTGTCTCGATCCCGCGATGTGGGTGCATGGGAAACCCGGCGAGATAGTCGGCTGGGTTATCTGACCCGAAATGGTCAAACAGCAAGAAGGGATCGAGATAGTCAAGCGCGTCAGTGGGCATACTCCGCTTGAGCCGCACCCCTGCGCCTTCCATGACCGTCTGCGGCTCGATGATTTCAGTGACTTGCCTTGGCTGTAGATTCATTTCTCTTCTCCTATTTGACCAGCTTCCTTCTCGTCATCGTATAAATGGCGATGCCAATCCACACCACGTTGACGGCGACAGAAGGAAAGGCCTTGTAGTGGAACGAATTGACGATGAGAAAAGCGCCCCCCATCATGTTGAGCAGTTGATAGACCA
>Ga0315279_10008390_pt1 | contig 12513 bp, 10 predicted proteins | sample YL17G06_20_MG_FD_203694 | JGI IMG/M metagenome (GOLD analysis project Ga0315279, IMG submission 203694) | Sediment microbial communities from Yellowstone Lake, YNP, Wyoming, USA - YL17G06_20 | ecosystem: Environmental > Aquatic > Freshwater > Lake > Sediment | place: USA: Wyoming | collected... | reverse complement strand
CTAGAACTCGCAAAGCACCTGCTACGTCACAGAACCGGCAGCACAGCCACACTATACCAGTACATCTACGGAGTTCACCGATTCAGCAAATGGCTCAACATCCAACCAGACCAGCTTGTCCAGAACTGCCAAGACCAAGACGGAGACCCCAAACCCAAAGCACTGGCACAGACAAGCAGACTCTTAGACGATTTCGTAGCCAACCTACAAGCCGAAAACCTAGCACCGGGCAGCGTCAGCAACCATGTAAAAGGTGTCAAAGCACTGTTCCGATGCAACGGACTTAAACTTGAGCTACCATACAACCTGTCGAAAAGAAGCGTCTACGAAGACAGGGCCCCCACACCAGAGGAACTCCAACGACTACTCGACATAGGAGACCTCAGAGAACGAGTAATAATCACCATGCTCGCTCTCGGCGGATTCAGAATCGGAACCTTAGTGAAACTCCGCTATCGCCACGTCAAACGCGACCTAGAAAACCAAGCCATACCTGTCCATGTTCACGTTGAAGCCGAGATCACCAAGGGCAAATACCATGACTACGACACGTTCATAGGTCAAGAAGCAGCCGAATACCTGAGAGCCTACCTAGAAAACCGGAGAAAAGGCACCAGAAAAATACCGCCAGAAAACATCCATGATGAATCACCCCTCATCAGAATCGCCGAAAGCAGACATTCCCTACCTGTCACACCAGGCAACCTACATCGGATGGTGCACAGACTGTACATCAAAACAGGGCTCTTGACTAGCAATCCACGCGGGCGAAGATACGACCTACGGGCTCACAGCATCCGCAAATTCTTTCGAACCGAAATGGCATCACTTGGAGTAGACCGCGATTACATCGAATACATGATGGGACATACGATAAGCACGTACCACGACATCAAGATGAAAGGCATAGAATATCTCAGAGGCATCTACACGGCATCCAACCTCAGCATAAGACCCAAAACCAGACTCAGCAAAATCGACGCGTTGAAAGAGATCATAAGAGCATGGGGACTAAATCCAGAGGAAATTCTCACAAGAGACGCATTAGTGCAGCCACACAGAACTCTAGTAGATCACGGCCAACTGGAAAACCATCAGCTATCTCAGCTAACCACCGCTTTGCGACAGCAGATGCTCAAGGAAATCCGCGAAAATCAGCCTCAAAAAAGCACGAATTCGCCCCTGGGAATTGGTAGCCCGGGAGAGATTCGAACTCTCGTCGGCGGGTCCAAAGCCCGCTATGCTTGGCCACTACACCACCGGGCTTCTGATCCAATGGACTTTTTGAGCTAGCTTTTTGTTAGATGATTCTTGATTAAAACCTTCCTATCCTTGCGTATTTTGAGCGCGATCTCGCGAGTCTTGTTTATTGCATCGTCAGCCTCGGTTCTTTCAACATTGTCCAAGTTAAGAAAACACAGCATTCGACCGTAGTTTCTTGGGTTCTTTTCTTCTAGAATTTTCAAGGAACGCATCAGTGTTGTGTAGTCAAGTTTGAAGCTTCCAACTAGAGATTTCAGCCAAACGTAGTTTTCGGCCATGTCTAAGAATATGTTGTTGAGATAATGCGAGGCTTCAATTGTCATCTTGGAGTCAATTAGAGAGCTCGTACGCATTAATGCTCCTTGCAGGAAAGCTGGGTTTAAGTAATAGTCTAGTTTAGCCTTAACTTTCAAATGAGGAGACGTGAGTTTCTGAAGACTATCTTTAGTTTTGTCGCCTATTTCTTCCCACAATGTCTTGAAGAGCGTTAACTTGTCTCTGATTCTTGAATCATCAATTTCATTAGATTTTGATATTTCCAAATACTTATTGAACAGGAAGGGCATTTGCAGCCTTGTTGTTGCACGTTCGTTTCGCTCTATGAAATGGCTGTTTGAGAAGGGTTCCATTGCTATTTCGGCAAGTATGCCAAGAGTGTTCTCTAGGGCCATCACAGCAAAGACATATGCACTGTGGTAATCTTCTCTGGAAAAGGCTGATGTTGCTCGGCTCAGGTATATGTCTGAGTTCAACAGGAGAGCTTCTGTTCTGATTTCAACTCTTTCAGGAGAACTGTAAGACTTTGCCATGGTAAGCTTCGTATTGGTCAATAGCCAGTCACGATCGTACAAGATTTGCATCTCGTACAGCTTCTGATCGATTTCGGGCGGAATTGGACCGTGAAACCATTTCCTCGGCACAAAATTCAAATCTACAAGCAAACCACCTGTCGCCAACCTTTCGACATATTCATAATCGAGGTCACTCTTGTTGAGGATGAACAAGTCAACATCACTCGATGTTAAGGCATCTCCTCTACTCCAACTCCCGCACAGACCCACGCCATAAACATCTGCCTTGCACTTGAGTTGGTTGACTAGTTTTTCCAGTGTTCTCCGCATCTTTTCCGGGAACCTGATCATGCAGATCTCATTCCTTTGAGGAAATCAATAGGCCTCGTCAGTATTCAAAATTTCTTATTAAGCTACTCGTTCTGGAATCGTAAACTTTATATATTAAAACATTCCACTTGGGTAGTTACGCGGGGACCGGATGGACAATCTTCTGATTCCGAATCCCTGATTTAGGAACATGAAAGTGACGGTTCTACGCACTGCGAGTTGGGTGAGAAGATTTGAGCAAGAAAGAAAGCAAGACCCATCAACGCCTAGTTGACAAGTGTCCAGAGTGTGGAAGTGCAAACTTGGTTCATGATTACGACACAGGCGAAACTGTCTGCGGTGACTGCGGGCTCGTCGTGTATGAGCAGATGATGGATAAAGGACCAGAATGGAGAGCATTCACCCAGGAAGAGAAAGCATCGAGAAGCCGAGTAGGTGTGCCGACTTCGTACTCAGTTCATGATAAAGGATTATCAACAGCCATAAGCCAAGTTGACCGCGACGCGTTCGGAAGGAAACTTCCACTATCTACACGTCTGCAAATGTGGCGATTGAGAAAATGGCAAATACGCTCTCGAGTGCACTCTTCAATCGACCGAAACCTGGCTCAGGCAATGGCTGAGCTGGATCGGCTCTCGGACAAGGTTTACATTCCCCCACCCATCAAGGAAAAAGCGGCAGTAATTTACCGCAAGGCGCTAGACAAAGGTCTCGTTCGTGGCAGATCTATTGCAGCCATAGCCGCAGCATCACTCTATGCTGCGTGCCGCGGAAGCGGAACGCCAAGAACCCTTCGAGAAATTGCGGAGGCTAGCCTTGTTGACAAGAAAGATGTTGCTCGTTGCTACAGACTGCTGCTACGTGAACTCGGAGTTCACATGCCAATTGCTGATCCATTAACATACGTTTCAAAGATCGCTGAGAACACTGGGATATCAGGCAAAACGCAAGGAACAGCCATTCAGATCCTTCGGGAGGCCAGAAGAAGAAGGGCAGCTGCCGGAAAGGACCCCATGGGTTTAGCTGCTGCAGCACTCTACATTGCATGCCTGCAGAACAATGAGAAGAAAACGCAGAAGGACATAGCTGAAGCTGCTGGAGTAACAGAAGTAACCGTGAGAAATCGCTACAAGACGTTGAGAAGGCAACTGAATCTAGAGCTTCCAGAATAGCACCATTGTTGCCTATTTTTCCTCTTTTTCAAGTTCCATGACTATCGGACCGTTGTAACCGCAGTCTTCACACACGTATTTCCTAGGAAACAGCCAATAGTCATGACTTTTGGATAAGTGTATGTTCGGACTCGCACATTTTGGACAGTAAGTTTTTGATCGTTTTCCATGAGTGAGTGATTTTAACATGTCACGTATGTTCCCTAGAAGGGGCATTTTCAGCTTGCATCCTCATGTGCCAGGTTCATTGAAGCTCTATGTTTTCTTGTGGGTAGCCTAGTCCGACCAGATATTGGCGGACTCTGTCTCTATGGTCTCCCTGCAGCATTATTTGGCCGTTCTTTGCCGTTCCTCCACAGGCGCAGAAATTCTTCAGTTTCTGGGCCATTCCAGCCAAGTCCGTATTCTTGTCGTCGATACCATCAACTATTGTTGTTGGTCTGCCAAACTTTCGAGTTTCAAGTCGTATTCGAATCCGTTGCTGCTCCTTTTCAATCTCTCCGCAAGCACACAAGTCTTTGGGAAGCCCGCATGTTGGACAAATTTCAGCCATGACGCTCAGACGTACAAGGGCCATATGGGGTATATAAGATTTTCAAATCAATCCTCTATAGAACAACTACATAGTCTCGTTGAGTTTCCTGACCCAAAATCCAGAAAACCTTGGCAGAAGCATCACAAAGCCGTTCTGCCCAGCTCTCAGGAAAGCTTTAATGGAAATTGCCTATTCATTAATCTCTATGAAAGTTCTAGTCGTTGGTTGCGGGAACATAGGTTCCGTAGCCGCCAAAGACCTGGCCAAAAGCATGAAATCTCTCGAAATCGTCGTTGCCGACAACAACGAGGCAAGAGCAAAAGCAGTTGCAGAAGACATTGGAACAGACAATGTCTCAAGCATTCGGCTAGACGTAGCAGATCAGCATACCCTACTAGACACTCTGAGAGGTTATACGTTAGTCATGGGGTTCCTGCCTGGAAATCTAGGTTACCGCCTTGCTGAAACTTGCGTCAAGGCAGGAAAGGACATGGTGGACGTCTCATACATGGCTGAAAACCCGCTGTTGCTGGATAATAAGGCCGCAAAGGCTGGGGTCACGGTTGTGCCGGACTGCGGCTTGGCTCCTGGCATAAGCAACCTTCTCGTGGGGCATGCGGCAGCAAGCCTCAACGAGGTTAGAACCGTTCGCATAATGGTCGGGGGACTCCCGGAAAAACCCTTACCGCCCTTAGGCTACGTTATCACTTGGTCCGCTGAAAGCCTCATTGATGAGTACACACGGAAAGCTGGAATAATAAGAAAAGGAAGAAAGACAGAAGTTGAAGCTCTGAGCGAGTTAGAGGAAATAGAATTCCCAGGAGTCGGAAAGCTTGAAGCTTTCTATACCGATGGTCTTAGGACTCTTATGTACACCATAGACAAGCCAGATGAAATGTGGGAGAAGACGCTCCGCTATCCAGGACACGCTGAAAGGATTAAGATGCTTAGGGCCCTTGGGTTCTTTGACGAATCGCCGGTCAGCGTCAATGGCACGCGTATATCACCGAGGAAGCTCACTGCAACACTTCTTACGCAGAAACTCCAGAGACCTGAAAACAAAGACATCGTGGCACTAAGAGTCGAGGTTTCAGGAATTGAAAAGTGCAAGAAAACGAAATATCGCTATCATTTACTGGACTTCTATGATGAGAAACACAACGTTACAGCTATGGCCAGAACGACTGCCTACCCGGCATCAATCGCCGCAAGGCTCCTGCTTGGAAAAGCCATAAAAGATAAGGGCCTCGTTCCCGTTGAAAAGATAGGTATGCACAACGAACTCTTCAGAACCTTCATCGACGAACTCGAAAAGCGCAACGTGAAAGTTACTGAAGAAAAGTCAGTAGGTTAGATGAGGACTCCTGAATCAAAATTCTTTTTTCCACTTCTCTCGCATCGATGAATGCTTCAACACGTGCTGTCGTCTTTGTTGACCCAATACATTGCACGTTGTTCAACATGTGATGCACACTCGTACGAGTTCGGCACCTCCCTGAACAGAAAGAGCCTCATTGAGTCCCGCTGAACGTCGAAATAGCAAACACTTAAAAGTCAACGTGAAAGCGATAATGCTAACTGATCAAAAAGGTGTTATTGAATAATGCAGATTCGACCAGCCATAGTTGCTGCTGGAAGAACAAGGTTCGGAGAGCATTATGAGAAAGAACCTGAAAAGTTGATTGAAGAAGCATGGCTTAAGGCTTCAATCGAAGCTAACCTAGAGCGTAAAGACGTGGAAGCCTGCTATCTTTCGGACTATTTTCTTCCGATCACAAACAAGCTTGGACTTGAAGAAGGTTTTCTGTCTGAACTCACGGAGCTTCATGTTCCAATGGAAGTAACTCGCTCGTTCAGTTCAGCATTATCAAACGCCTGCAACGCCATTGTCGCCGGCAGGTATGACAGGGTCTTGGTTGGGGGCATAGAGAAGATGACTGATAGATGGGACAAGATCCGGGACGACTTGATGCTTCTCGAAGACCCGTGGAGTTATTATGCTGGATGTACGCCTGAGGCAAACCATGAGCTTATGCTTCGAGCCTACATCAAGAAGTACGGCGTGAAAGGGGAGGACCTTGAAAAGCTGAACGTTGCCTTGGCGCAAATCTCTGTTAAGAATCATTTGCAGGCAACGGAAAACGAGTACGCGCAATATCAGAGAAAGATAACAGTCGAAAACGTTCTGAGCGCCAGAAGAGAAGCCGGCAAACCCTTGGGGCTCTATGATTTTGCCCCAGTTTCTGATGGTGCTGCGACCATCATACTTGCCAGCGACAGATCTGCCAAAAAACTCACGGACAAGCCAGTATACGTTCTTGGTTTCTCCTCCGCAACCGACTACTTGACTTATCCAGCAAGAGAGGATCTGACACATTTTGTTGCGATAAAGATTGCCATGAAAAATGCTTTGAAAATGGCAGGAGTGAGCCTGCAGGACCTTCGCCTTGTCGAGCTTTATGACCAATCCACAGTCATGGAAATGATCTCACTTGAGGATCTTGGATTCTGCGAACCTGGCAAAGCTTGGAGAAGCATATACGAGAGTTGTCAAGACTACCGAGGTTGTTACGAAATTGATGGAAAGCAGCTCTTCGCGAACATGAATGGCGGCCTGAAAGCAGATGGCAATCCACTGGGCGCCACGGGCGGCGCGCAGATCTTTGAGGTTTTTAGACAACTCAGGGGAGAGGCTGGAAAAAGACAAGTCAGGGACGGCAAAAGCCTGAAGCATGGGTGTGTGCTTGAGCTTGAAGGTTTCGGAACCAAGGGCTACGTCTACATTCTGGGGACCGATTAGAATTGAGCAGTGAACCAATAGAGAGAAGAGTCTCCTACCTCGGCGACAGATTAAGGGGAACGTGCTGCCAGATCTGCGGCAAAGAATATTTTGAAATACGAGACTACTGCGGAAACTGTGGCAGAAAAAGCTTCGGAAAAATGGTTGACACTGATCTTTTCTACGAGAAGGGCAAGCTTGAAGTCTGCACTGTGGTTAATGAACCTACGAACAAGTTCACGAAGCTAGGTAACTATGTTTACGGTATAATCTCGTTCCACGATGGCAAGGTTCGTGTTCCAGGAAGACTAACTGACCGAATGATAAGAGGCAATGAGAAAATTGATTTTTCGGCTCTTGAAGGAAGAACCGTCGCGCCAAGGTTCAGAAGACGCTATTCGGTGGACAAAAACGACATCATCCCTACAATTTCCTTGACGTTTACGTTCACCGACGAGTATTATCCGCATCAAGGCTACGGCATCGTCAAACCCAACAAAGAGTACGATATCCCTGGCATAGTAGGTTACGGTTTCTACTCTTCGAGATTCAGGATAAAAGAAGGAAACATGGAGCGTGCAATCCCGTTCGTTGATGAAGACGCCATAACCGCCGCAGTTGAAGCTGGAAAACTGGCATTGATCCACTCTGGAGTTGACAGCTCGCTAGTAGGGAAGATTTACGTGGGTTCGGAATCCAACCCATATGCCGTTAAGCCCATAGCCTCAAAAGTGGCTCAAGTTCTAAGACTCGGCGAGGAAGACGAAGACGACGTGCAGGGAGTTGATGCCGTAGACACGGAATTCGCCTGCAAGGCGGCCACGAGCATGTTCAAAGACGCGGCCTCACTTGTCAACTATCCAAGATCAAACATTCAAAACACCATGGTTATTGGCACAGACAACTCTCAAGCAGCTCCACGAGACTGTCCAGGCGGAGAGCTTGATCTGTTCGTTGGATATGGAGCGGCTGCTTACATCTTCGGAAAGCATGACGTGATCGCGGAAATTGAAGGGTGGTACTCGTGCACATCCGATACGCCTGACTTTTGGCGAAGAGACGGCGAACCACATCCAATGCACGGCGGAAGATTCACTGGTGACCCAGCGTACTTTAAACATGTTAGAAAAGCAGCGAAGAAGCTGATGGAACGCCTCAGGTTGCAGGCGGGGGATGTCGACTACTTTGTGGCACATCAGCCTAACCCTCAGTTTCCAGTGAGAGTTGCGAAGGAGCTCGGATTCAAAGAGGAGCAGTATTTGCCTTCGCTTCAGGTTGTTAAGTTTGGCAACACATACTCAGGCGCCTCTCTTGTAGGTTTGGCAGCCGTCTTGGACATCGCAGAGCCAGATGAACGTGTCTTGGTTGCCAGTTATGGTTCGGGAGCGGGAAGCGACGCTTATTCGCTTGTCACAACGAGTCAAGTCTTGGACAAAAGGCCGCGTCAGAAACTAACAGTTAAATATCAAGCCGGAAATCCCTTCTTAGAATACGTTGACTACACAACCTACAGGCGGTTAAAACTTGGAATGTAAAAGTTCATTTAAACATGAGGAGAAATGACAAAATGACGAAACAACAACAATCATCTTTAGTTTCTCAAGTATTGAAGGTTTTGTACGCACCTCACAAGGCATTCAAGGAAATAATTGAAAGCCCAAAGTTCATGGGGCCAATTCTGATATTGATTCTCTTCATTGCAGCAAACATAGGACTTTCTTATGCTCTGATGTCTAAAACCTACGTTGAAGGGACCTTGCCACAGACTGGAGAACTGGACGTATGGACAGAAAACGCGACTTTGTGGAGTTCAACCTCAGGAGCAAGCATCACGGAGAACTTCAACGATTATATGAACGGCACGTATTATGGAAACAGAAGCATCTCGTTCTCGATGCTTAACAGTCGTCAAGTCTCCCTGGAACTATTCAACATAGGACCCATAAACTGCTCCGGACCCGATGATTACAAGAATGCATCTCTGAGAATAAAGCTGGTTAGTCCGTCAGTTAGGCCTGAAAGTGCGTCTATTTACCTGTTCTCGCAAGGGCCATCAAGCTACTTCTCTTACAATTTGACGGACACTTTTTCGAATAGTGCAAACACGGTCTGGAATAACCTAACGCTTCCCCTAGCGAATAATCAGTGGGCAAGTAACAATGGTCCAAGTTGGGGCACCATCACTGGTCTCGAACTGGATTTCGCCTGGCCTGAAAACTCCAATATCACTGTGCTCGTTGACGCTCTGTTCTTCCGAGGCGTTTTCACAACCCCGCTCGACACTGCAGCTTTAAGCTACGTGATGAATTACTCTGTAATCAGCCTCATGCAATTTGCTGTTGAATGGCTCTTTCTAGCCGGCATAATCTACGTAATGATCAGAGCGTTTGGAACAAAGACAACATGGAGGCCTGTTCTCATCGTCGTTGGGTTTGCTCTCATCGTCCTGTTCGTGCAGACCGCGATAAACGCAATTGCCATTGCGACCCTGCCAAAGCTGTATTATCCACTCGAATTCATCGGCGGAGTCCAAGCAGAAAGGGACATAGCGGTCAATATGATATATGATGCAACAACGCTTGTTTCTGTCGTCAGCGGTTACCTTCGGATCATAGTATTCGTCTGGACTATTGCGCTCTGTGGTGTTGGCACGCGCCTGTTGACTCAATTTTCATGGGTCAAGAGCTTCCTGATTAGTGCAGTAGCCTTCTTCGCGACTACAACGTTGATGAGCTTCATAATAGGAATCTGAACGGGGCTTCGAAATACATAGGAAGATTTGGGAGTCGAAGCAGGTTCCGCCCAAGCGGACCCTTCATCCAATCGTCACCTGTGAAAGAGAACCAGGAACTGGAAGTCGTTATTGACGACATCGGGAGCAGAGGAGACGGAATAGCGAAAATACAGAGTTTTCTGATTTTTGTGCCAAGAAGCAAAATAGGAGAACGCGTAAGAGTGAGAATCGTCTCACTAACCGGAAAATTCGCGGTCGCAGAGAGAATGACTCAGGTGGAAGGACAGAATTGAAGATCAAAGATCTGCGTAACGGAATGAAACGCATCACCATAGAAGCCAAGGTCATGGAAAAGTCTGACACCCGCGAGGTCACGTCAAGGTTTAAAGATGAAACCTACAAAGTAGCCTATGCGGTCATAGCTGATGATACTGGCACGATAAAGCTGACTTTATGGAATGAGCAAATAGACCAAGTAAACATTGATGACGTAGTCAAAGTGGAAAATGGCTACGTAACGAGTTTCAAAGACGAAATACAGCTAAACATAGGAAAATACGGAAAGCTGACCGTGGGATAAGCCGAAGAACAGAACACCGTGTGAAGCTTTCACAAGCATTCTAAGCAGCATGAGATTGCCTATTTCTCGAAAAAATTCGGTAGCCGTCTCTACTTTTGGCGCTGATAATGTTCGGGCGAAAACAAAAAGGGGATGAATAAAGAGAGCCTTGCTATTCAGCTCTTTTGCTTTGCAGTCTCGTTTTGGTGTTTATTCTAGACCTGTTCGAGCAGAGTTGTGAAGGTGTCGTGATGATCTTCTTCGTCTTTCAGTATCTCCATGAAAATGAAGGCGGTCGTCTCGTCGCCCTCCTTGCGAGCTAGCTCGATTATTCCCTTGTACATGTCCATGGCCTTTTTCTCATCCTTCACGTCTTGCGCTATCATTTCCTTCAAGGTCTTGCCGACGCTAATAGGGTCTGGCTTCGTTGTAGGTATTCCGCCTAGATAAAAGAGTCTCTCAGCAATCGTCTCAGCATGTTTCATTTCTTGCCTGGCTATGCTTTCAAACGCGTCTTTCGTTGCATAACCCTTGACGCCTATCCATTGAACGTGCTGCCACATGTACTGCACTATAACCTGCATCTCTCTGGCAATTGCGCCGTTAAGCATATCCAGCAATTTCTTGGAAGCCATATCTTTTCACCTTGATTCAAATATGTTGTGAGGTTTGTTTTTCTTGTTATATTAAACTTGTCATAGTCCCGAAAAACAATCGACAGTATATCACTAATACGTTGCGAGAGACCTTCAGGTGTGTTGCTATTGCGACTCGGCGCAAACATATCCTTTTTCTTTCAGTTCTAGCGGGCACCCGCCACCGCAGATCTGCAGCTGCGGGCAATCCTTGCATTTCGGTTCGGCGTACTCTCTTTTCCGTATGCTCACTGCCAACGGATGATTCCAGATCTTGTTCCAGCCATCTTTCAGGACGTTGCCGAGACTCTCAAAATAGCTTTGGCATGGATAGACGTCACCATTTGGGCCCACACACATGTTGACCATAGCGGCTGTACAAGATTTGATCCCTAATCCCATGCTGACCGGGTCGAATTGACAATACTGTGTTGGAGTGTACCAGAGAAACTTGATTCCAAGCTGATGGGCTTTGTCTCTGATTCTAGGTAACAGATCCTTCAGCATTTCAATGGGCAGAGCGAATTCTCCGCTGACGCCTGCGGCTTTTCCTGAATATATGAGGCTGTTGCAGCCGAACGCGGCCACTCCGAGCCCTTTTATGAAATCAACTGTTTCGGTGAAGTCTGATGCGTTATACTTGCTCAACGTGGAGTTGGTTGTGACATAAATCTTCGTTGAAGCTGCATTCTTGATGCCTTCAACTGTTTCTTTCCAGCTTCCCTTTGCTCCTGTCATCTTGTCATGGATTTCGGGTCTGTGGGATTCAAGTGTCACTTGCACAAAGTCCAGTCCAACCTTCTCAAGAGTTCTGGCGTATTCTTTGTCTTTCAGTTTTCTCCCGTTTGTGACGAGACCTGTTACCATTCCCCTGTCCTGCGTGTACTGCAAGAGTTCAGGCAGGTCATCGCGAAGTGTAGGTTCGCCTCCTGTGAAAGTTAATATGAAAATGCCGATCTCACGTAGCCTGTCTATGACTGCCTTCCATTGTTCTGTGCTCAGTTCTTCGGTTTCGTGAGAGCCTCCGGCGTAGCAGTGAACGCAGTTGTTTTGACATCTGAAGGTTAAAGCCATGTCCATGCGGAGAGGCGCGGAATATTGCTGAGTGAAAGGTTCAACGCTCTTGACATCAAGAAAGGAGATGGGGCAGACTTTTTCTGTCTGTGATAAGGTGCTGATTGTGTAGATTAGTTTTTCGTGTTCTTTTTTGGCGGTTTTTGGGTTCACTCGAAACATTCCTCTGATCTTCTTTACGGCAGCATCATTGGACAATCCCTGCATGAAAAAGTAGGCATGTGCCGTCGCTGTCTCATTTAGGTAAAGAACTGTATTTGCGTTAATAACAAGAAGACCCGTGCCATCCGGCTCAACGCGAAGCTGAAGCGCCAATCTGGCAAACTTGCCTCTCCCTCTGTAAGTGAAGCGCCCACGCGGTATTTCCGGCATCAGCAGAATTCGCCGTAGAAAACTCAGCTAGCCCACTCCCCCGCCTGCACAAGCACATGCACACGAAACACAAGCGCAAGCACAAGCACATGCATGGCACGCGCACACACAAGTGGCGTTGTGATGTGCAGGTTGATTTGAAGCCTTAGATGCCGGCATTGGAACGATTGAATTGGCGAATTTTTCAAGGTTAACTACGATGCCATTTGCAGTTCCTGTAACCGCCGCCGCCATGTTGTTTGCGAATTCTGAGCCGGGAATTGTCGGCG
>Ga0315279_10008389_pt1 | contig 12513 bp, 12 predicted proteins | sample YL17G06_20_MG_FD_203694 | JGI IMG/M metagenome (GOLD analysis project Ga0315279, IMG submission 203694) | Sediment microbial communities from Yellowstone Lake, YNP, Wyoming, USA - YL17G06_20 | ecosystem: Environmental > Aquatic > Freshwater > Lake > Sediment | place: USA: Wyoming | collected... | reverse complement strand
AGATGGACGAGTGGAGTTTCGGGGACAACCGCGGGGTGATGAACCCCAACATACCCGACGCCACCCGCTGTCCGGACCAGTGCGGTTTGTGCTCGCGGCACACCAGCCACACGGCGCTGGCCAACCTCGATCTGACCAATCGCTGCAACCTGACCTGCCCGGTCTGCTTCGCCAGCGCCAACGCCGCCGGTTACCTGTACGAGCCGAGCCTGGACCAGGTGCGGCGGATGTTGCAGGTTCTGCGCAACGAGCGCCCCGTCGCCTGCCGCATTGTCCAGTTCTCCGGCGGCGAGCCGACCATCTACCCGCGCTTCTTCGACGCCCTGCGGCTGGCCAAGGAGATGGGTTACAGCCACATCCAGGCGGCCACCAACGGCATCATGTTCACCAGCCTGGAGTTCGCCATGAAGGCCAGGGAGGCGGGGCTGCACACCCTGTACCTGCAGTTTGACGGCACCAGCGACGAGACCTACCGCCACATGCGCGGCGAGCCGCTGCTGGAGAAGAAGCTGAAGTGCATCGAGAACGTGCGCAAGGCGGGGATGAAGATCTGCTTTGTGCCCACCATCATGAAGGGCATGAACGATCACGAGATCGGGGCCATCATCCGCACCGCCATCGAGCATATCGACGTGGTCAGCGCCATCAGCTTTCAGCCCGTTTGCTTCACGGGCCGGATCGCGCGGAAGGAGCTGGAGGCCAAGCGCTTCACGCAGGCTGATGTGGCTCGGGCGGTGCAGGAGCAGACCGGGTTGTGCGACATGTACGAGGACTGGTTCCCGCTGGCCTGCGTGACGCCGTTTACCAAGCTGATCAACGCGCTGCGCGGCGAGCAGACCACCATGCTCTCCGCCCACCCGCACTGCTCGATGGGCACGTACCTGTTCGTGGACCGCGTGTCGCGCGAGGCGGTGCCGATTACGCGCTTCGTCGACATCGGTGCGATGCTCCGCGAGATGGACATGATGGCCCGCAAGGCCGCTTCCGCCCGGATCAAGCTGTGGACCAAGATCGACGCCTGGCAGTCCCTGAAGCGGCATTTCAAGCCCGAAGCCGCCCCCCCGGGTCTCACCTTCCCGAAGTTCCTTCAGACCCTACAGGGCATGATGGACAAGCGGTACGGCCGCGAGGGCATGGACGGAACCTTCAGCTACCACACCCTGATGGTGGCCGGCATGCACTTCATGGATTCCTACAACTACGACACCGAGCGCGTGCAGCGCTGCGTCATCCACTACGCCTCGCCCAACGGCCTGATCTACCCGTTCTGCACCTACAACTCGGGGCCGACCTTCCGCAACAAGATCGAGAAGAAGTACTCGACGCCGTTCGAAAAGCAGTTGCCGATGCTGGAGCTGTGCGGCGGCAACGGAAACCGCGGTGGAAACGGCTCCGGCAAAGCCAACGGAAACGGCGACCTGGTTCAACTGAAACCCTGATTGCGCCTGTTACGCTCGGGGTGCGGGTCCCAGAGCGGCGCTGACCAAGCGGGATTCAAAATCCCGGATGCCCTTCACCGAGACGCCGAAATCCTCCTCGGCCGCGCCCCTGATCGCCTCGGCCAGCACCGGGGTCCCCGCCACGCGCTTTTTGCGTGGAGGGGTGGGAGGAGGTTGCCGGAGAGCGAGCCCTTCACCATGCTCGCCGTCATCCCGTTGATACCCTCGGACGCGTTCTTGGCAACCGACACGGCAATTGGTTTGATACCGGCAGGGCTCTGGTTCACACCCTTAATCTGCGCGTTCGCCTTGTCGGCCTGAACTTCGATTACCAGCTCGAGTTTGTTATCGCTTGCCGTGTGCTGGGGAGCCTCAGCCCTTGACTCGCAACCCGGGTGGGCGGATCATTTTCCCACCATGCCAGTGGAGCTAAACCGAATTCGTTATTCGTCACTGAACTCGCGACAGAAAGAGAACTTCAATTTCCAGAAGGTTTCGGCGGTGTTGGCCGACTACGGCTTTGTCACACTGCGGTTGAGCGACGATTGGCAAGGCGCGGACTTCATCGCGCAACACGTCGACGGATCAACATTCCTGCGCGTGCAACTCAAGAGCAGGCTGACTTTCGACGAGAAATATCAGGGCAAAGATCTGTGGGTCGCTTTCAACGATGGCGAGACATGGTATCTCTACCCGCACGATGAACTTCTGGAGCGGATACTCAAGGAGACAGGCATCGGGAAGACGCGTTCTTGGTCGGAGCGAGGCGGATACTCGTTTCCACGGTTATCCAAGCCGCTGCACCAGCTTCTCGACGAGTATCGGATTACTAGCGACACCAAGCCGGTCCCCGAATAGCGTGGAATCACTGCTGTTTAATCCGTTCGCGGTCGTAGGCGTCCCGCTCTTGCTCGACTACGTGCACCGCGAAGAACTCGTCCGCGTCGATCTCGTCCAGCCCGACCCTGATACCCATCGCCAGAGCCGACCGCAGGTCCAGGGCGCGGCGAAGCAACTCGCCGGTGTCGGTCAACTCCGCCGCGTCCAGGCGATTCAGCGGGCAGTGATCGCAGCGTTCGTGCTCGCCTTGGGGCGCATCCGGACAGAGGCCCGGGTCGCACAATTGCTCGCGCCGCAGCGCCCAGTGAACCAGGTACCGGAGCGATGGCGACTCGGGCCACTCGCCGACTACTGGGGCTCGCAAAATACGGTGACAAAGGGCATCGGTCGAACCGTCCCTGGGGGCGCAGGCTTGCCCGTATTCGGGCGTCTCTCGCAATGTCACCTAGTTTTCCTCGCACCCCTCCGGGGTGCGTGATTTTTTGGTGTCGGTTTCCGGGGGTGCCGGCCGCAAACAACGCGGCCGTTACCCCCGGCTATGATTCTCGCATCCCTTCGGGATGCAGGCGTCTCGCGCAATGTCACCTAGCTTTCCTCGCACCCCTCCGGGGTGCGTGATTCTAGGGTGTCGGTTTCCGGGGGTGCCGGCCGCAAACAACGCGGCCGTTACGCCCGGCTATGATTCTCGCATCCCTTCGGGATGCAGGCGTCGAAAGCCATCCCGGAGGACGCCACGCTGCGCCCGGACAAGACCAAACCCAAGAGCTTCGGGATGCAGGCGTCGAAAGCCATCCCGGAGCACGCCACGCTGCGCCCGGACAAGACCAAATTCAAGAGCTTCGGGATGCAGGCGTCGAAAGCCATCCCGGAGGGATGGCAGCATCTTAGCCGGGGGTAAAGCGAGGCGTTTTTTGCCGAGCGACACCCCCGGAAAACCGACCAAAAGAAACGGTCGCACCCCGGAGGGGTGCGAGGAAAAGTCGCAACGGAAAAGTACGTGACATTGGGCATCTCACCTGCGGGCCCCCCGTGAACTTGTACCCACAGCGCGGCGTTGCAAAGGGCCGGCAGGCGAGACGCCTGCGCTCCCAGGGTGCCCCTCAATGGGCGCCTTAAGACTGTTTTTCCGATATGCTTGGCCTTTGCCTGGTGGTTCCACCGAGGGAACCCACAATGAAGATCGACAAGAAACTCGTCGAGTCGTACCCCTTCACGATCTGCCCTCTGTCGCCGGAAGAGGGCGGCGGCTTCATGGTCGAGTACCTGGACTTGCCGGGCTGTGTTTCCGACGGCGAAACGCCAGCGGAGGCAATGGAGCATGGCCGGGACGCCGTCAAGGCGTACCTGGCAAGCTGCGCCAAGCATGGCGACCCGATCCCCAAGCCCGGCGCGCCGAGCGGCCAATGGAGGCAGCGAGTTCCTCGCAGTCTCCACGCCCGCCTGGCAACGCGAGCGCGCCAGGAGGGCGTCAGCCTGAACGCGCTCGTTTCCGCGCTAATCGCCGAAGGACTCGGGAAGCGGCGTGCGTCTTGAACTGGTTTAAGAGGTGAAAGGCATCCGACTCCGGCGCTGCCTCTGTGGTTTAATCAGCGGAGAAGCCTTATAATTAAGGGCTGGGAAAGCATCTACATCGACTCCAATGATCGAAACCACGGGTTCAATGTGTCCGCTGGATCACTATCTGGCGATGCCGGACACGTCGCTGGACCAGCGCCTGGCCGCGGCCAAGGGCGAACTGGGCCGGCGCGCGGTCGTGCTGGGCCACCACTACCAGCGCGACGAGGTGATGAAGTTCGCCGACTACCGTGGCGACAGCCTCAAACTTTCCCAACTGGCGGCCAGCCGGGAGGACGCGGAATTCATCGTCTTCTGCGGCGTGCATTTCATGGCCGAGAGCGCGGACATACTGCGCCGCGACGGCCAGCGGGTGATCCTGCCGGACCTGAGCGCCGGCTGCTCGATGGCCGACATGGCTGATATCGGACAGGTGGAGGACTGCTGGGAGGCGCTGGAAGGCCTGGGGCTGGCCGAGGGCCTGATTCCGGTCACCTACATGAATTCGTCAGCGGCCATCAAGGCCTTTTGCGGGCAGCATGGCGGGACGGTTTGCACCTCGTCCAACGCCGGCGCGGCGTTTCGATGGGCCTTAGAGCGCGGCCAACGCATCCTGTTTTTGCCCGACCAGCACCTGGGGCGCAACACCGGCTTCGCCATGGGAATCCCGCTGGCCCACATGCCTGTCTGGGACCCGTCGGCCCCCAGATACGGGTCGTCGGGCGGGCCGGATCGCTATCGCGGCGCGCAGGTCATCCTGTGGAGGGGCTACTGCTCGGTGCACATGAGGTTCCTGCCCGAGAACGTGGACCGTGCCCGGGAGCTGTATCCCGGCGTGCGGGTCATCGTGCATCCCGAGTGCCGGTGGGAAGTGGTGCAGAAGGCCGACGCCGTGGGATCGACCGAAGGCATCATCCGCGAGGTGGTGGGGGCGCCGGCGGGAACCGCCTGGGCGGTGGGCACCGAGATTCACCTGGTCAACCGGCTCGCCCGGGAGCACCCGGACCGCTTCATTACCTCGCTGGACTCCAGCGGTTGCCTGTGCACGACGATGTACCGCATCTCGCCGCAGCACCTGCTGTGGACGCTCGAGAACCTGCTGGAAGGGCGCGCCGTCAACGTCATCCGGGTTGACGACCAGGTGCGCCACTGGGCGCGGGTGGCGCTGGACCGCATGCTGTCAATCCAGTGACGGGTGGTTGACGATTTAATCCGCAATCCGAAATTGAGCGAGATGGCACAACGATTCTTCAAACTGCGGGAAGCCGAGGAGATCCTCCCGTTGCTGGAGAAACTGCTGAACACAGCCATCGGCGAGAAAAAGAAGCTGGAGGACCTGGAGGCGGTATTTACCGGGATCGCTCAGCACATTTTGCTGCAGGGCGGCGTGCTGGTGGATCGCGCCAAAATAGCCAACCTGAAGATCGAACGGAACAAGTCGGTGGCCGCTTTGCAGGAGGCGCTCGCGCACATCCAATCCAGCGGCTGCCTGGTCAAGGATCTGGATACCGGCCTGGTTGATTTTCCGTCCCTGCTGGACAAGCGCGAGGTATACCTGTGCTGGAAGCTCGGTGAGCCGGCCATCGGCTTCTGGCATGATCTGGACGAAGGGTTTGACGGCCGAAAACCTATCGACAAGAAGATGTTCGACACCGAAGAAGGGCGGCCGAATTGAATGCGGAGTGCCGAGTGCGGAGTTAATTCCGCATTCCGCACTCCGAACTCCGAACTGAGAGTGAGTGATCATGCGCAGCGAATGGGTGAAGAAGCGGATCGGGCATGACTGCGTGACGCAAATGCATTACGCCCGGCAGGGCGTGCTGACCGAGGAGATGGCCTATGTAGCGCGCCGGGAACGGCTCCCGGGGGAAACGGTGCGGGAGGAGGTGGCGCGCGGCCGCCTGGTGATCCCCGCCAACATCCGCCACGCCAACCTGGCCCCCGTGGGCATCGGGGTGGCGGCCACCTGCAAGATCAACGCCAATATCGGCAATTCCTCGGTCACCTCAAACATCGAGCAGGAGCTGGAGAAGCTCCGCGTGGCGGTCAAGTACGGCGCCGACACGGTGATGGACCTGTCCACCGGCGGCGAAATCGGCGCCATTCGCCAGGCGATTCTTGGCCACGCCACCGTGCCGATAGGGACGGTCCCGGTGTATGAGGCGCTGGCCCGCGTGCGCCGCGTCGAAGAACTGACGGCGGAGATCCTGCTGGAAGTGATCGAGGAGCAGGCCGAGCAGGGCGTCGATTACATGACCATCCACGCCGGGGTGCTGCGCCGGCATGTTCCCCTGACGCGGAAGCGCGTCACCGGCATCGTCAGCCGCGGCGGCGCCATCATGGCCCAGTGGATGGTGGCCAATAACCGCGAGAACCCGTTCTACGAGCGCTTCGAGGACATCTGCCGCATCTTCCGCAAGCGGGATGTCTGTTTCTCGCTGGGCGACGGCCTGCGGCCCGGCAGCCTGGCCGATGCCAGCGACGAGGCGCAGTTCGCGGAGCTGAAGACGCTCGGCGAGCTCACGGAGGTAGCCTGGAAGCACGACGTGCAGGTGATGATCGAGGGCCCCGGGCACATTCCCATGGACCAGATCGAGTTGCAGGTCCGTAAGGAAGAGGAGATGTGCCATCAGGCGCCGTTCTACACGCTGGGCCCGGTGGTCACCGACATCGCGCCCGGCTATGACCACATCACCTCGGCCATCGGCGCGGCCATGATCGGCTGGTATGGCGCCTCGATGCTCTGTTACGTGACTCCCAAGGAACACCTGGGCCTGCCCGATGCCGAGGACGTGCGACAAGGCATCATCGCTTACAAGATCGCGGCCCACGCCGCCGACATCGCCCGCCGCCGTCCGGGGGCCCGCGATCGCGACGACGCCCTCAGCCATGCCCGCTTCTTGTTCGACTGGAATCGCCAGTTCGAGCTGGCGCTGGACCCCGAGCGGGCCCGCGGCATGCATGACCAGACGCTGGCCGACGAATCCTACAAGCAGGCCCACTTCTGCGCCATGTGCGGCCCGAAATTCTGCTCCATGAATATCAGCCAGGCGGTGGATAAGGAGATGGGGCTGGATGAGAACGGCCGGCGGGAGCAGTACGTTCAGGCGCTCGCCACGGTGGCAGAAAACCAGTAGGCAGTCGTTGATAGGCCGGCAGCGCGGCCTTCTGCCTGTTGCCTTCCGGCTACCGCGCGGCAGCGCCGTGATCCCCCTTGGCCTTGAGCAGCCGGGCATCGGCCTCGCCGAAGAGGCTGTGGAAGTCCATGCCGCTCTCGAACTCGGCCGCCCCGGCGGTAAATGCCAGGGGGATTCTGGTGGTTTCCGGCGCCGCGTTGCGCTCCTCAAGCCTCTGGCGAATTCGCCGGATCACCGTGTCGCTGCCGGCCAGGGTGGTTTCCGGGAGCACGATCACAAACTCGTCGCCGCCATAGCGCGCCACAACGTCGGACCCGCGGGTTGCCTGGTGCATGATCCCGGCAAAGTCCACCAGCGCGGCGTCGCCGGCCGCGTGGCCGTACTGGTTGTTGAGGGCGTGAAACTGGTCCAGGTCCAGCACCGCCAGCGCCAGAGGCCGGTTGTTGCGCCGTGCCCGGCTGAGGTACCGGTCGGACATCTCCTGCAGCGCCGCGCGATTGTAAGCGCCGGTCAGCGGGTCGCGCAGGGCTTGCTCGGTCCGCAGGTAGCGCTGCAGCGTTTCGGCCATGAGACGGATGTCGATGATTCGCGCCTGCTTGGCGCGGCTCTCCAGCAGCCAGGCCACCAGCAGCACCAGCACCAGGGCCGCGAAGAACACCGCGCCGGGGGCCGCCAGGCTGACGCGGAAGTCCCTGGGCGCCAACAGGGCTGTGGCCACCATAGCCAGCTCCGCGCCTATCAGCGCCAGGGCCAGCGTCGTCTCCCAAGGGCTGCGCTGGTCCAGGACCCGTAGGCGGGCCCGCAGTTTCTCCGGCAATTCCGATTGTGACAGCTCTTCTGGGGTCACCGGCTTGTTCCCGTTTCTGTCGCGAGCGACGCTGACCGGACCTACAGTTCGCGACCGATCCAAACCACCACCCCGCGCACGATGTCCAGGATGTTACGTTCCTCCAGCGAAATGGTGCGCGGCGAAAACCCGCGCTGCTGCATGTTTTCCGGCACGATGACCAGTTCCCCGTTGACCACTTCGCAGTGCTTGGTCGTCCCCCCCTCGTCAACGTTCAGGGCATAAATCTTGCCAAACACCGGGTGTCGGCGCTTCTCCTCGCTCTGATCGATCAGCAGCAGGTCGTTGGGCTGTATGGTGGGCAGCATCGAGACCTCGGTCGCTCCGGCCTTCACCAGCACCGGGCGCACGAACTGCTTCAGAAACTCGGCGGTGAAGGCCCGCGTGCCCGCGTAGCGCACATCCACGGGGAAGGGCTGGCCGGCGGCGATGCGGCCTTTCAGCATCGGCACTTCCCGGAAAGGGGAGTCCTTGAACTCGCGGTGCGGCAGCACGCGCTCCAGTTCGCTGGTTTCGAACAGGCCCTCGATATCCAGCCCCAGCCGCTCCATGAGCCGGTCGGCCACCTCGGAGGTGAGCTGGCGCGCGCCCTTCAGGACGTTGTGGATGTGCGGCTGGGAGAAACCGGCCTGCAGGGCCAGGCGGCGTTCGCTGATCTCGCGCCGCTTGACGCGGGCGCGGAGGTTGTCGAGCAGGCGCTCTTCAATGTCGGCAAACTTCATGGCCTCTCATACATAGCAGGCTGAAATAGCGCTGTCAAGCGGGTCCTTACGGCCCCGGCCCTCACTATTCCTAACCGATATTTTTTTCTTGACATGTGATTTCTGCACATGATATTAAAGACCTCATGCTTGTATTTCTAGTAGATATCACAAGTCAGCGGTTCAGTCTGCGGCCCGCGGCCCAGTCCGGGGCCCGGACCGGTCAGGAGGCAGCCCCATGAACTGGACGCCCGAACGCGCGGCCGAACTGGCCCGCTACGATTGCCGTGGTTGCGGCGGCAGCGGTTTCGCCGGCGGCGAGCCCTGCACCTGCGTGTGCCGCCGGGTCTTTCAGATCTGCTACCGCCGGTTTCGGGTGTGCGCCGAAGCCGACGGGTTTGCCCGGCTGGTCACCTTCCGGGAGAACCGCCGCGGCGTGGAGCGCCACCTGATGTGGATTCGCCGCAACGAGGACTACTGCGCCGATTTTCAGGCCTCGGCGCGGCGGGCGCTCTCGCCGCAACTGTACCGCGTCTTCCGCTTTTGCCACCTCCTCGGCGCGGCGGCCGAGCTGGTGGCCCGCAGGCTGTCGGTGTCTCGGTCCGTGTTGTACGACGTGGTGGCCGACATCGAGGAGCGGGTGGGGCGGGAGTTGGCCCTGATGCAGCCCTACAGCCTCTATCCGCCCCATGCCTATCTCGGCTCGACCGCCCACGGCCCCTGGCGCGCCCCGGCCCCGTAGCGGCTGCCCCTTGGGGCCCCAAGGAATGCAGATAAGAAAATCATCTGCGTCCCGACTGAGGTATACTGTGGCGGCTTAGAGGGGCCCTCCGGCCGGGGACGCACAAGGCCCGGGGCGGTCGCCACTTCGATGGAAATAATCTGTCCTCGCTGCGGATTCACGAACAAGCATCAGGCTGCCCGGTGCGAGTGTTGCCTGGCGGAACTCGCCAGCGCTCCCGCGCCATCGGTTTCGGAGGCGGCGACGCCGCCCGGGACCGCGCCGGCCGAACAACGGCCGGCTGCGGCACCGCCGGCCTCGGCGGCCAGGGCCGCACCGCCTGTGCCGGCGCCGTCCATTCCACCGGACACGCCGGACGCGCTCAGCCCTCAGCCTCCTTCCTTGGGACAGCCGCCTCGTCTCACGCCAAAGATCACGAAACGCAGCGGCGTTGTCATCGCCGGGCTCATGGTGATCGGTTTGCTCGGCGGCCTTTGGATGATGAAGGCCCGCCCCGGCCAATCGCCGCTCAAGCTGAACGTTGGGGGCGCCGGAAAATCGACGGTCCCAACGCCCCGACAGGCGGCGCCGAGTGCCCAGGTCACCGCGCCGCCGGCCGCCGCCGCGCCGGCGCCTGCCTCCCAGCCGGCCCCCGCGTCGGCGGCCGCGGCTGTGCCGCAGGCGACGCGCGAGGAGCAAGCCGCCGAAGCTCAGTTCAAGACCGCGCTGGGCCTGCTGCAACGCAAGCAAACCGCGGCGGCCCGCGGCGCCCTTCAGGAACTGGCGCAGAAGTATCCCAACACCAAGTCGGCGAGAGAGGCCCGTGCCCTGTTGTCGCAGATTCCCGAGGAACGGCCGGCCGCACAGGCTGCTGCCCGCCCGGCTGTTCCGCCGGCCCGCGAGCCGGCGGCCGCCACCGCGGCCCCGGGGAGTGCGGCGGCCAAGACCGCGGCCGGCAAGCCGGCCGCTCCCGGGGCAGGCGCCGCCGCCGCATCCGCCGCGCCAGCGCAAGCTGACCAGAGCCGCCGCGTGTTCACCAGCGACGACCTAGCGGCAGGCCGCGTGTCCGGCTCATTCCGCCGGGCCGCGCCTTCCATCCCTTCATCGCTGCAGTCGTCGCAGGCCAGCCCATCGCAAGGAATCAAGGCGGCGGTGCAAGATGACCTGCGCCTGCTGCGCGCCAGTTATGAATCCGGGCAGTGGACCGTGGAGATCGAGTACAACCTGCTCAGCACCCATACCCGGCCCGTCTACCTGGGCGCCTGGATGACGGACGCAACCGTGTCTCGCCGCCTCGGTTACACGGCTGCCCCGATGTCGTCCGGCCGGGCCACGGCCCGGGTCGTTTTGCCCGGCATTCCTCCGACGGCGTCCAATCTCCGAATCGTCTTCTTCGAGGAAAAGGGCGCGCTGTTCTTCACGCGGGACTTTGTCGTCTCCAAATGAGCGGTCGTCGCACCACGGCGGTGAATCCGCGGCTTCAGACATCGAATTGCCGGCTTTGCAGGCCGCTGCTGTGCGCGCGCGTTCCACGTTTCGGGCCGTGGATGCTCCGGAAACCTTGGGACCGAGAGTTGCGGCTCGGCACGCTTAGCGTGAAACCCGCGACTTGAAACTGGGACTTCACTTCACGAGGAGGAACATGCTGCTGGGTTGGAACGGGGCCACCGCCATGAGGGCCGATCTGGCCACCGACATTCAAGCGGCCCACAGGGCCGGCTTCGCGTTCATCGAGCTGCATGGCACCAAGCTCCGGAAATACCTGGAGAGTGGCGGCTCACCCGCCGAACTGAAGGACCTGCTGGCGGCGGCCAAGTTGCGGCCTCTCTCCATCGGTTCGATCGACCGCGTGACCTACGCCGGGGAGCGATGGGAGCGGATCGAGCGCGAGTGCCGCGACATCTCGCGCCTGGCCGGTGAACTGGGCTGTGAATTCATTGCCACCGGACCGGGCGCGCGTCCGGCCGGCGCGGCCGATGGCGAGGTCAAGGAGGAGTCCATTAGCGTGCTGGAAGCGCTGGCGGACATCGCTTCCGGCGACGGCGTCAAGCTTGGTTTCCAGTTCCAGTCGTATCCTTCCTGCTCGGTTCGCACCCTGGAGCTGGCCTGGGAGATCGTTTCGGAATTGGACCGGCCCGACGTCGGCTTGGTCCTGGATTCCTTCCACTTTCATGTCGGCGGCAGCTCGATGCCCTCGCTCCGCCGTCTCAAGGCCTCCAAGTTGCTCGCCTTTCAGGCCGGTGATTGCGAGGACCTGCCGCTGCCGAGACTGCAGATCCAGCAGCACCGCCTGCTGCCCGGCGCCGGCGTGGTTCCCATCCGCAAGATATGGCAGGAGCTGACATCGATTGGCTTCGAGCGGCTGGCCTCCGTCAAGGCGCCGCGGCCCGAATACTGGGACCGCGACCCGTTTGAGCTGGCGGTCGCGGCCCGCCAGGCGCTGCAGAACGCGCTCGCCCCCGTGCCGGCGAAGAAGTGACGCCGCCGGTTTCCTGCTACATGCAGCGCGGTCGCCGGCCGGGCCGTTTTTTCCTGGCCACTCAGGTTTCAGGCCGCAGCCCACCGCCCACCGCCTACAGCCCACAGCCTATATAATCGATCAGATGCGATTCCCCGATCTCTGGAGGTCGGCCTGGGCAGCCCTGCGGGCGCACCGGCTTCGCTCCTTCCTCACCGTTCTCGGCCTGGTCATGGGAGTGGCGACGCTAATTACCGTCATGACGCTGATCCAGGGGGCCAATGCCTACGTCAAAGACAAGATCGCGAATCTGGGGATCGACGTCTTCCAGGTCGCCAAGACTCCCATCGTCATCTCCGATTTTGAGGAGTTCTTGAAGGCCCGGCGCAACCGCGACATCACCCCGGCAGACATGGAGTTCCTGGCCGAGCGATGCGCGCACTGCTCGGCGGTGGGCGCGCAGGTGCAGACGTCGGCCCGCGCGCGCTACCGCGACCGGGAAGTAACCGATGTCGCGATTCTGGGGCAGACGGCGAATATGGCTTATATCGGCACGCGCAATGTGGAGCGCGGCCGCTTCCTCACCGCGTTCGAGGAGCAGCAGGCCGCGCCGGTTTGCCTGCTGGGTTTCACGCTGGCTGAGAAATTGTTCGCCGGCGTTGACCCCATCGACAAGCTGGTGCGGCTGGGCCCGCGGGAATTGCGCGTAGTCGGCACGATGGAGAAAATCGGCTCGGTGCTGGGCCAGGATCAGGACAACTACCTGATTCTGCCACTGCCCTTGTTCTTGAAGCTTTGGGGCCCGCGCCGCAGCCT
>Ga0315279_10008387_pt1 | contig 12515 bp, 8 predicted proteins | sample YL17G06_20_MG_FD_203694 | JGI IMG/M metagenome (GOLD analysis project Ga0315279, IMG submission 203694) | Sediment microbial communities from Yellowstone Lake, YNP, Wyoming, USA - YL17G06_20 | ecosystem: Environmental > Aquatic > Freshwater > Lake > Sediment | place: USA: Wyoming | collected... | reverse complement strand
CGCATTTAAATGTTCAACCGCCTGAATACTGGGCTGAATTGTTTGCTCGCCAAGGTTTTATACGTGATGTAGATTTTGATGCGGGATTTATTACCCCCTGGGCGGTACGTTTTCGCCGCAATCAAGAGCTGCTGCCACGCGTAGTGCGCGGTTATGAACGCAGGTTTTGGTTTTTTTGGAAAGAGAACCAGGACCTGCGCCAGTTAAACCTCGAGATGCGCAATCAGCTTTCAGCCACTGATCAAAAAATACGTTCACTGGAAGCGGAATTGGGGGATGTGCGGAATGGGGCAGCCTGGAAACTCGTTTTGGGTTTGCGTTCTCTGCGCTTGAAACTGGCTCCACCTGGCTCACGACGAGAGAAATTGTTTCGCCGACTATTCGCTGGCAGTCAGGAAAGCCGTACGTGAACAACTTATAGGCAGTTTTCCCTTTCAAACCAGGTGTGATCCCAGAAGGACATCATCAAGAATTTTATGCCACCTCTCCGTGTGCTTTCGATTATTGGAACCCGTCCCGAGGCTGTGAAAATGGCTCCTGTGGTGCAAAAGCTCGTTCAGACCCCAGGCATCGAATCGCAGGTGTGCGTTACAGCACAACATCGCCAGATGCTTGATCAGGTGCTCAACCTGTTCGGCATTATCCCTGATATCGACCTCAACCTGATGCGCCCCGACCAATCCCTGCCTGAGCTGACCGCGGCTATCTTCACCCATCTCGATCCAGTGCTAAAAAAGCTCAAGCCGGATTGGGTGCTGGCCCAGGGCGACACCACTACTGTGATGGGTACAGCCTTGCTGGCGTATTATAACCGCGTACGTTTTGGTCACGTGGAAGCTGGCCTGCGTACCGGGGATAAGTGGCAGCCATTCCCGGAGGAGATCAACCGCATGGTGGCAGGCTCCGTCGCCGACCTGCACTTCGCTCCTACCGAGTGGTCGCGCCAGAATTTATTGAAAGAGAACATCCCCGCCAGACGTATTGTGGTCACCGGTAACCCGGTAATCGATGCTCTGCACTACGTTGTCCGCCTGCCCCCCGCTCCTGAGGCGTTGTCTTTGCTGCAGCAGATTGGCTTGCCAGTGGAGGAGCCCCTCATTCCTGCAGCTCCCTGGCTGGTGATGGTTACTGCTCATCGCCGCGAGAATTTCGGCCAGCCATTTGAAAGCATCTGCGCGGCTCTGCGCACCTTGGCTGAAACCTATGGGAACGATATCCGCATCGTTTACCCCGTACACCTCAACCCGAACGTACAGAAGCCGGTATACCGGCTGTTGAAAGATGTGCCCAATATCACCCTTTTGCCCCCTCTGGACTACCTGCCGTTGATGACGCTCGTGAAGCGTGCCAGGCTTATGCTTACCGACTCTGGTGGTTTACAAGAGGAGGCTCCCGGGCTGGGCGTGCCAGTATTGGTGATGCGCGAGGTCACCGAACGCCCGGAGGGGATCGAAGCTGGAACCGCGCGCCTGGTTGGTACGGATATGCATCGTATAGTTTCTGAAACCCGCCGCCTGCTTGATGATCCCACTGCCCATGCCGCCATGGCACGCGCGGTTAATCCGTACGGTGATGGTCAGGCCGCTGGTCGCATTGTTCAAGCGCTTTTGGATTATATAAATTAAGAGGCTGTTGCTCCAGGTAATATCGATTATGGATACATCCTCCCCTGTTCCCATCTACGATAGCACTCGCAGGATCCATCCTGCGCTTGAGGAACTGCACGAAGTATTTCGTTTCCGTCACCTGATCTTGCAGCTTGTGCGTCGTGATGTGCTCACACGTTACAAGCGGTCCTTCCTGGGTATTGCCTGGACGATGTTGAATCCCTTGGGAATGATGCTGGTGTGGACGATAGCCTTTTCGCAGGTATTTTATCGCGGCGGCGGGGCCGACTTCGCGGCTTACATGCTCAATGGTTTGTTGGCATGGCTGTTTTTTTCGCAGACCACCACTGCCGCCATGGTGAACTTTGTTTGGGGCGGGGGATTGTTGCATCGCATTTATATGCCGCGCACATCGTTTGCCTTAGCTGCTTCTGGCACGGGATTAATTAATCTGGTGTTATCGCTGGTGCCCATGGTGGGTGTAATGCTGGTTACAGGCGTGCCACTCCACTGGTCAGCGTTACTTACCCCCTTAGTGATGCTGGTTCTTGTAATCTTTTCTCTCGGGGTCGGATTGCTCCTGGCAGCGTTTGCGGTCTATTTTCCCGATATTATTGAAATGTATCAGATCGTTCTGCAGGCCTGGATGTTTTTGACTCCCATTATGTACCCTGAGGAAATCTTGCCGTCGGCTTATCGCTTTTGGGTCACCCAACTCAACCCCATGTACCATCTTGTCCGCCTGTATCGTATTCCGTTGTATTATGGCAGGCTGCCAACCGTGGGGGAATGGCTGCCATCGGTCTTACTCGCCCTGGGTGTTTTTGTAATTGGCTGGTTGGTTTTCACCAGTAAATCGGACGAGTATGCTTATCGGCTGTAAGCTTTGAATGGTATGTCTTTTCCTCCCATTTCCTCTGACGATATAATCCGCCTCGATAACGTTTCGGTGCATTATCGCGTTGCACAGGAGCGGATTGGTACTTTAAAAGAATATGCGATTCGTTGGTTGAAAGGCCAGATCCACCGCCAGAATTTCCGCGCCCTGGATAATGTCAGCCTGGATGTGAAACGAGGCGAGGTGTTTGGTTTAATCGGTAAAAACGGTGCTGGCAAGAGTACCTTGTTGAAATTGGTGGCGCGTGTTTTACGGCCTACGACAGGTCGTGTGTGGGTCAAGGGCCGCGTGGCGCCGTTGTTGGAGGTGGGGGCAGGTTTTCACCCTGAACTCACCGGGCGCGAGAACATTTATTTAAACGGTGCAATGCTCGGTTTCACGCGCCGCGAAATGGATGCTAAGTTCGAGCGGATTGTGGCGTTTGCTGAATTGGGCGATTTTATTGATGCTCCTTTACGAACCTATTCTTCAGGGATGTGGGCGCGCCTGGGTTTTGCGGTGGCTACGGATACCCAGCCCGAAGTTTTGATTGTGGATGAGGTTCTATCGGTAGGTGATGAAGCCTTTCAGCGCAAGAGTTACGAGCGTATTCAATCGTTCCGTGAGCAAGGGGCTACCATTTTAATCGTTTCGCACAATCTGGATGCGATTGAATCCATGTGCCAGCGCGCAGTGTGGCTCGATCATGGTAAGGTGGCGGCCCTGGACTCGGCGCAAAGTGTCGTGTCGCAATACCAGGGACGGGTACGCGAAGATGAATCGGAGCGCATGGGCCAGGCTCAACTCGACACCGGGCATCGCTGGGGTAACCGCAAGATCGAAATCACCCGTGCCCGCATTACGAACAGCCAGAACGAGGATGAAAGCATCTTCTATACAGGCCAGACTCTTGTGTTGAGGTTGGAGTACATGGCACATCAACCGGTACAATCGCCTGTGTTTGGCATGGCTATCCACCGCAATGATGGCTTGCATATTACTGGTCCGAATACTGCGTTTGCGAATATGGATTTGGGGTTAGTGCAAGGCAGCGGCGAGATCATGTATACTGTTCCGGCGCTTGCGCTGCTTGAAGGTCTATATCATATTTCGGTTGCTGCTGCCGATCGGGAAGATACGGAAATTTACGATTACCATCATCTGGCTTATGATTTTCGCGTGCTGAATTACGGGCATGGTAATGTTGAGAAATATGGCCTGGCGACTCTTAATGGGATTTGGCAGCACACCACAGGTTCGCAGGGATGACGTTAAAACGGTGGGCGGGCCGTATGGCCCATTTTGAACAGATGATCATGCGCAAGGGGGGATTGATCTTTGCTGTCTACTCCTTGTATTGGCGCTTCAAGACCGCCTGGTATAAGGCAGGCACGAAATTCCAGGATCGTTATGGCTTGTTTGATTACACATCCTGGATTCGGGACAATGAAGTCCCCCCACATCCATCGGTTCGTAATGAGAGTGAAACTGCGGTCTGGAGTCTAGACACAGTCCATATAAGTTTGGTAATTCAATATCGGTTAGAAATTTTGGAGCAGCGATGGGGTATGTCGGAGGCGAATGCTCTGTTCTGGCAGACCATCCGGTCATTGGAGGCGCAAACATCCTCAGCCTGGGAAATTTGCTTGCTCGGTGACCTGCCTGAAGGTTTTTCTCAACTCGTTGCCGATTGGCCACAGGATGACAAGGACCACCAGGGTCAATATCGCTGGTTTAGGGATGTTGGCGCTGGTGAAGGAGCATTATCCAAAGCCTTGATGCTTGCCCGTGGGGAGTGGGTCATGATCTTGAATCCGGGTGATACGGTATCGCCGGATTTGTGCACCGAGCTGTCGCAGCTTGCGCAGCAGCCAGAGCCCCCGGAGATCGTCTACTTTGATCAGGATCATCTTTCAGACGAATATTTCATCCGCGAGAAACCAGTTTTTTGGCCCGATTGGTCGCCTGATCTGCTTTTATCGGCAAATTACCTGGAGAATGCCTGTATCCAGAACGATTTGCTGCGCGCTTGCGCTGCACAGAGCCAGAGCAACGGGGAGGCCTTGCTGCGCTGCGTGGAGCAGGCGCGCCGGATCGTGCATATTGCGCGCATCCTCTATCATCGGGCAAGCGCTGTGCCGGCAGATGGCATTCTTTCGCTGAGGTTTTCAGCATCTGAGGCTGCGGATCACTTGCAGCGTTTGGGGGTGGCAGATGCTCAGATTGCAGAGGATGCTTTGAAGCGCGCCCGCTTTTCCTGGTCAGTGAGTGGCCGGTTGGTTTCGATCATTATCCCATCTAGAGATCGCCGTGAATATCTTGAGCGTTGTCTAACCTCGATCCACCAATCGACGCATTACCGAAATTATGAAATTGTGATTGTGGATAACAATAGCCAGGAGGCAGATACGCTGGCCTACTATGCCCAGTTACAGCAGGCGCCGAATACGGTGGTGCTAAAAAACCAGACCGCTTTCAATTATTCGGCCTATAATAACCTGGGCGCGCGCCACGCCCACGGCGACCTGCTGCTTTTTCTGAACAATGATGTCGAAGTGATCGATCCCTGCTGGTTGGATGAGTTGGTGCAATGGGCTGAACGGCGTGAAATTGGCGCGGTGGGGGCGAAATTGCTTTACCCGGATGGTACTATCCAGCATGCGGGAATTGTGGTTGGCATGGAGGGACACGGCAGTCATGTATTTATGGGGCAGCGGGAGGGGTATACGGGCCTCTTTGGCTCGGTGGATTGGTACCGAGATGTGTCTGCCATTACGGGGGCATGCCTGATGATGCGGCGTGAGGTGTTTGAGAAGATTGGCGCTTTTGATGAAGATTATCTTCTGGTTTTTAACGATATTGAAATTTGTGTGCGGGTGCTGGCGCATGGCTACCGGGTGGTGTACAATCCGTTTGCTCGTCTGATCCATTATGAAGGTAAAAGTCGCGGGCGCTACATTCCTCCGGACGATATCCGCCTGGGTTACGAGCATCTGAAAGATATAGTCGCTCAAGGCGATTCTTATTACAATCCGAACCTTTCCTATGCCGTCCGTGTGCCTACGCTGCGGCGCACCTGGGAAGAAGACCGGCTGCAACGGCTGGAAACGATTGCGCGACTGGCAATCTAGCTGATCCCAGGCCAGACAGCCGGTTAGTTTTATCGGTATATTATTTGTTGACCTTACATTCGGAGGAACATTGACGCTCATTCAGAAAACGAGTCTCAGAGCATATCGTAATTTCTTACATGCCCAATTTGAAAGCATGACTGGGGAAGTGCTGGTTCAATCGTACCCTTACATCCTGAATATCGATCCGGCATCGGTATGCCAGCTTCGCTGCCCCAGTTGCCCTACCGGGGTGGAAAATGAGAGCAAACGCGTTCGGAACCCGGCTTCGTTGCGCGAGCGGGTGATGATGAGCACAGGCTTCTTCGATGCCCTGCTGGATGAAATTGGCGAATATCTCTTTGTGATCATGCTCTATAACTGGGGTGAACCCTTACTGCATCGGGAGTTGCCTGCCTTTATTCGCAAAGCCAAAGAATCCCAGATTGGGATTGAATTCCACACCAATCTTTCGTTGCGCATGGATGATGCCCGCATGGAGGATTTATTGTTATCGGGTGTGGACGTGATTGATGCCTCGCTGGATGGCTTTTCCCAGGAGACTTACCAGACCTATCGCCGGGGTGGAAACTTCGAGCTGGCAAAAACCAATATCACGCGCCTGGCGGCAATGCGAGAGCGCCTGGGCCTCAAAACAAAGATCATCTGGAATTTTTTGGTGTTTCGCTTCAACGAACACGAGATAGATACGGCACGTCGATATTGTAAACGGATCGGGATTACGTTTGCCCGCCGAAAAGCATTCATCGCCAATCCTGATTGGCTGCCCAGGGATCGCCAAAATGAAGCTGAGGAGCTAAAAAATCCGGCTCCGCCACAACCAAAGCCTGCCAATTCAGGGAAAAACCAACAGCCCAGGCCATGTGCCTGGCATTATAACTATTCTGCCATCAACGCCAATGGTTCGGTATCTCCATGCTGCGCGATATGGGACGAGGCGAATGACTTTGGTTTAATCCAGCCGGGAACTGTGAGCTTCCGAGATGTTTGGAACAATAACTTGTATCGGAAGTCGCGCGGCGCTTTCGCGAATAAGCCCGTACCTGGGTTGGCAAATGTAGACAGCCTCTGTTTGCACTGCGCTTTCGGACCGGATGTGCAAAACTTGTATGCTTACCTGGATCCAGATGTGATCGAGCAATTTCACCGGGTTATCGGGGATAAAGATCCTTTATTGAATGAGGGCTTTCGCCTTCTATCTAACCGGGCAAGTTTCCTCGAGTTCTTCACCCAACACATGGGCGAATTGTTTGCGCAAGAACATGATCTGAATATCGTGCGGTCTGTCCCCCAACCGGTTTTAGGATTCCCATCCGGGCTGATGTCGATCAGCACGAAGGCATATCAAAGCCTGAAAGAAAAGCTGAAGCCCTACACTGCCAGGCTGTTTAAAAGATTTCCGAGCCTCTATTACAAAGGCAAGGCTCTCGAGAGAAGAATTTTTCGAACCTAAGGTTTGTCGATAATGCCTCCAGATACCAAGTCTAAGAATATCCTTCTGATCAGCGGTGATGTTGTCAACCAGAATATGGGCGGCGTAGGCGTGCGCAACTGGGAAGTGGCGCATGCCCTAGCGCGTCACTGCCGCGTAACCCTGGCGGTCCCCGGCGAATCCGATCTTCGTTCCCAAACTGTGAGCCTGGTACCTTACGATTTACAAAAAAGTGATCTGCGTCCCAATGCAGAGGGTGCCGACGTGATTGTCTTGCATGGCCCGATTCTGCATTTCCATCCCTACTTGCGCGAGATGGGCCTTCCGTTGGCGGTTGACCTGTATGTGCCCAACCTGCTCGAAAACCTGGTCTGGCACGATCAAGACGATTGGGATCAATGGATCCCGGCCTACGAGGAGTATTTACGCCTGCAGCTGGATTTATTGCGCGCCGGGGATTTCTTTTTCTGCGCCAGTGAGCGCCAGCGTGACTATTGGCTGGGCTGGCTGCACGCTCAAAAGCGGATCAACCCTCATACGTACCGGCAGGACCCAACCCTGCGTAAATTGATTGATGTCATCCCCTTCGGGCTGCCAACTGAACCTCTGGCGGTGACGCAGCACGTGCTCAAAGGAGTTCATCCGGGTATTGGGGAAGGCGATTATGTTCTGCTCTGGTCGGGCGGCCTATGGGATTGGCTTGATCCACTCACGTTGATCCGCGCCGTGGGTCAGCTGGCACCCCGCTACCCCGCCTTGAAGCTGTATTTCATGGGCACACACCATCCTAACCCGCTGGTCACGGGGATGTCCATGCCTGAAAGGGCCATCCAACTAAGTCAGGAATTGGGCCTTTTCGAGAAAACCGTCTTCTTTGGGGATTGGGTGCGCTATGAGGAGCGTGGGAATTATCTGGCAGATGCTGATCTGGCAGTTGTCTCACATCCAGGGCATATCGAAACCCGCTTCTCATTCCGCACCCGAGTGCTCGATTGCATTTGGGCTGGCCTGCCGATCGTAACCACGGAGGGCGATGCCATGGCCGATTGGGTGAAACAGGAGAACCTGGGTTTGACGGTTCCGCCGGGGGATGTGGATGCCATGGCTCAGGGGATCGAGACCATAATGCTGCAGCCCGGCGGACGAGTGGCATATGTAGATGCATTCAAGAAGTTGCAGACGACTTTGCAATGGTCGAATGTGGTGCGTCCCCTGGTCGAGTTTTGCAGTGCGCCTGAGAAAGCTCCCGATAAGGGGTTATATCGTACCGAGGCAGAACGGGTAGAGCAGGCCAAAGAAGCTTTCCTGGCGCAAGTGGTAAATGAAAAAGATGAATTTCTGGCGCGGGTAGTGCGCGAGAAAGACGGTTTTTTGGAACAAGTGATCCGTGAAAAAGATGCCCATTTTGAGCAGGCGATCCAGGCCAAGGATAATCGTATTCTAGAACAAGACGCGTTGATCGAATACTATCGTAACCTCTTCCCCTTGCGAGCTTATCGCGGCTTGAAACGCTTGGTAGGAAAAAAGTGAATCTCATCGTATTGCGATATTATGATAATTAGGAAATTAATCCCACACCGAATCCCCAATTTCGCCATCTTTTCTTCGCCCCATGGAGGGCGGGGAAGGGGTGGGGGGATTCCGGTTTCACTTTAAATATTCATAATGATGCGATACCCTTTCATCCTAATGCGTGATCCATAATGGTAGAAACTGCATTCGTCTCGATCATCATCGTTAATTACAACGGCGCGCATTATTTACCGGCCTGCCTTGATGCTTTACGCCAGCAGACTTATCCGGCAGATCGTTTTGAAGTGATTGTGTCGGACAATGGTTCGACGGATGCCACTCTACCTTTACTGCGCGATCAGTATCCGTGGGTGATCCTGCTGGAAAATGGGTGCAACCTCGGATTTGCAACTGGCAATAATGTGGCTTTTGCTCAGGCGCGCGGCGACTACATCGTTTTATTGAATAACGATACTGCTCCTGCGCCAGGCTGGTTGGAACACATGATCTCCGTTGCTCAAGATGATCCACAAATTGGGTTGGTAACCGGTCACTTGCAGTTGTTTTACCCGCAGCTTGAAGTGGACATCATTGCTGAGACCTATATTCCAGAAGGAGATGGTCGCGAATTAGGTGTTGTGCTTTCCTTGGTGGATAGCGGTGCTATGCGCGGGGTGGTGCAATACTTGAACGGATTTTACGGGAACGAAGCCTATTCGCTTTATGGTTCTTATCGTTGGACGCAGGGAGAGGCTACACTGGGTGTGCCTGTACCTCCCGGGGATGGCGACTGGTCTCTAACCCTCAAGCTGGCTGCTCCCCGGCCCGACGACCATCCTGTTTCAGTCAAAATTCTTTCCCAGGGAACCATCCTGGCTGAGTATGAACTTGCGGGTCAAGAATTGCACACAAAAAACATCGAAATGCCGGCCTTTACCCGCCAGGCAGCTCGCCCGGTGGAACAAAATACAGGTTCGTTGATCTTTCCCAGTGGCGCCGGACGTGATCGCGGTACGTATGTACGGAACCTCGAAGTTTTCTTCGAAAGTGATACAGGGCGGTACACTAAGGTTGAAGAGGTATTCTCAGGTTGTGGAGCCAGCCTGTTGCTGCGGCGAGCCACGCTCGAACAGATTGGCACCCTCGATGATGATTTCTTTATGTATTATGAAGATACCGATCTCTCCTGGCGGACCTGGCTGGGGGGCTGGAAAGTGGTTTATGCTCCTCAAGCGCTCATCCCGCATATCCATTGCGGTACAACGAAGGAATGGTCGCCGTTTTTTTTCTTTCTTACGGAACGTAATCGCCTGGCAATGGTCTTTAAGAATGGTACGCTGCACCAGTTGTTGCGCGTGTGGGGCGGCTATTTCCTCAAGGTGATGCGCCTCGGTTTAGAAACCCTCTGGATGCTGTTGTTCCGTCGCCCTGGCTGGCGCGCCAGGGGAGGGCTGGTAAGGGTTCACTTGCGAGTGATGGGCAATTTATTGATCTGGCTGCCTGCGCTGATCGCCAAGCGTTATTGGATTCACAAGTATGCCAAGGTTAAAGCCGGATCCCTTGAACATTGGTTTGTCAATGCGGAGTAAGTGAATGCGTGTTGGAATTTATAACCGTTGGTTAGCCACCCTTGGCGGCGGCGAGAAATACGACCTGACAATTGCTGAATGCCTCAGCCACCACCATCAGGTTGAGGTCTTAAGCCATCAGCAGGTAGATAAAGCCTATGCAGCCGAGCGATTGCAGGTAGATTTGTCGCAGGTTAAATTTGTTATTTTACCTAACCGCAGCGCGCTGGAGATGACGCCACTTACCCAAGAGTATGACTTTTTCATTAATGGGTCATATCTCGATTTCTTCCCATCGTTAGCCCCCCGTAGCGCGGCGGTGGTCTTTTTCCCAACCAATTTAGGTCCGAATACTTTCTCGCGCCGTAGGTTCAAAACCTTCATGCGCCAACAATTGCACCTGCCACAGGTGTTAATCAGCCCCCAGGCCTTTAACCTGGCAAGAGGTGGGCTTGGTTGGGTAGCGGACACCGACTTAAAGTTGCGCTTGCCAGCGGTGCGTAAATCTTATCCTCTGGAATTTGATTTACGCGCTTGCCATCCTGTTGTGACCGGCGCTCATTTGTACCTAAATGGTATTGCCATCGAGCAAATCAATCTGAGCCGCGCGACTCACTGCCGAGTGCTCATTCCCTGTTTACCTGAGAAGAAATACCATGAATTTGTGATCAGCCCGGTGGTTAGCGATGAGCCCGGAGAGGGTGAGGCGCGGTTGGAGATGGACAATATTACCCTGGGGTTGTGGTCCTATCGTTTTTACCAGCGCCTGTTAGAAAAGAACCTCCACCGTCTGGGCGTGCGGTTGGAATATAGTCCGCCTGGGGTTGCAATTCTCGGTTATTTGGACACGTATCATGCCATCTGGTCAATCTCGGAGTTCACTACGAAATGGATTTGGCGTTATTGGAAACGCGATAGCAGTATTTTGTATCCTCCTGTCAATGTAGAAAGCTACACAGCCGGCGAGAAGCGCCCGCAGATTTTGAATGTCGGGCGTTTCTTTGCGGGCAATCACAACAAAAAGCATCTGGCGATGGTAGCAGCCTTTAAACAAATGGTAGACCAGGGGTTAACCGGCTGGACTTTGCATTTGGCGGGCGGTACTACCTCTGGAGATGAGCATAAGGCCTATCTGGACAGTGTTTTTGAGCAGTCCAATCATTACCCGATTACGATCCACACAGATATCCCCTTTGCTGAATTATCCGAATTGTATTCGAGCAGTGCGATCTATTGGCATGCCAGCGGCTTTGGGGAGGATGATCAGCGTGAGCCGGAAAAATATGAACATTTTGGCATTACCACGGTGGAAGCCATGGCAGCTGGTTGTGTGCCGGTGGTGATTGCGAAAGGCGGCCAGCCTGAGATTGTTCAGCACAGCAAAAATGGATTTTTGTGGAGTACCCTGGAGGAATTGCAGTTGTTAAGCCTTCAGCTCATGCAAGACACGGCTTTGGCATCCAGATTGTCCCAACAGGCTGTGCAGGATAGCCGTAGATATGCTACGACCGCGTTCTGCCGCCGGGTAAATCAGTTAATTGCAGGCAATGATGAAATGGTTCGGTCATAACGCTGCACTGTCGATGAGATCTGCCGGGGTTGTCGTGGCCTGGATTGCCCTGATGATCTTCATTGCTATCGGTGCAACATATGCCTTTACAGGTTATGTCGGGTTTGATGAGGCGTTTAATCTGCAAATACCAACTAACCTGGCACAGAATGGGGAATATGGAACAACTTACCAGGGTGGTCAGCCATTCGATCCGGTGATTACCACAGGGCCTACGGTTTTATTACCAATTGCCCTATCCTTTGCTATTTTCGGGGTAGGGATCGTGCCGGCTCGCCTGGTTATCTTTTTGTTATGGGTAACTTTTTCCTTGCTCTTGTCTGCAATAGCTTATCGGCTTGGGGGATGGCTGAGTATGCTCTTGATCTTGATCTGGAGTGCATTTTTGCCCTTTTTCCATGATTTTGGGCTCAAGGTGATGGGAGAAATCCCCGCGATGGCCTTTCTTCTGCTTGGATTGTGGACCTTGAGCAAAGGCAAGGCTTTTTGGGGGGCGATGCTGCTGAGTTTCTCAGTTGTAACCAAAATTAGTAACTTATTCCTACTGGGACCGTTGGCGTTTTTTTATGGGCTGCGCTGGCTGCTGATACCTGGCCCGTCGCGGAAAGAGGTGGTTAAGTCTGGCCTGGCCGCCATCTTCGGCTTTGGCCTGCCCATTTTTGCCTGGGAGGCAGTCCGTTTATTGACGTTAGGATGGCCAGGTTACCGGCATAATTGGAAGGAGTTCCTCCAGGTTTCAGGGGTTCTACCGGGGACGCGACAGATTGTCCCTACCAGATCTTTTGTATTGCGACTTCAATCAATTGGAATTCCTTATG
>Ga0315279_10008384_pt1 | contig 12520 bp, 9 predicted proteins | sample YL17G06_20_MG_FD_203694 | JGI IMG/M metagenome (GOLD analysis project Ga0315279, IMG submission 203694) | Sediment microbial communities from Yellowstone Lake, YNP, Wyoming, USA - YL17G06_20 | ecosystem: Environmental > Aquatic > Freshwater > Lake > Sediment | place: USA: Wyoming | collected... | reverse complement strand
ACGAGTGCGGTCGCACATCATGCGGGTCAGAAGTACCCTTCCGGTTCAGGGGAAGCACTCTTAAGCAGACGTAGCTTGCGCTCGTCAGGGGGATCGCAACTCTCACCCTGGTCTGCCGGGGTTGCCTTAGAGAACAGGGCAACTGGGCAGAGCATACCAGAGTCGTCCCCGGTTGTCAGGTCGGGGGAGCGGGCCGATCGTGCCCGCATCCGAAGTTATTTTATACGAGGGGTGTGGGCAGGACACCCTGCCCGCGCTTGCGCGCAGGACACCCTTCAGGGGTGAGTCCACCGCTTTGCGGCGGCGGGCCGCCAGGCGTAACGGGTGTGGTGATTCCCGTCGTGATGTCAGAGACTGTCTGAAAAGCTAGTTCAGGCCTCTCAGGCCTCGCGCCCGTTCGCCCACAAGGGGCTGGGCTGCTTTTCAGACAGCCTCTTGGAGGGTGGTCTGCGGTCGCTCGGCGCGCAGCCCCAGCTTGCACGCCATGTTCGAGCCTTCCTTGCGCAAGTCATGCCCCAGGAGCACGCGCTCCAGGTTGGCGGGCAGGTGACGGATGTGCCGGCCGGTCGCGTGAAAGATTGCGTTCAAGATCGCCGGCGCGGTCGGCACCATGCCCGGCTCGCCAATGTTTTTCGCGCCAAAAGGCCCCGGCGCGAACGGCTTTTCCACAAAGCTGCCGACGATCTCGGGCACGTCCATCGCCGTCGGGATCAGGTATTCGTCAAAGTTGGTCGCCTGCATATAGCCGCTGTCGTAATCCACCCGCTCGATCAGCGCATAGCCCAAGCCTTGCGTGATGCCGCCATACAGTTGCCCCAGCGCGCCTTGCGGAAAGATGACCTTGCCCGTGTTGTGAGCGGCCCAGATGCCGGTCACCTCGACTTTGCCGGTGCCCGTATCCACCGCCACCTCGGCCACCTGCGCGCCAAAGTGATAAGCAAAGTAAGGCTTGCCCTGGCCTTGCTCGAACGACCAGTGAATCTCTGGCATATTCCACCGACCGTGCGTCGAAAGCGTCAAGCCCATCTGGCGCGCGTGGTCCACCACTTGCTCGAACGAGGCCGGCTCTTCGTTCGGGCCGACGTAGCGCTCGCCGTGCCGCGCGACCTGCGCAGCCTGGCAGCCAAAGAGATCGGCCGCTGCGTGCGTCAGCAAACTGTCGAGCCGCATGGCCGTGACGCGCGTCGCATTGCCGCCCAGAACCGTCGAGCGCGAGGCCACCGTCGGGCCGCTGTCAATCGCCGTGTCGGTATCGGGGCGCAGCATCTTGATGCGTTCCGGTCGCAGACCGAGCGTCTCGGCGGCGATGAGGGTAAAGACGGTGCGCGAGCCGGTGCCATAGTCGGTCAAGCCGGAGGTGAGCGTCAGCGTGTAATCGTCGTTGATCGCCAGCGTGCCGACGGCGAAATCGGCGCCTTCTGCGCCCAATGACATGCCGTGAAAGACGGCCGCCACGCCGATGCCTCGACGCATCGCGCCGGGAACAGATGGCTCGGACTGCGCTGCCGAGAAAGCCGCTCGCTTGCGATCCCAATCGGAGAGCCGGCGCACCTGTTCCAGACATTCGGCCAATGCCACGTCGTCGCCGAGCGATTGGCCGTGCGGCGTGGTGTCGCCAGGGCGCAAACAATTGCGCAGGCGCAAGGCGATGGGATCCATGCCGATCTCCCAGGCGATTTGGTCAATGGCCTGCTCGATACCGGCGCACACCTCGGTGTTGCCAAAGCCGCGAAACGCGCCGGAATAACCGTTGTTCGTATAAGCCACATCCGTGTCCACGTGACAGGCGTCGTAGCGATAGGGCCCCATCGCGTGGATGCTCGAACGCCAGGCCGTGAACGGCGTGATGGCGGCGTAGGCGCCGCTATCCACCACGGCATGAATCTTGCTCGCGCGCAGCGTGCCATCGCGATCCGCGCCCAGCTGGATGCGCATCTGCATGGCGTCTCGCTTGTAGGAAGCAATCATGGACTCTTCACGGTCAAATATCATGCGCACGGGCCGCCCGGTGAGCAAGGCCAGCTTGGCGACTTGACCCGATGTTTGATACATCTGGTCGTCCTTGCCGCCGAACGCGCCGCCCACCTGCGGTTGGATCACACGCACATCTTCTTGCGGCAGACCCAGCACGCTGCACAGATTGTTTCGATTGACGAACGGGCTTTGGCACGAGGCATACACAGTGACGCCCGCGCCCCCTGAAGGGGACGTGCCGCCGCCGCTGGGCCACGGCGCCGCGAGCGCGCCCTCGGTTTCGATGTAAGCGTGCTCCTGGTGCACGGTGCTGTATTCTTCGTCAAGCGTAACAGCGCAATCGGCCAGAAGCGCATCCGGTTCGCCTTTGCGCACGACGTATCGGGTCAGCAGATTGCCCCTCGGCAACTCGGGCGCATCCCAGGGGCTCTCACCGACAATCGGCGCATCAGATTGCAGCGCCGCAACCGGATCGAACACGCCCGGCAAAGGCTCCAGCTCTAACTCGATGGCCTCCAGGCCGGCTTGCAATGCTTCTTCCGTCTCGGCCGCAATCGCGGCTATCGCATCGCCCACGTAGCGCACGCGCTGATAGGCCAGCATGTACATATCCGGGACGGGAAAGCCAAAGCGCCCGTGATCTATAAAATCGTCGCACGTGATGGCGGCCAAGACGCCGGGGATTCGCAGCGCGGGCGTCACGTCCAGCCGGGCGATGCGCGCGTGCGGCAAGGTGCTGCGCAGCGCGCGAGCATAGACCATGCCCGGCAGGCGATAGTCGCCCACGTACTTGGCTGTGCCCAGAACCTTTTCCAGCGCATCCACTCGCCTGGCGGGTTTGCCGACGTATAGAGTATCAGCCATTCGAGTTCTCCTGTCTCTTTATCGCCGTCGCTTGAATGGCATCCACGATTTGCTGGTAACCCGTGCAGCGACACAAGTTGCCGGCAATCGCCTCGCGGATTTCAGCGCGCGTCGGTTCGAGGTTCCTGGCAAGCAGCGCTTCGCCCGCCAGAACCATGCCGGGGATGCAATAACCGCATTGCACCGCGCCATAGTCAATGAATGCTTGTTGCAAGTCGTTGGGGCCGCCCTCCGCGCCGCGAATGCCTTCGATGGTGATGACCTTGCGACCACCTGCTTGCGCGGCCAATGTGAGGCACGAGTTCACCAGGCGTCCATCGAGCAGCACCGAGCACGCGCCGCACTCGCCGATGCCGCAGCCTTCTTTGACGCCGGTCATGTCGAGGTGATCGCGCAGCAGCTCGAGCAGGCTCGTATCGGCCGGCGCGTCCACGCTGACGGGCGCGCCGTTCAGAGTGAGTTCAATCTTCATGCGTTCCTCCGCTCTGGCTCGAACACTTGCGCCAACGCGCGCGCGGTCATGGCGATCAAGGCTGGCTCTTTGAACTCGGACGACCAGCGCCGCCCGGCCAATCGAATCATCTCTTCTGCGGTCAGCCGCGCGGCGGATTGATAGAGGTCTCGACTCGGCGCTTGACCGAGCAGACTCGCTTCAACCGCATTGAATCGGCAGATTTGCGGCGTGGCCGAGCCGGGCACGAGCCGCGCTTCCGCGATCCGGCCTGCGCTGTCCAATCGTCCCAACGCGGCCACCGTCAGACGAGAGATCGCCATCGCGTTGCGTCGCCCCAGCTTGATAAAGACACTTTGGCTGCCGGGCAAGGGCGCTGGATAACTCAACGAGACCAGCAATCCGCCGGTGGGGATGATCGTTCGGTTCGGCCCGCGCACCAATTCCGAGACGGGCCATTCGCGCTCGCCTTGCGGGGTCAGGACGCGAGCGACTGCGTCCAGGCACACGAGCGCGGGCAGCGAATCGGCGCAGGCGGCAGCGTTGGCGACGTTGCCGCCCAGCGTGCCCATGTTGCGAATTTGCGTCGCGCCGACCTGGCGGCAGGCTTGGATGAGCACGGGCGCGGTCTGCACGACGATCGGACTCTCGATGACCTCGCTAAAAGTGGCGGCAGCGCCAATGACCACGCGGTCGCCTTCTCGGTGGATTCGATGCAGATCGGGGATGAGCGAAATGTCCACCACGCGGTTGCAGAGGGCCGGCTCTGCGCGCGTGAGGAGAACCAAATCAGTGCCGCCGGCCAGGGGGCGACTGCGAATGCCCGGCTCATTCAACAAGGCGACGGCCTCGGCGATACTCGTCGCCCGAACGTAACTGAATCGTTCCATTATACGCGCTCCTGACGAGAAAGTGCGGACTCTAACTTGTTGGGGCTTGTGATTTTACTACAAAATTCGCATCTGCGTTGGAAACGCCTTGCTGATATGCCCTGGTGATTACACACGTTCTGGCGGCAGTTGAACTGCCGCCCACCGGGCCGCACGCTTCGCGCAACTGTGGTCGAACCGAGTTATGGGTAATCATCAGTGATTTGCCGACTCGCTCATTTGCCGACTGGACGATTTCGGATACAATAGTGCCCACCGCTCGACGGCTACCGAGCGTCTCATCCGACATCTTGGAGCTAGTTCATGCCATCTGATCCAACTGCCAGTGCTCCTCGCCAGTCCCGCCGGCTCACCTTCGACTGGGTGGATATTGCATTCAGAGCGGCGCTGCCGGTGATGGCAATGTTGGCGGCGCTGCTCATCGGCGCAGTGATGCTGTTGTTCTTGAAAGCCAATCCCTTTGAAGCCTACGCCGCGATGCTCAACGGCGTGTTCGGCAGCGTGTCCGGCATCACGCAATCGCTGGTCAAAGCCACGCCGCTGCTGTTGGTGGGGCTGGGCATCTGCATCGCGTTCCGCGCCAGCGTCATCAACATTGGCGCGGAGGGACAGATCATCGCCGGCGCGCTGATGGCGACGTGGTTCTCGTTACAATTCCGCGCGTGGCCCGGCTGGCTGCTGCTCCCGACGACGATGATGATGGGCTTTATCGGAGGAGCGGTGTGGGGATTCATCCCCGGTATTCTCAAAGCGCGACTGGACGTCAACGAAATTCTCAGCACGGTGATGATGAACGCGATTGCGGTGCAATTGATGAACCTGATGATCCGCAGCTTGTTGATGGACCCGGCGGGCGTGACCGCGGGCACGTACCTGGCGCAATCTGAGCGGCTGCCTGAACAAGTGTGGCTGCCCCGCCTGGTGCCGCAGACCTCGCTTCATGCGGGCGCGATCATTGCGGTGGTGTTGGCCGTGGTCGTGTACATCTTTTTGTGGCGCACGACGATCGGGTATCGCATCCGCGCCGTGGGCCTCAATCCCGACGCCGCGCGCTATGCCGGTATCCGCGTGCCGGTTTACCAGGCGCTCTCGTTGACGCTGGCCGGCGGATTTGCCGGGTTGGCCGGCGTGGTCGAAGTGATCGGCGTGCAGCACCGGCTGCTGGAAGGCATCACCAGCGGCTATGGCTTTTCCGGCATCGTGGCGGCGCTGTTCGGCGGCTTGCATCCGCTCGGCCTGATTCCGGCCTCGTGGCTGTTTGGCAGCTTGCTGGTGGGCGCGGACAAGATGCAGCGCGCGGTGCAGGTGCCCTCGGCGCTGGTGGATACAATGATGGGCCTGGTGGTGTTGTTCGTGGTCGGCTCGGCCTTGTGGTCGCGCCGTTGGGCCATGCGCCGCGAGATTGCAGTTTCTAAGAGCGCAGAGGTCAAGCTATGACGGATATTTTCAGGCTCCCGGTTGTGATTGGCATCCTCGTATCGGCCATCCGGCTGGCGACGCCGTATCTGTACGCGGCGGTGGGCGAAGCGTTCGCACAAACTTCAGGGGTGGTGAACCTGGGCGTGGACGGCATCATGCTGGTCGGCGCGTACGCGGCGTTCTTTGTCGCGCTGACGACCGGCAACCTGTGGCTGGGCGTGCTCGCGGCCATGTTCGTCGGGCTGTTGATGGGATTATTGATGTCGGTCATCAGCGTCACGCTCAAGGCTGAGCAGGGCATTAGCGGTATTGGCCTGTACATGTTTGGGTTGGGGCTTTCGAGCGTGCTGTTCAAAGTCACGATTGGCACGGTCAAGACCGTCGTCGGTTTCCAGTCGGTCAAGCTTCCGCTGTTGGGCGATATTCCCGTCATTGGCGAGATTTTCTTTCGGCAAAGCCTGCCGGTGTATGGCGCGTTCTTGCTGGTGCCGCTGGCCTGGTGGTTCATGGAAAAGACGACGTGGGGCTTGCGGATCAAAGCGGTCGGCCAAAATCCTGCCGCCGCAGATTCGCTCGGCGTGAGTGTGGACAAGGTGCGCTACTTTAGCGTATGCCTCGGCTCGGTGCTGGCCGGACTGGCGGGCGCTTCGCTTTCAATTGCGCTGGTGAATCTCTTTCAAGAAAATCTGACGGCGGGCCAGGGTTTTATCGCCGTGGCGCTAGTGTACTTTGGCGGATGGAGACCGCTGGGCATCATGGGCGGTGCGCTATTGTTCAGCATCGTGAATGCGTTCCAGTTGTGGATGCAAGTGCTCGGCGTGAGAATCCCATCCGACGTGGCCGTGATGCTGCCGTATCTGTTGACCATTGCCGCACTGGCGGTGACCGTGAATCGCGCGCGCCAGCCGGCGGCGTTGAACAAGCCCTTTGAACGGGGCGAGAACTAGATCCCATAAGGAGGGAAAAGATGAAGACCCGATGTTTGTTGATCACCGTTTTATTGGTCACGTTGTTGGCCACCGCCTGCGGTGGACCGGCAGCCCCGACCGGCGGCAAGTTCCGCGTCGCCGTCCTCATGCCCAGCGCCACGACGGACGTGGCGTTCAGCCAGTCCATGTGGCAGGCGCTCAAGGCGGTGCAGGCCGAGATGGGCGGCGAGGCCCAGTTCGAGCTAAAGTACTCGGAAAACATGTTCAAGGTGCCGGATGCCACCGCCGCGATCCGCGACTATGCCAGCCAGGGCTTTGACATCGTCATCGCGCACGGCTCGCAGTACGGTCCGGCAGTGCAAGAGATCGCCAAGGACTTTCCCAAGGTGACGTTTGCGTGGGGCACCGACGTCAACACCTTTGGCTATCCGAACGTGTATGCCTACACGGCGGCGGCTGAAGAGGGCGGCTATGTCAACGGCGTGCTCGCGGCCAAGCTGACCAAGAGCAAGCTAATCGGTGTGACCGGGCCGGTCGAAGTCGGCGACGCCAAGACCTACATTGACGGCTTTCTCCAGGGCGTGACTGCGACGGATCCGTCTATCAAGATCGCCAAGACGTGGACTGGCTCGTTCTCCGACGTGGCGCTGATGACCGAAGCGGCCAAGACGCACATCGCCGCCGGCGCGGACACGCTGACCGGATCGTCGCAATCGGTCGTCGGCTCGATCGGCGCGGCCAAAGAAAAGGGCAACGTGCTGTGGTTCGGCACGCAGGCCGACCAGGCTTCGCTGGGGCCAAGCTTTGTCGTCGCCAGCCAGGTGTATGACTGGACCGGCATTCTCAAGGACATGATCAAGAACCGCAAGGCCGGCAAGCTGGGCGGCGATAAATTCGTCCTGCAACTCAAGAACGGCGGACTCAAGATCGCCTACAATTCCGGCTACAAGCTGCCCGACGACGTCAAGGCCGCGGGCGACAAGGCCATCGCAGGCATCAAGGACGGCTCGATCAAGGTTAATCCCTAAGTTACCCCCCTACCCCACATTCTCTTTTCCCTACAAGGAAGAAGAGACAGGGATGGGGGTCAATCTCTCCGGGTGAGAACATGGCATCTGCGTCTCTATCTACTGCGCCGCACCGAATCAATCGCGTCGAAATGTGCAACATTGTCAAACGCTTTCCTGGCGTGCTGGCAAACGCCCGCGTATGTTTTGACGTGAACGCGGGCGAGGTGCACGCGCTGCTGGGCGAAAACGGCGCGGGCAAGAGCACGTTGATGCGGCAGCTCTACGGCTTGTATCAGCCCGACGAGGGTGAGATTATCATTGACGGCCAGCCGCACGTGTTCCACTCGCCCGCCGATGCGATCCGCGCCGGTATCGGCATGATCCATCAGCACTTTATGCTCGTGCCCACGCTGACCGTTGCGGAGAACGTGGCGTTGGGGCTGCGCTCCTCGCGCGAGCCGCAACTCGATCTGGACAAGGTCTCGGCGCGGATTCGTGAACTGGCGCAGGGATACGGATTGAAGGTGGATCCGTCGGCGCATGTCTGGCAGCTGGCGGTCGGCGAGCAGCAGCGCGTCGAGATTTTAAAGGCGCTGTATCGCGGCGCGAGCCTGATCATTCTCGACGAGCCGACCGCCGTGCTCACGCCGCAAGAAGTAGACGACCTGTTTGCGACGCTCAAGCGGATGGTCGGCGAGGGGCACGCGCTCGTCTTTATCTCGCACAAGCTGCACGAGGTGATGGCTGTCAGCGACCGCGTGACGGTGCTGCGCGATGGGCAGTTGGTCGGCACGCGGCCCACGCGCGAGGTCACGCGCGACGATCTGGTCAAGCTGATGGTCGGGCGCCAGGTCAAGCCGCTCGCGCCGCAGCCGATGCAGGCCAGCCTGGTTCGCCTCAAGATCGAGGGGCTGCGCGCCATGGGGGATCGCGGCGCCGAAGTGTTGCGCGGCGTTGAATTGCAGATTCGCGGGGGCGAAATCGTCGGGCTGGCGGGCGTTTCGGGCAATGGGCAACGTGAGCTGGCGCAGTGCTTATCTGGACTCCGCAAAACGACGGCCGGCTCAATCGAGATTGACGGGCAAGAGATGACGCACGCCTCGCTGCGCAAACGGATGGAGGCCGGGCAGGCGTACATCCCTGAAGAGCGGATGCGCGACGGCGCGATTAGAGATTTTTCCGTGCAAGAGAATTTGTTCCTGCACGATCACGCCTCGCCCCAATACACACACAGCATCTTTATGGATTTTGCCAAAATGTCGGCCCGCGCCCGCGAGCTGGTCAGCGAGTTCACCGTCAAAACGCCGCGCCTGAATACTCCGCTCAAGAACCTCTCGGGCGGAAACATTCAGAAGCTGATCCTGGCGCGCGAGCTTTCGCGCCGGCCCAAAGTGTTGATCGCCTCTCAACCGACGCGCGGCGTGGACATTGGCTCGACCGAGTATATCCATCAACGCCTGATCGAGCAGCGCGATACGGGCACGGCGATTTTGCTGATCTCGGAAGACCTGGACGAGGTGCGCGCGCTTTCGGATCGGATCGCGGTGATGTACGAAGGGCGCATCACCGGCGTGGTCGAGCGCGATCAAGCCACGGTCGAGCAGATCGGCTTGATGATGGCGGGCATTTCGATGGGCGAGGCTATGCAGCGTTCCACGTAAAGGAGCGGCAGCCAAGCGGACACGATGAGGCGCGGCCTGGGCAAACAGGCCGCGTTTTTTATTCAATGCCTTTGCAATCGTCTGCGTATCGTTGCCCGTTTGACAGTGTTATACATGCCAACGACAGAAAGACCAGGGGAGGCGGAAGTGAGCAAACGAGTTGTCATCACAGGCTTGGGAGCGATCACGCCGGTCGGCAACGATGTGGAGACGCTGTGGCAATCGCTCGTCGCGGGACGCTCCGGCGTGGGGCCGCTCACGCTGTTCGACCCGACGCCGTTCGAGACCCAGTTCGCCGCCGAGGTGAAAGGCTTTGATCCGGCGGCGCTGTTCGGGCGCAAGGACGCACGGCGCATGGATCGCTTTACTCAATTCGCCGTCGCCGCCGCCGGACAAGCCATCGCCGATGCTGGGTTAAAAGTCACGCCGGAAAACGCTCCACGCATCGGCTGCATTTTTGGCAGCGGCGTCGGCGGCATCGGCACGATCATTTCCGAGACTGAAGTGGCGCGCACCAAGGGCTTTGACCGCGTCAGCCCGTTCTTTGTCCCGATGATGTTGCTGGATACTGCGCCCGGCCAAATCGCCATTCAATACGGATTGAAAGGGCCGAACATGACCATCGTCACGGCGTGCGCCAGCAGCGCGAACGCGATCGGCGAGGCGACAGAAACTATTCGGCGCGGCGCAGCCGATGCTGTGTTGACCGGCGGCGCGGAAGCGGGCATTGTCCCGCTGGCGCTGGCCGGGTTCAACGTGATGAACGCCGTCAGCCGCCGCAACGACGCGCCGCAAAAAGCCTCACGCCCGTTCGACGCGAACCGCGACGGGTTCGTGATGGGCGAAGGCGGCGCGGCGCTCGTGCTGGAAAGCCTCGACCACGCCCGGGCGCGCGGCGCGCGCATCTATGCGGAAGTGCTCGGTTATGGCGCCTCCGCCGACGCTTTTCACATCACCGCGCCGCAAGAGACGGGCGAGGGCGCGGCGTTGGCGATGCGCGCGGCGCTCGCTCAGGCCAGGCTTGCGCCGCAAGACATTGGCTACCTCAACGCGCACGGCACTTCGACGCAGCTCAACGACAAGAGCGAGACGGCGGCGATCAAGCAAGTCTTTGGTCCGGCTGCTTACCAGGTTCCGATCAGCTCTACCAAGTCCATGACCGGGCACTTGCTGGGCGCAGCGGGCGCGCTGGAAGCGCTTGTGTGCGTCAAGGCGCTGCGAGAAGGCATCCTCCCGCCGACGATCAATTACGAAACGCCCGACCCAGAGTGCGACCTCGACTATATCCCCAACGCTGCGCGTCACGCCCCCATCCGCACCGCCATGTCCAACTCGTTCGGGTTTGGCGGGCACAATGCGTGCCTCGTCTTTGGGATTTCGAATTTTTGATTTTGGATTGCGGCGCATGATTCGAGTTCGAGGCGCGCGCCGAAATCGAGGAAGTGGCTTTGGCTGAACAAAGAACCGTCCGTTACGCGCACATCATCGGTTGGGGCAAGCACATTCCCAGCAAAGTCATCACCAACGACGATCTATCGAGAATGGTAGACACAACCGACGAGTGGATCGTCTCACGCACGGGCATTCGCGAGCGGCGCATTGTCGCTTCGACCAAAGAGACGACGGCCAGCATGTCCATCGCCGCGGCCAAAGAGGCGCTTGAGGTAGCCGGCGTCGCGCCGGACGAGTTGAATCTCGTCATTGTCGCCACGGCCACGCCGGAATACAGTTTCCCCGCGACGGCGTGCCTAGTGCAAGATGCGCTCGGCGCAGAGAACGCCGGAGCGTTCGATCTTTCGGCGGGCTGCTCGGGGTTTGTGTACGCGCTGGCGATGGGCGCGCAAGTGATCTCTAGCGGCGCGCAGGATTGCGTGCTGGTGATTGGCGCAGAGACGCTTTCCCGCATCGTGAACTGGCACGACCGCGAGACGTGCGTGCTGTTCGGCGACGGCGCGGGCGCAGTGGTCTTGCGCGGCAGTGATGAGTCGGGCGGCGTGCTGTCCACACTCGTCCGCGCGGATGGATCGGGCGGCGATGTGTTGATGGTACCGGCGGGCGGCAGCCATCAGCCGCCGACGCTGGACACAGTCGCGATGGGCTTGCACTATGTTCGGATGAACGGGCGAGAGGTGTTTCGCTTTGCCACACGCGTGATGGACAAGGCGGCGCGCCAGGTGGTGGCTGACGCCGGATTGACGCTGGACGACATTGCGCTTTTCATTCCGCATCAAGCTAACCTGCGCATCATCCAGGCGGCGGCCCGCGCGCTGGACGTGCCGATGGAAAAATTCTTTGTCAACCTGGAACGGTACGGCAACACGTCGTCGGCTTCGATTCCGGTGGCGCTGTGCGAAGCGGTGGAGGCCGGACGCATCCAGCCCGGCGATCACGTGGCGATGGTCGGCTTTGGCGCGGGGCTGACGTGGGCCGGGGCCGTCGTCCGATGGGGCGTGCCCAGGCCGCCAGTGCCAACGTGGCGACGGGCACTCGATGGACTGCGCTACGTGGCGGCCGGCGTTCGCTCGCGCGCCCGGAGGTTGCAGCGCCGCGCAGACGCCTGGCTGCTCGGCTCACCCGCGCCTGAGACGATTGACGAGGGTGGAGTCAAGTCTTTGCGCTGATGACGCATGGGTCGAAACCCTCAGGCCGGGACGCGCTGCGCAGTGAAAAAAGTGCGCGCCGGCAGCGGCTCGCTAGGACTGTGGGCTTCGCGGAATCGCACCGGGACGTTGCCCGTCAGCCGGTTGAGTCCATAGTGCCCATTGAGCGCGGTGGAAAGCACCAGCGCGCCGGGCCGCAGCGTTCCCCATCCGCGCAGCCAGCGCGCCAGAGCCGCATCGGGCGCGTAAAGCGCGCGCCAGAGCCGCGTGTGCGCCGCCTCTAGCTCTTCTACCTTTATCTGCGCCGGACGGTAGCTCACACTGTATCCAGCATAGTACGTCCAATCGCGGTCGAGCAGGATACGGCCTGCTTTCAGCATCTCGTCGTAAAGCTGCGTGCCATAGTATGGCGTCAGCACGCTGAGGAACGGCGCGTCAATCTCTAGCTCGCGCACCTGATCGAGCAGGCTATTGACGCTCGTCGCCGTGTCCGTGTCAAAGCCAATGATCAGTCCGGCCATCACCGTAATGCCGCAATCGTGCAGCTTGCGAATCGCCTGCCGGTAGCGCGCCACTTGGTTATGCCCCTTGCTCATGCTCTTGAGCGCGTCCGCGTCGAGCGTCTCAATGCCCAGGAAAACCCCAACGCAGCCGCTGTCGCGCATCAGCTCGAGCAGCTCGTCGTCGTCCGTCAAATCGAGGCTGGCTTGAGTGAGCCACCA
>Ga0315279_10008382_pt1 | contig 12522 bp, 8 predicted proteins | sample YL17G06_20_MG_FD_203694 | JGI IMG/M metagenome (GOLD analysis project Ga0315279, IMG submission 203694) | Sediment microbial communities from Yellowstone Lake, YNP, Wyoming, USA - YL17G06_20 | ecosystem: Environmental > Aquatic > Freshwater > Lake > Sediment | place: USA: Wyoming | collected... | reverse complement strand
ACAGAACTCGACCCTAAGACTGTCTACATCCAGCTTGTAAGCTCTAACATCACATGGGGCGAAGCCCACGGGTTCAATTTCTATGGAAACCTAACCGCAGGCTTCTACACAATAAAGATCCAATGGAGAGCCTACGTGAATACCTCTGACATTCTGGTGGCCGAACGTTCTCTAATCGTTTTCGCCCTTCCAGCATAAACCAGTCAAACGCTCAAGGAAAACTTTTCTCTCCCTTTTTTCCTGATTTCAAACTAGATAATCACAGCAACAGTCTCTCATCCAAAAGCCGTAGTCCGTGTTTCAGCCTAGAGCCCTACTGGAAAATGGACAGAAACACCCGTCAAAAATAGCCTCAAGGTCAATGTTTTTTCCCGAATCTCCTGTAAGACAAACACCTCACCTCATAACCGGCCTTCAACACATGATACAACGCCAGAGCAGAACCCTTACCACCTGTAGCCAAAACAGTAACCTGCAAAAAACTACGCTTCCTCAATGTCCAGCAAATACAGCCAGCCAAACACGACCATATTTGGATCCAAATATACGTGAAATACTGAAACCTAGAGGGGGTAGAACCGTTGCGCACACACAACGCCTAATCGCCCATCTTGTCGATCCTTGTCTTAGCCTGCTTGAACAGCCTCTCCGTTTCAGCCCTCCACTTCTCAAAACTCTCAGAACTTTCAGGATAGTTCCTGTAGTGTGTTTTGACTTGTTTCATCGTGTTGACTGTTAGCCGTAGCTTGTTTAGGAACCTTACTCTCTTGAGTCCTCTGAACACTCGTTTGGCTGTTTCCGTTATGTTCAAGTGAAAGTCTTCTCCTAAGCCTGCCTTCAGAACGTCCTCTTCCGTCAACAGCTTATAGTTCATCCCGTAGTTCAGGTCCTCATCACTGCTCATAATAAGCAACAAACGGAAAATGTCCAGCCTCGCCTGTTTTCCACCGTACATCTCCATGTACTTACAGTTGTAAGGCCACAACGCTTCTTTACTGGCTTCGCCGTTCTCCAGAGCGCCAACAACTGTCTTCCCAGCCAAGAACCCGCTGAGCATCGACGGACCAATCCCACCGCCGTGAATCGGGTTCACCAGACATGCAGCGTCACCGAGAACAGCCACACCGTTCCCAACCATGTTATCCAACGGCCTCCTAGTCGGATCATACCAAGCTCCACCACTCAGAAGCAGCGAACCCTCAAACATCGGCCTCGTCAACACATCCCTGCAAAACCGAACTTTAGGGTTCGGAAACTTTCCCCGCATACAAATCCCCATACCAGCATTAACCCTCGCCCCACTCTTCGAAAAAACCCACGTGTAACCGCCAGGACTCGTCTTCTGATTCAGGTAAATCTCACAGTACTTGGACTCCTCAGTTTCCTGCCTGAGCTGCCTGATCTCACGATAACAAGCCTCAACATCCTCATTCGCCACCTCACGCTCAATTCCCATTTCAGTCGGAAGCTTCCGTCTAACTACACCCATGAAACCGCTGGCGTCCAGAACCACCTTGCTCTCCAGCTTCACGTTCTTGCCAGTCTTCAGGTTCTTGGCTGAAACTCCACGAACAAACCCCTTCTCGACAATAGGGCTCAAACACTGCGTCGAATCCAGAAGCACAGCACCCTCATCCAGAGCTTTGTTCAGAAGCCACTGCCCAAAAAGTCTCCTGTTCAGCAAGTAACCCACAAAGTCCTCATGAGCAATCGTGAAAAGCGTGTTACAGTCCGGCGAGTAAATCTTTATGCCCTCGATCCGCTTCTCCAACTCACCGCTCTGCGGCTTCTCCAAACCCAACGTCTTCAGATGATGCTCACCCAAAGCGTCCCCACAGACCTTCTCCCCGATCTCCTCCCTCCTCTTCGCATCGAGCATGCATACTTTCAAGCCTGCTTCAGCCGTCGTCTTCGCCGCCAGACAACCGGCAGTACCGGCGCCGACCACGATCACGTCATACTTCAACGTTCCTCACCGTTCGTACCGCTGATATACTTTCTATACCTTGTTACAATAGTAAACCTTTATAAATTGTGAAGTAAGCTCCGACACACCAAGTGTAAACCAAATAAACACGAAGCCACCGCCTCACCTGAACTAACCGTTAAATACAACATCAACCGAAAAAGTATTTCTCACAAAACATGAATTTCAAATCCATATTAGTGCGTCACAATCATTTAATATGTTCTAGACCGAATCCATCGAACAACGAAGAAAAACAACAACAAAAGGTGTGGAATGAAAAGATGATGAAAAAAGCCACCGTCAAGAAAGACAGCATATACTCGATCGACCTTACAAAGATCGACGGAGACGGAGCCTTCCCGTGCCCAAAATGCGGAACACTCATATCACCAGACGACGAATCAGAAGAAACCTACCACATCGTAGAAACCAAAGTCAAAAACGACGAACTCGCAGAACTAATCCTGACCTGCAAAAAATGCGGAACCGCAATCAGACTCACAGGTTTCATGTCACAACCAGAAACCTAAAACAAACCCTCTTTTTGCGCCTACTTCCCGCTTTCCAATCTCCTACTTACTCCAGCAAAAACCAGCCACAAAATCAAACCATAAAACAAGCCATTAACAAAAGCACTCACATACAAGCTATACGCACTCACGGCATTTCCAATCGAAGAACACAGAAAGTTTCCCGGAAACATCGAACAAGGAGCCAATAAACAGGCAATTGTAAACATCAGAAAGAACACAGCGAGGATAATTTTGCCCCCCATCATCATACACTTCGAATGGATCTCTCACTTAGCATTGAAACAGAAAATGTAATGATATCGTAATATTTAATAAACCTTATTGTCCGCCCGTTCGACAGGAATACACACAGAATCTAGAGGACTAGCTGAGGCGGCCAAAACGTGCATAACACAAAGACCAAAACCAAACCAACCGCAGCGAGCTTCCTCCTCGTAGACAGACTGGAAACGTCATCCAACGGACCGGGATGTCTAGCGAGCGATACAAACAGAACAAAGAAAGCCATCACGTAAGACTGCAAGACAACCAAGTACAGAATCGACAGAGCAGATAAGACAAGTCTCAGCCTGTCGCCGACTATTGACCGAGCCACGTGGCCACCATCAAGCATGCCCGCAGGCAACAGGTTAAGCATTGTAACAAGCATTCCAACCCATCCGGCAAAGGCAATCGGATGCAATAGTAATAGTCCGCCCGGAGGAGGATTTGGAACGATATTCAAGCCGCGCAAGAACCACTCAAAAGCATTCCACACAATGGGTACTCCTAATTCGGTAGCTTCAACCGGAGGAGACGGAATCGCCAGAGTCATACCTATCAGAGTGACAACAGTCGCCACGACAAAACCCGCAACAGGACCATCAGCCCCAACGTCGAATAATGCGTCTCTATTTGGCGGGAGAGACTTCTGCATTATTACTGCCCCAAAAGTCCCTAATGGCGGAGGACCAGGGATAAAATATGGTGGCGTGGCCTCTACACCTTTTCTGTTTGCAGTCAACTTATGACCCATCTCATGCAAGCCCAACACGGCCATAATGGCTATCGCAAAAGTTGCACCACCCACATAAGGGTTAAAGCTTGGCACAGCTTCAGCAATGCTCGCTGATAACCCATACCCAGTATAGAAAGTCGTTGCAATCGTCGCGAAGAACAAACCCCAATTTATCCAAATGTTGCTCGGCTTTACCACTGGCTTCGAAACAACTCTCAAAACTACTCTCCCACCAGTCTTTCGCAAGAAAGCTATCAACCTCATCGATTCCAAATTTTTGAGCAATCTCAAAAAAGCCTGTTTCGTTTCTTGCGGTTGCTTGAGATAGTACGTTGGAATACCGTGTTCTAGCAAAGACTCTTCTATCTGAAATTCTCCAGTAACAATCGTGGTAATTCGTTCAAAATCAGCTTGCTGAATAGCAGGCGTCTCATCTGTTTCGTCAGGCATTCCGCTCATAACGCTTATCCTTCAAGTTTGCTGTCGTATAGAAGAGACAGAAGTAGAAAAGTCTATTGGAAAGCTTGTTTTTTGTTCGGAATCTGAGTCTTTAAAAATCGTTTAATAACCGTTTAAAGACAGCCTTTTCCACTGAGCTGAGACAGACACAAACATGGCAAAACGAGATAAAACTCTTGAAAAAACAAACATTCCCGCACTAAACGTATGAAAGGGGAAAACCTTTGAAAATCGCAATCCTTTATAGCCACCTGAAAGAGTTGGGCGGGGCAGAGAGGGTAATCCTTAAACAAGTTGACTCCTTCCGAAAACAAGGCCATCTCGCTAACTGCTATTTCGCATACGTGGACAAGAACCTTCGCAAAGAATCAGCCAACCCACACTGCTACACAAAAAGCTTCTTCACAAAACTGATCCCAAACAACCCAGCAACAAGAATAATACTATCACTCCCACTAGCCCCCTTAACACTCTCCGCATTCAACAAAGAAGACATCCTGATCTGCCACGGATACGGCCCAGCACCCTGGATAGGCTACCTGAACAAGAAAATCCGAGGCGCAAAATACGTCAGCTACATCCACTCACCCCCACGATTCCTCTACCTGAGCCGAACAGAAAGAGCACTATGGAGATTCAACGACGTACGCGAAACAATCTTCAGACTGAGCAAAATTACAAGCCCACTCCTGAAAGAAATAGACCATCTTGGCGTAGTCAACTCAGACTCCGTTCTCACAAACAGCCGCTTCACAGCCAAACGCATCCACGCCATCTACGGAATAGACGCGAAAGTATGCTATCCTCCCGTCGATATAGAAGCCTTTAACATACTAGAAGAAAAGACAGTGAGAGAATTCCGGAGAAGCTTCGGCTGGCCTCTCATCCTTTCAACCGGAAGAATAGTGGCAGTGAAACGCTGGGAATGGCTCATGGAAATAATGAGCTACATAGTGAAAGATTTCCCCTCAGCAACACTGGCAATGACAGGTGAAGTCTCAAAAGAAAACGCCCAATACATCAAAAAACTCCTCAGGCTGGCCAGAAAATTGAAGATTGAAAAGAACGTCAAATTCTTGGGGTTCAAGCCCCAAAAAGAGCTAGTAGAACTCTACAATGCGGCAGATGTCTACGTTTACTCAGTTCCGCGAGAAGATTTCGGACTAGGTCCAGTTGAAGCCATGGCATGCGGAACTCCCGCAGTCGTATGGAACGACGGAGGCGGACCCTGCGAAACCGTGATCGACGGCAGAACTGGCTTCAAAGCTGAACCTTACGATGTCGAGGACTTTGCCGAAAAGACCATGAAGACCGCTGAAATGGACAGACAAGAGATTTCAGGTAAGACACGGAGTTTTGTTGAAGAGAATTTCTCATGCGAAAAACACATGAAAACCCTAGAAGAGACAATCCAGAACCTAGGATGACGCAAAGAAAGGAGCGTCAATTATGGAACAGAAAACAGTTTCTCAAGTGAGTTCTTCAGAGAAACAAAAGAGGAAAGGTCCTGTTCTTCGAATCTTCACGATATTCTTTCACCCGAACAGCGTTGTAACCGCGATGGGAGGAGCCGAAAAAAGATTCGTTGAGACACTAAAGTTCTTCAACAAAAAAGGCAACTTGGAAATCACAGTTTTGGAGTCAGCTCCCAGTCTCTTGGCAGACGCGAGTATTGTGTGCAAAACATGCTCATTGCGGTCTAGTCTTCATGGAAAAGGATGGTTGAGCACCTATGTCAGTTGGATTCTCTGGATAGCAAGAGCATCTGTCAAAAGTCTGTCTCTTGCCCATGTCGCAAGACCAAGCGTCGTTTTTGTGCCCAACAACACGCTTCCAAACCTCATTTCCGGCTACACTGCAAGCCGCATTTTAGGGTTGCCATTATGCGTCGTCACACACCATATCGATGTTCCACCCTTGAGAGTCAGTGGCTTGAAGAACCATTCCATTTATGGCTGTTACCGAAGCATAGAATACAGCAGACCCGTCTCATTAGTAAAGACGTTAGCCTTTTACACGATGCTTTCCCTCTTGAAAAAATCAAACACGATAATAACAGTCTCAAACTTCACCGCTGAAGCGTTAAAACAAAACGGCGTTTCCAAAACCAAGATTCACGTCAGCGGCAACGCAATAGACGCCAACCTTGCTCAAAACATCAACTCACAAACCAGCAAAAAAACTTACCACGCCATTTTTGTAGGCAGAATCGCCAAAGAGAAAGGAGTCTTCGACTTACTGAAAGTATGGAAAGAAATCGCCAAAGTCCGGAAAGATGCAAAACTTCTACTTGTCGGAAGCGGGCTAGAACTTCCCTGCGTGAAAGAAAAAATCGCCACATCAGGATTAGAAAACAACGTTCTTCTTCGCGGGTCATGCAGCGACAAAGAATTGCACAACCTGCTGAATTCGAGCAGAATATTCATTTTCCCAAGCTTGTTTGAAGGCTGGGGATTAGCTGTTGCAGAGGCTCTGGCTTGTGGTTTGCCAGTGGTTGCCTACGACATTCCGGCTTTGAAGGAAGTTTTTGGAAACTGCAAAAGCGTCTTTCTGGTTCCGGTGAAAAACTTTGAGAGTATGACCTCAACTGTTTTAGACATTCTGGACGCAGGTGAAGAAGAACTTCACGAACTGAGTTACTGTTCGAAAACTTTTTCCAGACAGTTCAATTGGGAGAATGTCGCCGAAAAAGACTTAGAAATAATAAGAACCTTCGAAAATACGCAATAGGCAATCTTGTCTAGAAGCTAATCGGTACAAAAAAGGGGAAAAGGTGTTTTTGTGTTCCTAGTTTATGGGTCGTGCGGTGTTTTCTCGCTTATCGTTCCTAGGCGCTCAACGATTTCGATGTATGGCTTGTGATCGTCATATGTGTAATTGGGCGGTCTCGGATTGCTTGATCTAGCAGTGACGTTCTGATAGTTTAATCTGAGTATGAGCGTTGTTACTCCTCGGTTTTCGGTCTGCAGGTAATATGCGCCGTATTCTTGGAACCAGTTGCACGTGTAGTAGGTGTCGTCGCCGCTCCATCCGTGGATCATGAAGATGACCGTGCCGTTAAGGTCTTTGTAGGTTGTGATCACGCCTATTCCAGTCGTAGTGTTGCCAGTAGAGAATTGACCATCGCTATAGTAGTATTGACCTAGATAGTTGCTGAATTTGGTAGTGTTCCAGCACGTTGGTGCAAAGATCACATCGCTTAAGACTATGTTGGGTATGCCACCGTAGATCTGAATGGCTTGCACGAACGAGTTGACGTATTCGCTCATGAGGTTAGCTGATGGACCTCCTACTGTTACGATGCTCGATGAAGTTACTGGGAATCGTGTGCACCAGTCATCTTTCAAGTGCAGTCTGCCGATGCTGTCGTATATGTTGCACCAAGCTGGTCCTGATGGACGCCACGTCGTGTAGGTTCCGTTGGAAAGCAGATAGGGTATCCTTGGGCCCCACGCAATGTCTGACATGTCCAAGCCACCGTTGTCAACTATCACTTGTTTCTCCTTGAAAACTTCTGAAACCGCTGCAGCGCCAATCGAGTCGATGGCTCTGGAATGATTGCCAACGACTATCCATTCGTAGCGTCCCATCAGCTCTTTCGTTAGCGCAGCTCCTGCAATCGAGTAGTTGGCAGTGACTCCATAGGCCGAGCCCGTGGAGTACAAGGTGTGGTTGGCGCGAACAAGGATACTACCGCTTATGTGGACATATTCGTATCCTGTCGACTGGCTATTGAGCGGGTTGACTTTGTACATAATGCTCATGTTTCCGTTGAAGGTGAAGTTCTGCGTGTTCGAAACTGGACTCACTGGAGCAGCGCCGAAATATGTCGCATTGTACACTGTGACGTTTCCTCCTCCATAGGGAATCTTCATGTCGACTGTTATGTTCAGGTCTTCGTCCTTCGTCAGAATCTGACCAGCATCTGGAATGCGCTCGCTCGCGTTTGTCATAAACATGAACTCGTCGTACAGTATTGAGAGTCTCTGAGTCACGCCGAGCGGGTCCACCCATTCAGTGTAGTTTGCAGCAAGGCTCGGCACGATAGTTCCTCTTGTATTGTTCGTGACTGCCAAGGTATCATTTCCTAGCGAAAGACGGCCACCATAGTAGTTCGCAATGTCTGAGTGAGTGTAACTGAGTGTGCAGTTTGTTGAGTACAGAATCTTTATCACAGTGTATGCGGCAGGAACATTAGCCGCGCGTATCGTGACGTTTCCGTAGCCTGTGGAGTTCACATAGAGTTCGTAAGGTTCATACGTCGATAGACTGCTACCAGGATACCATGAAGACCTTGCCGGATGCTTGAGTGTGCCTCCCCATATTATGCGTTCGCTGAAGTTGCAGTAGTCCTCCCAAGTTGACGAGTATCTGACTGGCGTGTGAGACAAGGTTATGTTCAGGTCTGTTCCGATGTCTGCTGAAGTTTTTTCTGCAAGCGTCACGTTGTGGAATTCTACCCATCTTCTCGTGTCTTGGTGAACAGCACTATAAAGATCCCATGGGTTGAAAACTTGTTCAAGTTGGTATTGGACTTCTGTGTCGAGCCCAGGGTTAGGGTCAGTTCCGTCCCAGAGGTCACTTACTCCGTAGACGGTTACACCTCTGAATTGTCTGTCAAAGTATCGATGGTCGCCAACCAAGCTTCTTGATTCGGTGAGGAAGAAGTCCCATTCGCCGAGAACGTATGGTGAACGGAAAGGCTCTCCGCCTACGCCGTCGTTCGTGTGTAAGTCACCGGCAGTCAAAGATTTCCACCACTGGTCCTGTCTACCTGCGTCAACGCTCCAATCGGAAAGCGAAGGCCAGAAGGCAGCCCAACCAGTATAAAGCGCGTCTGCAGAAATTACCTGGGCCACGTCATAAGTCCCACTGGTCGATGGTTGGGAACCTGCCTGAGAGTAAACACTCCCATCCATAGGGATTGTTGGATTCAGATGATACTCGTCGTCGTAAACCGTGCTTTGGTTATGGTACATGTGGACATAGCTTTGGAATGCGTTCGAACCGCTGCTTGGACCAAGATCCCATTCTCCTCTGTTGCTGAATTGAATAATCAGTCCAGAGTCTTGGTGTGAGTCCATGCCAGGTATCGTTATTGGTCCGACTACGAACTTTGTTGTGGTGATTTTGATGTCTTTGAGAATGATTATTTGTTTCATGTCTTTGTTGAAGATAAAAGTGTAGACTATGTCTACGAGCGGTTCATCAGTGCCTGTTGTGTTGCTTGTCTGTATATAATCTGCGACATGATTCACGGTTCTAGCAATGTACATTCTAGGATCATTATACAGAACGCGTATTGCATCGGTTGTCACTGTTCCGTTAGTCTTTCTTCCGCCAGTATGGGTATCTGATGTTGGATCGCTGATCAGGCGACCAGGATCTCTTGGATCTTCATCTTGCTCGAGAGTAGGTCCGCCTGAGACTCCTCCATAAAAGGTGGTGGAAACTCGTAGCCAGTCGTTTCCATAAGAAGTCAAGTCAGCATGCAAGGCGCATGCCCAGACGTTTCTGGTGTGACCTGTTGGAACGTGGTAGTACGTTATGTTTATCAACCATCCTTGACTCCATTTGTGTTTCGGTATTTCAGTTTCGGGGACGCTTGAGCCTGCTGGAGGTGCAAAAGGATCTCTAGTACCATATTCTAGGCCGACGTTTTGTGTTTCTCTGCTGTCGATCATTTCGCCGAATTTGGAGAGGCCTATTTTCAGGTTTACGGGATTGAACGGATAGAGAGAATAAGTGTCGCTCGCCAGTACGCCTGTGACATTCGTGTACCAACTATCAGGATCTGTTGCTTCTGCTGGCTTTATGAATATCATTGGTGCGAAAATTGCGGCTGTTATCATCGTTATAGCTAGTATTGCAAGTATTTTTTTCCTTCTTTCCATTTTCATTCCTCTTTTAGGTCATGTGTGAAAGCGTGGCACGCTTATTAAAAATTTTTTAGGAGTTCTGATTCAGATTTGGAACAAAATCCAAAAAATAGTTCAAACAAAGAACAATACTAGTCAAAACGTTTCAAACCATTCAACCACTTGTGCCTAAGAAGCAAAGCAAGATAGGTGAAAACAGTTGAAAACAACCGCATCTTACTACTGCCACCTTTTTTTCCATAGTCAAGAAGAATAGGAACCTCAGTAACAACACCCCCAGAATAGACTGCTTTGAGCAGTAACTCCAACGAAGAAACAAAACCATCTGACTCAATAATGCGATCTCCAAAAACACCATAGATCCGCTTGAGCAAACTAACCCTGAAACACCGAAAACCACTCGTATTGTCTCTGGAAGGTAACTGAAACACTTTGCTGACCATAAGATTAATCATCCTGCTTAACAGCACGCGATGCACAGGAACATTCAGTTGAACCCCGCCTTCTGCATAACGCGAGCCAACTACGACATCAGCCTTCACTATCGCATCCAACATGCCCAAAACATCCTTCGGATCATGAGTGTTATCAGAATCCATAGTCACAACCACATCATCATCAAAAGCCTCCTCAGAGGCTGCAAGCAAACCCGTTCTCAAAGCAGCACCTAAACCCAAGTTCGCAGGATGTTCAACAATTTCAACGGGATAATCCGTGGAAAGGTCCTTCAGAAATTCGCCTGTTCGATCACGGCTTCCATCATTGACTGCGATGATTCGGTAAGGAATCTTGCGCCTAAGGACTTCATCCAGTGAATGAACAAGTTGCTTGATGTTTACCTCCTCATTGAAACAGGGTAAAACTATGAAACATCTCACTGACGTTCACTTCTTGGAACTGCAGTTGACGCTTTGAGGGCGCTAGAAAAGAGCTTTAAGGAAAGTTCAGTCTCTGAATCAGAATATAACCAAACTAAGCAATTTTTTCAAAAAGCATAATTCTTCCAAAGGAAAGAAGGCCCAACGGAGTTTGACCAAACCTGTAATCAATGGGTTCAGCCAACACAGTTGCAATCCTCGACAGAAAAGAAAGAAAGTCTACAGAAAACTGAGGAGGCTTCCCAGCTAAGAAATAATAGATTCTCTTGTTAAACGATGCAGCATAGTTTTTCAACCCAAAGAATGTTATGGGAAGAGATAGATCAGCTGCTCGCCAATAGATTAAACGAGTTTTGGCATTTTCAAATTCTTTGATGTACTGCTTCATAGACGTAAGGCGCATATGAGGAGTACGTTTCTTAATAACGAAATCTGGTGCAGTTTCAAAAAGAAGTATTTTTCCGCGTTTTTTTGTCACACTGGTCATGTTCTTGACGGCTTTTTTCCATTTTTCATCGTCTAGAATGTGTTGCAGAACGGTGACACAATTGACCAAATCATAAGTGTTCTTTGGAAGGCTAAGCTCTGAAATGTCCATAACGTGGAAATCTACGTTCGTCAAACCCTCTTTGAAGACAGACTCTTTGGCCAGCACAATCATTTCAGAACTCACATCTATGGCGGTCACCCTTGAACCTCGTCCTGCAAAATAACGTGTCCACTTGCCAGGTCCACAGCCCACATCAAGAACCCGGGCAGAACCATTCAACGCTATAATATTCTCAACGACATCAAAAAGAAAATCATTCGCTCTCTTATCGGCATATTCTGCCAACCAGTTTCTCGCAACTCTTTTCCATTTCTTGACCCTTAGAGCTTCCTTGTTTCTAGCCTCCAGAGCTACGGAATTCCAATATTCTTCCGATTCTTCAGTTTTCAAAACTCTAAGCCTCCCGTGTTGGTCTGATTTTGGAGGCGAGTTTTTTGAGTGCTCTAGAGGGCGTCAGGACGATGACCATGCTGATCAGAAAACTGGCTGAGGTGATCTTCAATCCTGTATCAACGTAGTTTTGACCTGTGAAGTATATCGTCATGGTGAAATTCCCTGTTTTGTTGATGAAGAACCCATTCAAAAAAGAATATACTGGAAAGGCAGAGATTTCTTCGTTATCTACTATGGCTTTCCAGAGTGGATTGTAAACTTCAGAAAAAACGAGCAGAAAAGGTTTGTCAGCGTTGATTTGAAGTTTGTAAGTGCAAGGGTTCAATTGGTCGCATTTGATCGTCGCGGTGTTTTCTTCCTTGGCAAATAATTCTGAAAGATCAGTAGCATTCTCGTTTTCCGAGAGCGAATACAGGACTATTTGACTTATACTAGCTCTTCCAAGGGCGCCCAAGCTCAATTCTTGGTTCCCAGCAGTCAGATTGAAGGTTCCCGCGTCGAACCATTGATATTGGCTTGAGGCGTTGAACAAGGAGATTTCAGACGACTCATCACCCAGTTTTAAGTAGATTTTCCCATTTTCCGGTGTTGAACTAGCCCGGATGAAACACCGAAAACGTCCATCATGGTAAACTGAAAACTTGTCTGAAGTTATTGCAGATTTCTCGTAAACTTCCATCTCGTATAGGCTTACCATGTCAAAATTGGAAAAGCTTGTGACGTATATTCTCAGTCTAGTAGTGTTGACAGGTTCTTCAAAGAAATGAATACGGGTTAGTTCGTTGTTTCCAGTTATATTGGTCTGCGTCACCCAAACGGATTTTTCTTCATCCCAAGTCTGTATCAAGTAATCTTGGGCATAAG
>Ga0315279_10008379_pt1 | contig 12526 bp, 12 predicted proteins | sample YL17G06_20_MG_FD_203694 | JGI IMG/M metagenome (GOLD analysis project Ga0315279, IMG submission 203694) | Sediment microbial communities from Yellowstone Lake, YNP, Wyoming, USA - YL17G06_20 | ecosystem: Environmental > Aquatic > Freshwater > Lake > Sediment | place: USA: Wyoming | collected... | reverse complement strand
GAACACCTATATCTATCCGGCGCGGCATTATGCCAGCAGCAGCGCCGATCCCAACCGGCCGCCCATGGGACTACGGTTCAGAATGAAAGCGAATTACACCATATCCGGATTCAGCGCGCCCATACAGGTCATCTGCAGGGCGATGAAAAAGTACGGGTTGATCGTGGCCGACAACGGGTCCAACTGGTACATCTCGGGCGCGCCCGATCCGCGCTGGAACGACGATACGCTCGGCCAACTCAAGGGCATTCCGGGCAGCGCGTTCGAGGTCGTGTTGACAATCGACAGCCAGGGCAACCCCATACGGCCGGCCACCGCGCTGCCTTGGATCCTAACGGTATGTCAAGTTTCCCGCACGCACCGTTTGGCGCAGTTTGTCAATTTCCGATGGGGCTATTCTCCGGACCAATGGCAAGGGACGGTTTTCGATCTTCCCGGCAGAAGGATGGCGGCCGGCCGGGTTGAGAGCGGCGGATGGTGATCTGATGTATGAGTCCGGATCTTGTGATATGGGACGGGGATGCTTTATTGCTTTAAATAAGAAAGGATAGCATATTCAATCCATGCCAAGGAAACCCCGCTTATCAGTTCCCGGAGCTTTGCACCACATCATGTCGCGTGGGATAGAGGGCCATCCGATTTTTAACGATGCTATTGACCGGGAACACTTTGTATCGCTGCTTTCCGCTGAAATTAAAAGAAGCGGGTATAAATGCTATGCATGGGTATTGATGAAGAATCATTATCATCTATTGGTGCGGGCAAATGAGAGCCCGCTTTATTGCTTAATGCGGCCCTTAAATTCAAAATATGCACGCTGGTTCAGAAAGAAATATAAAAGCCGAGGATACCTGTTCCAAGATCGTTTTAAGTCGCTTGCCACCCAGGATCAGGGATATATCGAGGAGCTTGTTCGCTATATCCATCTGAATCCTTTACGAGCGGGTATTTGCAAAACGTTTGCGGAGTTAGATCGTTTTTCCTGGAGCGGGCATGCGGTTCTGATAAGCCGGCGGTATTGCGCTTTTCAGGATGTTCGGACTGTTTTGCGGCGTTTTAGCCATGATCCGGGGATTGCTGTTCAGAAATATCGCACATATATGCAGGATAGGGCCGGTGGAGCCGATACCGGCAATTTTATTGACATTGTACGAAAAAGCAATACTGAAGTATCGGATCGAAAGGATCTCCGATGTTGGGTCATCGGAGATCCGGCGTTTGTAAAAGCAGCATTGAAGCAGGATGCGGCGAAGCGGCTTCAGCTTGCAGCATGTGCTAAAAACGGCTGGACGATGAAAAAAGTCGTTGAAGAAGTCTCGCAACAAATGGGCATTGCGGCGGCGGAAGTTTTCAAGCGCGGCCGCGACAATAGGCGCTCGATGTTTAGAAAAGTATCGGCGGCCCTTGCGCATCGTTCATGCGGCATACCAATAATAGAAATCGCGCGCTATTATGGAATTAAAAGTTCATCAGTATCGCGGATGCTTGAAGATGGGGAATGCCATGCCCGGCAACATTCAATTTCAATAAAGCACTAAAGCATCCCCGTCCCTTAGCATCCCTTAGCACTTAGCAAGGAGAACACTAATGGCCTTCCTTGAATGCAACTTCTTCTCCGATACCCTCGGCTTGTCAACAAGCATGAGCGTCATTCTGCCCCAGGAAGCCTGTCGCCAGATCGGGCAGAAAAACAGAACCCGCGCCGGCAGACCGCCGGTGCTGTATCTTCTTCACGGGCTATCGGACGATCATACCATCTGGATGCGCCGGACCTCCGTCGAACGCTATGCCGCGCCGCTTGGGCTTGCCGTAGTCATGCCCGCCGTCCACCGCAGCTTTTATGCCGATACGCGCTACGGGCACCGGTACTGGACTTTTGTGAGCGAGGAGCTGCCAGGGATCTGCGGCGCATTCTTCAACATTTCCAACAACCGGGAAGACACCTTCGTGGCCGGTCTGTCCATGGGCGGCTACGGCGCGTTCAAGCTCGCATTGCAAAGACCGGATACCTTCGCCGCCGCAGCCTCGCTTTCCGGCGTGATGGATGTCCGTCGGTTCGCGAAAACCGGCGCCGATGACAATCTGCGGCGCGAGCTCACGGCAATTTTCGGATCCGTCAACGGCCTGAGCGGCGGCGGAAACGATCTGTTCATGCTCGCGCAACAGCGCGCGAAAAAGAAGGCCCGCCTGCCGCGGCTCTATATGCATTGCGGCACGGAGGACGTTCTCCACCAGGACAATGTGCGCTTTCACAAACATCTCGATAAACTCGGCGTCAACCACTGCTACGAAGAAGGCCGGGGCGATCATGAGTGGGGTCTGTGGGACCGGCAGATCCGGCGCGTGTTGCAATGGATGATGCAGTGAGTTCGCCTGCCGAGGTCGTTTCCGGATACAAATAACGCGGAGGTAGTAGATGAAGGCCATATTGATTTGCGGCAGCAGATCCGCACACGGACAGACCGCCCAGGCCGCCGGGGCTTTGGTGAAAGGTTTGACAAACGCTGGATGCTCCGTTGAGCAGGTATTTCTTCCGGCCCTCACGATCGAGCGTTGCCGCCAATGCGATGATGACGGCTGGGGTGTATGCCGGCGTGAGGGACGATGCGCAATCGACGATGACTTCGCCGCGCTCGTTGAGAAGATACGCGCCGCCGACGTCGTGGTTTTCGCCACACCTGTTTACTATTCGGACTTAAGCGAAAGCATGCGCGCTTTTGCCGATCGCCTGCGGCGGATATGCGCGCACAAGACCTGCTCCGCACCCATACGGGGCAAGCCGATGATCGGGATCTGCGTTGCCGGCGGCGGCGGCGGGGGCGCTTTGGCATGTTGCGTCAGCCTGGAAAAAGTCATGGCAACCTGCGGGTTCGATGTTGTGGACATGATTCCGGCGCGGCGCCAGAATCTTGCGACAAAATTGCAGAGACTTGAGATGGCCGGAAAATGGCTTGCCGCAAAACCGGGGTCGAATTGACAGGGCTTTTGGCGAGGGCGCGCCTTGTTCGAATGGTTTGATGATTATTCATGAAAGGAATCGGATGAAGCGTCCATTCCAGTATTTCACGCGCTTGCTGCGCTACCCGTTTAACCGCGCTGTTGCCTTTGCCAAAGTCCGGAAATTCCATTCCCGCCGGCGTTCGCTCGAAGAAGTGGTCGACCGGGCAATGGACCTGGGGACCTCCGGCTTTTTTCGTGTCAAGACATGGCAGCGTCGATCGGAAATTCTCCGGCTGGCGCAGCGCGTCCGGGAGCTCGATCCAAAGATCATTGTTGAAATCGGAACCGCGTACGGCGGCACGCTTTTTATCTGGGCGCACTGCGCTTCCGAAACGGCGATTACCTGCGATATCGCCATCAAGCCTTTTGTGGTCCCCGTATATCGGTTGTTTCCTCCTCCGCAATCGCGCTGCCGGATTACTGCATTGACAGGAGATACTCATCAGGCGGCATTCAAGCAGCGGCTGCAAAACGTACTCGGCGGACGGCCGATTGATTTTCTTTTTATCGACGGCGATCATCGGCTGGAGGGGGTCACGCGCGATTTTGAACTCTATGCGGAACTGGTTCGTCCCGGCGGCATGGTTGCCTTTCATGATATTCTGGAAAAACAGCCTTTTCCCGGAAATCAGGTCTATCATCTCTGGAAAAAAATCAAGCTGAACTTCCGGCATGAAGAACTCATCGATAATCCCGATCAGATCGGGGCGGGAATAGGCATTCTGTTCGTCTGAAGTATTTTCCGATAAGATTGTTTTTGCGGGAAAAATGAAACAAAACCCGCTTTCCCATGTCTAATAGGCAGGCAAAGGGCGCGGCAAACGGACTATCATCGGAGAATTTCGGAAGGAAACGCCAATGCGCAATCGAAAACGGTTGATTCTTGGATTCTGCGGTATTGCAGCGCTTATCTCGGGCGCACGCGCCGACACATTAAGCCTTGATGCCTATGTCCATCTGGCGCTCAGTCATAATCCTCAATCCAGAATTGCCGCCAGTTCAGTGGACGCGAGCATTGCGTCTCGACAAAGCGCTTTGGCGCGAATGCTCCCGCACCTCGACGCAAACGCGGGGGTTTCCACCTCCGGGACCGTGGGGGTCGCCAACAGCGGGGGCAATAGTGTTTCAACAGGTCTGGGCGCTTCCGTGCTGTTCTTTGATTTCGGGCGAACGCCGCTGCAATACCGGTCATCGGGCAAAGCGCTTGACGCGGCGCGATACGACCGGCAGGAAACCGCGCAATCGATCAACCTGAACGCCCGCAGCGCCTATTTCAGCTATCTTCTCGCGCTGCAGGTATTGGCGGTCAATGAAGACGCTCTCAAGCAGGCGCAGATCCACTACAACCAGGCCAAAACACTTTTCGATGTGGGAAAGCAGGCTGAAATCGCCCTGACCAAAGCCAATGTCGATATCGCGAACGCGCAGGTGAATGTCATTCATGCGCGCAATGCCCTAAGCCTTTCGCGCGTGCAGCTCGAAACGACCGCCGGAACGCAGATTCGCGATCCGCTCGAATTGACCGACAGTCTGGGAGGCGGGGAGGATTCGATCGGTCTGAACGATGCGCTCACGCAGGCCATGGCCGAACGTCCCGAATTGCTGTCGGCGCGGGCGCGCCTTGACATCGTGAAATTACAATACCGGCTGGCGCGATTGTCGTTTCTGCCTTCGGCCAGCGCATCGGCGGGCTACAGTTGGCGCGCATCAGATCCTTCCGGCCTGAGCGCCCCCGACTGGTCCAAACCAGGCTGGAACCTTGGCGCCGGCATCTCCGTCCCGCTGTATCAGGGCGGCGCAACGTATGCTTCGCTTTTGCAGGCCGGCGCATCGGAACGCCAATCGCAGGCGTCGCTTGACGCAACAACACAGAACATCACGATGCAGGTGCAGCAGCAATATCTCCAGGAAGCCGATGCGCGGCAGCGTATCGCCGCCACGGCCGTGCTGGTGGAGCAGGCCGATCAGGGGTTGCGCATGTCGCAGGAACGCTATCACGAAGGCCTGGCCAATTCGGTTGAAATAACCGACGCCGAGCAGACCCTTGCGGCGGCGCGGACCAGCCACATTCAGGCGCAATTCGATTACCGCATGGCCCACGCAAATTTACTTTTAGCAATAGGAGCGTTGCATGATTAATGGAATTTCCGGCACTCCGGACGGTCGCTGGCAGTATGGCGCGGCATGGCGTATCCGCGCTTTTCCGGTTATCGCCGCCGCAAGCATTCTTATCGCCGCGCACTGCAATCCGCAAACCACCCAATACCGGACCACAGCGATCGAAAAAGGCGATATCAACGTCGAGGTGACCGCCAGCGGCATCGTCAATCCGCATGCGCTGGTGCAGGTGGGCACGCAGGTATCAGGATCGATTTCGCAGATTTTCGTGGACTTCAACAGTCATGTGAAAAAAGGGCAGCTCGTTGCGCGCCTGGACACCACGTTTCTGTACGCGGCAGTGCAGGACGCCCAGGCTTCGCTGCGCAGAGCGCAGGCCAACGAAAGCCTTGCGCGCCGCACCGTGGAGCGCACCCAGTCGCTGCTCGACAAGGGACTGGCGGCACAGGCCGATCTGGACCAGGCAAGCGCCGATTACGAATCAGCCAAGGCATCGCTCAGTTCGGCGCAGGCCCAGCTTGACAGAGCAAAGATAAACCTGGCATATGCATCCATCACCTCGCCCATCGCCGGCGTGGTGATCAACCGGAACGTGGATGTGGGACAGACGGTCGCCGCCAGCCTGAGCACGCCCACGCTCTTTACCATTGCCGACGACCTTTCGAAAATGCAGCTGCAAGCGAGTATCGACGAGGCCGATATCGGCCAGGTTAAGGTGGGGCAGAGCGTCCAATTCACCGTGGACGCGTATCCCGACCGGACCTTCCGCGGCGCCGTGACCCAGATACGGCTGCTTCCCGCCACGGTGCAGAACGTCGTAAGCTATACCGTGGTCATCGATGTCGACAATCCGGACTTGTTGCTCATGCCCGGCATGACCGCCAACATCACGATCGCCGTTCAGCAGGCGCAGAACGTGCTGAAGGTCCCGCTTGCGGCGCTTAAATTCACGCCTCCTGACGCTACCCCCGGCCAGGGACGCCGCAACGGTTCCTGGCAAGGGCGCGATTCCACAGCGCGCCGGGATTCCAGCGCGCGGGGGAACTGGGGCGGACGCGATCAGGGGGGCGGCATGCGGCATTCCGCCGACTCCACCGGCGCCCGCACCGGATTTTCCCGCGGGCGCGACCGCGGCAGAATTTTCGTGCTCGAAAACGGGAAGCCTAAATTCGTTCCTGTCAAGACCGGCCTGAGCAACAGCGGCTATATCGCCATCGAAGGCGAAGCAAAGGAGGGTCAGGCCGTAATCGTGGGCGTCATGACGCCCATTAAAGCCAAAACACCAGCGCAACAATCGCCCCTGGGCGGCATGCCCCAGGGCGGCGGCGGCATGCCACGGAGATTGTAACATGGCCCAGGGCCCGCTTATCAAACTGACCGGCCTGAGCAAGAACTATGTCATGGGCGAAAGCACCGTGCACGCGCTCCGCGAGGTCGATCTGAACATTGACAAAGGCGAATTCGTTGCGGTCATGGGCGCCAGCGGCTCTGGAAAATCGACGCTCATGAACATCCTGGGCTGCCTGGATGTGCCCACCAATGGGATGTATATTCTTGACGGTGTGGAAACCAGGGGACTGAGGCCCGACGAGTTCGCCGCGCTGCGCAACCGGAAAATGGGTTTTGTTTTTCAGGCATTCAACCTGCTGTCGCGCACCACGGCCCTGGAAAACACCGAGTTGCCCTTGCTATACAATAGAGATTTCTCGTCGGCCCAGGTGCGCGCCAGGGCGATCCAGGCGCTGGAGCGCGTGGGCCTGGGCGATCGCGCGCTCCATTTTTCGAACCAGCTCTCCGGCGGGCAGCAGCAGCGGGTGGCCATCGCGCGCGCCATTGTCAACGATCCGGTCATCCTTCTTGCCGACGAGCCTACCGGCAACCTCGATTCGGCCATGAGTATCGAGATCATGGGACTTTTTCAGGGGCTCAACCGCGGCGGCATCACGGTGATCATGGTAACGCATGAGGCCGATATCGCCGCCTTCGCCGGCCGCAAAATCGTATTCCGGGACGGCCGCATCATCGCCGACGAACGGACGCAGAGGCAACAGGCCGCCGGAACGGCATCCGGTTTGTCAACACGCGCGGACGGAGGCGCATCATGAAGTTCCGGAATATACTCCGTATCGCGATCCGTTCCCTGAACCGCAACAAGATGCGGTCGTTTCTCACCATGCTGGGCGTGATCATCGGCGTGGCCGCCGTTATCGCCATGCTGGCCGTGGGCCAGGGCGCCCGGGACACCATCAATGCGCAGATCGCCGGCCTGGGCACGAACGTGCTCCTGATCTTCCCCGGCGCCTTTTCGCAGGGCGGCGTGCGTTCGGAAGCGGGCAGCGCCTCGCGCCTCACCGAGGACGACGCCGCGGCGATCAAGGCGTCTTGCCCTTCTGTCAAGTACGCGACGCCCATCGCCCGCACCGGATCGCAGGTGAAGGCCGGCAACCAGAACTGGCGCACGACGATTTACGGCGCCTATCCCGAGTACCTTGACATTCGCGATTGGCCCCTGCGGGACGGCGCGGTTTTCGGTGATGCCGACAAACGGGGCGCCACCAAGGTCTGCGTCATCGGCCAGACCATTGCGGACAACCTGTTCCCCGGCGGCCAGAGCGCGGTGGGGCAGGTCATCCGCATCCGCAATCTGCCGTTCAAAATACTCGGCGTGCTGGCGTCAAAAGGCCAGAACGCCATGGGTCAGGACCAGGACGACATCATTATCGCCCCGTTCTCAACCGTGCAGAAAAAGCTGATGGGCGCGACCTGGGTCAATGCGCTGAACGCTTCCGCGGTTGCCGCGCCCAAAATCGAAGAGGCGCGCCAGGAAATCAACCAGGTGCTTTCGGACCGGCGCAAAGGATCGAGCGGTGACGGCGCCGATTTCACCATCCGCACCCAGACCGATATCGGCGATGCCGCGGAGCAGACCTCGAAGACCCTGAGCGTGCTGCTTGCCTCCATCGCCTGCGTGTCGCTGATCGTGGGCGGCATCGGCATCATGAACATCATGCTGGTATCGGTGACCGAACGCACGCGGGAAATCGGCATACGCATGGCCGTGGGAGCGCGGGGCAGGGACGTACTGCTCCAATTCCTGGTGGAAGCGCTGGTCATGAGCTTTACCGGCGGGATTCTTGGCGTTCTCGCGGGCGCCGGTTCCTCGCTGCTGATCTCCACCACGCAGGGATGGCCGGTGACGGTGTCGCCCTTTTCCGTGTTCCTGGGGTTCGGCTTTTCCGCGGCCATCGGCATATTCTTCGGCTGGTATCCCGCCCGTAAAGCCGCTTCCCTCAAGCCGATTGACGCGCTACGGTATGAGTGATGGCCGCTTCATCAACGCGATGCCGCCGAATTGACGCAGCACTAATTGCCGCCGCGTAACGGCAAACTCGGTCGCGGTTGCCTTGCCGGCCCGCTTGTGGGTCTGGCCGATTGCGCCGGAGATGACAAATCCGCCGCTGATCCAACGGAATTTCGAAATGCCTTCCTTTGAATGCAGCAAGAAAATTCCGTAAGTTTATTGCCTTTTACTATTGCATCTTGTATATATTATGTTATACCGATTCAGCCATGTGTGCGCTATTCTTTTTTCCCTGCAATGGAGGCTTCATTATGGCGAAAAAGAACCTGCAAACTGCTATTGCGGACAATGCGAAAAGCAGTCTTGATGAATTTCTGCGCATAAAAAGCGAAATGGCGAAAAAGCTTATTGACGAAGAAATTCAGAACACGCTGCGCGATCAGCAAGCCCGGAAATCCGATCCTGCCGCACTTTGGCAGGGCATCGGCACACGCCTGGGAAAGATATTCGGCGATCTTTCGGGAGATCTTTATAAAACCGAGGTTACCTCGAATACTGACGCGGCTGCCGACCTCTCGGACCTTTCCGGGGAAAAAGTCCCGCAAAAGCCTCAGCTCGATCTGGAAAGCCCAAAGAAGCCCCTTGAAGATAAGGAAGACGATTTTGATGAACCGCTTGATGATCGTGCCATGCATAAAGCGCCCGAAGATGCGTTTCCAGATACTGACGCCGACAGCGATGATATGGATGATACGAAGGATTTTCCTGATGATGAGCTTAAAAAGCCGGGGCTTTGGGATAAAATCACCTCACTTTTTTCGCGCAAGCCAGAATTCGATGATACCGACGATTTTGACAACTTAAGCAAAACGGAAACCACTGCACTTAAAAAATCGAACAAAGAACCTTTAGACGAAGAGACCGTGGATATTGATGATGAAGCAATTGCCGTTGTCAACTCTGACCAGGAAAAAGAGGCTACCAAACCTTCCTCAAGCGGATCTCTTGATCTTGAAAATATCTCATCTTCAAAAGACGCCACATCCGGCAACGCTTTTGCCAAGCGCAAAAAGAGTGGCGATGATTCCGCGTTCGAGGTGAAATTGTAGCCATACACGCGTTTATTTCATAGCCCATCGCATGGCGTCCCTATCCCCGAGCAAAGCAGCGGGTACGGGACGCGAATCTTTATTCTGCCGGAAGTATTGCTGCATAAGATCGGAATTGGCCCCATCGACTAACCCCCGTGGCATCCCAAATCGTCTTCGGATTCGCTTGACTTCCGATGTTGCTTAAGGTTATTTATTTATTGGCAATCATAGGACCGCAAAACAATAGAGGGAAACCTTCATGAAAATCTTCAATGCTTCTGCCAGCCTCGTATTTTTCCTCTTGTTCGCATCCAACCTGTCGGCGCAGCAGCCGGCCCCAACGCTCAATCCGGAGCCGCTTGAAAGGCCGCGCCCATTGGCAACGGTGGACAGCGCCGATGCTTCCGCGGTCCTTGCCGCCATAGTTGCGAAACTGAAAGCTTCCGATTTCGTAATCCAGCTCCGCGACCCAAAATCATATCTCGTTGAAGCGCGCAGGTTTTATGACCCGAAGCGCGCAGCGGACTGCGACCGGATAATTATCTGGCTGGCGCGTGAGATTGCCGCCCCAAATCAGATTGACGCCTATCTGCTTTACGCGAGATACATTCAGGTTTTTGGCAGGGGAAACAGCGTCAACCGGATACTGCTTGAAGAAGGCAAGGAGGATGAGTATATTGGTGATCTGAAACGTGGGTTGACGGAGACACTAACCGCTCTGGGAGGACACAAATGAGATTAGACACCGTTCGGGCCATATTAGCGTTGATGGTGGTTGGGGTTTTCATGTTTATTACCGCCTTCATGGCGATTTATCCTTTGGTCACTCCCGCGAATGTGCAATTATCGGAGTATTCCGACTTTTTTTCAAAGACCGCGAGCGTCTATACCGGCATTATAGGGGTCATCATCGGGTACTATTTCGCGCGAGCATCGTCGGTAAAGAAGAACCTGCCTGCGCGGGAGAAAACAGAAGAAGCGGCCGAGGAGAATTAATGAGCGGATGCGGCCGTCAGGGATATCCAATAGCGCCGCGGGAGGACAACCATGATCGTCCTTTGCAGGAGAGTATTTCCGGGATTCCCGGCACTGATTGCATATACCCCCGGGGGGAATACGCCGGCGGGGATGATGCACAGCCCTTTGCGATCGGTGCGTCCCCGGAATACGCAACGTCCCGCTGCGTCCGACACGGCAATGCCGGTTGCCTCTGCCGGCGCGACAATACAGGCGGTCCGATGTGCGGATTGCAGCAGGCGCAATGGTTGACATCCGACATATTGTTGCCGCGGACAACTTTTTCCAGCCGCCGTCGTGTCCCGCGGCGGCTCATCAAAAAGGCCCAACGGGAGCCTGGGGCCGTCGCTGCGGAATGGCGAGGCGGCAAGCCCGGCGCTGTTGCGCAGATCTCCAATCGGATTGTTCGCCCAGCTGTAGCGCACGGCAACGGGCGCGGAAACCTGGCTGCTGAAGACCACCACGCTGTCGCCCATGGGCGTGGCGGTCGCCCAAACAAACTGACTATCGCTTCCGCATACCGCGAAACCGTCAAGCGATCCGCTCTGCGCCTTAAGCCCGGCGCCGGCGTGATAGAACCGCACGTACGCTTTATTACCGCGCACGTTCATGGACCTGAAAATGGGCCCCGAATACGCGAAGTCTTTCTTGCCGTAAACCATGTGGTCCGCCCAGAGAACCAGGCGCGCGCCGGCCACCCATTTTTCAAGCGGGTGGAGGTCGGCCGGGTTTCCTCCCGCCATGTCAATGGTTATCGCCAAACCGGTGTACGGCTCCGCGAGCGCCAGCATCTGGCCCTCCCGCACTTCCATATTGCCGCCCCATGTTTCTATGGGCGTGGTCTGCAATTGATCGACATTAGGAAGCTGTACGATCAGAAAGGCCAGGCTGTCCTGGGCCCATGCGGCGCGCCATTCGTGGATCAAACCAGTCAAAAGACCGCCATATTCAGCGCCGTTATCGGTATTGCTCTCACCCTGATACCAGACCACTCCCCGGATACCATAGCCCACATATGGGGCAAGGCAGCAGGCATACATGTCACCATTAAGGCTGCCGGTCCATCGCTCAATGGAAGTCGCCCCAGCCGCGGTCAGGATCAGGCCCACGGGCACCTGCCCGCCGAGGGATAGGAACAGGTCCTTGCCGAAGAAGTATGCTACCACCGAAAAATCCTCGACATAGGGCTTGATGCATTCATTCCAGGGCAGGCTGTTCTTGGCGTCAACCTGCCGGATCAAGGGAAAATCATGTATCGAATCCTGGTAGACATTTGATGACTCCCAGCCAAGTCTGAGCTCCATATTGGATTGGCCGCTGCAAAGCCAGACTTCGCCAACGACCACATTCTGCAAGGCAATGCTGTTTGTCCCGGCCACCCGCAATTCCCGCGGACTGCTGCTTGCGGGCATGGGATCGAGTTTCACTTTCCAGGAACCGGTGGAGGATGCGGTCGTCGTCTTTGCCTGTCCGCCGAATGTGACGGTCACAGCTTCCGCCGGCGATGCGCTGCCCCAGACAGGGACCGGCATGTTTCTTTGAAGGACCATGTCGCTGCTGAAGAGCGCGGGCAGGCTTACATTTGCGAAGCAGGCGGAAGCAATGGCAAGAAGAACCAGGCCGGGCTTGGGAAGATTCGATTCTTTCGGCCGTATCCATCCGCAATCACAACAGATAATATTCTCTGATGTCAATTCTATCATTGCAGACCCCCGATAATTGACTCCCTTTTACGAAAATAGCTGCTGAGTAGGAGAAAAACAATGGGAAAGATCTGCCGAGTTCGTTTCGTTTGTGCGGATGGAACTTGCGGCCTGGAACCTCCTGATTCGCTTAAATATATTAATATTATTAATATTAATATTGATTTTATTAATTAATGTATATTACTTGAGAGTACCGTATATTCCCATTCGCACGTCAAGCTGCCAGTAGATTGATTCCCTCTTGTCTGTCCAAGTCGATTTTATCTCGGATGAATTTCGCAAGGATATGATCT
>Ga0315279_10008377_pt1 | contig 12529 bp, 9 predicted proteins | sample YL17G06_20_MG_FD_203694 | JGI IMG/M metagenome (GOLD analysis project Ga0315279, IMG submission 203694) | Sediment microbial communities from Yellowstone Lake, YNP, Wyoming, USA - YL17G06_20 | ecosystem: Environmental > Aquatic > Freshwater > Lake > Sediment | place: USA: Wyoming | collected... | reverse complement strand
ACTCTGGACTGGGCAATTACGCTCCTTGCATCTTGCATTCTATTTAGTGAGGTCAGTGGCTTTATCTATTAGGCAAAGAAGCAGGGAAAATCGAGCCCAACTATGGAGAAGATCATCTCGCAAATAGTTTCCCAAATTCTTTCTTGAGAGGATTGTCCTGTTCTAGTCCAGAAAGTGTGATCAAATGAGTGCATGGATTTGCATCTCATAACGACCACTCGACAAATTTCGGCAACTTACGTTTTTTCAGTGCCATGAGTCTGTAAATCCAAATGCAACGAACAAGAGGGCATATATTCTCAAGAGACAAAAAAGAAAAACTGAAGAGGTGACTTCATGATAAGGTGGCATCGTAATGCAGAAAACGCATTGAAACAGCTTGGAAAGAATTGGAAGTATCTATCGTTGAAACCTGGTCGTTTTCACATTTGGTCTTCTGGACAGTTCAGATTCGAGTATAAACCGGACGTGAGCTGGCTCTATAAAGATGGAAAGGGAGCTAGAGTTGTAGTTTGGGAGATCGAAAGTGGTTATCCAGACAATAAGAGAATATGCGGTGATGTTGTACTTGCTGCAATGCTAAGACGTAACAACGCCTTTTGTTATCTCAAAAAAAGCGAGTATCTTCAGAAATTAGGGTCTGAGCTAAGATATAATGAGAAGTCAGAGTGGAAAGGCGACAAGTTGATTGGCAAGAAAGGAGAGCTTAGGGTTTCGCCTGAGATAGCAGCCTTCTTTCTAGTTGTTGAGGAGCTATACAAAAGCAAAATGAAAGAGAACACTGAACCTTATGTTAGTACTATAAGGAACAAGACAGACTTACTGAAGGGTGTCAAAGTTCATGTTTGTGGGGTCCCTCATAACCTTAATGTGAAAGAGATGATGAGATATTTGCAGCAGGATCCGGTTATTAAACAGTGGAAATAATACTCTCATTGTGCCATTCAAGTATTTTTTGATAAAGAGCTTACTGAAGATTGTCTTGCTAGTTGATTCTTAAAATAGATTTTGTGATATCTGTCTCCACATTTTCCACACGACCACCATTCACCTTTGTCTGCCATGAAGACGCCTTCTCCGCATCTGGGACAGAAAGGATTCGTCCGAACAACCCTACCGTTTTTGATGATATAATGTACTATCATTTCCTCTCCTCCTTGATGTACAAATTCGTCACCTGCGGTACACGCGATCTTCTAAGCTCGTCCAAAGAGTATTCGTAACCCACTACTTCCCCAATATCGCCTTTCTGTATTTCAACTGTCATTTGAATCACATCTCTTCTTTCGGACCATACGCCGAACCCTCGTACAAATTGGATCGAGACGTCGCCAATGTTGAAGTCTATGCATCCATCATTTGACTTGAACAGGATCCTGAGGATCGTTTCATGGCATTAGAAGAGGTCAGGGCACTTTTGGGATCTTGCCACATTCTACTTTCCTTTAAGCTTGTCCAAAAAGTCGTTCAATTGATCGCTTATCAGCTTCTTCCTTGCCTTGAGAAATCGCTCATAATTCTTCAGTTTCCACAAGTCTTCGTCAGTTGGAACAAGGTGAGCATTCAGTAGTTTTTTCGTATAGTCCGATAGGTAGGTCGGATCAGAATTGCTGAGTTGTTTGTTGGTCTTATTTGTTAAGAAGGTCTTATTCGCGATATCGTCCTTCAATCCTTTGAACTTCGTTTCCTTGAGGATTGAATCGGCAAATATGTGGTGGAAATCAAGTTTGTTTGAAGCGCTCGCAGCAAGGTTGTCAATTCCAAACCCTGAAACAAAATCTTTCGTCCTAATATCCTTGTAGAGGCAGTATAGAATGAACTTGAATTGGTTTCCTTCCATATGCTGAGGTGTTGTTTTAAACATCCTTCTTTCTTCGCTTAGGTTCTTCAGCAGACCTTCAATCGGGTCCTTCGATTTCATGATAGTGTTAATGTCCTTGTTCAAAACCAAGGTGGATTGACCACTAAATCTCTGGTTCAAATAGACCGTAATGAACCAATAGGCTAGTCGGTTCAGTTTTTCCTTCGCCTTGTTTTCTCGTTCGGCGAAGACTAGTACGATCGGAACAAGGGCGTTTTCAGCCTCAAGGAAGATGTTACTGCTGAGACTCAATGTTGTCTTCAAGCAATCAATGGTTTTCTCAATTCCGTTCTTAGTCCTTTCCCAGTCTGTTTTGATGGTATCTGCGCTGAAGTTTTTGACCAGTTTCTTTCTTATGCTTTGTTTTAGGGATATCGCAGATAGACATCTGACAAAGAAATCAAAATCGAATCTGAAACCTGTTGGTATAAGAGATTCTCTAAATCTCTTGAATTCGTCTCTTGATTCATCCCATAGTAAGGAAATATACGCCAAAGCCAAGTCGACGGAAGGCAATTGCTTACCACCGGTATTTAACCGGATAAAGAGTTCTTGTGCATCTTTCAGAGATGTTCCCTTTGGCGTTTTCTGAATGACTATATCGTATTTCTCAATCTGTTTTATTTTGTCTATCAAATCATCAACATCATAATCCAGTTTTTCAGTTCTGAGTTTCTGTTTGATTTTGGAGTGGCCAGAATCGATTATCTCCTGAAGGACGAGTGTGTTCTCCTTTTCCTGAAGGCTCTTTTCCTCAACGAAAGTGAATCTTTTGGAGGCAAAATCAAAACAGACCTTTTTTTCGACTCCTCTAAATACGAAGGTTTCGTTGTTCAGAGCTCTAAGGAGAGTTGTTATTCGTTGTTGGCCATCAATTATATACTCCCACAAATGCAATGGAGTTCCCCCGACTTTGGTTTCAAGCTTTCTCTTTTTGACAACATCTTCATCCTCAGGGCTAGGCGTCCACAATATGATACTGCCTGTTGGCCAGTCGAAGAAGACGGACTCGAGAAACTCTCTTATCTTGACTTCCTCGTCCCACACATAGCCTCTCTGAAAAGGTGGCAACACCCACTCTTCGCGAAAAACCATGTCCTTTATTTCACCGAGTTTCATTCTATCACGGACCGATTACATTTCTGCAGACTCAGCAGATAAGAATGCCGATGATATCGGATGTCCGCGGGTGGGCAGATTTTAGATTTTTGTGTGTATCTTGTCTTTCCAGATCTCCTTCGTTTCTTTACGGCATTTTTCCTATTGAAATCGTATGTCATCGAAGTACGTAAATGCATATAGGGTCATTGAGGCAGAATTAGCTGGGGGATAGTGTGAGTCAGAAGTATGATGGTTATCGAGCAGTCTACCCTGCTTGGGATCCTCAAATGACGTAGCGCTTTTATAACTACCGAACAGATTGGAGATAGAGAATAAATTGACATTTCATTATGCTTGCAGAAAATGCGGAAAAGATTACTCAAAAGAAGAGTATGCGCAGAGCAGATTTTGCAGGACATGTGGTTCATTCTTAATTTTGAGTTTCAAAAAAGAAGAATACTTAGACTCAAAAACAAGAAATAATTCCTTCAGAGAAAAATTCGCATTAAATAGGGCGGCAGAAAGCCTCAGACAGAGAATAGGTCGCTCAAAAGAGTTTGAGGTAGTATCTGAAACAGAAAAGGAACAGCCAAAAAGACCTTCATTTGAAAGCTGGATATGGAGTTCTGAGTATGATGAAGCACTAAAACTCGAAAAAGAGTTCACCAAAAAATACAAAGGCAAAGACCTGGAAGACGCCATCCCTGGAAAGGTGGTTTCAAACGAGCAAGGAGAATGCTACGCTATCTCTGCTTCCTGCACTTCAAACTTCAAAAAAGCCACCTATGAAGAGAGCAGGCGGATAATAATTTCCGACCTTAAAGTGCTTCCCGGAATAGGACCAGTCCGTGAACAAACGCTAAGACAACAAGGCTACAATACAATAGAAGAACTTGAGAATCATCCAATCTGGAAGAAACAAGCCTGCGAATTCATAAAAATGATAGACAAGAAAGAAGTCGATTCAACCCAAAAATGGCTGTGGCAAAGACTCCCCAAATCACATCCACTACTTCACTATTTAGCAGGATTCTGTCAAGATCAAGACTTTGCAATAATAGACATAGAAACTTTAGGACTCTCAGAGAGACCCATAATTCTGCTAGGCATAGCTAAACCATACAAAGATAAAGTCTGTACAAGTCAGTTTTTGCTCAGAGACATACCAGATGAACCTGGAGCTATCTGGGCACTTATTTCAGAACTTGAACCGAAATTATCACTCATAACCTATAACGGCAGAAGTTTTGACATTCCATACATAAAACAAAGGCTAGCTTACTATGGATTAGATTCGCCTTTGGACAATCCTCATTTTGACCTTCTTCATTTTGCCAGACGGGCATTAAAGCCCAAGCTCTCAGATTGCAGACTTGATACTGTTGAAAGATACATAGGTATTAAAAGAGACATCAACATTCCTGGAGCATTAGTTCCTCACTTCTATGATACCTATCTGAGAACGAAAAATGTGGGACCACTTGTTCCTATAGTTGAACACAACAAGCAAGATTTGCTAACACTTGGAACCCTATTCTCCAAGCTTTATGAGGAATGGAACCTTTGATCAATGATTTTATTAAAAGCGTAAAGGGGATGCAGTCTTACAAAAAACAAATTGTACATGTCGAAGAGATTCCTGCCCAAAAAGCAAGTTTTAGCGAGCTTGAGAAACCCCTTCCAGAAAATATCCAAACCTGCTTGCTGAACAGAAAAATCACTTTCTATTCCCACCAAGCCAAAGCCATAAACAAAGCCCGCCAAGGCAAAAACGTAGTGATAGTTACACCAACAGCCTCAGGGAAAACCTTAGCCTTCAATATTCCAGTTCTTGAAGCTCTCACAAAAGACAAGAAAGCAACTGCACTCTACCTTTATCCCACAAAAGCACTAACAAATGACCAACTAAAAGTACTAAAAGAATTGGAAAAAGAAATAGGAATTGAAGCATCTCCTAACATTTACGATGGGGACACCCCTCAACATCAACGAGCAAGCATTCGGGAAAACTCAAAGATCATCTTGACCAATCCATATGGTCTTCACCAATACCTGCCATGGCACTACAAATGGCGGACTTTTCTACAAAATCTCAAATTCATTATAATCGATGAAGCGCACGTTTACCGAGGAGTATTCGGTTCCAACGTAGCCATGCTCCTTAGACGTCTTATGAGAATATGCAATTATTATCATGCAGACCCACAAATCATACTCTCATCAGCAACAATCGCTAACCCCGAAGAGCACGCCAAGAAACTAACTGGAAAAGACTTCGAGATTATCTCAAATGACGGCGCCCCGAGAGGAAAGAAATCTTTCGTTTTTTGGAACCCTCCATTCATTGACTCAAATAACACAATTCGCAGATCTACCCACCAAGAAACCAAAGATCTCCTAACACTTAGCGTCTTGAAAAACCTGCAAACTCTTTGTTTTACCACATCCAGACAAATGGCTGAACTTATCACCCGATGGACCAAAGAAGAGCTTAGAAAAAGATCAGCCAAACTGTCAAACGCGGTAACAGCTTATAGGGCAGGCTATCTCCCACAAGAGAGAAGAGACATCGAGAATCGACTAAAAAGTAAGAGCTTGATCGGAGTCGTCTCAACCAATGCGTTGGAGCTTGGAATCGACATAGGATCTCTTGATTCTGTAATAATATCTGGTTATCCCGGAACAATCATATCCACTTGGCAACAAGCAGGACGTGCCGGCAGAACAAACGCAGAGTCTCTGGTTACTCTAGTTGCTTTTCAAAACCCGCTTGACCAATACTTCATGAAGCATCCACAGGACTTCTTTGGAAGATCACATGAGCAAGCAATTATCGATTTGCATAACCAGTATATTTCTCTTGGACACATAATGTGCGCAGCCAGCGAACTACCTATTACTGACATTGATAAGCAGTTTTTCCCGGAGCTTTTTTCAGAAAGTATTCAAGCATTAGAGCAACAGCATCTTGTCCGCAAAACACCCAGAGGATGGGTTTACTCAGGAACTGCACGACCTGCTGAAGTTGTAAGTCTTGAAAGCATTTCCGATAAAACAGTCACTGTTACCTGCAATGGAAACCTGCTCGAAACACTAACTCTAAACAAAGCCTATGAAGAAGTACATGCAGGGGCAGTCTTGTTGCATCAGGGAGAAACCTACATATCAGAAGAACTTAACCTCGAACAATTAACGGCAAAAGTCAGGCAAGAAGATGTCAATTACTACACAGAGGCATTGAAAACCGTCGATGTGGCAATAAAGAGAACCTTTGAAGTGAAGCAAAATGGAGTCAAAGTTGGACTGGGAGAATTAGCCATAACTGAAAACTACCATACGTATGTTACAAAAACTTATGATGAAGTTATCAAGAGACAGCCACTTAATTTGCCCCCGTTAACTTTCTCAACCGTCGGTATGTGGTTCTTAATTCCAGAAGAGGTTAGAGAGGAAATTGAAGCACAAGGTCTTGATTTTGATGGAGGTCTTCATGCAGTTGAACACGCAATGATAGCTATGTCACCAATATTTGCGATGTGTGACAGGTGGGATATAGGCGGACTATCGACGCCTCTTCATCCGGACACGGGAGAACCGACTATCTTTGTTTATGATGGGTTTGAAGGAGGAATCGGAATATCAGAAAACCTCTACTCAAACGTAAAACCACTCTGGGAAAAGACCCTTAAATTAATCGAAAATTGCGAGTGTAAAGATGGCTGCCCCTCATGCATATACTCTCCAAAATGCGGCAACGAAAACGAACCACTAGACAAAAAGGCTGCAACCATTATTTTGCGACATCTAATGGCAATTAGTGACAAACGAAACGATACATCACTTCATAATCAATAGAATCAAAGAAAAGCAGTTGAGACCACGCCCACGAGAGAGGTGCATTAATAGTGTTCTCTAATGTATTTGTATGCCTTATCGAAAAGTTCTTGGTCTTTGTGTAGCTGATATTTTAGAAGGGTCTTTCTAAGGGCTTTTTGGATTTCTCTTTCTCCTGATATCGTCCATTGCCAGCCATCAAATCTTGTCACCTTAACTACTTCGTCGATGTCTTGAACTATTTGTTTTATTATGATTGGAGTTTTCTCCACTCTGGCTTCTTCAAAGAGTTTGGTGAGGGCCTCTTTGGAGTTGTCGACTGGTTCGGCTTTGGTTTCTCTTTCCAAAGCAACTGTCTCTCTGGCCAGTTTTAGCAGTTCTTTAAGAAACTCTAAACTTGTAATTGCATTCCGATAGTGTTTATCTTTTAGCTCTTCGAGTTTTTTGCCCAGTTCCATGAATCTTGGGTCGTCGGGGTGCTTGTGTAATCTCCACACGATTTTCAGCTCTACTTCTTTGGCTTTTTTCTTGGTGTTTCCGCCGCTGATCTGTTCTAAGATGTGTTCGTCCATTACTAGCGTGTCGAGGTCGTCTCGGATGGCTTGGACCGTAACGTTATCGTGGATTAGTTTTAGTGTTTTTTCCCCTAATGCATGCCAAAGGAGTTTTCCTCTACCGCTTGGTGGTCTGATTGACTCATAGACTTGTGTGAGCCATTTGTAGTCCCTTTCGTACTGTATCAGCAGGGGATCCGGTGATATGGCTTCCCAATGTTTGCTCAGATATGAGTAGTCTGCTGCAAACTTATCTCTCATTTCATCATTGGGCAGACAATCTTGAGCGGCTAAAAGTCCTTCGTATCCTTCTATGGTTCGGTCTACTGCCTTGAAGTGGTCGAGGCATACAGCCATTGCATGAGGTAGTTCTGCTTTGATATTGTCAATATTTGATACTATTTGTTGCATTTCTTTGAGATCAAAGTCTAAGGCTTGGGCGACGTTGTCGAAGACGCCTATGTAATCAACTATAAGTCCTCTGTATTTGCCGGGATAAGGTCTGTTTACCCTGCATATAGCTTGCAGTAGCGTATGGTCTTTCATCGGCTTATCGAGGTACATGACTTTGTTTATTGGAGCGTCAAATCCTGTTAGAAGTTTTGCCGTGACAATGAGTAGTTTTAGGGGGTCTTTCTTGTCTCTGAATCTGTTCAGCAGTTTAGCTTCTTCATCCTCACTCATAGCGTATTTCTTTAGCCATTCAAGCTCGCTGGAGGCGACAGTCATGTCAACTGCAGTTTCTTCAGGAGCCATATGTTTGTCGAGTTCTTGTTTGTATAAGTCGCATGCTTCTCTATCATACACCACTACTTGACCTTTGAATCCATTTGGTTCAATTTTTTCTTTGAAGTGCTTGGCGATATCTTCGCATACTTTTCGTATTCGTTCTTGTGATTTGACCAAGTGACCGAACTTTGCCGCTTCTCTCGTTAATATTATTCCATCTTTGTCTTCGTACCCTATACCTTCTTCTTGGAGCAAGCGCCTGTATTCTTTTTCGAGTTCTTCCTTGTTGATGTGAAGTTCTACCAGTCTAGGTTCAAAGTCAATTGGAATGGTGGCTTCATCCTCAATAGACTGTTTGAATGTGTACCTGCTGAGGTAACCGTTTTCGTCCTCTTTTGCACCGAAAGCCAGAAACGTGTTTCTATCTCTCAGGTTGATTGGTGTCCCTGTGAACCCAAATAGGAAAGCATTAGGAAGTGCAGCTCGCATTTTTATTCCTAAGTCGCCTTCCTGGGTTCTATGAGCCTCATCAACGAGAACAATAATGTTGTCTCTCTCGTTTAGAACCCCTTCAGCTTCTCCAAACTTTTGGATTGTTGTTATGATTATTTTTCTGGTGTCTTGAGCTAACAATCTCCGGAGTTCTTCTCTTGTCTCAGCAACCACAGTGTTGGGAACGTCTGTTGCATAGAAAGTGGCTCCGATCTGCGAGTTCAAATCAACTCTATCAACCACAACCAGAACTGTAGGACTCTTGAGCTTGGGCTCCTTTCTAAGCTGCTGTGCAGCGTACACCATTAGGATGGATTTTCCTGAGCCTTGAAAATGCCAAACCAACCCCTTCTTAATCTTGCCTTCTAAGACTCTTTCAACGATTTGCTTTGTCGCTTCATACTGCTGATACCTGCAAAGTACTTTGATTTTCTGACCGCCCCTCTCAGTGCTAAAAACCGTGAAGTTCTTTGATATTTCCAGCACCGCCTGTGGACTTAGCATCAGTTCGGTTGCTTTTTTGACTTCATCAAGATGTGACGACTGGTTTGTTGTCTTCCAAGGCTGCCACTTGAGCAAGGGAAGTTTGACGGAGCCAGCCCTGTAGCTTTTTCCTTCAGTGGCAAACATGAACACATTAGGAACAAACAATTGCGGAATAGAATTCTGATACTCTTCCAACTGAGCAGCGCCATCAAACCATGAAATAGCAGGCCTTACAGGAGTTTTAGCTTCGCCAATTACTAACGGAATACCATTAACCAAAAGGACAAGATCAGGTCTTCTACTCTGACCCGCAATGAACTTGAACTGAGTTGTAACAACAAACTCATTTCTCGCCAAATCTTCATAATCAATCAAATTAACAGAAACGTGCTCGCCATGCTCACCAAAGGGCATTGATTTCTCGTTCTTGAGCCATTTAGAGAATTCTTCATTAGTTTTAACTAGACCGGAACCTCTCACAGAAAGAATAATTGCCCTTAGTCGATACAAGATTTCTTCAGCTTTAGCCGGGTCTGCTTTTATCTCAGGATTCAACCGTACAAGAGCGGCTTTGACAGACTCCTCCAGTAACACATCTGATTCTTGCCTTTTCAACTCAGTTGAAGGAACAAAAGACCAACCTAAAGGAACAAGCAAATTTTTAATGTAATTCTCAACTGCATTCTGCTCAGTAAATGTCAACTTAAGTCCTCCTCAGGAATGGGAAATTCTCCTGATAGAAATGAATTAGCGAGTTTCTTCTTGAGCATACTTGTTTCTACTAGATGTTCTTTGAGGCTATCAGTAAACTGTTCCGCCTCTCTGAGCAGTGAAACTATCTTTTTCTGTTCATTAAAGGGTGGAATTGCAGCCGTTTTTTCGTATACATCTTTTCTATTTAGACCTGGAACTGCCCCTTTCTGACTTAATTCGATGAGATCTAATGAATTCAATAGGTGGAAAACGTAGTCCATACTTAATTCCCTTTTTAACTTCACGAAATATGAAGTGTCTATAGGCCAACAGTTGTCTTCAACCCAAATGATTTGTCCACTGGCCCCTTTCCGTCCAACTACAATTGTCGGTCCCTCGACAGTGTAACTGGTGTGGTACCCTACAATTCCATTGGAACCTATTACAGGATATTTTCCACCCTTACGGGTGTCTTCCGGCAACCCTTCTCCGTATTCAAAAGTAAGAATATCGGCGATTTTCGCCACTTCCCAATCTTCAGGTATTTCTCCTAATTCAGTTTTCTTGAATCCCTTATGACCAATACCTTTTGTGAGTAGTTCTTCAAGCAGACCTTTCTTGAGCTTTTCAGAAACTTCGATAAGATTCTCGATTTTTTCAATATTATCTTCGATAGCCCACAATATTTGAGATATTTTTTTCTGAATTCTAATTGGAGGAATCCTTAGGCGATACTTTGACAAGTCAGTCCATTTAACAAATGGATTGGTTGACCCTATTGAATGACTTATCGCAAACTGAACAAAATCCTCGCTCTGCAAAATAAACGGAAGGAGTGATTGCAGCAACTTTTCTTCATTTGATTGAAGAATCAATGTGACATTCGAGCAAATTCCTTCAAAATCGACTATTCCTGCTTTTCTAAGATATGCTCTTCGGGTAGAATAGAGGACATGACCTGGCTTAAAATGCATGTGAAAGGCTGAGCCAATAACCTCTTCGTTTCCTTTAATTTGACCGCACTTTCTTATTCTAACTTCACCGCTATCAATGTGCTCCCCTGCGATATACTTGTCAAAATGCCATTTTGTTCTGTTCACTATTCTGTCTTGAACGGGGGTGACTAAATCGCCTAAACGAAGTTCTGGATAATCGTTCACCCTAACACCTCTTTATTGATTGATTCAATTAGAGATTGTATTGACCTTTCAAGTTCACTTGAACTCTCTGTCCACTGCTCGATAAAATAGTTGATTGAGTGTTTTTGATTTTCTACGTCAACGTATTTCTTATCTAAAATGTACTCTTTAATGTTCAAACTATACTCTTTTTTTCTAACTTCGTCAAGACCAACAACTTTGGAAAAGCTCTCAACGTCTTTGAAACCTTCGTAAGCACTGTATATTCTTGAAATATGATTCGGGTCAAGGAAACTCTGAGTCCTTTCTTCTCTAATCTCAGTTCTTGCATCAATTAACAGGATTTTTCCTTTTCTCTCATTCGGTTTTCTTGTTCTACCCACCACAACACAGGCTTCCATTGCAGAGTTGTAGAATAAATTTTCACCAAGCCCTATCACACATTCTATCAAGTCAGCTTCGATTATTCCTTTCCTCATTTCAAACTCTGAGTCTCTGACAAGGACACCATGAGGAAACAAGATCGCATATCTTCCGGTATCCTGTTTGAGCGAGCATATAATGTGCTGGAAAAAGGCATAATCTGCCATCCCTTGAGGCGGAGTACCATAAATATTTCTTCCCCAGGGGTCGTTCTTCCAAGATTCCCTATCCCACTTCTTCATCGAATAAGGTGGATTTGCGATGCAAATGTCGAATTGTTTGACTCGACCGCCTTCAATGAATGCGGGTCTTTTCAGGGTATCCCCTTGTATGATTTCGAAATCTTGGACTCCATGAATGAACATGTTCATTCGGGCAATAGCGGATGTGATTATATTAATTTCTTGGCCATACAGCTTTAGTGTTCTGTATTCTTTTCCTCTTTCTTGAACCAGCAATCTTGCGTTGAGAAGCATTCCTCCGGAACCGCAGGTTGGGTCATAGATTGAATCACCAGGTTGAGGGTCCACAATTAGCGTCATCAGCCTCACAACTGTTCTGTTAGTGTAAAATTCTGCAGCGCTGTGACCACTGTCATCGGCAAACTTTTTTATCAAATACTCGTAGGCATTACCGAATTCGTCTTGAGGGACATTCTTTATTGTTAAATTGATAGATGAAAAATGCTCAACTAAATCAGAAAGAATCCTATCAGATAACCGGTCTTTGTTTGACCAATTTGTATCTCCGAAAATTCCTGAAAGCTTATCTGAATTCGCTTTTTCTATATTCATCATTGCCGTTCTGATGGCTTGACCGACATTAGTTGCTGTTTTTCTAACGTCTCTCCAATGAGAACCATCTGGAATCTGGAACATGTGATTCTCTGCAAACTTTGCAGATTCCTCATCGCCATAAGTTTGAAGAGCATCTTCATATTCTTCGTCGTAGACGTCGGATAGGCGCTTGAAAAACATTAACGGAAAAATTATGCTCTTATAATCTCCAGGGTCTATTACGCCTCTGAGCAGATTAGCTGCGCCCCAAAGATAGCTCTCAAGTTCCTGTTGAGTCATGGTCAAAGCAGTTTTACCTCCTTCAGCAGAAAGCGCACCTGGTCTTCCGATTTCAAGAATTCTGCGTATGCGTTTTCCAGCTCTTCCATTGTGACTTTCAAATCAATCTTTTCATCTGTTCTTGGTTTCTTGACGTATCGT
>Ga0315279_10008376_pt1 | contig 12530 bp, 11 predicted proteins | sample YL17G06_20_MG_FD_203694 | JGI IMG/M metagenome (GOLD analysis project Ga0315279, IMG submission 203694) | Sediment microbial communities from Yellowstone Lake, YNP, Wyoming, USA - YL17G06_20 | ecosystem: Environmental > Aquatic > Freshwater > Lake > Sediment | place: USA: Wyoming | collected... | reverse complement strand
CGCCGCCCAGGCCAAACATGATGACCGGCCCGAACTGGGGGTCGGTGCTCACCCCGACGATGACCTCGATGCCCGGCCGGGCCATCTGCTGCACCGAAACGCCGTCGATGGTGGCATCGGAGGCGGCGCGACGGGCGGCAGCCATGATCTCATCGAAGGCGGCAGCCACCTCCTCCGGCGACTTCAGGTCCAGCTTGACGCCCCCAACGTCGGTCTTGTGGGTGATCTGGGGGGACACGATCTTGAGGACCACCGGGAAGCCGATGTCGCGTGCGGCTTTGACCGCGGCGTCGCGGCTGGTGGCGAGGCGGGCGCGAGCGGCGGGGATGCCCGCCTCCTCCAGGAGTTGCTTGGACTCGACTTCGGTGAGGATCTTGCGGCCCTGGGTGCGGGCACGGTCGATGATGGCGGTGGCGGACATAATTGTGCTCCCTGGGTGAGGTGTTCGGGTGGCCGCCGGAGGCGGGCCACACCCACATGAGTCCGCCCGCGGCGGAAGGCGAGCCTAATGATAGGCGACATGGTGGCAGGGGTCAACGAAGTGGCAGCCCCACGAAATTGACTTGCCGCCTCTACAAGTAGCACTATCGCCAGAGGTAGGCGTCTCTCAGGTAGAGACAGGAGGGGCAGATGGAGCTGGAAGGCAAGGTGGCCATCGTCACGGGTAGCAGCCGCGGGGTCGGCAAGAACATCGCCCTGGAGCTGGCAAGGGCCGGCGCCGACATCATCATCGCCGCCCGCACCGAGCAGGTCAGGGACCCCAAGCTCCTCGGCACCATTTTCGAGGCGGCGGAGGAGATCAGGGCCCTGGGCCGCCGCGCTCTTGCCGTGCGTACCGACGTCGCTGATGAGGAGTCCATCGAGGCCATGGTGCGCCGTACCTTGGAGGAGTTCGGGCGCATAGACATCCTGGTCAACAACGCCGGCATCATGGCCCCCGGCCCCCTGGTGGAAGTGCCTCTCAAGCGCTGGGACCTGGTGATGCGCGTCAACGTGCGGGGGCCTGTCGCCTGTAGCCGGGCCGTGTGGCCCCACATGGTGGAGCGCCGGGACGGCGTCGTCATCAACATCTCCTCCGTTGTCGCCGACCAGCTCGGGGGCGGGAACATCTCCTACAGCGTCACCAAGCAGGCCCTGCGCAAATTCAGCGAGGGTCTGGCCGAGGAAGGCAAGCCGTACAACATCCGCGTCTTTGCCCTCTCGCCCGAGGGTCTGGTGATCACGCCTGGCACGATGTACCACCGTCTGCCCGATCAGGTGCCCAGCGGCCACGCGGTGGAAGACCCGGAGGTCATGGGGCAGGCCGCCGTCTTCCTCTGTAGTGACGCCGCCCGCGAGCTGACAGGCCGCCACTTCTACAGCCGTGCCCTTCTCCGAGAGCGAGGCCTGCCCAAGGCATAACGGTGGACAGGGAGGGCACATCGTGGGTAAGGGGATTCGCAAGTCACCGGGATCACCTTGAACCATCCCATGTTCGCTGTGCCGTTCTCGCTGTGACTCTTGGGGAAGCCTGTGAGATCATCGGAGCGGGCGGTGGGCGAGATGGGGTATGGTACGATGAGTGAGTGTGGGGGTGGCGGCGGGAGGAACTGGCCTGAGGAAGGGACGCTCCGCGCCAGATGTCATTCTTTGCACTAATCGCGCGCAATGTCTTCACCCGCAAGCTGCGCTCGTCGCTGACCGGTGTCGCCGTTGCCATCGCCATAATGACCGTGGTGGCGCTGGGCGTGCTTACGCACAGCCTCCGCCAGACGGCGATCTCGATTCTGCGCACCGGCGATGCCGACTTCACCGTCGCCCAGAAGGGCGTGTCGGACGTCGTGTACAGCGCGTTGGATGATTCGCAAGTGCAGAGCCTCAAGTCGTACCCCGGAGTAGAGAGCGTTGTCGGTGTTCTCATTGCGGCCGTGAAGCTGGACGCGAATCATCCCTTCTTCCTTGAGCTCGGCATCCCGCCCGATCAACTGACGACCTTCGGTGTGCAGGTGGTCGCCGGGACGGCGTACGACGCGAATGCGACGGATCAGGTGATGCTCGGCCACCGCGCCGCGGGTGACCTGCATAAGACAGTGGGAGACATGATCACAATTGACACCGCCGATTTCCGCGTCGTGGGCATCTACTCGGTCGGCAACATCTTCGGCGACTCGGCGTCGATGCTGCCGCTGACGACGCTGCAGGGGCTTGAGCGCAAACCGGGTAGCGTGACGCTGGCGTTCGTGAAGGTGAAGCCGGGGACCGACATCGCCGCCTTGCGGGCCTCGATCGAGAAAGACAATCCCGTGCTCGCGACGGTGAAGACCGAGTCGGAGTTCGGTCGCGTGGACCGAAATTTGAGCCTGATCAGCGCCGCCAACGTGGCCACATCGATCCTGGCGCTGGTCATCGGCGCCATCGGCGTGATGAACACGACGATGATGTCCGTGTTCGAGCGCACGCGCGAGTTTGGCGTGCTGCGGGCGGTTGGCTGGACACGCGCGCGCCTGGTTGGCCTGGTGATGGGTGAGGCGGTCCTGATCAGCTTGGCGGGAGCCGCTGCCGGCCTGGCTATGGGCTACGTCGCCATCCTGTTGATCCAGCGTGTGCCGGAGGTGGTGGGTGTCTTTCAGCCGGACTATCCGACGGGTATCTTCGGACGCGCGCTCGGCATAGCGATCGGCATGGCGTTCATCGGCGCCTTCTATCCGGCCGTGCGTGCCGCGCTACTGAAGCCCATGGAAGCGCTGCGGCATGAGTGAGGCAAAGCCGTCCCTGGCGGCTATCCAGGCGATCGGTGTCGTCAAGGTGTTCGACGGCGGGCTCGTCCGCGCGCTGGACGGCGTGACGATGACGGTGGAGCGTGGCGAGTTCGTGGCGGTCATGGGGCCATCGGGCTCCGGCAAATCAACGCTCCTGCACCTTGTTGCCGCGCTGGACGTTCCTACATCCGGCACGATCATCGTCAGCGGCCGCGACCTGCGCTCCGCTGGCAACGAGCGCTTTCGGCGCAGCGAGGTGGGGCTTGTCTTTCAGTTGCATAACCTGCTGCCGCACCTGAACACCCTCGAGAACGTCGAGGTAGCGATGTTCAGCAACGGCATGGGGCACCGGCAGCAGCGCGAACGTGCGCGTGAACTGCTGGAGGCAGTCGGCCTCTCGGCGAAGGAGAAGACGACGCCACCGCGCCTTTCGGGCGGCGAGCGCCAGCGGCTGGCTATAGCGCGTGCCCTCGCCAACCACCCCTCGATCATCCTCGCCGACGAGCCTACCGGTAGCCTCGACTCCGACTCGGCCGAGCGCATTCTCTCCCTCTTCCGCCGAATCCGCGAAGAGCGAGGCGTCACCATTATGCTCGTGACGCACGATCTGAACGTGGCTGCCGTCGCGGACCGCATCATGTACATGCGCGATGGCCGCATCGTGAAGGACCCACCGGCTGCGGTACATCTGACGGATGGTGGTTGAGTCAGGCGAGGCATCCGCAGGGCATGACGATGGACAGGATGAAGCAGCCCGCCCGCCGGCCGGCTCAGCGAAGCCCGGTTAAGCAGGTTCAGGAGGAGGAAGGGCAGCCGCCCTCGCGTCAGGAGCAGCGTGAGGAGCGCCGCCGTGGCGAGAGGCGGCGCATGGTCAAGCACGGGGCAAGCCTGCGTCGTGTCTACCCCAACGCCGTCAGGAAGCGGGCCGCCGCTGGCGGGAAGAAGCGGCGAAAGGCCTGAGGTGTGCCAGGGTCGGGTGGTCCCCCCACACCTTCGGTTTGACAGTGCTCCGGCGCCTTTCTAAAATCGATTGGAGAGGGTGGAGATGAAGAGGATGGCATCATTGGGCGAAGCTACCCCCACGCTGACCGAAGCGGCCTCTCACTATCTCGCCACCCTCCCCCCGCAGCAGCGTCAGGAAAGCCAGCCGGAAGTGTATCGTTTCGTGCACTGGTACGGCGCCGAGCGGCGCACAGACGAACTGCGGGGACATGACGTGTCCACCTATGCCGAGGGGGTAGGCGCGAGCGCAGTCGATGGCTCTCAGCGCCTGGAGATCCTGCGGGGCTTCTTCGCCTTCGTCCGCAAGCAGGGCTTTACGCCCACCAATCTGGCAACGCACCTCCGACTGCGCAAGACGGTGACGCCGGCCGTCGGCGGAGGCGGTCCCATCCGAGAGGTGCACCTGACGGCCGACGGTCACGCCGCTCTTTTGGCTGATCTGAACAACCTCCGGTCTCAGCGACCTCGGGTAGCCGAGGAGTTGAGGCGGGCCATGGCCGACAAGGACTTCCGCGAGAACGCCCCCCTTGACGCCGCCCGCGAACACCAGGCGCACCTGGAGGCTCGCATCCGTGAGATCGAGGCTACCCTCAAGCATGTGGTCATTATCGGCAGCGGGCCGCCGAGGTCCAACGCCCGCATCGGTGTGGGGAGCACAGTCCTGCTCCGTAACCTGAAGTCCGGCGCCGAGGTGCGCTACATCCTGGTTAGCCCCAGCGAGGTGAACCCCGCCGAGCGTAAGATCTCCATCGCCTCGCCGGTTGGGAAGGCGCTGATGGAGCGGAGTGCGGGCGAGGAAGTGGATGTTAAGGCGCCCGCCGGGACGCTCCGCTTTCGGATCGAGAGTGTGGAGGCCTGAGGGCCTCTTCTCATTTTCGTGTTCCTTGGGGCCGGGCAGGTTTGCCTCGACACAGTCTGGCCCCGGTCTTGACCCCTCGCTGGATTGGCTATATTGTGAAGACCTGCACTAAGCCTTTCTAGTTCAGGGGTAGCACCGGCCACCGACGAGCCGCTCTCAGGGAGGTGCCGCCGAGGCCTTAACGTATAAGACCGCTGAAGAAAGGTCCACCGGGTCGGCGGCGGCGCGCATGGGCTGTGCTGTCGTCGCTCGCGGGCTGTCCAAGGGGAGACCATGACCAGCAACCAATACGAATATGTGCCAGGACTGGCCGGGGTTCCGGCGACTAAGTCCGCTATTAGCAGTCTTGACGGGCAGCGAGGGATATTGAAGTACAGGGGCTACGCCATCCAGGAGCTGGCCGAAAGGAGCAATTTCACGGAAACGGCCTGGCTGGTCATTGAGGGTAACCTGCCCACTAAGGCCGAGTTCGAGAAGTTCGACTCTGACCTCCGTCAGCGCCGACGCATCAGTTTCAGGATCCGCGACATCTTGATGAGCCTGCCCGCGACGGGTCACCCCATGGAGGCGCTCCAGACCGGCGTCGCTGCCTTCGGCATGTTCTACCCCAAGAACATCCGCGACCCGCAACTGAACTACGAGTCGGGCGTGAGGCTTGTTGCCAAGCTTCCCACCATCGTCGCCGCCAACCATCGCATCCGCAACGGCGACGACCCTGTCATGCCGCAAGATGACCTGGACCACGCCGCCAACTTCCTCTACATGCTCACCGGCGAGGAGCCCGACCCCCTCGTGGCCAAGATCTTCGACGTCTGCCTCATCCTGCACGCAGAGCATACCATCAACGCCTCTACCTTCAGCGCCATGGTGACGGCCAGCACCCTTGCGGACCCCTACACCGTCATCTCGTCGGCCATCGGTACTCTCAGCGGGCCCCTGCACGGCGGCGCTAACGAGCGGGTGCTGGAGACGTTGAGGGAGATAGGCTCCGTGAAGAACGTCCGCCCCTACATCGAAAAGAAGATCCGCGACAAAGAGGTCATCATGGGCATGGGGCACCGCGAGTACAAGACCATGGACCCGCGGGCCACCATCCTTAAGGAACTCTGCAAGCAACTCTTTGGGAAGCTCGGCTCCACGCCTCTCTATGACATCGCTGAGGAAGTGGAGAAGGTCATGGCAGAGGCCGTAGGCGCGAAAGGTGTCTGGCCCAACGTCGACTTCTACTCCGGCATCGTCTACGACAAGATGGGTATCCCGGTGGACCTGTTCACGCCTGTCTTCGCTGTCGCCCGCGTGGCGGGCTGGGTGGCCCACTGGCGCGAGCAGATCGCCGATAACCGTATCCTGCGGCCCACCCAGATCTACGTGGGAGAGCCGGACCGGGAGTACGTGCCCATGGAGCAGCGCGGCTAGCAGTCGCTCTCATTCCGATCACCGGGGTGGCGCCGTCAGGCGCCACCCTTTTTCGTTGTCCAGGCCCATCCGCCGGGGGGCCGTCGCCGTAATAGATAATGGGAACGGCAAAGTCCTGTCGCGGGGCGATACCCCTCAGCGGAGGCGTCCAGCCGCGGCGACGATAGACTCGCAGGCCGGAGCCATCCGGCGACTCATGGAGTGAATACTCGAGACTGGCAGGGAATGGCGATGCGGGTCATAGCAGATGTCAAGTGCTACTACTGCGGTCACGTGAGCGGTCAGTTGGAGGGAGACAGGGGTGCTCCTCTGGGGGCAGCCATGTTCCGGCCGAGGCCTGGTTACCAGGGTCCCGCCCCTCGGCCGGGCCCCGCCCTTCGTTGCGAGCGGTGCCGGGGGCCAGTCTACCTGGAGGACGTGCGGCCTCTGGCACCGCTCGCACCTAGTTCGAATCACTGCGGGCGTCGCCGCCGGCGCCTCGCTCGCCAGATGAACGCGGCCTAAGTAACGTCCCACGGGCCGAATGTGGGGCCGACTCCACCGGTGTTGGGAGGGATCCAGAGGTGGGGAGTCGGCCCCGCGCCATACCTCCCTCCCGCCCTCTCGGAGTCACTCCCAGCGAGTAGTTCCTCCATCTCTGCGTCAATCAGGGTGGACAGGCAGGGTCTTTCAGCGAAGAGCGCAGAACCCCTTGGGGTTTGCCTGGCCGGTCGGCGCGGGCCTGCGCTAAGATGGGTCAAAGACCGCTGCCATGTCCACCGTCGACGAATTCGAGAGCACTGCCGAGAATCCCCTGCTGGTAGCCGAGATCCGGGCCCGCCTGGAGCGCGAGGGTCGCATGACCTTCCGCGACTTCATGGAGATGGCCCTCTACCACCCTCGACACGGCTACTACCGCTCGCCCCGCGAGAAGATGGGCCGCGCCGGCGATTACCTCACCAGCCCCGAGGTGCACCCCCTCTTCGGCCACATGGTGGGCCGGCAACTGGCCGAGATGTGGGAGGTCTTGGGCTCGCCCGCCCGCTTCGACCTGCTGGAGATGGGGGCCGGCAACGGCCTCCTAGCCCGCGACGTCCTGCGCTGGGCGCAGCGCCTCCATCCAGCCTTTCTCAAGGCCTTGACCTATCGCATCGCCGAGACGAGCCTGGCCCTGGTCGAGCGGCAGCGCCAAACCGTGGAGGCGCTGGGCCTCCGCCTGGGGCGGAAGGTGACCTGGGAGCCGGACGAGGTCCCTGCTGTCAGCAGCGTCAGCGGTTGCCTCCTCAGCAACGAGCTGGTGGACAGCTTTCCGGTCCACCGCGTCGCCGTCGAGGGGGGTGAGCTGCTGGAGGTGTATGTCGTCTGGCGGGAGGGCCGCTTCCAGGAGGAGCTGGGGCCGCCGTCCACCCCTGAGTTGGCTGCCTACTTCGAACGGCTGGGCCTCCTGCCCGGCGAGGGCTGTCGCGCCGAGGTCAACCTGGCCGCCCTCGTTTGGATGCGGCGGGTGGCCGCCGCCCTGGCGCGGGGGTTCGTCCTCACCTTCGACTACGGGCACGAGGCGGGAGACCTGTATGCCCCCTGGCGCCGCGACGGCACCCTGCTCTGCTTCTACCGCCACAACCCCAGCTCAGACCCCTACGCGCGCGTCGGCAAGCAGGACATGACGGCCCACGTCGACTTCACCAGTCTGGTGGAGGAGGGCCGGCGCCAGGGCCTGGAACCGCTGGGCGTCACCAGCCAGTCGCGCTTCCTGGCTGCCCTCGGCATCGGTGAGGCGCTGTCCCCTGCCCCCGGCGCCGAGCTGTCCCTGGAGGAGTACTACGCCCGCCGTCGCGCCGTCAGCGAGCTGCTGGACCCGGCCGGCCTGGGACGCATCCGCGTGCTCGTGCAGGCGAAGGGGGTCGGGCCGTGCGCGCTGCGGGGGCTGGCGGAGCCGGGCCCTTGAAAACCGATAGCGCCGAGCCTATCATGCGCGCGTGGCACGCAATGTACTGATCGGGCTTTGGCTGGCCTGCCTGCTCGTCGGCGGCGCCCTTCTCTTCACCTCGTGTCGGGACGGTGGAGATGATGGCACGCCTGGCGTTCCCGCTGTGTCTCCCTGGAGTGGAGAGGATGGCGAGATACCAGACATCCTGACCGCTCTCCACCGGCCAGGGAAGGTCACCTACGTGCGCTTCACTGACCTCAGGTTTGGCTGGCCTGTCCGCAGCGTTGCCTGGCTCGACTTCGAGGGCGGGCGGGCCAGACGCTGGGACATTACACAGACAGACTCTCCGAAGAACCCCTGGATCTGCACGTACATACAGGAAGGTGACCAGTGGTTTGGCTGTCTCCCATTTGTTGGGACCGTAGAAACCGAGGGAGCTGAGGAGTTCTACGGGGTCTCGCCCATGAGAGACGGCGATGAGGTGCACCTTGGGCTGCTGTTTGGCGAGGTTCCTTCAGCGAAGCTGGTTGGTGACCCCACAGAGACCGAGACGACATTCTTTGGGGTTCCAATGAGGACGTTCCGGTGGGGTGCTGTTCCTCCTCCGGAATGGGAGGATGCTTACGGGGATGCTTGCCCTCCCAAGAGAGCACCCACGCACCACTTTGAGTACACCGTGGACTCCGAAGGGTTGCCGGTGTCCGAAGTGTTTGTCACCAAGTGCGACGGTGAGGACACAGAGGGGCGGGGCATTATCTACCATGAGGTGCGATTTCTTGACCCGGATACCCTGCCGTCCGACCTGTTTGACGCGGAGGCTGCAAGAGACGAGATGGTGGCGAACGCCGTCTCCGGCTTCATGAGGGGCGACGGCAAAGTGTGTTGGCTGGGATGGGAAGATGGCCCCTACCTGCTTGCAGGTGTGGAGGCCTGTGGTGAGGGGTGCCTTAGTTTGCAATACGCTGTCCCCAATCCCACCTCGTATGAGGAGCAAACGTTGACCGTCAAGATCGGCGACCGCAGCACGGGTTGCTACCACGAGCAGCCTTTCGACTTCGGGATGCCTGGCGGGAAACTCTGCTCGGAACGCGAGACCGTGGGGCCGGACTATCGAGCTCTATGGGAGGTAGACGGCGTCACGATCACCTTGGAGTCCGGTGGTGAGCCCTCCATTTCCTACGATGATTTCGCCGTCGCCGCGAAGCAGTTGGAGGCTTACGACGGTCCTCTCTCGTCCGCGCAGACCACCATGTTGACAGAGGCCGACGTGCGCGAATTGGTCGCCGACACGCTTGATCTCGTTTGTCCTCGCGGATGGGAGACTATCCGCGAGGACCGCGACTCGGCCGACTTCAAGTACGACGAGGCATCCGGCGAATGGCGGGGAACATTTGGCCCTTTCGGAGACTTCACGGTTCCTGACGCGAAGCCGGACGCCAATCCTGTTTCTGCCGTCGATGAGACGGACTGGCCTGCTAGCTTGCCCCAATGCGCGGAAGAGCCCAAAGAGGAGCAGGAAGCTCCACCGCCGGGGCTGGGGGCGGCCTACGCCGGGCTCCAGAGCTATCGCTACCGCACGCAGGTCGAAACACAGAGTCCCGGCGCCGCGGAGTTCGCCGAAACGACCTACATATGGGAGGGGGCGTTCGTGGTGCCTGACCAAGCCCAGTACTCGCTCAGAGGCATTTTCGACGGGGTGGAGGTAGAAGACGATGTCGGCAGCATCGTCATCGGTGACAAGGTGTGGATGAGGATCGCTGGGGAGTGGAAGGACTTCAGTAGCGCGGGACTGCCCGCGACGGCTGCCGGGCTTGGCCCGGCGGGGCTCCTTCTCGACTTCAGCCTCCATGACCTGTCATCCCTCGAAAGTGCAAAGGAAACTGTTAACGACGTCCCCAGCCTGCACTATCAGTTCGGCCGTGATGAGATTAGCGGCCTGGGCAAGAAGTTCGCTGAGCAGAGCCACATCTTCGGTGAAGAAGGGGAGCCGCGGGACCTGCCTGCGGACCTCCAGGTCGATCTCTGGTTGGCTGAGGACGGCAACTGGCCCGTCCGCATGCTGGTCTCGGCGAGCGATGTGGTGGATGGGCAGGAGACGCGGTTCAAGTTCTCACTGGACGTCACCGACGTCAACGACCCAAGCATCAAGATCGAGCCGCCTGTGCCTTAGTCAGGGTCTGGCGGGACTTCGCCAGGCGCCGGCTCCGTGTTGCCGCCCTCCCAGTGGGGCGCTACAATTCGGCCCGCGGGTGGGGAGGCAGAGAGCGCCCCGGGCCCGAAAAGGAGCGTGTGATGGGGAACAAAGAGGATCTTCAGAGGTACTATGCCAGCGCCCTCCAGCACTGCCTGGACGCCTGGAGCCAGCTCGACGAGGGGGACTGGGGCGCGAAGGACCGCAAGGGCTCCTGGACGGCCCGCGATTACCTGGCCCACCTGGTGTCCAGCCAGCAGGTCGAGGGGAACCCGGTCACCGCCGCCAGCCTAACGGGACAGAAGCTAGAGCTGCCGGGCCTCAACGGCCCCCATGACATCGACGCCTTCAACGCCCGCAACCTGGAGTCGGTGCGTGACCTGGGCCCGCATGAGCTCGTGCAGCGCCTGCGCGAGCTGGTGGAGGAGCACCTGGCGATGCTGGCGCCCCTCTCGGAGGCGGACCTGGAGCGTCCGGCGGCCAACCCCGGCCTCTTCTGGCCCATCACCATCCAGACCACTTTCGAAATGTACTACCTGCACCTCCCCCTCCACTACCAGGACATCCGGCGCTGCCTGCGTGGCCGCAGGAGTCTCCCTCACTGGATGGACCTGGCGAGCGAGGAGGAGACGCACGATGCCCTGGACCGCACCTTCAAGATGATGCCGTCCTTCTACTGGGCGGAGCGCGGTCGCGGGCTGCGGGCCAGCGTCCTCTTCACCCTGACCGGCAAGGGCGGCGGCCAGTGGACGGTGGAGATCGACGACGAGCGCTGTTCCTCGCACGCCGGGCCACCGGAACGTGCAGACGTGGAGATTCGCGCCTCACCGGCCCTCTACATCGACATGCAGACGGGCGACATGAACCCCATATGGAGCTTCCTCAGCGGTAGCTTCCGCGTGCGGCCGCTGACCAAGTTGGGGCTGGCCAACCGGCTGGAGAAGCTCTTCGCCATAACCTAGAGGGGCAGCATGGCGGCAGGCGTTCTCCTGGCTGGGGGCGAGTCGGCGCGCATGGGCTGGCCCAAGCCTCTCCTGCCCTGGGGCGACACGACCCTCGTCGAGTACCAGGTGGGTGAGATGCTGGGGGCCGGTCTGGAGCGGGTCATCGTCGTGCTGGGCCATGCCTGGCAGGACGTGAAGCCCTACCTGGCCGGGCCGGCGGTGGAAGTGGTGATCAACGAGGCCTATCGGGAGAGCAAGGCTGGCTCCCTGCGGGCCGTGGCCGCCACCCTGCTGGACGAAGATGAGGCGGTGGCCATCCTCTCGGTGGACCAGCCCCGGCCGCGGGACGTTCTGGCTCGACTGCTGGCCGCCCACGATACCGGCGCCGCCCTCGTCACCGTGCCCGCCCACCGGGGACGCCGCGGCCACCCGACGATCCTGGCGGGCACCCTCATCCCGGAGCTGCGCAACGTGCTGGACGAGACCTTCGGCCTGCGCGGCCTCATCGAACGCCACCGGGCCTCGCTGCAAGAGGTGCCCTTCGAGACGCCCATCGTCCTCCTCGACCTGAACATGCCAATCGAGTACCGGCAGGCCCACGAGCTGTTCTTCGGCTGGTCGCCGCCCGCGTTTTGAAGGCGAGAAGCTCAGGCTGGGTCAAGGGCTTTCAAAAAGACGAAGACCGGGCTTCAGCCCGACACCCTCGCTCCGCCAGCCTGAAGGCTGGCCTTCTTGGTTATGGAAGACGCTCTGGGGTCTCCTCCTTGACGAGTTTCATAGGGCCATGCTAAAAGAGTCCTGCCTCGAGCCAACTCGGAATCGAAAGGAGGCCCCCATTGACACAGACTGAGGCTCAAGCTCAGGCTCCGACCGAAAAGACCCAGAAACCCATCGTCCCCTTCCTGCGACTGCCTGAGGCGTCAGGCGAGAAGGCCTACCTGGTGGGCCGCAAGTGCAAGTCCTGCGGCCTTCTATACCTCGGGCAGCGCAGGGCATGCGGGAAGTGCTTCAGCCGGGAGCTGGAGGAGGTCCGCCTGAGCAACGAGGGCGAACTGTATGTCTTCTCTGTAGTCCACCAGACGGCACCGGGCATTCCCGTCCCCTACATAGCCGCTATCGTCGACCTGGACGACGGAGTCAGCGTCCGCGCCAACGTCGAGGGCCTGGACCCTAACAAACCTGATAAGTCCTGGTTCGGTACCAGGCTGGAGATGTTCACCGAGAAGGTGCGGACCGACCGCGAAGGCAATGACGTTATCGCCTTCAAGTTCCGTCCCAAGAAGTAGGGCGAAGGAAGAACCGCCCCGCTATCGGCGCTAGCGACCGGGCCCGCGCCGGCCCGGGGACGAAGGAGGAACTCGGTGCGAGATGTAATGATCCTGGGTGTGGGCTTGATCAAGTTTGGCCGCTACCCGGACAAGACCGTCATCGACCTGGCGTCGGAGGCGTGCCTCAGTGCCCTCGAGGACGCCGG
>Ga0315279_10008375_pt1 | contig 12530 bp, 12 predicted proteins | sample YL17G06_20_MG_FD_203694 | JGI IMG/M metagenome (GOLD analysis project Ga0315279, IMG submission 203694) | Sediment microbial communities from Yellowstone Lake, YNP, Wyoming, USA - YL17G06_20 | ecosystem: Environmental > Aquatic > Freshwater > Lake > Sediment | place: USA: Wyoming | collected... | reverse complement strand
CGCCATCGAGAATGGCGGGCAGATTATGGACGGTGAGGCCAACTCGATGGTCAGTCACCCGGTCCTGGGGGAAGTTGTAGGTGCGGACCTTCTCCGCCCGCTCGCCGGTTCCCACCTGGGCGCGGCGAGCGTCGCCGATCTCCCGGTCCTGGCGCTTCTGCTCCACGTCCAGCAGGCGCGCCCGCAGGACGGTGAGAGCCTTGAGCTTGTTCTTGAGCTGCGAGCGCTCGTCCTGGCAGACGGCAGTAATGCCGGAGGGGATGTGGGTGATGCGAATGGCGGTGGACAGCTTGTTCACGTTCTGACCACCATGGCCGCCGGCGCGGAAGACGTCGATGCGCAGGTCGTCCTCAGCGATCTTCAGGTCAACCTCATCGGCTTCAGGCAGCACGGCTACAGTGGCGGTGGAGGTGTGGATGCGACCCCCGGCCTCGGTGATGGGAATGCGCTGCACCCGGTGGGCGCCGCCCTCATACTTCAGGCGGGAGTAGGCCCCACGGCCCCGCACCTCGCAGATGATCTCCTTGAAGCCGCCCACATCGCTGGGATGGCTCGACATAACTTCTACGGGCCAGCCGTGACGCTCGGCGTAGCGACTGTACATGCGGAAGAGCTCACCAGCGAAGAGACCAGCCTCGTCGCCCCCGGCAGCGGCGCGGATCTCCATGATCACCGGCCGCTGGCCGTAGGGGTCCTTGGGCAGGAGAGCAAGGCGAGTCTCCTCCTCCAGGCGCTGCTGCTGCTGTGCGAGCTGAGCCACCTCGTCGCGGGCCAAGGCCGCCAGCTCCGGGTCGGAGCCCTCGTCAGCCAGCGACCGGGCCTCGGCCAGGGCTGCGTCCACCCGCTTGTACTCGCGATAGAGCGAGACGATGCTCTCTAGGGTAGCGTGCTCCTTGGCCAGGGTCTGGAGCCGCTGGAAATCGGCCGCCACCTCCGGCCGGGCCATTTCCTGCGCCAGCTCTTCGTATCGTCTCTCGATGCCTTCTAGCTTTTCCCACATAGCCACTGCCAACACAGATAAAGCCCCGTTGGGGGGCTTTGCACCATCTAGATTATAGCATGGACGCTCGTGGGCGAGAAAGGGCGCTATCTGGCCTGGCGCAGGCCCTTGGCGATCAGGCGACGAGCGTCTTTCCTGGCCACCCGCTCCTGCTGACCATCCTGCATGCGGCGTAGGACCACAGTGCCCGTGGCCAGCTCTTCCTCGCCCAGGATGGCGGCGTAGATCACCCCGGTGGCGTCGGCCTGGCGCATCTGGGCCTTGAGGCTGCGCCCGCCTACGGCCATGACGGCGGCGATGCCCGCCCGCCGCAGCTCACTGGCTAGCCTGACGGCGGCCGAGCGAGCGGCGGCCGTCTGGTAGACGACGAAGACCGCCGGCCCGGCGGGCGCCAGGATGGGCACCTTGGCCCGCTTGAGGTTAGCGATGATGCGCTCGACGCCTGTGGCGAAGCCAATGGCCGGCGTGGGCCTGCTGCCCAGCTCCTCGATGAGGCCGTCGTAGCGGCCGCCAGCGCCCACAGTGTTCTGCGCTCCCTGCTCGGGCGGCTGAATCTCGAAGACGGTGCGGGTGTAGTAGTCCAACCCCCGCACCAGGCGGGGGTTGAGGGTGTAGGGGATGTCCAGGGCCTCCAGGTAGGAGCGCAGCTCGTGGAAGTGCTGGGCACACTCCTGGCACAGGTAGTCGCTGAAGGGCGGCGCGGCGGCGATGGTTGGCTGGCAGCCCTCGACCTTGCAGTCCAGGAGGCGCAGGGGGTTCGTTTGAAAGCGCGCACGGCAGTCGGGGCAAAGTCTGACCAGCTTGTCCTCATAGTAGGCCTTGAGAGTCTCTAGATAGCGCGGCCGGCAATTCCGGTCGCCGATGCTGTTGAGTTGGAGGGTGAGGTCGGTGATGCCGAGCTCTTGATAGAGACGCCACGCCAGCTCGATGATCTCAGCGTCCAGGGCGGGGTCGTCCTCGCCGATGGCCTCATAGCCGAAGTGGGTGAACTGGCGCTGCCGCCCCGCTTGGGGGCGGTCGTAGCGGAAGGCCGGGCCCCAGTAGTACAGGCGGACGGGCTGGGGCAGGTTGTGCATGCCGTGCTGAATGTAGGCTCGGCAGACGTTGGCCGTACCCTCGGGCCGCAGGGCCATCATCTCGCCGCCGCGATCCTGGAAGACATACATCTCCTTCTGGACGATGTCCGTGGCCTGGCCCACGCCGCGGACGAACAGGCCGGCCTCCTCGAATATGGGCGTGTCGACGCGAGAGTAGCCGTAGAGCTGGCAGAGGCGAGTAGCCGTCTGGCGGACGTGCTCCCAGTATGGCTGCTCCTGGGGCAGGACGTCGACCGTTCCCCGCGGGGCTCTATAAAGAGGACTCATCGACCTGAGCATACAAAAGGGGCTGTCGCTGTGTAAAGGCGCACGTGACGTGAAGCTGGGGAAGGTGCTAGACTAAGGTATGCGCAGGGGTGGTGACCAAACGCTCGTGGACGCTGAGGAGCTTTTTGACAGGGCAGGGAAGTATCTTCCTGCCAAAGGGATGACCCTGGTCAAGGAGGCTTACCAGTTCGCTGCCGAGCGTCACGCTGGCCAATTGCGCCTCTCTGGTGACCCGGTCATCACCCATCCCCTTCATACAGCTCTGACCATCGTCGAGCTCCAGCTAGATGCCTCCGCTGTCGCCGCCGCCCTTCTCCACGATGTGCAGGAGGACTGTGGCGTCGAGAACGGTGCCATCGCGAAGCAGTTCGGGCCGGAGGTGGCCAAGCTGGTCGAGGGCGTCAGCAAGCTGGGTCACATCCCCTGGCCGGCAGCCGCGCAGCGAGACCGCGAGCAGGAGGCCCAGGCCGAGAACCTGCGCAAGATGTTCCTGGCCATGGGTGAGGACCTGCGGGTGGTGATCGTCAAGCTAGCCGACCGTTTCCACAATATGCAAACCCTGTATGCCCTGCCCCCTGATCACCAGCAGCGCATCTCCCAAGAGACGATGGATATATACGCTCCCCTGGCCGGCCGCCTGGGCATCTGGCAGCTCAAGTGGCAACTGGAGGACCTGGCCTTTCGCTATCTAGAACCCGAGGCCTATCACCAAATAGCGGACATGCTGGACGCCCGTCGGGAGGCGCGGGAACACTACATTGCCTACGTGGAGGGGATCATTCGGGAAGAGCTGACCAAGCAGGGGATCAAGGCAGAGGTGCAGGGACGGGCCAAGCACCTCTATAGCATCCATAAGAAGATGGAGAAGTACGCCGCCGATGGTAAGAGCTTCCACGAGATCTATGATCTGCTGGCAGTGCGCGTCCTGGTGGACACGGTGACCGACTGCTACAACGCCCTGGGGGCAGTCCATCAGCTCTGGCGGCCTCTCCCCGGCACCTTCGATGACTACATCGCCAATCCCAAGGAGAGCATGTACCAGTCGCTCCACACCATCGTTATGTGTCTGGGGCAGCGCCCGCTGGAGGTACAGATCCGCACCCACGAGATGCACCAGATGGACGAATATGGAGTGGCCGCCCACTGGCGCTATAAGGAGGGCGGCAAGCGGGACATGCGCTACGAGGAGCGCCTGGCCTGGCTGCGTCAGCTCCTCGAGTGGCAGCGGGAGCTGTCGCAGGCGGAGGATCTGGTGGAGGCGGTGAAGGCCGATGTCTTCGGCGACCAGGTCTTCGTCTTCACCCCCAAGGGGGAGGTCAAGGACCTGCCCGCGGGTTCCACGCCCCTCGACTTCGCCTATCGCATCCACACGGAGCTCGGGCACACCTGCGTCGGCGCCAAGGTTAACGGCCGCTTGGTGCCCCTCAACTACCAGCTACAGAATGGCGACGCCGTAGAGATCATGACCAGCAAGAGCTCGCGCGGCCCCTCGCGCGACTGGCTCACCCCTAGTCGGGGCTATATCCGCACCAGCAACGCTCGCGAGAAGATCCGTCAGTGGTTCAAGAGGCAGGAGCGGGCCGAGAACATCAGCCGCGGCCGTGACCTGGTGGAAAAGGAACTGCGCCGCCTGGGGGTAGCACTGTCGCAGGTGGAAAATGACATCCTGCGCATCTTCAAGTACGAGGAACTGGACGACTTCCTGGAGGCGGTGGGCTATGGCGGCATCAGCAGCCACCACATGATTATCAGGCTCGCTCCCGTGGTGCAGCCCCTGCAGGAGATAACCACTCTCTCCATAGGGGCGGCTGCTCCGCGGACTGTCGTGACGCCCAGCATACGCGTCCTCGGCACCGGCGATCTTCTCACCCACATGGCTCGCTGCTGCAGCCCCGTGCCCGGCGACGATATCATCGGCTATGTGACCCGCGGCGAAGGGGTGACGGTGCATCGCCGCGACTGCCAGAACATTCTTCACATCGCGGAGAAGGAGCGGCTTGTCGAGGTGGAATGGGGACGGCCCGGCCAGTTCTACCCCGTGGCGGTACAGGTCGAGGCCTGGGATCGGGTGGGGCTAATGCGAGATGTTAGCGCCATGGTAGCTGAGGAGAAGGTGAACATGGTGGGCGTGCGGGCCCAGGAACATGGTGATGGCACCCTGTCCGTCTTCGTTACCCTGGAGACCACCGGCATCGAGCAGCTTGCCCGCCTGCTGGCCAAGCTGGAGTCAGTGCGGGGCGTCATCTCCGTCAGCCGCCGCCTGGAGGGCAGCCGCAGCGAATAGCCGAGGGCTGGCCGCTTCCCCTCTTCAATTCGTCCCCGATTCCTGCTATCATGCCCCAGGAACTTCCTAGCGCGGGCCTTCCCATGCTTGCTAAGGTAACCAGTTGCGCGGTCATTGGCCTGGACGGGGAGCTGGTGGAGGTAGAGGTCGATATCTCCAGCGGGCTCCCCGCCTTCACCATCGTTGGCCTGCCTGACACCGCCGTTCAGGAGGCCAAGGAGCGGGTGCGCTCGGCCATCCGCAACTGCGGCTTGACCTTCCCCCAGAAGCGCATCACGGTCAATCTCGCCCCGGCCGATATCCGCAAAGAGGGCCCGGCCTACGACCTGCCCATTGCGATTGGCATCGTCATCGCCTCACAGCAGGTGGTGGCGGACGCTTCCAGCAGTCTCTTCTTGGGGGAGCTATCGCTGGATGGGCAGGTGCGCCATACGCACGGCATACTGCCCATGGCGGCTCTGGCCAGAGAGCGGGGCATCGGCAGCGTCTTCGTTCCGGCGGCCGACGCTTGCGAGGCGGCCCTCATCGATGGCGTGCAGATCATCCCGGTAGCCAGCCTGGGTCAACTGGCGGCTCACCTCCAGGGACTGGCTCTCATCCCTCCCTTCGACCGCGAGGCGGCGGCTGCCCCCCCGGCCGAGGCCCTGTGGGAGGGGGTGGACTTCTGCCACATCAAGGGGCAAGAGCACGTCAAGCGTGCCCTGGAGGTGGCGGCGGCCGGCGGCCACAACGTGCTCATGAGCGGCCCGCCCGGCGCCGGCAAGACTCTCCTCGCCCGCGCCCTGCCCTCCATCCTGCCGTCGATGACCAGCGGCGAGGCCTTGGAGGTGACCAAGGTCTACAGCGTGAGCGGCCTCCTGCCCTCCGACCGGCCCTTGATCAGGCAGCGGCCCTTCCGGGCACCCCACCACACTATCTCTAACGCCGGCCTGGTAGGGGGAGGGCGTCAGCCGCGGCCAGGGGAGATAAGCCTCAGTCATCGGGGGGTGCTCTTCCTGGACGAGCTGCCGGAGTTCGGCCACTCGGTGCTGGAGGCCATCCGCCAGCCCCTGGAGGATCGAGTGGTCACTGTCAGTCGCGCCCAAGGCAACGTGACCTTCCCGGCGAACTTCATGCTGGTGGGCGCCATGAATCCCTGCCCCTGCGGCTTCTGGGGTGACCCCACCAAGGAGTGCACCTGCTCGCCGGTAACCATCATCCGCTACCAGAAGCGCATGTCCGGACCCCTGCTGGACCGCATCGACATCTTCGCCGACGTGCCGCGCGTGGAGTATGAGAAGCTGGCCGACGACGCTCTCGGCGAGCCCTCAGAGCAGGTGCGCCAGCGGGTGGAGAGAGCGCGGGTACGCCAGCAGGAGCGGTTTGCTGGCACCAGGCTGATCTGCAACGCCGAGATGACCCCCCTGGAGGTTAGGGAATACTGTCAGGGCGTACTGGAGGATGGTGCCAAGTCGCTGCTGCGGCTGGCCATGAACCAGTTGGCCCTATCGGCTCGCTCCTTCCATCGCGTGCTGAAGCTGGCCCGCACCATCGCCGACCTGGCTGGCTCGGAGGCCATCACCACCCCCCACGTGGCCGAGGCCCTCCAGTATCGCCAGCGGGGGCAAGGGTGATGAGGCAGATCAGCGCTACGGTAGTGCGGAGAGGAGTTGGGCGACGTGTCTCGTCCACGGGTGAATAGAGAGCGGCTGTTAAACCTTCTGGAACAGAGCTGGAAGGCATTACGGGATAGCTATGAAGGTATGCCCGAAAATGCCCTCTTGGAGCCAGGCGTAGTCGGGCATTGGTCGGTGCGCGACGTGCTATCCCACATCACCACCTGGGAAGAGGAGTTCCTGAAAGTCCTTCCTCTGATTCTGGATGGTAAGCCGCTACCTCGCTACGGGAGCATCGACTCCTTCAATGCTCGGGAGCAGGAGAGGAAGCAGAACCTCTCTCTGGAACAAGTAACGCAGCAATTAGCAGCCATCCACGAGCATTTGACGTCCGTCCTGGCGGGCCTTCCTGAGACGAGCGATGCGGTCGAGAGGCGCCTTCGCCGCCGGCTGAGGCTCGATACTTACAGGCACTACGGAGAGCACGCCGCTCAGATCGCTGCCTGGCGAAAGTCCCGCTTGTCCTCCCGCTGACCGACGCCATTCTGTGGCTCGCGCTGACGGTGGCGACGGGTTGGGGCTGCCGCTTGGGTTCTGAGGGGCTGTGCGCCTCTAGGCGGGCGGCCCCGCCTCCGTCTCCTGCTTCATCTGGCGGGCCACCATACGGGCCTTAAGCACGCGCCACACCAGCTCTTGAGAGGCGAGAGCGCTGGCGGCGCGCGCTCGGCCGACCTGCTGGCGGAGCCGCGCTATGCGAAGGAGCTCGATGAGGTCGTCATCGTCCAGATCCGGCTCCGGCTGGCTGCCCCGGAGCATGGAGTCTATGGCGGCACTGAGCCTCTTGGCACGCTCCTCTTCGTTCACTCTGCGTCCCCCGTCTTACTTCGCTTCCAGGATAGCACGGCTGGGCCACGGTCTTCAGTAAACGCTAGGGAACATAGGGTTTAGATTCGGTTGGAGCTAGTGCAGCCGGCAGGGGGGAAACCGAGGCTTACTTCCTAGCGCGCGCTCGCGCCTGCGGGTAGGATGGGGAGCATCAGAGCGTGATTCGCCTGGTCAGAAGATCCAAAGTTCAATCTCAAATGAAAGGAGGTGTCGTTAATGCTACCCCGTTGGCCCCGCAGAGTGATGCTGCTCAACCTCGCTCTTTGGCTTTCGTCGGTAGTACTGGGTAGCTATATCCTCTGGCAAACCACGCTCCTCTTCTTCTGCCTGTACCTGGCGCTTTTGATCGGAATCCTGACAGTCGGTCGCTACTTTGTCTGCCGCACCTGCCCTTACTACGGACAGGACTGCCCGACGTACGGCTGGGGTCACTTGGCGCGGTTCGTGTTCCGCAGAGATGAGACCAGGGGGTTTAGCAACCGTGCGGTCGTGATCGATTTTGCAGCCATTCTTGCTGCCGCGCTACTGCCTGTAATCGCCTGGGCAATTGGTTTCTCTGGAAAGGTTGCGGACTTTGGCAGGACGGAACACATTCTAATGGGAATCTACTTGCTGCTTGTGATATCCGCATTCCTGGTTCATCAGACAACCGGCTGCAGTAAATGCGAGTTGGAGGAATGCCCCTTCAGCAAAGCAGCGGAAGAGAAGAAAAAGCAGTTCGTCAAATCCTCTTGAGTCGATTCCCTCCTCCTGCTGGCCAACGCCATTCTGTGGCTCGTGGTGGCGGGCGGGCCAGCCCCGAAAACGCCCAGCCTCCCAATCCCACATCAGCTGGTTTGTGACCTGCATCTGCGGGAATGGGTATTTGCCGACGTGCCCGATCCGTTCGGTGCCGGCATAAAATGTAAATAGAAAAGAACAGATGCCGCTTCGGGGATGGGGTGGAGTCGGATAGTGGCTCTGTTCTTTTCTTCGTCAGTAGTCTGACTCGGAGCAAGAAGGGCTATGCGTGACTGGGTGGGCAAGGTTGCCTTCATGGTTCTGGCAGGTGTGCTAGCCCTGGGCCTAGGGGCGTTGCTCCAGGCCATGCAGACGGCCTCCTCTGGGGCGCCACAAGACGCTATGCAGAACTGTCCCGACGCGGGCAAGTGGGCGATATCAGTCTGGGAAGGCCTAGACGGCACAGACACCGGCCAGGCCCTGGCCACCTGCGGCGCGGTGCCGGTGCTCGCTGCCTACTACCTCGACCCGGAGACCCAGACTTGGCAGCGCTGGTTTCCTGACCACTCGGCACTGAGCACCCTACGAACGCTGGACAACATGCAGGGCGTCATTGCCCTAGGAGGCACAGAGGCCCCAGCCACCCCGATGCCGACGCCGAGTACCCCCGGGGACTCGCAATGGAGGCTAATTCTGGATGGGCTCGTTCAATCTCCTCTGAGTCTGACTTTCGACGACCTCCTCGCAATGCCGACAAGCACGGTGTATGCCAAGCTCTACTGCGTTGACTGGCCTTCGACTCCCATCGCCAAAGGCAACTGGACTGGCGTGAGGCTGGGACTGATCCTGGAAGAGGCTGGTGTTTCAACGCTGGCGGTGAAGGTTGCTTTGTACGCCGATGACGGCTTTTCGACCGACCTAACGGTGACAACAGCCATGCGTGACGATATAATCCTGGCCTATGAGAGAGATGGCGAGCCTCTAGCAGAGAATCTACGCTTGGTGGTTCCGGGGAAGTGGGGCTACAAATGGATAAGAGGGCTCACCCATATCGAGCTCGTCAACTACGACTTCAAAGGCTTCTATGAGAGCATGGGGTACTCCGACGAAGCGGACATCCCATGATGCTCGCCTCCGTAGCCCTCGCCCGTCGGAGCACAGCCGAAGTGGCGGATGTAGCCCGAAGCTTGGTTGGCAAGCCTGATTCGCTCGCCAGCACCTCTGGTTCTCAGATTTACGATCACATCGCTATAGGCGGACTGGCGGCTGCGGCACTCGTCGCCCTCAGCGCGGCCGCCTGGTACGCCAGGCGGCCGCGGTCGCTTCAGGCGGGCCGTCCTTCCGCTGGCCAACGCCACTCTGCGGTTGGCCTAGGTGGCGTTGGCGCCCGCCTTTAACCAAGATTATATTGACAACATTACATAACCCTGCTAGCGTATGGTTGCCGGCCTGCTGGAGGAATGCCCAGCGATGGCCGGCAAATCTTATACCCCGTGGTATATCAAGGCGATGGTCAAGTCCCTCGGCTTGATGTTGGCCTGCCTGGCCGCGATGATGGTTCTGGAGTTCGGTGGCATCATCGGCTGGGCAGGGTTCGGCCTGGGGGCGTTCGCAATGGTCGAGATTGCGCTCTGGGCCGACTGGCAGTGGCCAGAGATGAGGGGCTGAGAGCGGCCAAGCCGCCCCAGCAGCGGCCAGTTTCAGCGCTTAGCGAGCAGGCATCCGAAGAGCATAGGGCCCTCCGAAGACCGCGGTTATCACTCACTATCCCCTCACCTGGTGACAGCCAATGTCAGGACAAATATAATGAGTGCCCAGAGAGGGTTTGGGAGACAGCTCGCTCCCATTCTGGCTAAGTGATGGCGAGGGACACAACCGCTGCGGTCTTGCTTCTGTCCTGCCAGGACCAGAAGGGCCTGGTGGCAGGGACCTCGGACTTTATCTATCGGAACAACGGCAACATAGTCCACGCCGACCAGCATGTAGATGCCGAGGCCGGACTCTTCCTTCAGCGGATAGAGTGGGAGCTGGCCGACTTTCGTATCCCTCGCGCCGAGCTTACCGATGTGTTTAGGCCTATCGCCGAGAAGTTCGGCATGCAGTGGGAGCTGCACTTTTCGGACTACGTTCCCCGAGTAGCCATTTTCGTGTCCAAGCTGGAGCATTGCCTCTATGACCTCCTGCTGAGACATCGGATGGGGGAACTTGAAGGCGAGATTCCTCTCGTGATCAGCAACCATCCGGACCTGGAGCAGTTCGTCGAAACCTTCGGGCCTAAGTACCACTTCTTTCCGATCACCAAGGAAACGAAGGCTGCCCAGGAGCTGAAGCAGATCGAGTTGCTGGAGGAGCAGCGAATAGACCTAGTGGTTCTCGCCAGGTACATGCAAATACTGGGCGGGGAGTTCGTGAGCCGCTTCCGGAACCGTGCTATCAACATCCACCACTCTTTCCTCCCTGCTTTCCCCGGCGGCCGCCCCTATCATCAAGCGTACGAACGGGGCGTAAAGATAATCGGTGCCACCAGCCACTACGTGACTGAGGACCTGGATGAGGGCCCAATAATCGAACAGGACGTGGTGCGGGTCAGCCATCGGGACTCTGTCGAAGACCTCATCAGGAAGGGCAAGGACCTGGAGAGGGTTGTGCTGGCCCGGGCGTTGTCTCTGCACCTGAGGCACAGGATTCTGATCTACGGCAACAAGACCGTGGTGTTCGATTGATGCCCGGCGGGTTCATCCCCTAGTGTGAGGCTTCGCCGAAAGGAGCTGGGCATGGCGGAATACATCCAGGTGGTGACAACAACAGACAGCTCCGATCTTGCCAGCCGAATAGCCCAAACGCTGCTCGAGAGCCGGGCCGCCGCTTGTGTCCAGGTCTTCGGGCCGGTTCAGAGCAAGTACTGGTGGAAGGGGAAGATAGAGGAGGCGGAGGAATGGGTATGCCTGATCAAGGCAAGATCGGCCGACTACGACAGGATAGAGGCTCTCATAAGCGAGGCCCATTCCTATGACGTTCCCGAGATTCTTGCTTTCCCCGTACAGCAGGGAAGTCGCCGCTACCTTGAATGGGTCGAGGCCGAGACCTCGAAGCAATGACGAATCCTTACACCTAGGCCACCATACTGAAATGCGGAATCTGATCTGAAGGCTTTCTAGTGTGGGACTAGAATTTCGCCAAGCACGGAAAGCAGAACGAGAAGGCCGATTGCGGCGGCTACAAAAACAAGAACCGATCGCTCCTTACTTCGTGTAATGCCAATAATCCCGGTAAAGAAGGCAAGTATTCCGGCAGCTCCCGCCCCAAGTCCTGGGATAGCAAGCGTCAGGTTACTGAAGTATGTGTCGCCACGCTCCTGTCCGGAAGCAGCAACGAGGATAAGCGCTGCAAATAATAAGAAGAAAGTGATAATCAATCCGACCGACCATTTGCCTAGAAGAGTTCTTGGCACAAAAATGCCTCTCTGGGTTTTACTCTAACCCCCCAAGAGCTTCCACGTCTATGGCCAAAACAACTATGCCCATGGCTCCGAGTCGTGGACGATGTTAGGATCTTCCACCCCTTCTTTCAAACTGCCACAGCTGTGACAATCTCTAAGGATAGAGCAGGCTAGAAGCCTATCCCTTATCCGAGGCCGCTCGCCTGAGTCATGCGAAGGAAGTTCTCATAGAGGCGAAGGCCAGGCTCGGCGCTCTTCTCGGGGTGGAACTGGGTGGCCACGATGTTGTCCTTGGCTACAACGGCGGGGAAGGTGACGCCGTAGTCGGTCTCGCCTATCACAACCGAAGGGTCCTCAGGGTGGGCATAGTAGCTGTGGACAAAGTAGAAGAGGGCGCCGTCAGAGATCCCGTCGAAGATGGTGTGCCGGCAGCGCTGGCGCACCCGATTCCAGCCCATGTGGGGCACCTTCAGGCCGTCAGGGAGCCGCCGTACCCGTCCTGGCAGGATGTCCAGACAGGGGTGCTCACCGCCCTCCTCGCTCAGCGAGAACAAGACCTGAAGCCCCATACAGATGCCCAGGAAAGGTCGGCCGCTGGCGATGTACTCACGGATGGGCTCCACCAGGCGACGCTGGGCCAGGTTGCTCATAGTGTCCGCGGCGGCTCCTACCCCGGGCAGGATCAAGGCGTCGGCAGTGCGTACCGCCCTGGGCTCGGAGGTCACGAATGGGTCGAATCCCAGCCGCTTCAGCGCTATGGCCACGCTGCGCAGATTGCCCGCTCCGTAGTCGATAATGATGGGCTTCATATCCATCGTTCTTCCAGAGTGTACTGTATCAGCCCGACGATGGGCCAGCTTAGCACCCCCGCTCGCTGTCGCGCCTGCGGGCGGCTACTCCGCCGGAGCCGCGTCATCGCACTGTCACCAGGGAGCGCAGATTCTAGACATCGAAGTAAAGGTAGAACTCCCACGGGTGGGGGCGCAGGCGCACGGGGTCTATCTCGTGCTGTCGCTTGTACTCTAGCCAGACCTCCAGGACATCGCTGGAAGCGAAGTGTTACAGGGGGTTGGAGATGAGTTGCACGGCGCGATTATCGTACTAGGATTAGACTCGTGCCGAATCCGTCGGGAGGGTCCGGCGTTATTCATAGGTGGGACGTTTCCCGCCCCGAGCAGGGAGAGAGTCTTTGTGGTTGTATCCCCAAAGGCTCTCTTTCTTTGGGCGCGTCGCGAATCAGGGC
>Ga0315279_10008374_pt1 | contig 12532 bp, 10 predicted proteins | sample YL17G06_20_MG_FD_203694 | JGI IMG/M metagenome (GOLD analysis project Ga0315279, IMG submission 203694) | Sediment microbial communities from Yellowstone Lake, YNP, Wyoming, USA - YL17G06_20 | ecosystem: Environmental > Aquatic > Freshwater > Lake > Sediment | place: USA: Wyoming | collected... | reverse complement strand
CCGAGGCAGAACCGGATGTTATATATCGTTAAAACGAGCAATCGCCCGTAGCCTGCGACCGTTTTCGGAAGAACTTGATAGGTCTCGCTGGCCGGACCGAAGATGACTTTGGCGTGGTCCACGAATCCGCGGGCGTTGAAGATCACGTTGAATCCCAGGAGAAATGCGGCACAGGCGACTCCGGCCGCCTTGACATAGATTAAATAGGGGAGTCGGCGCCAGATGGCGCCGCCCGACGCGGACGATTTTATTCCCGTCCAATCGGCCCAGAGGACGGCTAAAGGCGCGAGCATGAAAAGCCCCGCCGCCTGGTCTTTCGTAGCGATGGACAGGACCCCCGTCAGGGCGAACAAGAGATAGTATCGAGTTCGACGTGTTTTAAAAAGGCGGATAAAAAAGTAGAGCGACCAGACGAACCAGAACAAATACGGAACGTCGAGGTTCGCCGTCTTCGCGTAGTAAGGGAATGGCGTGAGGAGGGCGGTGATGATCGCGGCCCACAGCGCGCCGCGTTTGCCGATCAATTCGCGGCCGCAGAGGTAGATGAGATAGATCAGCCCGGCGGCCATGAGAACGGTCAGAAAGCGAAAGGCGATCACGATCGCCGCGGCGGCGCGAGGCTGGGAAAAATCCACGACCTTCCAGTGGTCGAGGCCGAGAAACGGCAAGAGGACGATGCTCAGGGCGTAAAAATGGACCGGCGGGTACTTGTCGGACCAGCCGTGGGAAAAAAGGCGTGTCAAGCCGTCAAAGACGCGGGACGGCGAGACTTCGTCGGGCGCCCAGCTCACGTCGTTCGGCAGGCCCCACCAGACCGCGGTAACGTTGAGCCCGGCGCTGAAGATGATCACCCATACAATCGGCGACCATCGGCGCGGCGCTTTGAGGCGGGCCATGCGTCCGATATATAACGGTTCGGACGATATTGTCAATCCGAGCGCCGGGCGCGGCCTATTTTAGATTGACAGCCCCTGACGATTCTGCTATTTTCTTGCTCCACGGCGCTATCGTCTAGAGGCCCAGGACGGGTGGTTCTCAGCCATCAAACCGGGGTTCGAATCCCCGTAGCGCTACCAGCCTTGATTTCCTGTTTTCCCCTGATTTTCTTTGGTTTTCTTTGTGTCGTCTTTTAAGCACCATTAAGCCAAATTAAGCGAGTTTAAGCGAATTTTGTGACACAGTTGTGACAAGGGAATTAGTCTGTTTTCAAATTGGGGCATTAGAATACGAATTGGAATGCAAGGGGTTCAAGTCCCGGACCTCATCCCTGAATAATTTACTTCAGAGGTGGTTCATCGATTGGGGGAGGGTCACCCTCGACCTCTCTTTGACTTCTGTGGGAGGATAATTTAATATCTTTTTAAAACGGAGGGCAAAATGAGAATGTCTTTATCACGTTTGGGACATCCTTCGATCGCTATCATTCCCTTTTATTGTCTGTTTTTTGTCTGCTGCGGTATCTTGGATTATAAGTATATTAAGAATTATGAAGGTCCTGAGTTGCCCTCAGGCCAGGTCGCCAAACTCTATCTCGATAGAGGAGATTGGGAGAAACCCGCCGCGCGTCTACCTGTATCATTTGAAGTCGATGGAAAACCCCATCGTAACAGTCTTAACTCGATCCCGGACACTCCGTGTCTCTTAATCCTCCCTGGCGAACATGAGGTTATACTTCTTGCAGAGCCCCGGACTGTTGTTTTTGAATCTGAAAAAATGTCGTTTGGCAATGAAAAGAGATGGACTGAGACATCTAAGACATTTTATCCTAGCCCTGATCGACACGTCTTTAAATTTAATGCTGAAAAAGGCAGAGAGTATGTGCTTGCTCAGGATCGATCAGATATATATTTTGATTCTTCGTATATAATTTTCTGGATCGAAGATAAGATTAAAAAAAATAAAATTTCGGATGAATTTCGATTTGATTGGAAGTAGGGTAGCTATCCTGATATCCCCTCGGGACACACGATAGAGCCCGTTCCATCAAGGTTTCCCCCACTGAGAATGGGAGTCTATGTCCGTAAAGTCCGCATACCGGACATTAAAACATGGGCTCTTCATGTTCAATTTCTAAACGCTCGCCCCGGCCTTGCTAGAGCTCGGGATCCTGAGGTCATGGCTCCGGGGACCGGCTCCGGGATTGTCTCCGGCGCCGGGCGGGGAGATCCTACAGGAGCACCCGTCCACCCCCAAGGCGGTCTAACGAGTAAATAAGCTCGCAAAAAATGTATGAAACTCAGGGAAAGCATATCGCCTAGGCTCCTGGGTTTTTTTCGTTATACCTGAAGCGATCTGAGGGGGGGCAGGTCAATCGACGAATATACACGGGAATGTCTATCCATGTATGTCTCCCGGCGGATCCGGTCTGAGGACGTCCTGGATGAGCTCTATGGACTGTTCCTGACGCGGGGAGTACCGGGATATATCCGATCCGATAACGGCTCCGAGTTTACCGCGAACGCCGTCAGGAGCTGGCTGAATCGCCTAGGCGTGGCGACCCTCTATATCGAGCCTGGGAGCCCATGGGAGAACGGCTACGTCGAGTCCTTCATTGGGAAGCTAAGGGATGAGCTTCTCAATGGCGAGGTGCTGGATACACTGACAGAAGCGAAGGTCCTTGTCGAGGGCTGGCGAAAGGAATACAATCATTTTAGGCCGCATAGTTCCTTAGGCTACAGGCCGCCGGCCCCGGAGGCTTATGTGGTCGGAAAATTCACTCAAGGGCTGGCGCATTGATCGGGGGCAGGTCAATTTAAGCAGCTAAATTATATCAACAGGGATCGAATCCCGCCTCAGGTGGGGGGGATTTTAGTCGTTCGACTCTCGGAGGAGGTCAGGATGAAAATCCAAGTGAGTTATCATCTCCGTCCGGCCCTAGCCCTTCTGGTTGTGGCGGCTCTTCTTCTGACGACGGGGTGCGCTAGTTTCCAAGGCCATCGAATTCCCCAAGCCGGGCCTTCGCCCTCTCGAAATATCCAAAACAAACCAAAGGTTTTTGTGGAGGCGGAATTTTTTGTTTTTATTGAGGGCAAGTACGACACGCCCATGCAAGATTACGAAAAAGGGCCGTTGTGGTTGACCGTTGTCGACCGAAGTTTCGCTGAATCGCAGATATTCAGTCAAGTCACGACGAATAGTTCTAAGGCCAAGGACATGGATTTGACGATTCGAGTCGATTTTACGCATTCTTATAATGATACGGCGGCCCTCGTCGCGGATATTGTTACGGGCATTACATTTTTCGGTTTTCCAACCTGGCGAAAGGATACGTTTAAATTGGAAGCCGTCGTCCGTGATAACCGGGGAAATAGCTTGCAAGAATATGCCTATGAAGATCATGTGACGACATGGCGTCACTTTTTCCTTTTGCCTTTCATCGGCTCCGCGAAAAAGGCGCCGGAACGGGTCATTACGAATATGATGCGATATTTTCTCAGAGAATTGTCCACCGAGCGGATTTTGCAGCCTTATTTTCAAAATAAGCGCGGCGATGAAAGAGCGGAAGAAGCCCTGGTCCGGGAAAAACCCCCCGTGGCCCAGATAACGACAATACCACGCGTGGAGAAGATGGACGTCCGGGTCATCGTCCCCCAAGCGGTCATCCGGCTTCATCCCAATCCGGACAGCCCGGTCATTACTCCCGTCCCCATGGGAGCGACGCTGGAAGTCAAGGAGAAAACGGGGAACTGGTACCAGGTGACCTTCCTTAAGGAAGGCATCGTCGTCGGAGGATATATCCACGAAAACAGCGTGGAGGTGATAAAGAAATTCGGGGAAACCGCGCTTGAAATCTGAGGGTCACGGCTAATGACTTTTCCGAGATAAGGGGGTCCGCCATGAACGTCTATCATTATCGACGAGGAGAAAGAAAAAACCGGCATTTTCTTTTCTTGATTCTTTTATTGTTTTTGACGGCAGGCGTCATTAACGCCGACGGTGTTAAGGTGAGAATAAAAGCCGATGGCGCGAGCCTAAGGTTGAGACCGGATGTGACCAGCCCCGTCGTCGGTCAAGCTCTCCCGGGCACCGTCCTGGAGGCAGAGGAAACGTCCGGAGATTGGTATCGCATAACGCTGCCGCCGGATGAAAACGGCTTCAAGATAACCGGATACGTTCAGAAGAATCTCGTCGAGATTGTCTCTGAAGGAGAGAATATTCCCGAGAAAAAAAAGGAGGATCTCGGCGGCGCAGTTCGCCGGCCCGAACCTCAAGAAGAAACGGCTCCCCGGCCATCTCGTCCACGAAAGTTTCGTCTTAAGGGAATCATCGGGTTGGGCATTGGATTCGATAGAATCCCGACGGGAATATATAAGAAATCGTTCGTATCGGACGATTGGACGGAGGTCGAGCTCATGCCGGGCGGAGGCATACATGCTGAAGCAGATATCGGATATCAGATTTTTCCCGGACTCGCGATAGAGCTTGGAATTGGCTATCAAAGCACAGGCACGGGTGTCAAAGACACCAAAGAAGAAGTCACCTTTAAAAGGTACCCGCTCACGCTAACTCTCATTCATGATTTTAAAAGCCGGGGTTCGGTCCATGTCTATATCGGAGGAGGAGTCGGCTATTACTCTTCTCCGAGAATTTACGTCAAAGTCTCAAGCGTGGAGCTCGAGATCACCTATAAGCCTTCTCTCGGTTTCCACGGGTTGCTCGGCCTTTCCTGGAAATCGAATGATCTCCCCATTTTTTTCTTCGGGGAAATTCGATTCGCGGGAGTCATGAACTACACATGGGAGAAAGCGTCCGCCAACGGCTATGAGGCGATCCCCTCCGCAACATACGAAAAGCTGACGGGAAAGGGTATTTATCTGAATTTCGGCGTGGGGTACAGCTTTTAGTAAGATCGCCACGAGGAAGCCACTGGCCGTCCTCGGCTGCAAGGCGGCGAACGAGGCGAAGCTCCCAACGTAGCGCTACCAGGCTTCATTTCCGGAAAACTCCATTTGACTCATCTTCCGTAAAGGGGTATTCTCTTTTTAAACAAGATCAGGGGACGGCATTGACCCTCAAATGTCCTGAATGCGACACGAATAACCCCGACACCGTGAAATTCTGCGGGGAGTGCGGAACCTCGCTGCCTTCTTTTAAGGAAATGGGAGGGACCAGGACGATCGAGACGCCCAGAGATGACCTCACCAGGGGCACGATGTTCGCGGGCCGGTATGAAATCATCGAAGAGCTCGGAAGCGGAGGCATGGGCGCCGTCTTCAGAGTCCAGGACAAAAAACTCAATGAGGAAGTCGCCCTCAAACTCATAAAACCAGAGATCGCCTCCGACAAAAAAACACTTGAGAGGTTCAGCCAAGAGCTGAAAATCGCCCGCAAGATCATCCACCGGAACGTCGGCCGGATGTACGAGCTGATGGAAGAAAACGGGCGCTACTTCATCTCCATGGAATACGTCGCCGGCCAGGACCTTCGTCGCCTGCTCAAACAGACGAAACAGCTGGCGCTGAGCACCGTGGTCTCGATCGGCCGGCAGGTCTGCGACGGTTTGGCCGAAGCCCATCGGCTCGGAGTCGTCCACAGGGATCTGAAACCGGCCAACATCATGATCGACCGGGAAGGGCAGGCCCGGATCATGGATTTCGGGATCGCCAGGTCCGTTCATACCAAGAGCGTGACAGGGGAGGGCGTGGTTATCGGAACGCCCGAGTACATGTCGCCCGAGCAGGTGGAAGGTAAACCCGTCGACCAGAGGTCCGACCTCTATTCTCTTGGCGTCATCCTTTATGAGATGGTGACAGGCCATGTGCCCTTCGAAGGAGATACGCCGCTCAGCGTCGCATTGAAACAAAAAAACGAAGCGCCCCAAAGTCCAAGGCAAGTCAATGCTCAAGTTCCCGATGACCTCAGCCGGCTGATCCTGAAATGCTTGGAGAAAGACAGGGAAAAAAGATTTCAGACCGCCGAGGAATTAACGGCCGAACTTGCGATGGTCGAAAACGACCTGCCGACCACGGAACGAAAACTGGCCAGGAAAGAGACGTCGGCTCAAATAGTCCGAAAACGTATTCGCTCTTTAAGGATTCCAGGAATTATCCTCCTGAGTCTTTTTGCGGTCTTAGGCGGATTCTACCTCTTAAATCGAACCCGGGCTCCGAAAAAAGCCACAGCCCCGCCGGCCGTTTCGACTCCATGGAAAAATTCCATCGCGGTTCTGCCCTTCCGGGACAACAGCCCGCGCAAAGACCAGGAAGGCATCTGCGACGGGATGACCGAGGCGATCATCGTCCGGCTATCCCAGCTCCAGGACCTTAAGGTCACGGGCGCCAACTCGGTGATGCACTACAAGAACACCGGCAAGGATGTCCGGCAGATCGGGACCGAACTGGGTGTCATGAACGTTGTCGACGGGGCCATCCAGCGTGAAGAGAATAGGATCCGGATCACGGCTCAGCTCATCGCCAAAGATAACCAGTTCGTCCTATGGTCGAAGGAGTACGAACGGGAACTCAGCAGCATTTTTAGCCTCCAGGACGAAATCTCCGGGGCGATCGCCGAGGCCTTAAAGGTCAAGCTTGTCCCAGGGATGGCGGAGGCTTCCGGGAAGGACCGGCCGGCCAACCTGGAGGCTTACGAATACTGCACGAAGGGTATGAGTTTCATCAAGAGTAAGTACGTCCTTTATTTCAAGGAGGAAGATTTCCGGATGGGCATCGCCATGTTCGACAACGCCATCCGGCTCGACCCAAATTATTCTCTCCCCTATTTCGGGATAGGCTGGGCTTACGAATACCATTACCAGGTCACGGGGAATAAGAGTGATGCCGAGATGGTCCAGAAGAGTGCCGAGACCGCCTGGCGCCTGGATCCCTCCTCAGCCCTCAATAATGCGGTTCTCGGCTACGCCGTTTATGAATACGGCCACGAATTCGACAGGGCGTTCGGGCTATTTCAAAAAGCCCTGGACATCAATCCGAACCTGGGAGACGTCAATTTCGTCACGGGGATGGGCTATCTCTATCACGGGTTGTATCAAGAGGGGATCCGATACCTGACAAAAGCCCTCGAGCTCGACCCCTACAATTTCTGGACACCCTACAAGCTGGCCTATTGCTATATGTATTCCGGAGAGTTCGACAAGGCCGATTTCAACTTCCGGAAGTATTTCGAACTGGCTCCTATCGAGCCGCTCGTTTATCCGGGAAGATACATCGCCCTCAATATCATGATGAAGCGATATGATCAGGCCGAGGAAAGTGTAGAACGGGGAGAAAAAACCGTTCCCAAGGCGGACTGGGTGAAAAAATACAGGGCTCTGTTGTTCGCGGTCAAAGGAGAAAAGGACAAAGCCTTGGCCCTTTATCGGGATTCGGACGTTTATTCGGTCCTCGGCCTGAAGGACGAGGCGTTTCAAGCTCTCGGTCAAGAGATCCGGAAAAGCCGCATGGTTCCCTATATTTTCTATCAAGACTTCCTCCATAACCCTTTTTACGATAAATTGCGCGGCGACCCCAGGTTCCCGAAACTCGTCGAACAGGAAAAGAAGCTTTACGACGACGCCATCAAACGATACGGCCGCTAATCAGTTTTAGTGACAGACAACGCATTACCGGAATTCGAGGAGCGGAACTCGATGTCTTCCGCTGGGCGGAAACGGACCTGCCGTTCTCAGCGGAACAACTGGGGAGCGAGGTCGGCCAGGTAAATACGCCAGTTGAACCAGGAATGGCCGCCGGGCGTTTCGTTGAATTTAAAGTTGAATCCCTGTTTCTTCAAGAGCTCCACCAGGCTCTGCGACGCGGTATACGCTAGTTGGTCTTTGACTCCGCAGCCAACGTAGTACAGCATCTCACCCGCGGATCTCTCCAGACCCGCTTCTGGTGGAAGAAACGCTTGGTTCAGTCCCTCGTCTTCCAGCTTCTATAGGCGATCCGGTTTATATACTTGGGAAAAACGGGGATTATTTATGGATTTGGGCTGTCGATAAAGAATTTCATATCATTAGGTCATATCGGATAAGAGCGGGTAAGGATTATCTCATCAGAGATTTTCTTCCTTTTATCGAGGAAGGGCAGTTGAAATTTACCATTCTAGGATCGCAAAATGAGGCGAAAATTACGGTTTTTGCCCAATAATAAATTCAAGAAGGTCGCATGATGACCAAAAGGTTTTTCGGGGCTACCGATCGTGAGGTGGTCCCTGTTAGGAAGTTGCCGGGTTTTTTATTTCTTCAATCTTGAAGCGATTCTAAGCAAAATCTGTATACAAGTGTGCTACATGGTCACGTGGAGCGGGAGATCTGCTTTTCCATTTAATTGACATCTCATTCCCTGCTGTGATAATTGTTACAATAACTTACCACTAGGCAGGAATTTTTTTTTGATCGATCTGACGAATAATGAAAGGGGGTAGAATTATGAAACGCGGTCTTATATTTTTCGTATGTTCGCTTTTCCTTTGTGGATTTCTAGTACAGAGGGATAGTTTTTTTCAAAAGCGTTATGAAGATGTCGATGATTATATGAAAGCAAGAAAGCGACTTATTCAAGCTGAACGCGCCATGCGATTCGATGCTGGAATCACGCTTACGGCCCAAGAGGAAGAGGCGAACCGTCGGCTGATGTTGCTCAAACAGGCGGAAATGGAGCGAACTCGAGAGTACTTTCCCCTGGCCCATAGTTTCTTGAAATCCAAAACCAGACAACTGATCGACCAATCGCCCATTCTGGAAATCATGAAGCGCATGCCAAAAGGCGGAATGCTTCATGGCCACGGTTATGCCATGGGAGACTTCGGCTGGCTTATCAAACATGCGACATATCTGCAGAACTGTTATATTTACCAAGGAAAGGAGGAGCCACCTCGCAAAGGATCGATGATGATCTCTACGGACTCGCCTGGAGACGGTTGGCGCCTCGTCAGCGATCTCCGCAAAGTCGCGGATAACATCGGGAAATTCGATGAAGAGCTTTACCTGTCCATAACGCTAGGTGAAGAAGATCTTGGTCAGCCGGACGTCTGGGCCGAATTCAAAAAATGTTTCGCTAGGGCTAGGGGTCTGTTCAGTGATGAGATCTCGGATGGTTTTTACCGCAAAATGCTCAGAGATATGATCGCGGAAAACGTGCAGTATGTTGAGAGCCGGGGCGGTCTTGGGGATCGGGAAATCATAGAAGAGATACAGCGCGACAACCCGGAATTTAAGGTTAAATACATATTCTCCTCTCGCCGCACAGCTGCACGGGAGCGAATTGGCGAGGACTTGAATCAAGCCCTTGATCAGCGAGCAGCAAATCCAGACGTCATTATTGGTTTTGATTTGACCGATGAAGAGGATAAGGAGCACACAAATCTATTCTTTATCAATGAACTTCTTGAAGCCCGCCACAGGGCTGAGCAGATCAATGTCACACTTCCTTTATACCTCCATTCCGGCGAAAGCAACTGGACGGAAAACGAAAATGTTCTGGATGCCATTCTCCTTGATGCCAAACGGATAGGCCATGGTATTGCGCTCTTCAAACATCCTCTTCTCATGCAAATAGTGAAAGATCGGGGCATCGCCATCGAGGTCTGTCCGATCAGCAACCAAGTTCTCGGTTATGTCGCCGATCTTCGCAATCACCCCGCCGTACTCTACATCAACAGCGGCTTGCCGGTCGTCATCTGCTCCGATGATCCTGGTATCTGGAAGTGCACATTTTCTTATGATTTCTACGCTGCGTTCATGGCCTGGGGATTGGACTTGAAATGTCTCAAGCAGTTAGCGATGAACTCGCTTCTTTACTCGGCGATGGCCCTCGAGGAAAAAGAAAGAGCTCTGGAGTTTTGGCGAGAAAAATGGGAGAAGTTCATTACGTGGTTGAATGAGTATAAGGTTTAACCACCCGCTGCAAGGCGGCATGACCAAAGCCCAAAGACATCGCGAGAAATACCTTCCCTCTTGGAAGGACGCCGACCCCGACATCCCGATCCTGAAAGATGCCAAGTCCGAATACGAAAAGCTGAAGCAACTGCCATAATTCAATGGGAGCCGGTGCGATCTTGCAATTAGATAACAAATATCGTAACCTAATAGCAAGATGCAAGCGCTAACCGAAAAGATCTTCCGTCTCTCGCCGCCCGGCGGGCTCTTCGATGAGACGGCCGTCCGCAATCTTTTTGCCGGCCGGTCCGAAGCGGCCCGTAAAGTCCTCGTCCATCGCGCTTGCTCCGCGGGTGAAATCATCCGGCTCAAACCGGGGCTGTTTCTTCTCGCTCCGGAGTTCCGAAAAACGCATCCTCATCCGTTCGTCATCGCGGTCCTGTTGCACTCCCCCTCGCATATCAGCCTGGAATCCGCGCTCGCCCACCACGGCCTTATTCCGGAGGCGGTTTATGAAATTGCGAGCGTGACCTCCGCCCGAAGCCGCAGCTTCACGACCCCCGTCGGTGTTTTCAGCTTCACACGCGTACCGGCTGTGAATCCTCAAGCCGGAGTCCGCGCCCAAAACATCAACGGCCGGAGCTGGGCGTTTATCGCCTCGCCGGTGAGGGCCATCGCCGACTTGCTCTATATGAGGAAAGAGGTGACTTGGGAACAGGACGGTCCGGCTTTTCTGACGGACTCCATGCGGATCGAAAGGGACGACCTCAAGACCATTTCCTTCGATAACCTGGATGAGGTATGCGACAGCCTCCGGGACCGCCGGACCGTGAATTACCTTCGGGGATTATTTCTGGAGATGAAGAAATGACCGCTCACCTTCTCGAAGACAAAATCAAGGATTACGCGATCACCAGCGCGCTCGACCAGGAAAACGTCCTGCAGGAGTTGATCCAGCAGTATGTCCTGGCCAGCCTCTCCCGGGCCGGATTTTTTTCGGTCGAAGGGGCTGTTTTTCACGGCGGGACATGCCTCCGCATCGTCTACGGCATGAACCGCTTCTCGGAGGACTTAGATTTTTTCCTGAAACAGCCGAATCCCGATTTTACTTGGCGGCGCTATCTCGGCCCTATTCTCCGGGACGCCGCCGGGGAAGGTTTTCGGTTTAGCGTCCCGGACGAATCGCGGGAGAAAGGGGCGGTGAAGAAGGCGCTGATCCGGGCGGAATCCATCGGCCGCGTTCCTCCTCTGGATTTGCCGTTCGAAAGGGACGTCAGAAAACTTATCAAGGTTAAACTCGAGATCGATACGAATCCTCCCGCCGGATCGAGCTACGAAACGCGCTACGTTTCCTTTCCCTTAACCGCCGCCTTCACTTCCCAAACGCTCGAATCCGGATTCGGGATGAAACTTGCCGCCTTGCTGGCCAGGAGCTATACGAAGGGAAGGGACTGGTATGATTTCCTCTGGTACGTCAACAAGAAAACCGTCCCTCATCTCGAGCTGCTCCGGAACGCCCTTGAACAACAAGGCCCGTGGGCCGGCGAGACACTTTCCGTCGATGCCGAGTGGGTCGTGGGGACGTTGAAGAACAGAATCAACGAGATCGACTGGGGAGCCGTCCGCCGGGATGTGCAGAGATTTCTTCCTCTCCGGGAGCAGGAAACCTTGAAATTATGGGACAGGGATTTCTTCCTTTATCACCTCGGCGTATTCGCCCAAAATCTCTCGTCCTGACGACTTCCATTTCCGGACCGCGCTTCTTGTTGTTCTTGACTTCGATCCGCAGCCGGGATTATCCTCTTTACGCGATGGGAGGCATGGATTCCGAGCTTTTTAGGAAGGAATGTCGCGGAGCGCGAAAAAGCAAATCCCTATCCCTCCAATTTCCAGGACCTCTACAACCTCAACGTCGATAGGATCAAGTCGTGTACCTCGCACATCGGATACTACGACCCGGTCGAGGACCGGGTGCGCATCGTACCCTTCTGCGCGATGAACGCGATTCACAGGAAGACGGTCGAGAAGAGACTCATCGAGTTCGCAGAACGGCAGTTGCGGGGTGAGATCGCTTCGAGCACGTAGGTCGCGGCGAACACGAGCGGGCCCACACCGGCGGGGGAACCAATGAAGTACGTCCTCCGACTTGACGAGATCACGATGGCCGATCTGGGCCTTGTGGGCAGCAAAGCCGCGAGGCTGGGAGAGCTGGTGCGCGCCGGCTTTCCGGTGCCGCCCGGCTTCTGCGTGACCGCGACCGCCTTCGAATCGTGTTGCCGGCCGCAGGCGGGCAGCGGCCGATTCGAGATCGGAGAGATCCCGCCGGAGATTGCCGGCGAGATCATCGACAGCTACACGTCCCTCGCGCACCCCGCCGTCGCCGTACGCTCCTCCGCAACCGCGGAGGACACGCGGGAGTTCAGTTTCGCGGGCCAGTACGAGAGCTTCCTGCAGATTGTCGGCACCGACAGGCTGTTGCGCGCGATTCGCGATTGCTGGGCGTCGCTGTGGTCCCCTCGCGCGGTCGGCTACCGGGAACGCGTTGCGCCCGGCGGCGCGCCGCCGGCGATGGGCGTCATCGTGCAGGTCATGGTGTCGGCGCGTGCGTCCGGCGTCATGTTCACCGCGAACCCGGTCACCAGCGACCGCGAAGAGATCGTCATCACGGCCAATCCGGGCCTGGCGACGCTCGTGGTGTCGGGCCGGGTGACGCCC
>Ga0315279_10008373_pt1 | contig 12535 bp, 16 predicted proteins | sample YL17G06_20_MG_FD_203694 | JGI IMG/M metagenome (GOLD analysis project Ga0315279, IMG submission 203694) | Sediment microbial communities from Yellowstone Lake, YNP, Wyoming, USA - YL17G06_20 | ecosystem: Environmental > Aquatic > Freshwater > Lake > Sediment | place: USA: Wyoming | collected... | reverse complement strand
ACTGCTTTTGCCTCTTCCAGGGTGATGGGAACAGCCGGTGACCGCATCGCTGATAGGGCCTCAGTTCCCATCACACGCTTGCGGAAATTACGCATCTCGGGCACATAACTGCGGTAGTGCTCCGGAGGCCTCTTGGCTATCTCCTCAGGCGGAAATTCGTTCTGGTGAAGCCTCAGCCAGTCGATGATCTGCCCATACACAGGATTCTGTTCATAGGACATCATCTCTTCGGCTGCCGCCTCCAGCATTAGTGAGTGTTTTTGATCGAGACAATCGCAAGGAAGTGAATCGAACCTCAGCCCAGCAGCCAGGTCCAGTTCAGCCTTGTACAGCTCCTTGCCCAGCCGGCGGCGTAATTGCCGGATAGTTTGCTCTGTAGTGGGCCGCTCAGATGCCCCTGGCAGGCCCTGTGGCTCTGTTTTAGCGGTCTCCTGAGGCGCAGTTGGACTTCTTACTTCTGCCTTTGGTACGCTGTTCAGCAGCGTCGCCAGTTGCTCTAACCTCTCAGTCTCGCTGCGTCGACGCACCAGCAGGTTCTCCCAGGGGATCTTCTGGAGGACGGTGATGAAGATCTCTCGCCACATAGTCTGCACCTCGAGAAAAAGAAAGGGGGCGCAATCTCCTCGGATTCGCTCCCCCGCTGGGATAAGTTAAGCAGAAGAAATCGGCGTTGTCAAGGCGGATAGCTTGACTTATACATTTATTATCTACTTATAGCTAATCTTAGATAAGAACTTGACTTTTTGTAGTTAATTGTATAAAATCTGCTAAAAGAATTAAGAACGGAAGCGGGAGAGCGATGCTCTCTCGCTTTATTTTTTGGGCTGCTGATGAATGTAGGTAAGTGTAGGCGAATCTACCTGAAGCTAAGCCCTACAGCGTAGCTAAGAATGGCTACTACAGCAGCTTCAAAACAGGATACAGATAGTAGCTACTAATGTGTAGTATCTAGCTTCAAATACAGATACAGATAATTAGCTACTCACAACTGAATACATGCCAGCTTGAACTCAGAAGGGAGCGTGGATAACATGGCTGTATCGAAACAGCAGAAACCAATCTTAGAGTCTGCTATGACGGCGCCCGGTGCTTTCAGGCCTAAGTATATAGTGGAGAAGACAGGGCTGGGATACAACATCGTTTCTCCTCAACTCGATAGGCTTGTAGCTAAAAAAATACTTGTCAGAGATAAAGAGGCCAGAACATATACGGTTTCTGAAGAAGCCAGGAAGGAGTGGGCCAATCCCCAAAAGCCCCCAGCAGCAACCATACCAACCCCTAATACAGAGCAAACTACGCAGCCCCCATCACAGGCTCCGCGGGAGACTACCGAGCCAGAAGCTGCAGAAGAGAAAGCTACCAAAACACAAGCCGCCACGAAAGTGCTCACTGAGGAGTCAGCTGGCCTTTCTCCCTACCAACATTTTAAAACTTTGGGCCTAAAGATTGGGGTCGTGAGTGACATCGTCGATGTGGTCACCGACCATGTATTCAATGGCGGCAAGTACACAGATATCAAATGGGTTTATAGAGGTCTGGCCGAGATGGCCATACGCGACGATATACTGAAGAGGTGGGCCGGGTCCTGGAGCAGCTATCTGCAAAAGAGCATGCCGGCTGAACAAGTGGAGCAGCTAAAACAACAGGCTGAGCAAGTAGAGGCAGAGTTAAAGACATCAGAAACCAGTAAAGTTGTAGGAGACAAGGATTTCATAGTCGAGGATGGGCAGGTAGAGTATATCGGCCCCGGTGTCGGCATGTTCACTGCAAACCAAGCAATACAAGTTGCAGCAATCACCAGGAGAAAAAACCCGACTGCTGATGCCCTTGCTTCAATACAGAAACCAATGGGCCCTACTGAGCTGCTCGATTTTTTCACAAAGCTGCAAGCCATGCAAAAGGCCTCTGCTGGCACTGATCAAACAGTGCCATCATCTTTTGTAGTTACTATGAATCCAGACGGGACCTCGGACATCAAAGAGTATAAAGCTTCCGGGCCTATTGTGATCGAAAAACCTCAGCCAGCCGCAAAGGTCCAGAGCTTTATGCTGACACCTGACGGCGTTGTGGAACTTGAAGCCGGCAAACCTGCAGTATTTCAAAGGCCAGCTGCTCAACAGCCTGAGATCTGGGTAGTGGGGTCTGACGGCCAGCTAGTAAAAAGCGAGGCAGGGAAGCCTATCATCTTAAAACAGGCGCCTCCTGCCGACCAGGGCAGCCGGGTAATTTTGGTGAAACCGACCGGAGAGCTGGTGGAGTGGGACCCGAAGAAGCCTATTGTCATCACAAGAGAAGAGCCCAAGGGTGACTTCCCCATGCCGATCTCGGTAGTCGACGAGAAAGGCAATCCCATGAGGATGGACCTCAATGCCCTGATCACCTGGAAGAAATATGAATCTGAGGAAAAACGAGCTGACGACCGAGCCAAGACGCTGAAGGACTTAATAGGGACAGTTCGTGAGGAGCTGCCTAAAATGCTCCAAGCAGCAATGCTGGCGTTTGGCAGCAGGTCGCAACCGTCTGCGGCTCAGCCAGCATCTGGTGCTGCAGCTGCCCAGGGCAAACAGCCTTCTTTGACATGCTCCGGATGTGGGGCAATTATAGGCATTAAGGAGGGGGAACCCTTACCAGACACATTCAACTGCCCTAACTGCGGCGCCCCGGTAGCAACCAAGCCAGAGTCTGGACGTGGTTAAGAAAAAAGGATCTTGGCAGGTCTGGCTGGAGTCCCTCGATAAAGCAGCGCGTGATGCAACAGGCGAGGGCCTGGTATCTATCGTTGGAAAGTTACTATCAGACCTGACCTCCGTGCCACCGCCCCCATCCCCAGTCCAGCAGGCTGAAATGGCGAAGGCGCAGGAGGTCAAGAAGAGACTGAAAGCTGCTGGCCCCTATGCTGTTCTCGGTGTTCCCCCAGACTCGCCTGACTGGGTGGTGCTTGCGGCTTATCAGCGTATAGCCAAGAAGGTACATCCCGACATGCCAGGAGGTTCCACTGAGAAGATGAAAGAGCTGAACAAGGCCTATGAGGAAATTAAAAAGGAGCGCCGATTATGAACTTCGCCCAGCGGTTCGCCCAGCACTATATGAGGCTGAGCCTTGAGCCTGCCCTATCCGATATCATTGTTGGGGTGATCCAGTTAGGCAATGCCACTCCTGAGGACTTCGACAAGGCCATCAAGACTGGCTGGAGCATAGTGGATATGGCATTGCAGATGCCGCAGCAGGAACTGACGACCTTTCTGGGAAAGATCCCCTCGGTGAGTGGTCTGCGCAAGTTTGCCCCACTTTTGCTGGGAGGGGACAATAGCACCGTTATCCGCGTGCTCGAATCCCTGGTGCCCTCTGACATCGCTGACGGAGTCGCCAAGGAGCTGCCCCAGCATGCTGAGGTTCTCAGGAAAAACCTGCCCTGGCTGCAACAGGAACTCGCTAAGCTGAAAGACCAGCTGCTGGTTATGAAATCATCTTGATTCACCCCTTCGGTTGACAAACCTTGAATTTTTCTGCTAGTTTAGTCCCAGGCGGGAGAGGCAGCTCTCCCGCTTCTGTTTTCTGTGCCTGCTGGAAGAATAGGAGGCCGACATGGCTGTTAAGACTGAAGAAACTAATGTAGGCCCAATACTTCTCGGAATAGGAGCTGTTGCTGCCGTTGCAATATGGGCATTCTTAAAGAAGCCGCCTTCTCCGCCCTCATCTAATATTATGTTATCTAACCTTAGAATTTCACCCAACCCTTGCTATGCTGGGGAAAGGGTACAGGTAACTTTTAATGCTGCTAATCAAGGTAGTGTAGAAGGCACCGCAGTAGTTACAATGACCTCCTCCATGGGAACGGATACCTTAACCGGTATTCTACAACCTGGTGAGAGTGTAGATTGGAATTTCTATCTGAAGCCAGATTCCCCAGGCACTCTCCACATACAGGTTAATGAACTGAGTGGTGACCTGGTGGTGGTAAGTGCTGCTGAGCATGAACTAATCTCAATTAGAATACAGTATAGAAAAACGGGATTCTTTGATCCTATCTCTGTCTCTGAAGGTGAAATTAAAGTATATCCAGGTACTCAAGTCTTTTTCTCAGCTACTGGCTTTTACTCAGATGGAACGCAACGAGACATTAGATCTCTGGTATATTGGAGCAGCTCTAAGCCAGAGGTAGTAGATGCATATAACGCCAATTACCCAGGCACAGCAGGAATGATGTGGGCAGCTCAGAGCTATGCCATTGATGCTACAGCTACCGCAGTGATAAGTGCACACTACGATAGCATATCAAGCAACTTAATTAGCGTGACTGTGGTAGTGTAGGGTACTACCCCTGCTGGAAGAATAGGAGGCTGACATGGCTGTTAAGACTGAAGAAACTAATGTAGGCCCAATACTTTTGGCAGTAGGAGCTCTTGGTGTCACGGGGTTCCTCATCTACAATTTCGTCATAAAGAAACCCACCGCGCAAAAGTATCAGCTCACTATTGCCAGTGGGCCGAATGGCACGACTGATCCGGTGCCCGGCACCCATGAGTATGCTAAAAATAGCCAGGTCGCGGTTTTTGCATATGCAAATCCAGGGTATAAGTTCGATCAGTGGACTGGGGACATTTACCCCAATACGCCTCCTTACACTCAGGCCTCGATACAAATACAGATGACTGAAGACAAGTCCCTTACGGCACATTTTGTGGTAAATCCTACTCCTGAGCAGTACGCAGTTACTTTTCAGGCTCAGGCTGGAGGAACCATAAGCCCGTCAGGAACTCACAGTTATGAGCAGAATTCCTATGTGACTGTGAAGGCAACACCCAATACCGGATATAAATTTGTAGGGTGGAGCGAAAATTGGACAGGAACAGATAACCCTACCCAGGTTCAAGTGACAAGAGACAATATGGTTGTGCAGGCCAATTTCACACCTATTCAGCAAAACGGCGTACAACTGGCAGCCGGGCTTAATGCAGCTATCACATATGGCGGAAAGACAGGAACACCACAAATAGTAATGGCCTCTATTCTACCTTACGCCGAACCCTATGTGCCAGCTGGGTATAGGCCCTTGCTGTGGATATTCAGAAATGGGGTGTGGCATTGCTGGCATCCCACCGCGACTGATATTTATGACCCCTGCTGCCCGAATAGCGCATGGGATGGTTTAACGACTGTATATAATGGGGATCTCTGCTATGTCATAGTGACCCAAGCGTGTTTTTGGACGTGGCCGTAAAAGGCTCGATATGGTTAATGTCCTCATATCAGATTGCAAGTGCCGAGCATAAGGAGTGACCATGAACGAAGTACGATCATTTGTCGGCTTTGATGAGATGTGTGAGCATCTCAATGCTGTGGAAGATTCTTTACCATATGGCGGGGTGGCTACGATAGCTCTACTCAGTTCAAACCCCGTTACTCAAAGCGAACTTGACAAAATGGTTTACGACTCGGTCAATCAAGGGTTTCATCTGGCAGGTAATGTTACAGTAACCCAAACCAACGGGAACTACCTCATGAAAATACCGCTGTACAAAGGAAGTCCACAGTGGGCAGCATTGATCTCATTTATCCCTCTTATATTCGCTGGCGGGCTTCTAGCTTACTGGCTTATCAGCGGTAAGGCTGAAGAGTTCATAAGGCAAGCTATCATCCCCCTTCTTTTGGTTGGCGGCGGCATGACATTGCTGATCATCTTGGCTACTAGGTATCCTTTTGGCGCTAAGAAAACAAGCTAATCTAGGAGAATTCAGTGGCTGATAGAGACTGGATGCCTGTTGTCCTCGGTGGTTTGGCTTTAGCTGGTGTAGGTTTTGGTCTTTATGTCCTTTTTAAAAAACCAGCTCAGCCACCCGAATTCGCCAGTCTGTATGTCGATTATTATCTCCCGCAGAAAACAGATAGTCACGGTACTTTAATTCCTGGCCAAGCTTTTGGCGCCCAGCTAAGTTTTCGACACAAAGGGGGCGGCGGACAATTTTTGGTAGGCATAGGAATTGCCTACGGTGAATTCGTTGGACATAATCCCCCATTTGCTTATGCCATGACTAAGGTAACTGTAAAAGACGAAGCAGATTGGACCTCCTATACTACTTTGGTCAATGGAATAGTACCGGCGAATATTGAACTAGCTAAGCTGATAGATGCCCAGAGGTTCATCTCCAAGACAACTCCGGTAATTGACCAGCAGCCCCCAAATGACTTTGGGGTAAATACCTGGGCGGATGAAGTGCTTGCTTCTATTGAGGCTCCGCAGTTTACGGATCTTGTAGTAGTGGATTACACACCAACTACTACACCGAGTGAAAGACCAAAGTTATGGCCAGGGGGAAATTTCGGAGCTAAATTGAACTTTAGCCATAAAGGAGCGCCTCTCAGAGTCTGGACCGGGATTGGAATCTCCTATGGAGCGTTCATTGAGCACATTGAGCCATTTGCCTTTGCCACCCAGCAAGTATCTCTAGGGGGTGATATCGAGTGGACCTTATACGAGATAGACGTTGTAGGAGTAGTACCGGCGAATATTAAACTAGCTAAGTTGATAGATGCCCAGAGGTTTATCTCTCGTACGCAGCCTCTGGCTGGGAATGTGGCGCCTGATGATTTCGGCATCAATACATGGGCAGATGAAGTTTATCGTTCAGTATCGGGCGGAATTCAGCTTCAATCTGGCGATAACACTGTAGTATATCGGGGTCCGGTAGAAAGTATTTATTCCCAGGTGATGTCGATAGATGGTACGGGCCAGGGGCCATTGATAATAATTTGGGTTTATCGAAATAAGAAGTGGCTTATGTATGACCCTGCGGACCTTGTTGATTCCATGCTGTCACAGATAAATTCTGGTGAAACAGTATCTCTAATAAGGGTGAGTCGCGCCTGCTACTGGTATTGGTAATGAAATGCTTGTCCGAAAGCGCTACGGAAATCAGCTTCAGGATATCACGGGCTTCATCAGGCCCAACGAGCTGTTCTATTACCAGAATGGCCGGATCAAGAACGCTCTGACGGAGGCCCTGGCCCTGGGTGCTGATTGTTCCATCTGGTGCTGCTGGAAATGGGTAGCCCAGAATATCCAGTACCCCGTGGGCTCACCAGAAGTTAATGACTATCATCACCAGGACGCCTTTCCCGGAAACAGACCTTTTGCTCTCGCTAACTTGCTGCCAGCAGAATCAGCCACCGCTTTTGACTTCTGGGAATATCCCTTTGAGCTGCTGGAACCGCCCATGATCGGCGACTGCGAAGAGCGGGCGTTTCTGCTTTGCTCCATGTTGCGGAATTCTCTCGCGGCACAGGATATATGGGTAGCCATGGGCCTGTGGGGAACACAGCCTCATGCCTGGGTAAGCCTGCCTCGAGAAGGTACCAGATATGCCCTGGAAACCACATTGCTAAGCATCCCCAGCACTCCCTGGCAGATCCCGGAGCAATATCCTTATCACCCCATCATCTACTTCAATGATGAATCTATACTTCCCTTGGAGCCAATCCCTGACTGGCTAGTAGGATTGACCCCGGCCATCAGGAGTTCCAAGAAAGTAGCTGCAATCCGCCTCTATTATTCTGGTATAGGTATATGAGGGGGTTAAGGCTTCCCCTATCTCCAGAGTAATCGCTTCGTGTGTGTATAGCTTTCATAGCAGACTGCTTCTATTTGTCTCGTCTCTATGGGTGCTATTACTGTAGGCTCTTTCCATGTCCAAGGCTCACCACACCCAATATCGAAAGTACCATTGAAAGTAACGTATTGGTTAGGCGGAATATAACGTGTATCAGCCACTGTCATCCATTGGTCACCGTAATAACAGTAGAAATTGACTGAGAGGGTCCCACCAAGGGCCTCAGTATTTCTTACATTGACTTGCTCTTTGGCCACACAGCCTATAAATAGATCAAAGGAGTCCCAAGCGGTGCTGCCCCAAGTGGAATAGTTATATGTATACGTCTCTGTTCTAACGCAGCTATAAGGGAGCTGCTCAGTCTCTGTAATTGGGATAAACCCTATACCAACCACAATGAGAACAATTACCAAAAGAGCGATTAAGAGTTTCTTCATCTACCTGCCCTCCTCTGCCCAGTTTGTATTAACCCCAGAACTACTTCACCTCCCTTCCCTGAAAGTCAACCACCACCGGTTGAATCCAGTGGCGCTCGACATTATAGCAAAATCTCCTACCCCTTGACAAGTCGGAATTTCCGTGTCTAAGATAAGGTACATTACGGTTCGCCGTATAAAGCGGGAGAGCAACCTCTGAAGGAAGAGTGTGGGGCTCTCCCGCTTCGCTTTTTCCGGAGGGGGTTGCTCCCCGAGCTGAAAGGAAGGTGAAACATGGCAGTGTTAGCAATGACAGCGGATACCAAAGCCAAGGTCTATACCGGGGGCGCAGCCTTCATTACCGGCTGGGCAATGGGCTGGGCGATCACGAAATACCCCACCTTCGGCATTGCGGGGGCTCTTGTGGTCTCTGTTCTCGGCCTTGGCGGAGCCCTGGCAACCAAAGGAACATATGCTGAATTGCTTGAGGGTGTCGGCGCTGCCGGGATGGCCAGCATCGGTGCCTCCATGCCGGCCCTTCTCGCGAAATGGACCGGGGGCGCTGCTGCTGCCGCTCAGCTGGGTGCAGGTCGTTCGCCCTTTCTTCTGGGAGCCGGCCAACCCGGGCTAGGCCAGCCTGTTCCTGCTGACGTACTCAGACAATATCAGCGAGGAGGGATCTGATGCAAGCTACCGTATTCGAGACACTAAGCGCATACAGACGGGGTGGACAGTATAAAGCTAACTCCGTCTTCATCGGGGGGAAAGATTACCTTGCCCTGGATATCTCCCCGGAAGACCTGCAAATACTGGCCGGGGACCTCGATACCCTCCTTGACCACGAGGCCAATCCCGAGGTTGCGGATATCATAGCTCGCGGGTCTCCCAGGATCCTTGATGCGGTGAGGCTGGTAAACGTCAACACCAAGCAGGGATACAAGGGATCACAGGCCCGGGGAATGGCGCTCTGCACTAACCCCCTGGTGCCTGGCGACCTGAAGGCTGCAAGCTCCGCCAGTGCCAAGACGAACTGGCTGACCACGGTCTCCACCGCGGCTGCGGCCAACTATTCCGGCGACTCCACCAACGTCAACAACATGGTGGTAAGCTCACTGCCGGTGCTGGCCCATGTGATCCTAGGCTTCGTAAACCCCATCGAAGTGCCCAAGATGGACCGCATCCAGCTCATCAAGAACGGGGATCCCTGGGTCTACGAGGCGCTGACCTACGGATGGCGTGCCCAATTGGGCACATACCACACTCCGGTATACGAGTTGAAGCAGCCGTGGATCATACCGCCCGGAGAGAAGTACTATATCGCCTGCCAGTACATCATCACTGGCGACGATAAGACTCAGCCCATAGCGTTCGCAATCAAGCGGGCGACCGATATTATCGCGGCGTTGGCTTAAAGGAGGTAGCCTGATGATAGTAATGAAATCAGTCAGAGGGCCCGCGATTTACGACCTTACCAATGGCTACGATATAACGGTCGGTGAGCTTCAGAACATCGGCACCTCGAGCGGCAAGATGGTCATTGTCTCCGCTGTATCATCGAGTCAGTTTGTTTTCCTGCCCGTCTCCATAAGCGGCCCGATCGTTACAGTGAAAGCGTTCAATGGGGCATCTGGCCTGCTTGTCGCGACCACAAGTGCCGATTTGTCACGCGTCGAGATAGGTGTCGTCGCCTTTGGATATTAGCCTCTGGACACATCACACATAAAGGAGGCGTTATGGCCTGGGAGCTTCTCACGGAGACCCCGGCGCTACTCAAGCCAGGTCATGTGGTACACTTCGGTCAGAAGTGGCCTGCAGCCTTTGCCGAAAAGTGGTTTCGTGTCGCCATCGCGCAGGAAATAAAGTACAGTGTGTCCAAAATAGTAGGTCCCAATGCGACCTACGACCTGGATTTCACTAAGCCTGCCAGCGGCGGTGTCAACGATACCTACCTGTCCCTGTTGCCCGAAAACGCGCATTCGCTCTATGAGATCCTCATGGGAATCAAGGGACCCATGACGGTATACCCTCGCTACAATAACTCCTTCTTCCTGAAGCTGGAGACGGCGCTCTGCCAGCCCGATCCCACCGACTCTCGCCTCTGGATGCTCGGCGGCTATACAGCTGATGATAGCCCCTTCGCATCTCCCAGGCTTAGAGAGCACACGGTCCATGACCAGACTCCACCCCAGCTCAGGCTCTTCAATCCCCAGCGTGATAACGATAAGGGGGTGTTCCGCTTTATCGTGAACCGCTGCAAGGTAGAAGAGATAAAAAACCTCCAAACGCTGAGCGAGCAGGAGAAAAGGGTAGCGAGGGAGCTCAAGGAGTTCGAGGTCTTTACCTGGTAGGAGAAAGATGAAGAGAGACGAATTCCCTAAGAGAAGCGTGCTGCTGACCTGTCAATCGGGCAATACCAGCGGCCTTATAATTTCGGCCGAAACCATCGGCCACCTCGAGCGCATAGAGGTCGACTCGTCCGCGATCTCCGGTGCCACCAGCATTCTGACTGTCAAAGTCCTGGATACCTACACGCCAACTGGAAGCAGCGCCCAAGAGTTCACCAGGAAGCAGGTATCCCTGAACTGCGGGGATGTGATTGATGTTGAAATCAATGGCGTACTTCTTTTCAACCAGATCGATGTCAACGTCAACGTCTCCGGGCCTGTGGTCCAGTTAGGTATCGCACTTGAGTAGCGAAGATGATCAGCAGAATAGTCCATACCCTTAACAGCTTTGAGCTTGATAGCTTCAACAAGCAGACTATACCCCTGGGGGTCCTGGACCTGAGCAAACAGAGCAACGTAGCTAAGTGCAACTTCATCAACAAAGTCAATGTCGATAAGATGTACGCCTATGTAATCGACACCAGGACAAGCGGGGGCTGCCAGGTCATCGCCTATGGCAACAATGGAACAACGCAGGTGAGCGGAGGGGTATTCAATATCAGCGGCTCCTCGGATATAGGCATAGCGACAGCGGTCACCCCCTCGGGCAATGCCCTATTCACACCTGATCAGAAGATAGAGCTCTGCGTTGCCAGCGCCGCAGCCTATGGCAAGGCCATTTTCTTAGGCCAGTGTACTGTAACACCCTAACTTCGCATTTGGTCCTACGAGAGCCCGAGACTGAACTTCGGGCTCTTTTGATTTAAGGAGAATAATGAATCCTTGGCTGCCTCTAATAGGTTTCGGTGTCTGGCAGGCTGTAGTTGGCCTGAATCAGGTCAGTGACCGCAATCAGAAATATGCTGCAGCAAGAGCCTATGCCGACTCGGTAGGAAAGCCAATGCTGATGGTGGGCGGGCCTTACGGGGCCGCTACTTTAGGACGTATCTTTCACATGAAGGCTCATGGCTGTGGCGATGTCTGTCTGGACATAGATCCTCGAGCCTGCACTGGCTGCCAAACTGTGGTGGCTGACGTCAGGGATATCCCTTTCCCTGATAAGTACTTTGGAGCAGCCTTCTGCGTACCGGATTTGTCCTTTACAAAGATCGCGACCACAGCCGGCATCAAATGGCCCTCGGAGGTTAGAGTAGGCGATGACCTTTTAACCATTGCAGTAGAAAAGGGTACAGTAGAAACAACAAAGGTTCAAGCAGTATTCAAACGAGAGGTCGAGTCTTACATTAAGGTAAACTTTGCTGAATATGTAAATAGATCAACCTGTCTTTGTCTTACCGATGAGCACCCCGTATTTACCAACAGGGGCTGGGTGCTAGCGGGGCAATTGAAAAAGGGCGATCAACTGTGGCACGTTCCTGAAGCAGAGATTGTTAGCCATCTCAGGCGCTTCAATAACCCGATGAAGAGACCGGAATTAAGACAAATGGCTTCTATTCGTCTTAAAAATGACTGGGCTAACTCAGCGCGTCTAGCTGAACTAAGGGCAAGAGGTATCTTGAGAAGAAGGGGCAAATTAACAGTAGAAGAAAGGAAATACTTCTCGGCTCGAATGAGAAGGTTAAACGCTGACCCAGCTTTCCGCGAGAAAGTAATAATAGCAGCAGCTATGCGCCACAGAGCAAACAGAAAGGGTAAAGAGATTAGATGCAAGATGTGCGGGCATATTAGATATGTGCCCCCCTCGCAGGTGGAGACTGCTCTTTATTGTAGTTGTAGCTGCATGCGAGCTGACCCTGAGTATGCTACGAAATTACTGGAGCGCCTATATGTAAGGCCAACCAAGGTAGAAGCCTTCGTGATGCGGGCAATAACCCATGCTACGCTGCCAATAGAATATGTCGGCAACGGCAAGTTTTGGGTAGGGGCAAGGGCTACAGGTATTAGAAACCCTGACTTTCTGGTTACTGGTCAAAGGAAGGTGGTCGAGGCCTATGTTCCTGGCTTCTTTAACCGCGGTAGGCAATACGAAACAGAAGCCAAGGAATTTGGTAATTATCCCTTGACAACAAGTAAGTTTTGTGCTATACTGAAGCTAAGAAAGTAAGAGGTAGCTTCGATGAAAAAGTATACCATAAAAGACTTCGATAGACAATTCCCGAATGACGAT
>Ga0315279_10008372_pt1 | contig 12536 bp, 7 predicted proteins | sample YL17G06_20_MG_FD_203694 | JGI IMG/M metagenome (GOLD analysis project Ga0315279, IMG submission 203694) | Sediment microbial communities from Yellowstone Lake, YNP, Wyoming, USA - YL17G06_20 | ecosystem: Environmental > Aquatic > Freshwater > Lake > Sediment | place: USA: Wyoming | collected... | reverse complement strand
AAGAACCTCTCTCAGTATTTACCCCTAAGGAGAATCCGCTCCTCCGTACCTTCAAGGCGCTCAGGCACCGTAACTTCAGGATTTACTGGACAGGACAGACCATCTCCCTTATCGGGATCTGGATGCAGACCATAGCCCAGGGATGGCTTGTGCTTCGCCTCACCAATGCCCCATTCTACCTGGGACTGGTGAGTTTCATGAACTCACTTCCCATCTTCCTTTGTGCGCTCCCCGGGGGAGCGATTGCTGACAGATTTGACAAGAGGAAGATCCTTCTTGTAACCCAATCCTGCTCCCTCAGCCTCTCTTTGCTCCTTGCCACTCTCACCTTTTTAAAGGTAATAGAAGTCTGGCATATCATGGTCATTGCCACTGTTTTCGGGGTGGTCAATTCATTTGATCTTCCGTCGCGCCAGTCTTTCACCATTGAAATGGTGGGTCGTGAGGACCTGCAGAATGCCATTGCCCTGAATTCAGTGAGCTTTAATGCTGCACGGATTGTTGGTCCCGCCGTGGCGGGAATACTCATTGCCTGGATAGGGGAGGCGGGGTGTTTCTTCATGAACGCACTGAGCTTTCTTGCCGTGATTATCAGCCTGAGTATCATCCGCACCGAGATGAAGCCGGTGCCGGGCACAGGCACTTCCCTGGTGAAGGATGTGAAAGAGGGCTTGGTCTACCTCCGGCAGAATACAGTACTCATGGTAATTATCATGATGATTGCTGTTTCCAGCCTCTTTGGAATGTCATATAACGTGCTGATGCCGGTTTTTGCCAAGGATGTTCTTAAGGTCGGGGCGCAAGGGCTTGGCTTCCTGATGGCAGGCAGCGGATGCGGTGCCCTACTGGGTGCCTTTACCGTAGCATCTCAGGGCATGATGAGGCCTGGAGCGACCTTTCTCTTCGGCTCCATCTGTTACTCTGTCTTCCTGATAGCATTTTCCTTCTCTCACGTGACGTGGCTTTCCATTATCCTGCTGGTGGGCGTAGGCGGAGGAATGATTGCCCAGAATGTGACAGCCAATACCCTGGTGCAGACGACGGTGCCAAACGAACTCCGGGGCAGGATGATGAGCATGTATTCTCTGGTCTTCATGGGGCTGATGCCGGTGGGTAACCTCATTGCCGGGGCAATTGCCCAGAAGATGGGGGCACCTTTTGCAGTCGGTCTGGGCGGGATGATAGCGCTCAGTTGCGCCCTGTTTGTGTGGTGGCGGTTTGCCGAGGTCAGGAAGATTTCTTAACCCCATAATCATCATTCCGCACTCCGCATTCATCGTGGCACTGCACTCACCGGCCCGTGAAGGGCAATTTTATTAGTGACTTTTTGAAAATGTAGATAGATAATATTTGATAATACCGGTTGTTTTATCAAATGTTCATATCAACAGGGGAATTGGATGACAGGCAGGGAATTCTTAAATTCTGTGGCAAACGGGCAGTCCGATATCGTTCAGCTGATTCTTGATATTCTTGCTGAGACGGGTTCGCGGTACTGCGTGATTGGGGGGCTTGCCGTGAATGCTTACGTTGATCCTGTCGTGAGTCTTGATATCGATATCGTGATAGCAGTTGCGGACATGGGCTCCGCCAGCATCGCTGCGAAAGGGCGAGGGTTGAAAGTAGAGCAGTTCGAACATAGTGTGAATATGAGCGATCCTCGTTCCGATCTCCGGATCCAGGTTCAAACCGATCCCCGATACCAGGACTTTATACTCAGGGCAGAACTGAGGGATGTTCTCGGTTACAGGATGAGGGTGGCTAACCTGGAGGATGTGTTGCAGGGGAAAGTGTGGGCCTACATGGATCAAACACGGCGGAAGAGCAAACGGCAGAAAGACCTGGCTGATATCCTGCGCATCATCGAGTCATATCCGCAGCTTGGGACTAAGCTGCCGCCAAGTCTGCAGGAGGAATTGGAGAAAAAGTAGTCCGTTCCTCCATTCGTTTCACATCTTACTTCTCGTCTTTTTCTTTTTAACTCCTCACTCCTTCACTCTCAACTCTTCACCGTTCTTTCCCTAACCCCGAATCCCGAAATCCTAATCCCTCTCTTTCTCATTCCACAATCCACAATCCGCAATCGGATGATCCCTAATCCCGAGTCTCATCGGCATCGCAATCACCGGCCCGTACGTGGGGCTACTCCTGACAAAATTGAGCTAACCAGAGCTGCAACCGTGAGCGTACCGAACTATGTGTGCTTGTAAGAGGGTGGGATCATTGGGTGAGGTCTTGTATTTTGATATGTATAGCTGAATTTATGATAATGTAACGACAGCAAGATTAAAGACCTGACCCTATTCACTGCACGTATGTACGTCATTGCGAGAGACAAAGTCTCGCAAGCAATCTTATCGTTTGCTTTGTTCTTTCTAATTTTTTTAGATTGCTTCGTTCCGCCGGAGGCGGACCGCGGCGGACTCCTCGCAAAGACAACAGAAGCCACTTTCTCAAAAAGATACTGCTACCAGTGTAATTCTTTTAAAACTTTAAAACTTTAAAACTTGTATTTTATTTGAACTTTGGCTATATGCTATTTTCTATGGTACAGCGATATAAAGACCTCTTTGAAGCGAAGGAAACTTATACCCCTGCCGAGCTTGCCTTTGAAAAGGCACGGAGGACCGCAGGGCTTTTTCTCGGCCCGATCCTCTTTCTTTTCTTTCTTATCTTTTCCCCTTTCTCTTTAAGCGCTCAGGCAAACAGGCTGGTTGCAGTCCTGGCATTAGTCCTCACCTTCTGGATTACCGAGGCAATACCGATTCCTGCAACTGCAATCCTCGGTCCTGCCCTGATGGTAGTTCTCGGGATAGGGAGTGTAAAAGAGGTGTTTGCACCTTTTGCCGATCCGGTAATCTGGCTCTTCCTCGGCAGCTTTGTCCTGGCTGAAGGGATGTTTGTTCATGGCCTCAATCAACGGGTTGCATACGGTATCCTGTCCATGAAAAGAATTGGTTCCAGTGCCAGCCGCATCCTCTTCGGTTACGGTGCCATTACCTGTTTGCTCTCTATGTGGCTGAGCAATACGGCAACGACTGCCATGCTCTATCCCATCGGGATGAGTATCCTGGTCGCCCTGTCTGGCATGGTGTCGCAACGTAAACAGCAGGGGGTTGATATCCATCATCTTAAATATGGTACCGGCCTGATGCTCATGGTTGCCTATGCTTCTTCCGTTGGGGGAATGGGAACACCGGTAGGTTCACCACCTAACCTTATCGCTATTGGACAACTCAACAAGTTTGTGAATATCAAGATACCATTCTTTCAATGGATGGTAATCGCCCTGCCCATCATGGGGATCATGTTTTTGGTTCTCTTTTATTATCTGAAGAAGGCGTGCCCCCCGGAAATCGAAGAGATACCGAGCAGCAAAGAATTTATTGAGGAAGAGAAGAAAAAACTGGGAGGGTGGAACCGGGGAGAAAAGAATTGTCTTTTTGCCTTTCTCTTTACGGTTACCCTCTGGATCACCCCGGGGTTTTTAGCGATCATTCTTGGTACGGAAAGTCCTGTGTACTCTACCTATCAGAAACTCATCCCTGAAGGGATTGCTGCCCTGCTGGGTGCAGGCCTCCTCTTTATTCTTCCTGTGAATTGGAAAGAACGGCAGTTTACCATCTCATGGAGCACAGCCGTGAATATTGACTGGGGTACCATCCTGCTCTTCGGAGGAGGTCTTTCTTTAGGGGAGTTTATGTTCAAGACCAAACTTGCCAGTGCCATAGGGGATGGATTGATCAGTCTCACCGGAGTGCATTCATGGTGGACAATCACCGCCCTCTTCGCCCTCGTCAGTATCATAGTCACAGAGACCACTTCAAATACTGCTGCTGCCACGATGGTCTGCCCTCTGGCGATTGCCTCAGCCCAGGCGGCCGGAGTGAATCCCGTTGCTCCTGCCATTGCATCGGCCCTCGGAGCCAGCATGGCCTTCATGCTGCCTATCTCCACCCCGCCCAATGCCATTGTCTATGGGTCAGGGTGCGTACCCATAACCCAGATGATCCGCCACGGGTTTGTCTTGGACATAATCAGCTATCTTGTTGTGACCGTTGGCGTGCTTTTTATGTGCAGCCTCCTTGGGCTTCATTAGACCTTGAGAAAAGGAGTTTTTCATGGGACGCACAGCAATCGTGAAGGATAAGAGATATCTGAGGCATTACACCGGAGAATATCATCCTGAAAATCACCACCGGCTTGAAGTCATCTACGAAATGCTGGAAGAGGACGGAATGAAAGGGAAATTTAGGGAGATTGCGCCCCGAGCAGCAACCCGTGAAGAACTGGAGATGGTCCACACCAGCCGGTATGTGGATCAGATTGCCGCTACTTCCGGTCGTGATTATACCATGGTGGACCCTGATACCCACACTTCTGCGGAGTCATGGGAAGTGGCAAAACTGGCTGTGGGTGGTCTTTTACACCTGGTTGACGGGGTGATGAAGGGTGAGGTGCAAAACGGTTTTGCCCTGGTAAGACCCCCTGGTCACCATGCCGAGAGTTACAGGGGAATGGGTTTTTGTATATTTAATAACGTGGCGATTGCTGCGAAATATGCCCGTGAGAAATATAAGATTGAAAAGGTGCTCATCGCCGATTGGGACTTGCACCACGGCAATGGTACCCAGAATTCCTTTTACGAAGATCCTCTCGTGCTGTATTTTTCTACCCATCAGTTTCCTTACTATCCAGGCAGCGGCAGTATCGGCGAGATAGGAAAGGGGAAAGGGACTGGATTTAGTGTTAATGTACCCTTGTCGGGAGGGCAGGGCGATGCCGAGTATATCCAGATTTTCAAAGAGCTTCTCTGCCCCATAGCAGAGGAGTTTGCTCCTCAATTGGTTCTGGTATCTGCTGGTTTTGATATCTATTTTCAGGACCCTCTGGGTGCAATGGATGTAACCCCCCGGGGTTTTTATCTTATGACTGAAATCATGATGGAGATTGCTAAAAAATGCTGTCATGACAGAATAATAATGGTGCTGGAGGGTGGCTATCATCTTGCAGGATTGAGAGAGTCGGTTAAAGCAAGCCTGAAAAGGCTGGGTGAGATGGAATATGAAGGTGTGAACGGGAATGAAAAAAGAGAAGGGGTAGGTGTCAGGGAGATTATCCGTTCGGTAAAGGGTGTGCAGAAAAAATTCTGGAAGTTATTGTAATTATAATAGGTTATAAAATATTTTTAGAAACGACTTGACTTTTTTAAGTCTGGAAAGTAAATTTAAATTAACAGTTTTTATGACGTGAACAAGGGGTAGTAGATGGAGAATGACAGGTTTAAGGTGTTGGAAGAAAAGATCAGCGGTCTTATAGAACAGTTCTCATTATTAAAAAAAGAAAAAGAAGAGTTTTACAAGAAACTGCAGCAAAAGGAAAACGCAAATCAGGATATTCAGGAGAAACTGGAAAGACTAAATAAAGAGAGAGACGTGGTTCGTTCCAAACTTGATAGCTTAATCAACAGACTGGAAGAGATTTCTACGTAACTTTATGGAATGAATTGACATTGGAAAAGCAGGTTAAGATAAACATATTAGGAAAAGACTATACGATAAGAAGTGATGAGGAGGAAGCGTATATCAATCAGGTTGCTGACTATGTAAACCAGAAGATAGGGGAGATGAAAGATAAGGGGGGAAACAACCCGATCAACACCCTTATTTTTACGGCCTTCAATATTGCTGACGACTATCTCAAGATGAAAAGGCAGGAGGATGAATTTATCTCCCGGATGAAGCATAAGATTATAGAACTTGATGGGAATATCAATGGAAAGTAGTTAAAAACCGTGATAACAGATCTGCGTGAGCGTTGTGAGTGCTCTTAAAACACAGATCTGACTAAATAATAAAAAGAGAGGAGTGTTAAAGAAGCTGTAGAGTAGTTGGGGAAGGAAGGATGAGTGGTACAAACCTGTAAGGGTTCTTATAGAAGGTAACGTTAAAAATCCACATTCAGGCTGTAGGATCGAGAGAGCGAGCGTAGATATTCAGAATTGAGAAAAGCAGAAAGAATTCTCATCTATCAAGAATAAAAGGGGTGAAAGATTGTTGTTTCCGCGGTGATTACATAATCTTCACCAAACGATAAGATCCTTTACGTTATCTTCACATTACCTTCCTGAAAGTACCCCACGTATCTAACAGCAGGATTCAATTCCGCTATAACTAAACTGGTATAAACGCCGTTCCTTTTACAGGGTAACAGGCGGTAAGGAGGTGAGGTTCTACTGTGAACATTGATCCTAAATATCTATATTTATTGATAACTGGCCTGCTTTTTGTGCTGGGAATCCTTATTGGGTTCATCTTACGGAAGAAGTATGCAGAAACAAAAGTGGGGATGGCTGAAAATCTCGCCCAGAAGATCGTAGAAGCTGCAAAAAAGGAGGCAGAAGCTGTTAAGAAAGAAGCAAAGCTCCAGGCGAAAGATGATCTGTATCGATCAAAGGCTGATTTTGAGAAAGAAACCAGAGAGCGGAGAGCGGAGTTACATAACTTAGAAAAGCGGTTGATACAGAAGGAAGAAAGCCAGGATAAGAAGCTGGATCTCCTTGAACAGAAGGAAATGGTCATTTCAAAAAAGGAGAAGGCTTTAGACAATCAGGAGAAATCCCTTATTGAAAAGGAAAAGAGGTACAACCTCCTTCTCGAGGAGCAGAAAGTGATGCTGGAGAAGATCTCCGGCATGTCCTCTGATGAAGCCAAAAGGATTCTCATGCAGTCGATGGAAAACGAAGCGAGACACGAGGCTGCGAAGAGCATACGGAAGATAGAAGAAGAGACAAAAGAAAAAGCTGACAAACTGGCTAAGAACATCCTTTCATTAGCCATCCAGAGATATGCAGCAGATTATGTAGCCGAGAGTACGGTGTCGGTAGTAAACCTTCCTAATGATGAAATGAAAGGCAGGATTATCGGAAGAGAGGGAAGAAATATCCGCGCAATTGAAGCGGCTACGGGTGTAGACATCATCATTGATGATACCCCGGAGGCAGTACTTCTTTCCGGATTCGATCCGGTAAAACGGGAAGTAGCACGGATATCCCTTGAGCGGCTGATAAATGATGGCAGGATTCATCCAGCCCGGATTGAAGAGATTGTTGAAAAGGTACAACAGGAGATGGAGGTTGCCATCCGGGAAGCAGGCGAGCAGGCAGCATTTGATGTCGGTGTCCACCGGGTAAATCCGGAGTTGATTAAGTATCTGGGGAAGCTGAAGTTCCGGACCAGCTTCGATCAGAATGTTCTCCAGCATTCTTTAGAGGTTGCCTTCTTCACGGGCATCATGGCGTCTGAACTTGGTCTGAATGTTAAACAGGCTAAGAGGGCTGGCATTTTTCATGATATTGGCAAAGCGATTGATCACGAGATTGAAGGTTCACATGCAATCATCGGAGCTGATCTCGCGCGGAAGCACGGGGAGGTTGCTGAGATTGTTCATGCAATTGCTGCTCACCATGATGATGAAAAGCCTCAAACCGTATTAGCGGTTCTCGTCCAGGCAGCTGATGCTTTGTCCGCTGCAAGACCGGGTGCTCGAAGAGAGATGATGGTGACCTATGTAAAGCATTTGAAGGACCTGGAGGAGATATCCGGTTCTTTCCCGGGGGTGAGCAAGTCGTATGCAGTTCAGGCTGGCAGGGAGATACGGATCATTGTGGAGAGTAAAGAAGTTTCGGATGACGATACGTTGATGCTTGCCCGTGATATAGCCAAGAGGATAGAATCGAATCTCACGTATCCTGGTCAGATCAAGGTCACGGTGATCAGGGAGACCAGGGCTGTTGAGTACGCCAAGTAGTTTTTGAGAGATCGTTGTATGCTGCCTCCAAAGGAACAGCTTGAGATCATAAGAAGAGGGTCTGTAGAGATCTTACGGGAAGACGAGCTCCTTGCCAAGCTGAGGAAGTCAGAGGAAAAAGGAGTTCCACTCAGGATAAAGACCGGCTTCGATCCTACCGCCCCCGATCTTCATCTCGGTCATACTGTTCTGATCCGCAAGATGAAGCAGTTTCAGGAGTTGGGTCATGAAGTAATATTTTTAATCGGTGACTTCACTTCGATGATTGGAGACCCCTCGGGAAGGAACGAAGTCCGGCAACCTCTCAGTAAGGAGCAGGTCAAAGCGAACGCGCAGACCTATCAGAGACAGGTTTTTAAAATTCTCGATCCAGAAAAGACCAGAGTGGTCTTCAACAGCGAATGGATGGAGAAGATGTCGATTACGGATCTGATTCAATTATGCGCCAAGTATACGGTAGCACGGATGCTTGAACGGGATGATTTCTCCAAGAGGTTCTCTCAGCAGCAGCCGATATCCATTCACGAGTTCATGTATCCCCTGATTCAGGGGTATGACTCAGTTGCATTGAATGCTGATGTAGAGCTGGGCGGTACGGATCAGAAATTTAATCTTCTCGTTGGGAGAGAACTGCAAAGGGATTTTGGACAGGAACCCCAGGTGATACTAACGATGCCTCTCCTGGAAGGTCTTGACGGTGCTAACAAGATGAGCAAGTCTCTCAGCAACTATGTAGGGATCGATGAGCCACCGGATCAAATCTATGGAAAGATTATGTCCGTAAACGATGAATTGATGCTCAGATATTTTGAGCTGGTGAGCGAAATTAGTCTGGAAAAATTTGGGAAGCTGAAACAGGGATTAAAGGATGGATCGATCCATCCTATGAGCGCCAAGAGGGACCTGGCCAGGGAACTGGTGAAGAGTTTTTACAGCGAGACTGAGGCAGGAGATGCGGAAAAGAAGTTCAATGACTATTTCAGGGAAAAACGAATACCTGATGATATTCAGTCAACGTCATTACCTGCTGGGGCTGGCGGGGTATGGATATGTAAATTGCTTTCTCAGGCTGGTCTGGTAGATTCTCATAGCGAAGCACGGAGACTCATTCGTCAGGGAGGGGTAAAGATAAATTCGGAGAAGGTACTGGACGAAAACCTTGAGATTATAGCGAAAGGCGAGGTAATAGTTCAGGTTGGTCCAAGAAAAATTACCAGAGTGATATTCAAAGAAAAAAGCTGAACAGTAACCATTTGATTACACTAATAAAATTAATTTTAAAAAAGTAAAAAAATTCCTTGACAGCATTTTCATTTAATATATAATAATTAATCTCTCTGCTCTTTGAAAATCAAAATAAAGGGTGTTAATTATACCAGCTCAAACGTTAAACTGAAGAGTTTGATCCTGGCTCAGAACGAACGCTGGCGGCGTGCTTAACACATGCAAGTCGTACGAGAAAGTTCCGGCAACGGAATGAGTAAAGTGGCGCACGGGTGAGTAACACGTGGGTAATTTACCTTTAAGTTGAGAATAACCTTGCGAAAGTGGGGCTAATACTCAATAAGACCACGATGACTCAGGTTATTGCGGTAAAAGAAGGCCACTGATTTAAGCTTTCACTTAAAGATAAGCCCGCGGACCATTAGCTAGTTGGTAAGGTAATGGCTTACCAAGGCAACGATGGTTAGCTGGTCTGAGAGGATGATCAGCCACACTGGAACTGGAACACGGTCCAGACTCCTACGGGAGGCAGCAGTGGGGAATCTTGCGCAATGGGGGAAACCCTGACGCAGCAACGCCGTGTGAGCGATGAAGGCTTTCGGGTCGTAAAGCTCTGTTAGGTGGAAAGAATTTTTTCCGATTGAACAAATTGGAAAATTGACGGTACCACCAGAGGAAGCACCGGCAAACTCCGTGCCAGCAGCCGCGGTAATACGGAGGGTGCAAGCGTTGTTCGGAATTATTGGGCGTAAAGAGCGTGTAGGTGGTTAAATAAGTCAGATGTGAAATCCCTTGGCTCAACCAAGGAAGCGCATCTGAAACTATTTAGCTTGAGTACGGGAGGGGAATGGCGGAATTCCCAGTGTAGAGGTGAAATTCATAGATATTGGGAGGAACACCGGTGGCGAAGGCGGCCTTCTAGCCCGATACTGACACTGAGACGCGAAAGCGTGGGGAGCAAACAGGATTAGATACCCTGGTAGTCCACGCCGTAAACTATGGGCACTAGGTGTAGGAGGTTTTATCCCTTCTGTGCCGAAGCTAACGCATTAAGTGCCCCGCCTGGGGAGTACGGTCGCAAGGCTAAAACTCAAAGGAATTGACGGGGGCCCGCACAAGCGGTGGAGCATGTGGTTCAATTCGACGCTACGCGAAGAACCTTACCTGGGCTTGACATTCCGGTGAAAGTGCCTGAAAAGGTTACCTTTTTCGAGCAATCGGAGACACCGGGACAGGTGCTGCATGGCTGTCGTCAGCTCGTGTCGTGAGATGTTGGGTTAAGTCCCGCAACGAGCGCAACCCCTATCTTTAGTTGCTAACATTAAGTTGAGCACTCTAAAGGAACTGCCGATGTTAAGTCGGAGGAAGGTGGGGATGACGTCAAGTCCTCATGGCCCTTATGTCCAGGGCTACACACGTGCTACAATGGTCGGTACAAAGGGAAGCAATCTCGTGAGAAGGAGCCAATCCCAAAAAGCCGATCTCAGTTCGGATTGAAGTCTGCAACTCGACTTCATGAAGTCGGAATCGCTAGTAATTCTGGATCAGCATGCCAGGGTGAATACGTTCCCGGGCCTTGTACACACCGCCCGTCACACCACGAAAGTCGTTTGCACCAGAAGTCGCTGAGCTAACTTTAAGCAATTAGAGGGGCAAGCGCCCAAGGTGTGGATGGTGATTGGGGTGAAGTCGTAACAAGGTAGCCGTAGGAGAACCTGCGGCTGGATCACCTCCTTTCTAAGGAGTAAAAGTAACAAGTAAAAAAGGGCAGGTAGTTAACACCCTTTACCTCTTTTAAGAGGTTAAGAAAACGACTTAGGACGTACAAATTCTAACTTCTCGAGAGTCTATAGCTCAGGCAGGAAAACATACTGAAGAATGGGAGACAGAAGATATTTGAGTCTAAGGCTGAGCATAGGCTTATTTTTTCCTCGGGCCTATAGCTCAGGTGGTTAGAGCGCACGCCTGATAAGCGTGAGGTCGGTAGTTCAAGTCTACCTAGGCCCACCATGAAAAAGTTTCAAGTTGCTGGTAGCAAGTTGCAAGTGAAAAGCCTGAAACTTGAAACCTGAAACTTGTGACTAGTTTTTGGGGGGTATAGCTCAGTTGGGAGAGCACCTGCCTTGCACGCAGGGGGTCAGCGGTTCGAGCCCGCTTACCTCCACCAACAGGAATTGTAGATTGCAGATTGTAGATTTAAGAGTGAAGATCTACAACTTGGAATTTGTAATTCGAAATCGTTCTTTGACAATTGCATATAGTAAGCGGGCTTAGACAATCTTCAAATTTAGGGTCAAGCTACTAAGAGCGAATGGTGGATGCCTTGGCGTCAGGAGGCGATGAAAGACGTGGATAGCTGCGATAAGCTCCGGGGAGCCGCTAAACAGGCATAGAGCCGGAGATCTCTGAATGGGGCAACCTATTCCGAGTAATATCGGAATATCTATTATTGAATGCATAGATAATAGAGGCGAACGAGGGGAACTGAAACATCTCAGTACCCTTAGGAAAAGAAAACAACCGTGATTTTCTGAGTAGTGGCGAGCGAAAGGGAAAGAGTCTAAACCAGACATACGGAATAGCCTATAAGCGTTGTATGTTTGGGGTTGCGGGTTTCAGTCAGGCTGAGTTATAGATCGGCCGGGAAGTCAAAAATTCAATCAAAAGTTGAATCCTGTGGAAACAGGAACCACAGAAGGTGAAAGTCCTGTAAACAAAATTGATTGAACTTCCTGGACAGGATACCCAAGTACTGCAGGGCACGTGAAACCCTGTGGGAAACGAGGAGGACCATCTCCAAAGACTAAATACTACCTGACGACCGATAGTGAACAAGTACCGTGAGGGAAAGGTGAAAAGTACTCCTGTTAGGAGAGTGAAAAGTACCTGAAACCGTTTGCTTACAAGCAGTGGGAGTTCAGTCTTCGGTAGCTTGCTACCGGAGCGAATGACCATGTGCCTTTTGTTTAATGAGTCAGTGAGTTACTCTATGTAGCAAGGTTAAGCCGTTAGGTGTAGCCGTAGCGAAAGCAAGTCTGAATAGGGCGATTAGTTACATGGAGTAGACCCGAAGCCGGGTGATCTACCCATGGCCAGAGTGAAGTCTCGGTAACACGAGATGGAGGCTCGAACCGGTGTTGGTTGAAAACAGCTCGGATGAGCTGTGGGTAGGAGTGAAAGGCTAATCAAACCCGGAAATAGCTGGTTCTCCCCGAAATATATTTAGGTATAGCCTTGCAATTGAATAATGGAGGTAGAGCTCTGGATGGGCTAGGGGTCTTACCAGATTACCAAACCCAACCAAACTTCGAATGCCATTAGATCGTATTGCAGGAGTCAGACTACGGGTGATAAGATTCGTGGTCGAGAGGGAAATAGCCCAGACCGTCAGCTAAGGTCCCTAAGATGTGCTAAGTGTAGAAGGAAGTGGAGTCGCTCAGACAACTAGGAGGTTGGCTTAGAAGCAGCCATCCTTTAAAGAAAGCGTAACAGCTCACTAGTCG
>Ga0315279_10008371_pt1 | contig 12537 bp, 14 predicted proteins | sample YL17G06_20_MG_FD_203694 | JGI IMG/M metagenome (GOLD analysis project Ga0315279, IMG submission 203694) | Sediment microbial communities from Yellowstone Lake, YNP, Wyoming, USA - YL17G06_20 | ecosystem: Environmental > Aquatic > Freshwater > Lake > Sediment | place: USA: Wyoming | collected... | reverse complement strand
GGGCCAGGGTTTCCAATGCGGTTTTTTCGTTCTTGCTGAGGTTCATGCGCGTCGCTGGTGTAAACATGAGCCCAGCCTAACACGGAGCGAGGCTGTTGTCAACTGTTAAATGTTACATGACACTAGATTTACCGAATTTCCAGTTTCGAATTTCTAATTTCGGGTTTTTGCCATGACTACACGATTTGACAAATTCACGGTCAAGGCCCAGGAAGCCCTCCAGGGCACCCAGGAGCTGGCCAGCCGGTACGGCAACCAGCAACTGGAACCCCTCCACCTGCTGCTGGCTTTGGTGGAGCAGAAGGAGGGGATTGTCCCGGCGCTGCTCGCCCGTCTTGGAGTGGCGCCCGCCGCCGTGGCGCAGGAAGCGGACCGGGCGATTGAGAATCTTCCCAAGGTGGGAGGGGCCGCGGACCATTACTTATCTCCGGCGCTCAAAGAGGTCCTGGACCAAGCCTTCAAAGAAACCGAGCAGTTCAAGGACGAGTTCGTTTCGACCGAGCACCTTTTCCTGGCTCTGGCCAAGCGGTCCGCAGACGCTGCGGGCCGCATCCTGGCGCGGCTGGGCGTAACGCACGATGCCATCCTGAAGGCGCTGGTGGCGGTGCGGGGAACGCAGCGCGTGACCGATCAGAATCCCGAGGACAAGTACCAGGCGCTGGAGCGCTACGCGCGCGACCTGACGGAACTGGCCCGCCGCGGCAAGCTCGACCCGGTCATCGGCCGCGACGACGAAATCCGCCGGGTGATTCAGGTGCTCTCACGCCGGACGAAGAACAATCCCGTGCTGATTGGCGAGCCGGGCGTGGGGAAGACGGCTATTGTGGAAGGCATCGCGCAGCGCGTGGTGGCGGGTGATGTCCCTGAATCGCTCAAGTCCAAGCGGATTGTGCAACTGGACCTGGGGGCGCTGGTGGCGGGCTCGAAATATCGCGGCGAGTTTGAAGATCGCCTGAAGGCCGTGCTCAAGGAAATCGAGGAAGCCAGCGGGCAGATCGTTCTCTTCATCGACGAGCTCCACACGCTGGTGGGCGCCGGGGCGGCGGAAGGTGCCATCGACGCCTCGAACATGTTGAAGCCGGCGCTGGCCCGCGGCGAACTGCGCTGCATTGGCGCCACCACCCTCAACGAATACAAAAAGCACGTCGAAAAGGACGCGGCACTGGAGCGGCGCTTCCAACCGGTTTATGTCGGCCAGCCGACCGTCGAGGACACCATCGCCATCCTACGCGGGCTCAAGGAGCGGTACGAAGTCCATCACGGCGTGCGCATCAAGGACTCGGCGATTGTGGCGGCCGCCGTCCTTTCCAACCGCTACATCTCCGACCGCTTCCTGCCTGACAAGGCCATCGATTTGATCGACGAAGCGGCCTCCGGCCTTCGCATCGAAATCGACTCTATGCCCGCAGAGATTGACCAGATCGAGCGCCGGCTGACCCAACTCCAGATTGAGCGCCAGGCGTTGCGCAAAGAAGAGGATCCCGCATCCCAGGAGCGTCTGGCGGCCCTGGAGAAGGAACTCTCGGCCTGGCGGGAAAAGTCGGACCAGTTGAAGCTGCGCTGGAAAGTGGAGAAAGAGGTCATTACGCAGATTCACAGCCTCAAGAGCCAAATCGAGCAGGCGAAAATCGACGAACAGCGCGCCACGCGCGAGGGCGACCTGAACAAGGCGGCGGAAATCCGCTACGGCAAACTGGTCGCCCTGGAGAAGCAACTAGCGGCAGTGAACGCCAAGCTGGAGGGCATGGAAAAGGCCGGCCGCATGCTCAAGGAGGAAGTGGACGAAGAAGACGTGGCGCGCGTGGTCTCCAAGTGGACGGGCATTCCGGTGTCCAAAATGCTCGAAGGCGAAGTCGCCAAGCTCGTGCAAATGGAAGACCGCCTGCGCCTCCGGGTCGTGGGCCAGGACGAAGCGCTGCGCCTGGTCGCGAACGCCGTGCGCCGCAGCCGCGCGGGACTCTCCGACCCCAAGCGGCCCATCGGCTCGTTCATCTTCCTGGGCCCGACGGGTGTAGGCAAGACCGAGCTGGCACGCGCGCTGGCGGATTTCCTCTTTGACGACGAGCGCGCCATGCTGCGCATCGACATGTCCGAGTACATGGAGAAACATGCCGTGGCGCGGCTCATCGGCGCGCCGCCAGGCTACGTTGGGTATGAGGAAGGCGGGCAACTGACGGAGCAGGTCCGTCGCCGGCCGTATGCGGTGCTGCTGTTCGACGAGATCGAGAAAGCACATCCCGACGTCTTCAACATCTTCCTCCAGGTCCTCGACGACGGCCACTTGACCGACGGCAAGGGCCGCACCGTGGATTTCAAGAACACCGTCATCATCATGACCTCCAACATTGCCAGCCCACTCATCCACGAGGCGATGAACGGACGGGGCGGTAGCCCCGGCTTCCAGCCGGCTCGTCGTACCGCCGGTCCAGCAGCGGGCGGTGCCGGCACTCATGGCGCGGCCCGGAATCTATCCGTCTGGGCGGAGGGCGGCACGCTCTCGGAAGATTTGAAGAAGCGCATCCACGAGGCCCTGCTCGAACACTTCCGCCCCGAGTTCCTCAACCGCATCGATGAGATCGTCATCTTCAACGCCCTGGGCAAAGAGCAGATCGAGCAGATCATCGACCTGCAGCTTGCGAATTTGAAGAAGCTTCTGGCGGAGCGAAAAATCGAGATCGATTTGACCAAGAAAGCGCGCGAGTTGCTCTTCCAGGAAGGGTACGATCCGCAGTTCGGCGCCCGGCCGCTCAGGCGCGCCATCCAGCGCCTCATCCAGGACCCGCTCGCCATGAAGTTGCTCGACGGCGAAGTTGTTCCCGGCGACTCGCTCACGGTTGACGCTGATATGAAAAAGGGGGCCATGACCTTCGAGGGGGCTGCGGCGAAAGCGGCAAGAGCATGAAGCTTCGAGGCGCTGCGCGGTCCGGCAGTGTTAGAATAGCCATGATAAGTACCACGAAGGAGGCCGGTTGAAGATCAAAGTTGTTGTTCATGAAGCCGAGGAGGGTGGTTACTGGGCGGAAGTGCCGGCGATTCCCGGCTGTGCCACGCAGGGCCAAACCATGGAAGAGCTGATGGCAAACGTCCACGAAGCGATTGAGGGTTGCCTTTCTGTCGAAGTCGAACCGCCCCCCTCCGCTCTTTTCAAATGACCCTTTCAAAGGTGATATCACAATGATATCATCAGGATTTTGGAGGGACCATGCCCAATATTACGGTACGGAACATACCGGAAGCCGACTATTCCGTGCTGCGGCGAGATGCCAAGCGCCACGGCCGCAGCCTCAATGCGGAGTTTCTCGCGATGCTGGCCGACAAAAAGGAGATGGCCCACCGCCGGGCCGGTGCGGCTAGGGCGATGAAAAGGATCGACAAGCTTTGGAAAAGGATAGGACACAAGTATCCTAACCAACCGGACAGTACTGCCCTCATTCGCGAGGATCGGGACAATGACCAGCCTTATCGTTGATGCCAGCGTAGTTGCCAAACGGCTTGTGCTGGAACCCGACAGCGACAAAGCCAAGGTCTTATTTGCAAATTGGGCGCGAGGCGCATTTGAAATACTTGCTCCTTCCATACTTCCTGCGGAAGTTGCAAATATGCTCTGGAAGCGGGCGAGACGCGCCCTCCTTCCGGCTGCGGTCGTAGAAAATCTCTTTCGTGAGTTCAACGCATTCCACGTTCCCTTATGGCCGATAGAAGATTTGACGGAACTGGCTCTGACCTTGGCTTTGAGAAACGGTCACAACGCTTACGACGGACTTTACGTGGCTCTCGCTATCAAGACGGGGTGGGACTTGGTCACAGCAGACGAACGTCTTTACAACATGCTAAGCCTGTCATTCCCGAATATCCGTCTGATTCGCGACTATACTTGACCCCCACAGCCGAATCCCTGCGAGTTGCATCTAATTAGAACGGGAAGCTAGGCACTGAACCTCGGGAGAAAGTGAAAGTATGTGGAACAACCTCAAGACAACTATCTTGCTCGCAGCCATGACGGGCCTGCTGTTGGCCATTGGGCAGCTTTGGGGCGGCGAGCGAGGGCTGATGTTCGCCCTGATTCTGGCCGCGGTGATGAACCTGGGCAGCTATTTCTTCTCCGACAAGCTGGCGATTGCGATGAGCGGCGCCCAGCCCGTTTCGCGGGGTGAAGCGGCGCGGCTGTATCAGATTGTCGAGCGCCTCGCCGCCAAGGCCAACATCCCGGTGCCCAAGATCTATTTCATTCCCACCGACTCGCCCAACGCTTTTGCCACCGGGCGGAATCCCAGCCACGCTTCGGTGGCGGTGACGCGCGGGATTCTGGAGCTTTGCGACGACGAGGAAATCGAAGGCGTATTGGCCCACGAGCTAGGGCACGTCCGGAACCGCGACATCCTGATCAGCGCCGTGGTGGCGACGATCGCGGGCGCCATCACCCTGATCGCCCGTATGGTCTACTATGCCGAGCTCTTTGGCTTCGGCGGCAGCCGTAGCAACGACCGCCGGGGCGGCGTCTTCTCAGCGCTGGCGATGATGATTGTGGCGCCGCTCGCGGCGACGCTCATTCAACTTGCCATCTCGCGTTCGCGCGAGTATGAAGCCGACGCGACCGGCGCCCAGATCACCGGCAACCCTCAGGGCTTGGCGCGCGCACTCGACAAGATCGACAAGTGGTCGAAGCGCCTCCCCATGCGGGTTTCGCCCTCCATGGCGCACCTGTTTATCATCCAGCCCCTAACGACCGGCGAGATGTTCAGCAGCCTCTTCTCGACTCACCCGCCTACCCGCAAGCGGATTGAGCGGCTGATCGGCCGCGACTTCGTGTAATGCCTAATCGCTTTGGTAGGGGAGGACCCTTGTGGTCCTCCCGGTAGACTTTTGCGGGAGGTCGCCGCGGCGACTAAAGGTGCTCCCTTACCATCATGGATAAGCGCACACGTGCGCCTCGCTTCGCTCTATAATGCCCTTCCATGCGATCTGCTCCAGGTCATGACATCGAGAAAAATCTGCGCGACGCCGGCCATTTTTTCTCGCGGCTCGGGAAGCAGATTGACAATTTTTGGCAGCGCGTGACGGAAGGCCTGGAAACTCAGGTTCTGTGGGCGCAGTTTATGGCCGAAGCGCGCGCCAGCTACAGCCTCTATACCCGCGAAGTGGATTGGGGAGCGTTCCAGGGCGAAACACGCTTCCGCCGGTTCCTGAAGATTGCCCGCGCTCTATTTTGGGCGATGCTCATGAAGCTTTCCCCGGCACGCCGGGTTTTCCTGCTGATGGCGCTGGTCCTGGCTTTCCTGGGGACAGTTCAGGTGCGCAGCGGAGGTCCAGGAGCTCATCCCCCGACGGGCGGCTCCAACCTTTTCTATTGGCTACCCCTTGCCGCCCTGGTGTTTTTGCTGGCGCTCGAACTGGCCGACCGCGTCACCATGAAGCGGGATCTGGAAATCGCGCGCGAAATCCAACGCTGGCTGGTGCCGGAGGTTCCGCCCCGAGTGCCGGGTGCGGACGTTGCCTTTGTCTCACGGCCCGCCAACACTGTCGGCGGGGATTACTACGACGCCTTTCTGCGTGACGCCGGGAACACTTCAGAGGCTGCGAGCCGCTTGTTGCTGGTCGTGGCTGATGTGGCGGGCAAGAGTGTTCCGGCGGCCCTGCTGATGGCCACGTTCCAGGCCAGCCTCCGCTCCCTGGCCGCCGCCCCTACGGCGCTCACGGAACTCGTGGCCCGAATAAATCGTTACGCGTGCGCGCACAGCCTCGGAGGCCGCCGCTTCACCACGGCCTTCTTTGCGGAACTCGATCCGAGCACCCGCGCCCTCACGTACGTCCGCGCGGGGCATGACGTGCCGGTCCTCCGCCGCGCCGGCGGCAGACTCGAGCGCCTGGACGCTGGGGACCTGCCGCTCGGCATCGATCCTGGCGCCCACTATGAGGACCACGCGGTCACGCTTGCGCCCGGTGACCTTCTCCTGATCTTCACCGATGGCTTGGTGGAAGCGGTGAACGAAAAGGAGGAGGAATTCGGCGAGTCACGCTTGCTTAACGCCTTGGAGACAACGCCCGAGCAGAGCGCTGAGGCCACGCTGAAAAGACTGGTTGCCCGCGTGGACGCCTTCACCGGGGCGGCGCGCCAGCGTGACGACATCACTTGTCTCATCCTTCGCGCCGCATGACTCGGGCGAGACGAACGCCCGGGCGACTCAACCCCGATCCCAAAGTCGACCTTCACCCCGCGTTTTTAACCCGAGTGTCTTGAGGCTCATCCCGGATGGTTTCGGTCAACGTTGTGCAAACAAACCTTTCGGCGAAGATCGATCGCGCACAGCGGGACAGGCCAACTTCCTGATATCAAAAGAGAAAGGATTCGTAAAAACCCCTAACTTCGGGGTCGGGGCTCGACGCTACGGCGGGGGCGCTTCGGGGGCGGGCAGCTTCCCGGAGATCCTCTGCTCCTGTCTTTCTCGGGCCTCCGCCTGAAGGCGTCCGGCCTCAGCTAGCTCTTGCTCCCCCTCCGCCCGGCGACCGACCTTGAGGCAGGCTTGGCCAAGCTGGTAATGAAAGTTGGCGCTCTCCGGCTGGAGCGCAACCGCCTGTTTTAGGTAAGGAATGGCTTTCGCCGGTGACCCCTTACGCATATAGGCCTTCCCCATCCCGGCAAGCGACTGCGGCATTTCCTGATTAAGGGCCAGAGCCTTGCGGAAGGACTCCAGTGCGTGGTCCGGGTCGCCCGAGAGGGAAGGTGCTCCTACTCCGTCGCGCCACTGACGACCCGGTAGGCCTTCTCGATGTTGCCGATCACATCCTGGGGAAAGGTCGGGGGGAACTTCCCGGCGTATTTGGCCGCGAGTCTGGTGGCCACGCTCTTCCTAGCCTCGGCGAGCGTAGCGCCCTGGGCATAGGCGTCCGCCGTCTCCGCCAACAGGTCGCGGAAATACTCCTTCCAGAGCTCAAACATCGCCTTGCCGCGCAGCACGTCGCCGTGGCCGCCGATGACGTAGTCAAAGTCTAGTTGCTCAGCCGCCTCCAGCGTGCGAATCCAATCGTAGGGGTAGCTGTCGCCCATATAGGGCGTCCAGCCGTGCAGGGCATCGCCTGTGACGATGACTCTTTCCTTAGGGAGATAGACGAATACGTCGCCATCGGTGTGCGCTTTGCCGAGCCAGAGGACCTCGACTGTGCGCGACTTCTGGTGGAGGATCAGGCTGCGGTCGAAGGTCAGCGTCGGCAAGGTCACCTGCATGGTCCGGAGTTCCCGCAGGTAGGCCTCGGCTTGGCGGAGGTCTTCTTGGATTTCCGCCTTCCGCTTCGCGTCGGTGGCCTGGGCCAGGTCAGCCTGGAGCTTCGCAATCTCCTTAGGCACCGAGAGGATTTCGTGCTTCACGCGGGGAATGCCGCGGTGCTCGAGGCTCTCGCGCGTGGCCTCGGAGGAGATGATCTCCACGCCCGGAGGCCATGCGCCCACATACGCCTGGTTGCCCTGGTAGTGGTCCCAGTGAAAGTGGGTGTTCACGACGTACTTGACCGGCTTGTCGGTGAGGGTTTTGATCTGCGCGATGAGCGCCCGGGCCGCCGAGGGCTTGGAGTGCGTGTCCACCACCAGCACGCCATCGTCGAGCAGGAACACCGCGGCGTTGCAATTCACTTTGTACTGCTCTCGAGCAATCGCCGCGTAGACGCCGGGAACAACCGGCTTTAGTTCGAAGAGTTGATCCCCCGCAGAAAAGCTGGGGATTGCCAGCGTGACAATCAGAACCAACCATTGCCAGCGACGCATGGACCTGCCTCCTGGTAAATCGAAGAGAAGAAGAAACTCGGGCAAGGGCAGCGATTCTAGCAGATTGCTTTTCGAGGCCGCAATCGTTCCCGGCGGAAAAGGAAAGGAAAAGAGAGCAATCGGAGCCCACTTCGTGCACCTCGGCAATGCCGGGCCCGCGCTAGGCACTACCAGCTCAGCGTAGCTGTTGGGCGAGTAAAGCGAGCCGCTCGCCCACAGTGCGGACGGCTAGCGGGTCGGAGGGGTGGGCGTAGAAGGAATCAAGGGCGCTATCGGTAAGTTCTCGCCGAGCGAATTCTCGCCGCAGCAAGAGGACTCGCGGAGCATAACGCTGCGAGTAGTCATTCTGGGTCGCGGCGCATACCTGGGCGACACCGCGGGTGTAGGCGTCCCAGTCTCTGGCGCCGGTGGAGGGCATCCGCGCTTGGCGTTCTTCGGCGAAGCTAATTAGCTCTCCAGACAAGGAAACGGCGTCTGCGCGAAGGTGTCGCGCACTGAGATAACTTGCCCCGGCCCGCACCATGAGGAGCAGCACACATGCTCCGAGGATGATCCGAATGCAAACCCAGCGGAGTTCCGGAAGCTGCTTGTTGGGGATGTCCCATTTCGCCTTCACCTGCTCCGCGGCCTTGTAAAGGAGCGCCAGGGCCAGCAGGGCAGGAGCGATGTAGGAGAGCCAGACGCTAGCGATGTAGGTGTCGTACCACATGTGGAGAAGATAGTCGTTCGCCCGCTTCGAAGCAAGGTGGCAAGCCCGGTCCCGTACCGTACGGGCTTGGAGCGAGCCCGTGTTGATTCGCCTAGCTTATGCCCTCGAGCAGGCCTCCCGCCATCGCAAACCGCCCCGGTTCCTTCCCACGGCCAATTTGAAGAGCTAAGGCGACATGCGCACGCCCGGCCGCAGGGTCGGACAGCGGGCCCGGCGCTACGTGCTGCGGCTTTTGATTTGGAACGAGAAAGAAGCGCAGAGCTAAAGAACAACCTTGCACTACCCGCTTCTTTTAGGGAGTGAACCGCAGGCGCGCAGGAGAAAGAGAATATCAGGCCATTCCTGGTCAGCATCTGTAGGCTGGAAGGGGGACGGCATCGCCTCAATTTGGCAATGCAGCTGCTTTCCCGGTTTTCCAAGGGGAACAATCTCGGCACCCCCTTCAATCTTTCCGGTCTGGGCTGCCCTGTAAATACACGAAGCCTGGGGGAAGGACTTATTCCACGGGATAGCTAATTCGGCAGGAAAGGAACTAGAGCGATGGAATGACTGCCTCCGGTACCTCCGCACTGGGGTTTCTTCGGGAGCAAGCGCGGCGGACGCAAATAGGGATCGCGTACGATCAGTCGATGTTTCAACGCTCTCGCTCTTTCGGAGTCGGAAGCATGCCCGGCCGGCAGCGGCGGCAAAATTCGCTGTTGCAGCCACCCTATAGAGTGTCGCTTCGAACGAAGCACCAAACTCCCGAGCAATCTGGTCAATGGAAGCAATGCCAAAACCCCATCGTTCTACTGAAAGCCTGAAACGCGCACGAGGCATCGTCAGTTCAGATGCCCCAAAATCGCAGAGCACTTCCAGCTCACGACCTTCTTTCGAACCCTCCTTACATAGCGAGCGGAAGCGGGCCCCCGTCCTGCTCGTTGGAAAGAAGGAATGGGTGATCTCGTGAGCGATTGAGAAGACGGTGCGCGCCCTGGGCTTATTCGGATTGAAGAATATTGTCCCCTTCTTGCCGTTCCCGCAAGTGTACATCAGGACAGCTTCCTGCTTTTCGTGAGCTTGTTGAACTGCATCCATCGGCTTGACGTCAAATCCTGCTAGCGACGCCAAGATAGTGATCCTTCCAAGCGCGTGCTCGGGAGCGCCCTCAAAGTCCTCAAGTTGCCCCAATAGTGAGTTCACCTGGTGGCGAATTAGCGAGCGCGGATCGAGCAGACCTCCGCTGTCATCTATTATTGCGACGACGTCAGGATCGGAGTATTTCCGGCCTCCTGACTTTCGGACTAGCATTGTAAGACCTTCACTTCGTGCTCACGAATTTGATCGTATCGTAGATGAGTTTCCAGCCCTGTGCATCTCTGGGTCTGTTGCCCCGGAAATTCAGTTTGGCCAACATGTCTATCTGTTCTGGCTGAAGATTTTCGCTCTGGGCGAACTCCTCAAGACCCGGTGGCAACGGCTCTGCAACCGCTGGCATGCTTGACTGCATTTTGACCGCCGCTCGCATGCTTCGATTGACGAGTGCATCTAGACTTGTGTCGAGGGCTGTCGCGATGGCGTAAAGATATTGAATATTCGGTCTCCCGCCCGACCCGTTTTCTAGATCGGAAATGTAAGCCTTGGAGACGCCGGAGAGTTCGTGCAGCTTGGCCAATGACAAGTCCTTACCTTGGCGCAGGTAACGGATATTGCCGCCCAGACGCTTCAGGTCTATCTCCATTGTTATTCTCCTCCCCGTGCGTACGGTATATGCAACAGGTTCAGAATTTCCTTGACAGCCTTCCGCTTTTATCTTAGCATTAGGTGTCGGGAATTTGCAACAGGTTCCATTTAGCGGAACCTAGTGAGGAAAGCGATGTCTAACTCGGCTGACCATGTAACTTGCGGCGCATGCGCGGGCGCTGCGGCCTATTTGAGCTTCTGCGGAATGTTTCAGCGTAAACCGACTTGGCTCGGTTTGGTGGGTTGTACGGTCGCAGGAGGTGCAATGGCGCTTGGCCCTGACTTGTTGGAGCCCGCCTCCGATCCCAACCACCGCCAATTCTTCCATAGCGTTGCCATGTTGGCGGTACTAGCGGTCGGAGGCATCAAGCTCTTGAGCGACCCGTCATTGGGTGAGGAAGAGGAGCTCGGCTTGCTGGCGGCATCCGTTGGTTATGCGAGCCACATACTGATGGACGGCCTAAGCCCCAAGTCGGTGCCGCTGATATAGGCCAACAGGAGAGGGTAAAGGAGGCCCGGCAAGACAATGGACGAAAGTACAACACAGTATGCGTTTAGCGTTGTGAACGTAGGCCAAGGCAGCTTCCAAGTTTTCGAATTTGGGGATGGCGACTGCATAGTTTTCGACTGTAACTTGACAGGTGCGCCGGAGTACGTCTGCCGCTATCTTGGCCGGAGGAAGATCAAGCGAATCCTTGTCCTTATCATCACAGGCACGGACGCAGATCACGCTGATGTCAAGGGCCTCAGGATGCTGGCTGACAGGTATGAAATCGCGCGAGTCTGGATTCCCGATTTCAAGAAAGACACCGACAATTGGAAGGAGTTCCAAAGAGTCCTGGCTGAGCTCGAAAAGCAGGGGACGAAAGTGGAGAAGCCGATTGCTGGGGATGAGACGCCGGTGGGCTCTGTCCACCTGAAGGCACTGGGTCCGCATCCGGATGACAGCGACACGAGTAACAATGCCTCATTGGTTGTCAAACTGACCGCCCACAAGGTCGGCTTCCTGATCCCTGGCGACTGCGAGGACAAACGCTGGGAGAGCATTCTTAAGTTTTTTAAGAAATGGCTCTCCTCGGACGTCCTTGTCGCACCGCACCATGGGTCAGACCATGGGTGCGTAGAGGAAGTGATTGAAATCGTTAACCCACTGTACACCGTCGTCAGCGTAGGCGAAGACAACAAGTATGGCCACCCAGACGAGGGTGCGATGGCGATTTATCGGCGACTGACCAGCAAGGAAGTATTCACCACCAAGGACGACGGCACCATACTCTTCGAGTGCGACGGGGAGCGAATTACCAATGTGGTTCCTCATGCTGGGAAGGACCCGGAAGGAGTGAACGAGCAGGCAAAGCGAGTGGCCGAGGCTCTTGCGGGTGCGGGTTCCATCTTTGTTACACGATCAGGCGCCCCGTCAACCTTGGCTGGGAGCGGTGTTGCGTATCGCCCAACCCACTACCATGGTGGCGACAAGGCAGATGACCCCAAGGAGGAGGATTAGGTGGGCTCTCTTCCGAAGAAATAGAGAATCAGTTGGCGGCTGTTGAGAAAGCCTTTGACCTCGTCATGAGAATTACAGTGCGAAGCGCTTTTGAGCTTCATCCGCTCCTCCGAACCGCGTTCAAAGAAAGTCAGATCCGTACAGCCTTCATTGTGAAGTTAAGGACGGTATGGGGCAGCGCCCATCGGGTGCTGTTTATCGTGCCAAAGTGGTACCCAAGAACTCCCCCTGCAGCGTATTGCCTGGATATCATCAGGGGTCAGTATTGCGTGCAACATATCTATAGAAGTGACTGGAGAATCTGTTTCCACTATTCGATAACAGGCGATTGGGACCCCCGGCAGTGCGCTCTTACAACTGCTATAGGGTGGGCCGCAATGTGGCTTTTTTGCCAGGAATACCTGGAAAAGTACTCAAAATGGCCAGCACCAGTTGGAATGAACGAGCCGGTCCTTAGGCGCAGCCCGCACCCCTGGCCTCCTCGTAGAAGGTGACGATGATCCAGAAATTCGGCCTGTACGACTTCCTTGCGAACCTGATACCGGGACTGGCGTTCCTCTGGGCTCTTAGTTGGCTGGCTCAGTTTTTCGGACACACTCCCATTATCCCTGTCTCCGGGTCAATCGGCGACGCCTCCGTACTTATCGCATGGGCATATATCGTCGGTTTGCTCATTCAGGGCGTCGGACAGAGCATTGTTGAGAGGATCGTCCTGGCCGTCGCCGGGGGGTTTCCCTCTGCTAGATGGCTTCTAAACATAGCGTCATAAGTAATTGCGCATGACGCTCGAATGTGGTTTCATAAGGGCATGAGACCTCTTAGTGTGGTCGATGCCCCCAATGTTGT
>Ga0315279_10008369_pt1 | contig 12538 bp, 8 predicted proteins | sample YL17G06_20_MG_FD_203694 | JGI IMG/M metagenome (GOLD analysis project Ga0315279, IMG submission 203694) | Sediment microbial communities from Yellowstone Lake, YNP, Wyoming, USA - YL17G06_20 | ecosystem: Environmental > Aquatic > Freshwater > Lake > Sediment | place: USA: Wyoming | collected... | reverse complement strand
AACTTGACATAGAGGCCCGCAGAACGGGCATCGCAGCAATCGTCGTGCTGCAAGTCAACCTGAAGACCCTCCAGTCTCGCCTGCACCAGTTTGCGGCGGAGCTGGCTGAGGTCCAAGGATACGTTGGGGAGGCCCAGCTCGAAGCAGCCGAGCTGCGGCAGCTCCTGGAGAAGAGGCAAGGAGGTGATGGCCATGGAGGTTGAGTTCTTCGACTCGCTCGAAGCGGCGGAGGCCCGCCTTCGCCAGGCGATGGAGGCGGCCGACGCCCGGGTGAGGCCGTGGCAGGCGGCCGTGAAGGTCGGCGGCTGCTTCATCGCCGACGGCGGCGAGGAGGACCTCGTGGTCTTCGGCGAGGTCCTCGAAGGCTACCAGGAGGCGCACCTGCGGCACTACCGCTTCTGCCGCTGCTTCTCGGTGGCCTGCCCGGAAGGCGAACTGGGCGACGTACACGTCTCGACCATCCTGGCGGTGGTCAGCCGCGCGTTTTTCGAGGCGATGCGGCAGGCGGGCTGGCAGATGGAGGCGGGGCAACGGCCCCGCTCCTCCTGCCGAATGGACGAAGGAGGCAGGTCGGCCGCAATCAAGGGATCGCCGCAACCCGCAGCCACCCGGCCGGCGCCTGCCCTGGTGCAGTGCGAGCCGCCGCGCCAAATCACCCGCGCGCGTGGCTCGACCCATAATTCTCGCTTGCGGTCTTCGACCGCCGGGGCGACCCCAGCGCGAAGCGAGATAAAAGGTCTTCGCCAACAGGCGGCTGAGGTGATTTGGCATGAACGGCTCAAACCATGCAGCGGGCAGGCAAGGCCCGGCGATGGCTCTGGGACTCTCGCCGCTAACGGCCGCCGAGGAGGCTCTGCTGGAGGCCGCCTTATCGGGCCTCGAGCAGCGGATGTGCCTGCTCTGCCGGCTGAGGCAAGAGACCACGGCCTCTTGCGAGCGGGACAAGAGGGTCATAGAGGTCCTTCAGCGTCGCCGCGTGAGGCCGCTTACCCTCAGCAGGCCCCCGTGCGTCGTCTGCAAGGACTGCTGCATCGCGGCCCTGGATGGCCACGGATGCCCCTGGTGGGACCTGTGCTGGCGGGACCAGGAGTCCCGTAGGGGAGGGTGCGAGGGGTCCCAGGGGGTCCCCTTGGGGGAAGGACGGCCTGGAGGCCGTGCGACATGCGACTTGCCGTTGGCGCGACATGCGACTTGAAGGAGGGACGGCGGCACGTGTGGGAACTGGCCGCCAGCCTGGTGAGGGGTGGAAGGACCCCATCGAGGGGGTCCTTGGAGAGGAGCCTGTGGGCGGCTCCTCGGGGGTAACACGCGGTGTGCGGTGTGTTTTTTCATTTGGTTCATTATGAGTTGGTGAGAAAACGGCCCTAATGAGAATGAAATAGGAGGAAACGGTCGTGGATGCGCCACTGGATCCCCTGGCGACTGGGCCGCCGGACGTTCCTGCAGATGACGCCGTGCAGCCGGCAGCGGCCAGCAACGCCTATCCTGACCCGCTTTGCCGCACCCTTGACCGGCTGGAAGCGTCGATCGAGCAACAACGTCTGCCTGCGTATGTGGATCCGCTTTCGACGCTGTTAGACCAGGTTGAGGCTTCGGTACTTCGGAACAGCCCCTCAGCCCCGCCGACCGAAGACAGGCGTTTTCTGTCAGCCCTGGACAGGCTTGAAAGAGAGACCGAGCAGCAGGTGGTTGGGGGACCGCGTGCCGGCTCCAAGGCTGCGCCAGAAGACACTCCTGCATCAGCGCAAGACGGCCTTGTCAGACGTTCGGGGGAGACGGCACGGCTTCGCTCCGAGCCGCCTCGTCCCTGGGACGTTGGCCCGAGGGACAGCCCATTCATGAGGCAACACCCCGAGCCAGGTTATCACACGATGGGAGGGGGGGCAGGCATTCGGGGCGATGGGCCCGAATTGAAGGGGTATTGCCACCTCCGGAAGGAATGGGTACGGGCAGACGACTGTGCCTCTTGCTCTGATTTCGAGAGAGAGGAAGAGCAATCTGGAGACCAGGAGGACCGTTGTCGGCACATGCACGCTGACTCGGAGGACGAGGAGAAGGGGGACACCGAGCCGAGCGATCAGAGTGACGAATAGGATCAAGTCGGCAAGGTCAGGAACGGGAACGATGCAGGTCGTTGACAACCACGACGGCGATTCGCGGTGGCTCACAATCCAGGAAGTGGCCCTGCGCCTGCACGTTTCTCGGGATACGGTGGAGCGATGGATCAACGCCGGAGACCTTCGTGCGGTCAACGTGGGCAGCCGACAGAGTAAGAAGTCATGCCGCTCTTCGTGGCGGGTTAGTTCCCAAAGCATGGAGGCATTCCTTGAGGTACGGGCGAACCGCCCATTCAAACCCCCGCCGAGAATCCGCCGGGTCCGCTCTCCCGGTATCATTGAGTTCATCAAGTAGCGGGAGTTGGCGGTCGCATGCGGAGTGCCCAGAGAGGCTGACTGGCAGATTTATGCTGGCAGAATTTGCTTGCAAAGAACGATCATCAGCATGACAATTCCAGAAAAGACGCGACATTTCAGAAAAGATTGCGTACTTTCGTGTGGGCGAGGCAATAGCAATGATGAGCAAACTTCGCAAAGTTCGAGAGCGCAATGGTTTGACTAAGACCGAACTGGCAGCGGCCTCGGGTATAAGTGTAAGAACCGTTGATCGAGCCGAATGCGGGGTGTCCATTACGATCGTTACATGGAACAAAATACTTAATGGCCTGAACTCGCGGGCAAGTGGCCACAAGTATTCCTTGAGGGAAATCAAGGATTGACTGGCGCGCATATAAATGCGAAATGTCAATCTTGTATGGAGGCAAACATGAACCTGCTCGACGAAGTTCAAGAAGAGCTTCGAGACCCGCGCCAAAGCAATTGCGTAAGCAGGGCCGGCGAAACGGGTCTTCGGAGCGAGTATTGGTATGTGATGCGTGGATTCCTTGGGCTGAAACAGGTTGAACGGGCCTATGACTGGCTTCGTTCAAGGGAAGCCGCGGACGCCCTGAATGTGCATCGCGGCGAGTGTGTATTGGTTTCAGGTGAAAGCATTGTGGGCTATGGTCATACTTGGCCGGAGGCCAAGCAGATGGCAAGAGCACAGGAAGTTGACATTCGGACGTGTGTCCGCGTATTCGAAGAAGAAACCCCGCGCACACTTTTCTGATTTTGGGCAGCGTCAATGGCGATGGCGACCATCGGTTACTGGTGGGACGTTCCTCCCTTAGAGATTTCTTGCGCTCAAGATACGAGTTTTCTCAGACGTTGCCGACTCATTGTGGAGATGGCACTTGCAACCGAGGGCGAAGGGCAGGTCTTTCCAAGAGCCCTTTTGGACACGGGCGCGCCCGTCTCCATTGTTAGCAAAAAGCTGAAAGAAGACGAACATGTGAAGGTGATACCCCTCGGCAACGCCCCGCTTGGCTTCTTAGGCCAGTCAGAAAAGCAGTATGACTTCGGTATAATCGAGTGCAGGTTCAGGTGTATAGATGGCCCGAAGCTGTGGACCGAACCGTTGCGGTTGCCATGCCATATAGTCGATGACAAAATACTTGAGGGTGTAGGAGAAGTGCTTCTTGGCTTATCCGGGTTTGCGATCTCAGAACGTCTTTATCTCCCGGGCAATAAAGAAGAGATGTTTGACTTTGGCGTACAGACCCTGGGCATAACGGCTGCTGGCGAAGGACCAGTGAAATATGAAGCTGCCGTGTATATCACGGGTGGGTTCAGCATAGAGTACGGGGATTGGAGATGGATGAAATAGCTGGTAGCGAGGCCAGGATGTGTGCGGTTGAGGACGTAGACTTGGAATTCTACTTTATTCAAGTAGAGCCGGGCCAAGAGGAAAAACTTGACGAAAAAATACTCGGTTACGAAACCAACCCACCTACGGTTAGGGGGGTATCAGGTTCTCGGATAACGCGCTATAAGGGTTTGGGTAAATATGACCTGCTTTGCATGTCAGAAGCGGGCCTGTTTCAGAAGGAGTGGCTTGAAGAATTCAGTATTGATTTTGAGCAGGTTCGCTGTTTTGCCTGGCAGGGCGCCAAGAGCAATAACCCTTTGGAGTTGGTGCGGCGTTGGGAGGACAAGTTTGATTGGATAGGTATATGCTTCACAAAACTAGACCCTGAGTACCTATGTAAGAGCGGAGGCTGGCCTGTCGTCGCCGAACACAGAGTGACCGAGAGTTTACGCAGGAACTTGCAGAGTGCGAACACCGAGAGCCTGGTTTTGGGTGGCTTTGGGTGGCACGAAGTGGTCATCTTAATTGGGGGAGATGATCTGGCCGAGATAGCGGAAACCGTTCTTCGGATACCTGAATACGCGCGCACTGCGAATGACAATTGGCCGGTAATCAAGACTTTTACGGTTTTTGGTCTCAGCTTCGACTACCTTCGGGTCCCGGAACTGAAAAGGGTTAAGGAAAGAACATGGGCAAGACTTAACAAGAAGGGTGCCGCGAATCTCTGTTTCGAAACCTTTATTACCTGTTCCAGTTTGCCTGCCACAAGTCTTGAACGTTTTCTGGAAAAGGATCGTGAAACCTTCTCCGTATTTGGCAAAGAGGATTTGGTTTCTCGAACAAGGCCCGACGGTGCGCTGGGAGATTTCTTTGAACATCTGGTTGAGATACGCAGGAGAACGGCTGACGAGAAATCTCTTGCTAACGTTTACTCGACTTCGACGGTTGTGGAACTGCAACACAAGAAGCCGTCGGGTCCCGACAATATCGTAGGGAATCAGGGGAATAGCGGTTTTCTAGGAACTGAAGTTGCATCTCTCCTCGATAAGGGAGTTGGTCTTGGGCCAGGACCAAGGGAAGGTGGTGGCACGGATGGAGAGAGGCCATGTGCGGCGGAGGTGCGGCGATCGAGAAAACAGCTTCATCTGGTGCTGCGATCGTCGCTCAGAAACAGAATGACCCGTGATGCCTACCTTGACATGATCTTTTTGCTCGCAGAGTTTAAGAGACGAGTCAGCATGGCAGGCGAACACTCTCTTAGCCAGAACAGCATCAAGAATCTCTTGGACTACATAAGCCTTGGCTATCAGGAGAGGTGTCTGGGAACTATGAACGCCCTGTGGAATGTAGGCAATCCTGCGCCACTTTTTTACAGAGGGGGTATGCAAAGGCTGTTGTGGGCTGCGGAATCGCTTCCGGTTTTCTTGTTGGGAGCGAGAGGTTGTCAGTGGGCGGGTTTCGTTGTGTTTGGCCTGACGACGGACTACCTGAGGAGCACTTTGGGCGTGCTGAGCCTGCCACACCGCGTGATGTTTAACCCGGAAGAATGGTGGGGCGTGTTTCACGAGGTTGGGCACGAGTACGCTTATCTGAAAGGACAGGACTTAACATCCCAGGGCGGTTGGCGAAAAATAATACAAGGAGTATATCAGCTGCCGAACGAGCCGTACCCGGGACAGGAACACGTAGAGACTGTCTACGCGCACCTGACATGGGAAGTTTTGTCAGACATATTCGACTTGGTGTTTGGATTCGGTGGTTGCTGGGAGTTGTATCAGCATACGGTGATCGAGTACCTACTGAATTTCTCCATTGTAGAAGATCTGCCTCACAGCGTTGATGCGGGCTACTCGCTTGGTGTAGGGTCAAAACTGCGGGACAAGATTGAATCCTATGTGGTCCGGCTCATAGCCACAAAGTGTTACAGCATGGGATGGGAATCGTCGGAAGATGTGAGAATTGCCGACCTTGTGCAAGAGGTAAAACCACTGTTTGAAAGAATATTAGCGGGGATTGCTCTAAATGCGACAGAATCTGACGAGAGCCGGAAGGAGCAAGTTGATAAGATTCTCGATCCGAAGAATCTGAAAGCATGTTGTGAAAGAGGTGGGTTATGGCGACTGATGTTTTCCGAGCCAGGGAAGGCACTGATAAAGAACTTTTTTGAGCGTGGGGAGCATGCAAACTGCGAAGCGGACAAGGAGTTCGAACCTTTGAAAAGCGGGTGTGTTCTTCCATCGCTTACGAAACCAGCCGCTTTAGTCACATACCTGTTGAAACTTCGCCGTCAGACAGGAGGGGCACTGGCTACCAACGTGAGGATAGCTGCAATACTGAGCCTTTGGAACGCATATGCGGCAGGATTGCCAATGAAAGTAAATGATCTCGCCAAGTCGTATGCTGTGGACGAAAAGGTGGACTGAAATGCGGACACCCTATCACTTCGCGGGAGAGCCATAGTGATCACCTTCCGGCAACCGAACCTGGTTGTCCACAAGGTCATTGCACAGTAGCCCCGCTCCCTTCGGTAGTGTCATGACGTTCGAAGACCTTACCGCGAACGTGTTCCGCCACAGCCCGAAGCCGGTCCAAGGAGATCTCCTCCACATAGATGCCGGACATGCCGGGGATCGTGTGCCCCATGATCCGATGGATGGCGTGCTGGTCCCGAACCTCGTCCGCCCAGGTGCGGAAGGTGTGCCGGAGAGCGTAGAAGCCGATGCCTTTGCGCCTGAGGTCGAGTTTCTTGAGGAGTTTGTCGAACTCCTGGTTGACGCCGTCTACAGGAACGATTTTCTTGATGCCATTGTCGGCTCTCCGATGGATGTTATCGCGGACCCAGGGACGACCGAACGTGGTGACGAACACCAGATCTCTGGCTTCCTCGTCCACCGGCTGGGGTCTCCTGGCGATGGACTTGCGCAGGGCGTCCAGTGTTTCTGGCCACAGAGGAACGACGCGCTCGATACCGGTCTTGGGACGATTGAACTCAATGACGGCCCGTTCGAAGTCTATTGTCTTGATGGGTAGTTTGGCGCAGTCGGCGTTGCCGAAGCCGCCGTTGATTCCGAGTAGAATCATGGCTCGCAGAGGAACGTCTGCGGCTTTGAGCATGGCTCGGATGGCACTGGCGTCGAACAGACGTTTGCCGTTCGCCAGGTCAGCGAAGTTGCGACTCTTGCGCCTGAGTTTTGCGGAGGGTCTCTCGAACGCCTTGCCGAACTTGAAGGGTTTTTCCAGGATGTCCATTTCGTAAGCGTACTTGAACAGGCTCCTGATGATGGTGATGGTCCTGGTGAGGGCGTATACGCCGAGGCCCCGGCCCCTCGCGGGCACGCCGGAGCGTATCAGTTTCTGGCGGTACTGTTGGAAGTCGCCCGGAGACAAATCGTGAACGGAATGGTTGTGGCCGACGAATCGAGCGAAGCTCTCAACCGCGTTGCGGTAATCTTCGAACGAGCGGGCGGTGATCTCGCCTGCTTCAAGTCTCTGCACCTGGAACGTCAGGTAGTGATTGCACACGTCCTTGACGGTGCAACCGTCGGCCGATACAGTCTGGTTGGGCGTTCGGCCTGCATGAAGGTCGGCGGCAACCTCTAGGTAACGCTGAAGCGCGGCCTCGGGGTCTGACCAGACACCGAAGAAGTGAACCCTGCCGCGGATTTTCTTGCACCACTGGCCGTTGTTGTGCGCTGTCAGCGGAAAAGAGGAGTACGGTTTTGCTGGTTTTCGCCGCCGTCTGGGTCTTGATCGAGGTGCGACCATGGTGATCCCCTTTACTGTCGCCAACGAGTTGTCGTTTGCCAGGGGTAGTATAACCCAGGCTGCGGTTGTCGTCAAGGTTGTCGTCACAAAATCCGCCGGAAGGACGAGAATCGTAAGTCATTGTAAATACAGCAGGTTGCGCCCGTAGCTCAATGGATAGAGTCGCGGACTTCGAATCCGAAGGTTGCCAGTTCGAGTCTGGCCGGGCGCACCAACGTAACTCGCTGTAAGAATGCCACTTATGACTCCTTCGGTTCCGGCCTTGGCCCTGACAAAGGCCGAAAGTGGGTCAGAAGTGGGTCAATCGGGTCCGCTTTCAGGATTTCCGACTGCACCCGCCGCAGTTTTGATCCGCCCTTTACACGCCGCCAATCACGGCCGAGGGAAGGGACCGTGGTTGAAGGCGGGCGCAAGAAGCGGCGAAGGAGGGGGATTGGCGATGAGCCTGGCAACTCCTGAAAGCGCGAGAGAGGCTGCAGGCGGCGCTTCACGCCAAAGGGCGTGATGCCTTCTCCAAGAGCCGGATGCGGGAAATCCGCACGTCCGGTTCGATGAGCGATCTTCTGGAAACGGAAGCACGGTCGGGCCAGTGAGGCACCGCCAACCGAAAGGGACGGCCAATGGATATGCCTGACCTACACCATCGCGCCAGACCTCGACTCTACCGCCGAGGGCTTAATTGTACCACTTACGCTGAAGACGTACAGTCCGCTTTGAGGTGAGTGACCCCTCGCACACGGTCGCCGAGGCCCTGACTGTGCCTCTCTATCCGGTCAATGCCGCGCCCGTGATCGAGGCCGTCAGGGCCGATCCCGATCGCCTGACCTGCCGGCAAGCGAAACGCGGCTGTTGGCCGCCACGGGCGACCCGGACGGCGATGGGATGACCCGCTGATGGCGCACCAGGAAGTGCCCGTCCGCGGCCGCGCCGGTCTTTGCCAGGCAGGGCGGGCGCGACACGCTCGTCCGCGGGTTGACTGCGGAAGGCACGTACGTCTTCTAGCTGACCGCCGTCGACGGGACGCTCGCGGCCAGGAAAACCGTATCGGTCACCGTCGCCGGCCGTGCCGCGCCGTGACAGGCGACCCGAATCCGCTCGGCTGGAAATCTTCGAACGGCGTGACTTGGGCTAGCGAACTGTAACCGTCGCCTGTGCGAACGTCGCCGGGAAGGTGTCCGGGAGTCCGGTCGTGACAGTGTACGTGCCGGTGAAGCCCGGCGGGATCTTCCAGCCGCGGGTCGACGCCTCGTACGCGGTCGTCTCGAAGGTCGCCGATCCCTGGCCGCCGCTTCGGCGCAGTGTGATCTTCAATTGAAAGTGGCGTTGGGAGTGATCGTCGTAGAAGTGCTCGATGCCGATGCGCCGCCCCTCCACGTCCCGGAGGTCCACGTGGAAGAGCAGGGCCCCCTCCTTCTGCTCAACCCGCAGCGGGCTGCGCAGCGGCGACCCCAGCGCGAGCGTGGTCGTCGCGCCAGCCTTCAAGTTCAAGGCGGGTATCTCGTCGGCCGAGACCTCCAGGTTGCTGCTGGTGAAATCGGGGTCGGGGCGGCAGGACTCGTTGTACTCGTATACTCGGTAGGAGCCGGGCGGGACGAGCACCGGCTCGCGACCGCCGACCACGTACACCAGCGACTCCGCGCCGACCAGGACCAGGCGCCAGTACGGATGGTCCAGCCGCAGGCGGGCCATCGGCCCGGTGTATGGCTCGGCCGTCACGTGGCGGCCGTCATCGGCCACGCGGACCGTCCACCACTGCCCGTCAATCTGGACGGGTTGGCCGTAACGGGCGGTGGGGAGTCGTTTGCGGTTGATGACCCACGTCTTGCCGTCATAACGGATCTTGTCGGCCGCCACGTTGGTGTAGTTGGCGATCCTCTGGCCGTCGTCATAGCGGTCAACGCAAAACCAGTCGCCCCAGGCCTCGGCGTTGGGCCTGTTGATGTCCCATGGCGGCCGCGCAGGGTCGCGGACGGTCAGGTTGCCCGTGGCGTCGTAGAAACGGACCTTGTAGGTCTTGTCGCCGAACCGGCACTCGCCGACCGCGCAGGTAGACAACTCGTACGATAGTTCGATCATGGCGCCGAGCGCAGCACCCTCCTCATAGTCGACGATCAGACCGGGCGCTACCGGCATGCCGCCGATGTCCATGGCCGGGAGATAGCCGGCGAACTGGTACTCGAACCGCGCCTGCTCGGCCCCCTTCGCCGCCCTGTGCACCAGGCAGTTGCGTCGCAGGATGGCGGCCTGCCGGAAATCGCCGCGCCCGGTCGGGTCCAGGCGGATGACGTCGTAGTGCTGGGCGTCGCTCTTCTCGGCGTCCAAGGCGAGGGCCAGGCGCTGTTTTCCGACGTCGATCATGAAGACGCGGGCCTGGGGGTGGACTGTCCCGCAGTCCGGTGCCGGATCGCGGAAGTGCTGGCTTCCCTTCAAGATTTCCCTCACGCGTCTGATCGCGGGCACATAAGCGAGTTCGCCCACCGGCAGCCTCGGCGCGGTCGGAGGCGCCACGTCCGTTGCATTGAACCAGTTTCCCACCTGGGGCAGCGCCCCGCGGGGCCCCACGATAAAGGTGTTCTGGGGACGTTCCTGCGGCACTGTTTTCTGAAGGGCCGGCGGGAGGACCGGGTTGCGATACGCGCGCATGGGCCCAAGGTCCGGCCCACGCCACAGATACGGCCCCGAGGACTCCTGCGGCCACCACTCATGGGTCCGCGAGTGCATCGAGGCGACGAGGTAGCCCCAACGCGGATGGTACGTTGCATTGGCGTAATCCGGCAGAAGGCCCCACAGGCGGCCGGTCAGGTCCCATCGACCCTGGGCGTTGGGTTCCCACAGCGCAAGGCCCCACTCATCGGGTGCGCCGAACCCCAGGATGGCGGGACCGCTCTTCCCCTGGCAAGCGATGAGGGGGCGTTGCGGCACGGCGCCCGTCCACTCGGCCTCCGCCAGGATCTCTTCCTGCGACCAGGTGACCAGGTCGGAACTCTTCTTGCAGGACAGCCGGCATCTAAATGGCTTCTTGGGTCCCGGGCCGCTTGACGGTCCCCCCGCAAGGTTATAGGCAATGAACTGCCCCGTCTGGTCCTGGAGCAGCGTACAGCCGGGGACGGACTTGGCCGCCCATTGGTAGGCGTCGGCGCTGACGAACGCCTTGTAGCCGCCGGCGGTGCGTGCAAGGTAAACGAGCCGCCCCCGGTCGTCTGCGAGCAGCGTCCGGGACTCGGAGGTGCCCTCGTCGGAGACCAGTCCCGGCGCGCTCCAGTGTACGAAGTCCCGCGACCAACAGACGTACGGAAGCGTCCGGTGGCGGGCGTCCCGGTCCGACAGGAACACCAGGATGAACCGCCCTTGCTCGTCCTTGGCCAGGCAGGGGGCCGTCTCGTTCCACCCGCTCGAGACCGGCAGGCCGAGCCTCAGCGGCGGCGAAAACCGCTCACCGTCCGGGCTGACCGCTGACCACAGGTCACCCCGATAAGACCAGACCAACCGGACCGCTTCGTCATCCGCGAGGATGGCCGGCCGGCTGTCGTCGAAAATCCAAAGGCCGGGGTCGATGCCCGGATATGATGTGCCCACCAACGTCGAGGTCCACGAACTCCACGGGCTGCCCTCCGGCCATGGCAAGCAGCCCGTCAGGCGGGCCGTCTTACCCGCCACGACGGCAACCGTCGTGGACCACTCGCCGTAAGGCGACCCCGGCTGGGCGGGTGTAAAACGCACCTCGTGCCGCCCCGGCGACAGCGGGCCGACCACGCCCGGATACCACCGCGCCAGCGCCCCGTCGACATACACGCGGAAATCGGCCGTGCTGACGCAATCGACCTCCAGCGTCCCAACTTCCTCCATACGGGCCAGGGTGGGCGTGACCGTCAGGCCCTTGACCTGGACCGGTCCGCGCGCGGCGTCGCAGACGGTAAAGCGGCATTGCGCGATTAGGAGGCCCAAGTGCGGCGGGTTGTCGCAGACCAGGCCCTGCGAGCGCGCCTTGCCGAGGTCGACCCGCACTGCCGGCAGCCAGCCCCGGTCGACGTACAACGTATCGGGGCGGCGAAGACGGACCTCCAGGAAACCCTCCTCGCCCTCGGTCTGGGCCTGGAACTTCAGCGCCCTGAACACATAGCCGCTGGGCGCCCGGAGCCCGACCGCCACCGACGCCGACGGCTTGTCGAAGGCCGCCGTCCGGTCGCCCGCCGCGCCCGCCCCCGAGAGCCGCTTTGGAACAAGAGGCAGCGCCTGCGCGGCCGCCGTCGGTTCGAACTTCAGCCACGCCTCGGCGGGGTCGAGTTCATCGCTCCCGCTTCCCGTAAAACTCCGCTGCAACACAATGTTGAACGCCGGCATGGCGCCCGTGCGCGTGTGAAAGTCCATCAAGTTGACAATGCCGAAGGGGAACCCGCAACCAGGTTCCGTCGAGGGGTACCATTTGGGGCTGCCAACGACCGGCCCCCAGTCGCGCAGGACCTCCTCGTTGCACCCCAGTTGCGTCAGAAGGCGGAGCCGCTTGTAGCGGAACCACTGGTCGGCGTGCAGCACGCCGCTGAGCCCCCCCCACCGACGGCCCTGGTACACGTTGGCATTCGGGAACCGCCTGGCAAGGTCCTCGTAGAGCGCCAGGAGCGCCGCGGGCGGCGCGCCCGTCGCCTCGTACGTGTGGACGTACTCGACCATCGCGTCGCCCACGCGCGGATGGACGGTGTCGAGGTACACGAACCTCTCGATCGCCCGGCGGGCGTGTTCGTAGCGGTCCATGAAGTAGTACATCTTGCCGACGAAGTACTGGGCTTCCATGTACTTCGGGTCGCTACGCGAGGCCTGGCGGAACCGGAGCCACGCTTCGGCGTACCGGCCCTGGTCATAGAGGTCCATGCCCTCGTACAGGGCCTTGGCGGCCGGGAGGCTCCGGGTCCAGACGGGCAGCGTCGCCAGAATCTCGGCCGGCGGCTTCTTCGAGAACCAACTCAAGAGGTCGGCCGAGAGCCGCCGCTGGAGTTCCAGCACGTCCGCCGCCTTCCCCTTCACTTCCTTGCGG
>Ga0315279_10008367_pt1 | contig 12542 bp, 10 predicted proteins | sample YL17G06_20_MG_FD_203694 | JGI IMG/M metagenome (GOLD analysis project Ga0315279, IMG submission 203694) | Sediment microbial communities from Yellowstone Lake, YNP, Wyoming, USA - YL17G06_20 | ecosystem: Environmental > Aquatic > Freshwater > Lake > Sediment | place: USA: Wyoming | collected... | reverse complement strand
AGGGCGCATCATAAGTGGCCAAATTGTCAATGCGATTGACAATTTGGCCACTTCGGCCTTGAATTCATCCTTGCATTTCAGGGAGCGTTATCCCATAATTGCATACATGATTAAGCGCCGTCTCCTTCCCGTTCTACGGGAGCGCCTGAAGGAAGTTCCCGCCGTGGTCCTCCTGGGCCCGCGCCAGGCCGGCAAGACGACCCTGGCCCTGGCTTTGGGGAAAAAGCCCGGCTCGATCTATCTGGATCTGGAATCGGAACAGGACCGCGCCAAGCTGGTCGAACCGGAACTGTACCTGAACGAACACCTCGGGAAGCTCGTCATTCTCGATGAGATCCATCGCCTGCCCGGGTTATTCCCGGTCCTGCGCGGGCTCATCGATCGGGCCCGCCGAAAAGGGCGGGCCAAGGGAATCTATCTGCTCCTCGGATCAGCTTCGCTCGATCTTCTCAAGCAGTCGGGAGAAACCTTGGCCGGCCGGGTGAGCTATATGGAGCTCGATCCTTTCGACATCATGGAGATCAGAGGCGCGGAGGCCGAGCAGGATCGGCTATGGCTCCGCGGAGGCTTTCCGGAGAGCTACCTGGCGCCGAACACCGCCCGCAGTTTGAGGTGGCGGCAGGACTTCCTCCGCGCCTATCTGGAGCGCGACCTTCCGCAATTCGGTCCGCGCATCGCGGCCGAAACGCTGCGACGATTCTGGGCCATGCTCGCCCATCTCCAGGGGGGACTCCTGAATATCGCCCAAATGGCCCGAAACTTGGGAATCGACGTCAAGACCGCCGCCGGCTATATCGATTTGCTCACCGATTTGCTTCTCGTCAGGCGGCTTCCGCCCTGGCATGCCAATGTCGGAAAAAGACTTGTGAAATCGCCCAAGGTTTACGTGCGCGACAGCGGTCTCGTCCACGCCCTGCTGGCGATAAGCGACAAGGATACCTTGCTGTCTCATCCCGTGGTCGGCGCAAGCTGGGAAGGGTTCGTCATCGAAAACATGCTGGCCGTCGCGCCCGAGGGAGCTCAAGGCCACTTCTACCGGACAAGCGGCGGAGCGGAGATCGATCTCGTGCTGAGCTTTCCCGGCGGCCGCCTTTGGGCGGTCGAGATCAAACGCAGCCTCTCCCCGCATCCCGAGAAGGGATTCCATTTCGCCTGCGAGGACCTCAGGCCGGAGCGGAAGTTCGTGGTTTACCCTGGAGATGAAAGCTTCCCGATCGGGAACGACACCCAGGCCATCCCGCTTTCGGCCATCGCGCATTTGTTGGCCGGGAAAGGCTGAGCGCTCAGACTGCGGGCTCCCAGCCCGGTTCGTAGGTGCGCGACCAGAGTTCCATGGCCGCCGGATCGTTGCGCACGCGCCCCGTCGCCGGCTCTATGTCGAGCTCGCGGCCGACCCGCCAGGCGATATTGCCCAGGTGGAGCATACCCGTGCTCTTGTGGGCGTCCTCGACGCCGCAGGTCGTCTCGCCGCCCGTCCGCACCGCGTCGACGAAATTTTTCACATGGACCTGGTCGAGGAGAAGGCCGGTGGCGCTGATGGGATTGGTCCGGTCCGCGGCGGCCGCAGTACTCTTGACGTCCCTGATCACTTTGCCGTTCAGGTCGTAGAGCATGTAAGCGTCGCCGTCCAGAAGGGCCGAGCCCTCCGTGCCATAGACCATGACGCCGCGCGAGAGACGTTCGACGGGATAGTCGTTGCAGCTCCGGCTCTCCCAGGTGATCGTCTTGCCCGCTTCATAATCCCAGGTGATGACCTGGGTGTCGGGCGTCTCCCAATCGTCCTGGAAATGGTAGCGGCCGCCGGAGGCGACGACGCGGCGCGGCCAATCGACGCCCAGCGCCCAGCGGCAGACGTCGATCTCGTGGGTGCCGTTGTTGAGGGTCTCGCCCGTGCCCCAGTGCCAGAACCAATGCCAGTTGTAGTGGATCAGGTTGTCGCGGTAGGACCGCCGCGGGGCCGGGCCCTGCCAGAGGTCGTAATCGAGCCAGGACGGGACAGGCGCGGGCTTGCCCCGGCCGATCGATCCGCGCTTATTGGCGTACCAGCCCTTGGCGAAGTAGGCCTTGCCGATCAATCCCCCGCGGATCTCGGCGACGGCCTGTATCATGTTGGGAAAGGACCGGCGCTGGGCGCCCATTTGAAATACGCGCTTATATTTGTGGACGGCTTCGATCAGAAGTTCGCCTTCGCGTCCGTTGTGGCTGCAGGGCTTCTCGACGAACACGTGCTTGCCCGCCGCCAGGGCCAGGATGGACATCGGCGCATGCCAATGGTCGGGGGTGGCGACGGCCACGGCGTCGATGGCCGGGTCTTCGAGCGCCTTGCGGAAGTCCCGGAGCCTTCGCGGTTCGGTTTTCGCATATTTTCGGACCGCCTCGATTCCCTTGACGATGGCCCGCTCGTCGACGTCGCAGACAACGGCGACCTCCACGCCGGGCAGGCCGGCGAAACACTCGGCCAGCGCCGCGCCGCGGCTGTTGACGCCGACAACCGCCGTCCGGACGCGGTCGTTGGCGCCCAGCGGGCGAAGCGCGGCCGTCCCGGAACGCGGCGCAGCTTTTGCGGCGGCCGACAGGGCGGCCCCGCCGGCCAGGCCCAGGCCCGCTCCGGCGGCGCCGATCCGTTTCAGGAAATCGCGGCGAGGGATGTTCGGGCTCATGGGGTCCTCCTTTGTCGGAACGGGAATCATTGTCCCCGCGAAACCTCTTTTTTGCAAGCACCAGATGCGGGGCACGGATCGGGAAAATTGATTCCGCCGCCGGACTCCTTTACTAAGCCGGGCAGAATATAATTGACTCCAGATTTCTTTGTTGCCCGGCTAGTACTCGGGGAGCAGTAAGGATTCTGTAACATATTTGCTGCTCCCCGTAGTATCATAGAAAAACACATGATTACCGTCGAAGAGGCCCAAACGCTCCTCCGCGCCGCCGCGGTCCGGACGCAGACGGAGCCGGTGCGGCTCGAACGCGCCCTCGGCCGCGTCCTGGCCAAGGACGCCGTATCCCGGATCTCTATGCCGCCCTTCGACAAGTCGGCCATGGACGGCTACGCTTTGAACTCGAAGGATGCGTCCTCTCGCTTCCGCGTCATCGAAATGATTCCCGCTGGCGTCGTTCCCGCCCGGATTGTTCGGAAAGGCGAGTGCGCCAAGATCATGACCGGCGGCATGCTGCCGCGCGGCGCCGACATCGTCGTCCGCAAGGAATGGACGGCCGAAGAGGACGGCCGGATGCGCATCGTCAAGCCGGACGACGCTCCCAACATCTGCCGGAAAGGCGAAGACGTCCGGCCGGGCGACGTCGTCTTGAAGCGGGGCGCGCGGATCCGGGCCCAGGAAATCGGCATCCTGGCCTCGCTGGGCATCGGCACGGTCTTGGCCTATGTCCGGCCGTCCGTGGCCATTATCGCCACGGGCTCGGAGATCGTCGCGCCGGGGCGGCCGCTTCGACCGGGGCAAATCTACGACAGCAACTCCTATTCGCTGGCCGCTCAAGCCGTGACCTGCGGCGCCCTCGTCAGGATGCGCCGCCGCGTCGCCGATCGCCCCGCTCACATCCGCCAAGCGATCGCCGCCGCCTTGGAACGGTGCGAGATGGTCCTCGTCTCGGGCGGGGTATCGGCGGGCGACCTTGATTTCGTGCCGGACATCCTGCGGGAATTGGGCGTCGGCCTGAAGTTTGAGCAAATCGCCGTCCAGCCGGGCAAGCCGACGGTCTTCGGCACGCGGCGCGGCCGGATCGTCTTCGGCGTCCCCGGCAATCCCGTTTCGTCGTTCGTCGTCTTTGAGGTCTTCATCAAGCCCGTGCTGATGCGCCTGATGGGCCTCGAGGAAGCGCCGATCTTCGTCCGTGCGGCCCTGGAAAAAGACCTCTTTCGAAAAAAAACCGAACGCGCCGCGTTCGTCCCGGTCCGCGTCCGCGGCGACACGGTGAGGCAGCTCGATTATCACGGGTCGGCCCACATCCAGGCCCTCAGCCGGGCCGACGGGCTTCTCTATATTCCCAAGGGTCATTCCGGATACGGCGCGGGGAGCCGGGTGGATGTACGACTCTTTTGACCGGAAGATCGACTATCTGCGGATCTCCCTGACCGATCTCTGCAATCTGCGCTGCACCTATTGCATGCCGGCGGAAGGCGTCCCGCTCCGGCCGAGGAGCGATTTTCTGTCCTATGAAGAGATCGTCGCCGTCGTCCGCGAGGCCGCGGCGCTAGGCATCGCCAAGATCCGGCTGACCGGCGGCGAGCCCCTGATCAAAAAAGATTTGGACGTTTTGATCCGGGCGCTGACAGGGGTCCCCGGCGTCGAGGAAGTCACCCTGACGACCAATGGGACGCTCCTGGCCCCACTGGCCGCGAGGCTCAATGCGGCCGGACTCGACCGGCTCAACATCTCCCTGGATACGCTCGATCCGGAGAAATACCGCCGCATCACGCGCGGCGGAAATATCCGGGACGTCATGAGCGGTATCGCGGCCGCCCGCGAAGCGGGCTTCCGGCGGACCAAGATCAACATGGTCCTCATTCCGGGCGTCAACGAGGACGAGGTCGAGGCCATGGCCTCCTTCTGCGCGGAACACGGGCTGGAACTTCAGCGCATCCGCCATTATTCCCTGCGCGACCGCGGGGATGAAGGTGAATTGGAGGAGGCCGAAAGACCCGGCGCCTGCGCCCGCTGCAACCGCATCCGGTTGACGGCCGACGGCAAGCTGAAGCCGTGCCTTTTTTCCGACGTCGAGATCCCGGTCGACCTTTCCGATATCGCCGCCGGCCTGAAAAAAGCGGTCTGGGAAAAACCCGCCCGGGGCCGAAGCTGCACCGTCCGCGGCGTCTGGCAGATAGGAGGATAGCATGGAACTCACCCACATCGGCCCGGCGGGCGAGGCCCGTATGGTGGACATCGGGGCCAAGCCGGTCAGCCGGCGGACGGCCCTGGCCTCGGGCCGGATCCGCCTCCGGCCCTCGACGCTCGATCTCATCCGGACGAACCAGATCCAAAAGGGCGATGTCCTGGCCGCGGCCCGCCTGGCCGGGATCATGGCCGGCAAGAAGACCGCCGAGCTCATTCCCCTCTGCCACACCATCCCCATCGAACGGATCGACGTCCGTTTCACGCTTCAGGCCGACGGCGTTTTCATCGAGGCCGAAGCGGCCTGCGAAGCTAAGACGGGCATCGAAATGGAGGCCCTGACGGCGGTCGCCGTGGCCGCCCTGACGATCTACGATATGTGCAAGGCGGTCGACACGACCATGACGATCGAGGACATCAAATTGCAGGAGAAGAGGAAGGATGCCGTTCACCGTTGAGGCCGTCTGCGCCTCGGCGCGCAAGGGCGAACCCAAGCACGCCGTCGGCGCCGTCCGGATTGTCCCGGATTCGGGCGTCGAGGGCGACGCCCATGCCGGGAGCGGGCCCCGCCAGGTTTCTTTTTTGGCCGGTGAGGACGTCGATTCCCTGCGGGCCGAAGGCCTGACCCTGGTCCACGGCGCTTTCGGGGAAAACATCGTGACGCGGGGGATTGATTGGCGCAAGGCCCAAATCGGCGGGATCGTCGAAATCGGCGACGCCCGCCTCGAAATCACCCAGTTGGGCAAGGAATGCCACGCGCCGTGCGCGATCTATCGTGCCGCCGGCCGCTGCATCATGCCGGACCGGGGCGTTTTCGCCCGGGTCCTTCAAGGAGGAATCATCCATGTTAGCGATCGCGGTCATTACCGTTTCGGATCGGGCTCATAAGAAAGAGTATGAGGATCTCTCGGGACCGCTGATCCGGGACATCCTCTTCGCCGGGCTGGGGGCCGAAGTCACGATCAGGGTCGTGCCGGACGAGAAAAAGGCCCTGCAGGCGGCTATCCGTGAAAACGCCGACAAGGACTACGTGATCACCACGGGCGGCACCGGCCTCTCCCCGCGCGACATCACGCCCGAGGCGACGCGCGAGGTCTGCGACAAGGACATCCCGGGGTTCAGCGAATGGCTGCGCGGCGAATCCATCAAGGAAACGCCCAACGCCGTGCTGTCCCGCGGCTACAGTGGGCTGATGGGCAAGACGATCGTCATCAACCTGCCGGGGTCGGTCAAAGGGGCCGCCTTCGGCGCCAGGCTGCTGGTCCCCGTCCTGGAACACGGCGCGGAAATGGTCCGCGGCGGCAAGCACCAAACCGGGACACGCTAGACGGGGACACAATATTGTGTCCCGGATTTAGTCGGCGGGGAAAACGAGAAGGGCGGAGGCCTTGAACGTCAGGACCACCGTTTCGCCCGGGCGGATGCCCAACTCCTGAAGCGAAGAACGGGTGATCGCCGCCCGCAGAGAAAAATCAGAGCACCGCACACGGACAAGGACGACCATCCCCAGATCATCCACGGCATCGACCCGGCCGGACAAAATGTTGCGGGCGGACGAATGAAACGGCTGGCGCGACAAAAGGATGTCCTCGGGCCGGAGGACGGCCGCCACCGGGCCTTCTTCGAGCGCGGAAACGACATGGATCTTCGTCTCGCCGATGATTAAATGGACATCCTCGGGAGTCCGAACCAACCGGCCGTTCAGGATATTGGCGAGGGAAGCGAAATAGGCCACGTCGAGAGTGGCCGGATTCTGCAGGACCTGGCCGGGCGTTCCGCGCTGGACGATTTCCCCGTCCTTAAGGAAAAAGAGGTGGTCGCCCAGCAGGCGGGCCTGAAAAATATTATGGGTCGTGAGGATGACCGTCTTGCCCGCGCGGGCCATCCCCGTCAACCGGTCCTCGATGAATCGCGCCGATAGCGGGTCGAGATTCGAAGTGGGCTCGTCCGCCAGGAGGACCTCCGGATCGAGGACCATGGCCCGGGCCAGCTGGAGCCGCTGCTTTTCCCCGCCCGACAGCACGCGGACGTCAAGGTCTTTTTTCCCGGCCAGCCCGACCGCGGCCAGGGCGGAGACGACCCGGTCGTGTTCGAAAGGACGCTTCCGCATCGACAGGGCATAACGCATGTTGTCGAGCGCCGTCCCGTTCAGGAGCAGGGGGTGTTGAAAAACGTAGCCCAACCGCCCGCGCAGCGCAGTTCTTTCCCGGGCGTTGAGGCCATCCGCCGCCAGCTCGTCATAGACGATCCGGCCCGACGTGGGTTGATCGAGCAATCCCAGGATCCTGAGCAGGGTCGTCTTGCCCGCACCGTTGGGCCCGATGATGACGGAAACCCCTCCGGCCGGGACATCCAGAGACACGCGGCGAAGGAGAACGTGGCCGCCGGCCTTTTTGCCGATTTCGCGGGCTTCGATCTTCATTACCGGCCCTGCCATAATTGAAGGACGACGTTGACGATCAGGGCCGCCAGCAGAAGGACGATGCCCAGGGCGATCCCAATCTCGAAATTGCCCTTCATCGTTTCCAGGGAAATGGCCGTGGTCATGACCCGCGTCGCGCCCTTGATATTGCCGCCGACCATGAGCGTCATGCCGGTCTCGCCGAGGACCCGCGAGAATCCGGCGACCATGGCCGTGAGGAAGGCGAAGCGCCCCTGGCGGATGATCGTCCACAGCATCCGGCGGCGGGACGCCCCCAGCGCATAGGCCAGATCGCGGCTGTCCCGGGCCTGGCCCTTGAGGGCGGCCAGGGTCAGGGCGGCGATGATGGGAAAAGCGAGCAAGGCCTGGGCCAGGATCATGGCGCCGGGGGTGAACAGCAAGCCGAAAAAGCCCAACAGGCCGCGGCGGCTGACCAGGATATACACCACCAGTCCGATCAGGACGGCGGGGATGGACATCGCAGTCTGCAGCAGGCCGACGACCAGGCGGCGCCCGCGGAACTCGACCAGTGAAAGGAATAAGCCCAGGGGCGCGGCGCAGATCGCGGCCAGGGCCGTGGCCGAGCCGGAAACCAGCATGGTCAGCCCGACGATCTCCAGCACGTCCCGGCTGGGCGGAAAGAGGATCTTGAGCGCCTGCCGCAGGCCTTCCAGAAAATATCCCATGGGATGCGGGGGCCTTCCTCTACTTGATCACGTCGGGGAAAAAGAGCGGGGCGCCGAACTTGTCTTTGCCGAATTCGCGGATGATCTTCTGTCCCTCCGGGCCGCGGATGTAAGCGACAAAGGCGGAGGCCGACTTGAAATTCAGCCCGGGATGCTTGGCCGGCGAAACGACGATCACCGAATAAGGATTGAACAGCTCCGGATCGCCCTCGACCAGCAATTCCAGGCCGTCGATCTCTTTGCGATGCGATAGCCAAGTGGCCCGGTCGACCAGCGTGTAGGCCCTCTTCTCATTGGCCATCCGCAAAGCGGCTTCCATGCCCATCCCGCTTTCGATGTATCGACCCTTGGGCGGTCGGCCGCCGACCGCCGCCCACAGCCGCAGTTCTTTCTTGTTCGTTCCGGAATCGTCGCCGCGCGAGACGAAAACCCCCGGGCCGGCGGCCAAAGCCCGGAAGGATTCCCGCGCCCCCTTGCCGCGGATGCCGGACGGGTCGGCCTTGGGGCCGACGACGAAGAAATCGTTGTGCATGACATCCAGCCGCTCGACGCCGAAGCCGTCGGCGACGAACTTGTCCTCGGATTCCCGGTCGTGGACGAGGAGGACGTCGGCGTTGCCGTCGCGGCCGAGCCGCATGGCCTGGCCGGTGCCGACGGCGATGACCTTCACCTTGCACCGGAACTTCTTCTCAAAGGCGGGAATGAGGACATCGAAAAAACCCGAATCGAGGGTCGAGGTTGTGGAGGCCAGGGTGAGCGTATCAACGGCCGCGAAGGAAGACGCAAATCCCGCCAAACCAAAAGCCGAGAGGAGCAGAGTCAGTCCGACGGCCAGCGCCGGAGTCAAGCTTCGAATCCGCACCGTCATCAAGGAACCTCTTTTTCGTATTTATCAGAAAAGACGAAGGTTCGTCAACGCGGCGGCGAATTCCATCGGGGAAAATAAAATGATAAACTCTGTCCCGAACTTCCACGGAAAGAACAATCGACATGGAACCACAGAATCCCCGGGCCCGCACGAGCATCGACACCATCCGCACCCTGGCCATGGACGCCGTCCAGGCGGCCAATTCCGGCCACCCCGGCGCGCCCATGGGCCTGGCCCCCGTGGGGTACGCTCTCTGGAGGGACGTCCTGCGTTTCGATCCGGACGATCTCGCCTGGCCGAACCGCGACCGCTTCGTCCTCTCCGCCGGACACGCCTCGATGCTCCTTTACGCCCTGCTCCACCTGGCCGGGGTCAAAGACCCGCGGACGGGCGGGCCGGCCGTATCGCTGGACGAGATCAAGCGCTTCCGCCAACTCGACAGCTTAACGCCGGGCCATCCGGAATACGGGCGGACCGCGGGCGTCGAGACGACGACCGGGCCGCTCGGCCAGGGGGTGGCCAACAGCGTCGGGATGGCCGCCGCAGGCCTGTGGCTCGCCGCGCGCTACAACCGCCCCGGCTTCGATCTCTTCGATTACGACGTCTACGCTCTGGCCGGCGACGGCTGCATGGAGGAAGGCCTCACCAGCGAAGCGGCCTCCCTGGCCGGCCATCTCAAGCTCTCCAACCTGTGCTGGATCTACGACAGCAACCGCATCACCATCGAGGGCAAGACCGACCTGGCCCTCTCCGAGGACGTCGGCGCCCGCTTTACCGCATACGGCTGGCGGGTCGTCCGCGTCCTGGACGCCAACGATCTCGGCATGTTGGCCTGGGCCTTCGGCGTCTTCGAGCAAACGACGGACCGCCCCACCCTGATCATCGTCTCCAGCCACATCGCCTACGGCGCGCCGCACAAGCAGGATTCCGAGACCGCCCACGGCGAGCCGCTGGGCGAGGACGAGATCCGGGCGGCGAAAAAAGCTTATGGCTGGCCGGAGGACGCCCAATTCCTCGTCCCCGACGAAGCCAGGGCGGACTTCGACGCCGGGATCGGGTCGCGCGGCCGCGCTCTCCATGCCGCTTGGCGCGCCCTCTGGGACAAATACAAAGCGTCCTTCCCCGGCCCTGCCGATGAGCTCGAACGGATGCGCGACGGGCGCCTGCCCGACGGCTGGGACAAGGACCTGCCGGTCTACCCGGCCGACGAAAAGGGACAAGCCACGCGCGTCAGTTCGGGCGCCGTGCTCAACGCCATCGCCAAGAACGTGCCTTGGATCGTCGGCGGCTCGGCCGACCTGTCGCCATCCACGAAAACCAAGCTGACGTTCCCGGACGCCGGCGACTTCCAGGCCGGCTCATACGGCGGGCGCAATTTTCATTTCGGCGTCCGCGAGCACGCCATGACCGCCATTCTCAACGGGCTGGCCCTGTCCAAGCTACGGCCTTACGGCTCGAGCTTCCTCGTCTTCACCGATTACGCCCGGCCGGCGATCCGCCTGAGCGCGATCATGGAGCTTCCCGTCGTCCACATCTACACCCACGACTCCATCGCCGTGGGCGAGGATGGGCCGACCCACCAACCGGTCGAGCACATCCCTTCCCTGCGAGCCATCCCGGGCCTCGTCGTCCTCCGCCCGGCCGACGCCAACGAAGTCGTGGAAGCGTGGCGGGTGATCATGAATTTGAAGTGCGCGCCCGCGCTGCTCCTCCTGACGCGGCAAAACGTGCCGACATTCGATCGCACCAAATGCGCTCCGGCCGCGGGCGTGGCCAAAGGCGCTTACATCCTATTGGACGCGCCGAACGGCCGCCCGGACGTCATCCTGATGGGCAGCGGCAGCGAAGTCGCGCTTTGTCTCCAGGCCGAGCAGATGCTCGGCGCCGAGAGAATCCGAGCCCGCGTCGTCAGCATGCCGTCCTGGGACCTTTTCGAAAAGCAGGATCAGGCCTATAAGGACACCGTCATGCCCCCGGACGTCCAGGCCCGCGTGGCGGTCGAGATGGCCGTGCCCCTCGGCTGGGAACGCTACACCGGCCCGGCCGGCCGCATCCTCGGCATGCACACGTTCGGTATGTCCGCCCCGCTCAAGGACCTCCTGAAAAAATTCGGTTTCACGCCGGACGCCGTTGTGGCGGCGGCTAAAGAATCCATTCGCGCCGCCCGCGCCTGACCGAATCAAATAGGGAATCCGCTATGACCTTCAAACTGGGAAGCTTCGAGAAGGCCGTCGCGGCCCGGCTGGATTTTTGGAGGGCGCATCGTTTTCTTCCCCGGCTCTGGGAAAAAGACCCCACACTGTGGGCCGCCGGTCCCGTCTCCGAAATCACGAACCGGCTGGGCTGGCTCGATCTTCCCCGCACAATGGCCGGCCGGTTGGCCTCGATCACGGCCTTCGCCGGGGAGATCAAGGCCGAGGGCTTCCGCCACGTCGTCCTGCTGGGCATGGGCGGATCGAGCTTGGGGCCGGACGTCTTCCAGAAGACGTTCGGCAACGCACCCGGCTGCCCGGAGATGATCGTCCTCGACAGCACCCATCCCGCGGCCGTGGCCGCCGTCGAGAATAAAATCAACGTGCGGCGGACGCTCTTCGTCGTCTCCAGCAAGTCGGGCACGACGATCGAGCCGCTGTCGTTTTTCCGCTATTTCTGGGCCGTCGCCGGGCGGGCCGTGCCCGAGCCCGGCCGCCATTTCATCGCCGTCACCGACCCGGGCTCCTTTTTATCGGCGCAAGCCGGCGAGCGGAAATTCCGCCGCGTGTTCCTGGCCGATCCCGACGTGGGCGGGCGTTTCTCCGTGTTCACCGAATTCGGATTGGTCCCGGCCGCCCTCATCGGGGTGAACATCAAGCGCCTGCTCGAACGCGGCCGGTCCGAAGCGGACCGCCACAGCCCCGCCGCCCGAGAGGACACCGCGCCGGGCCTGCGCTTGGGTGCCGCCATCAGCGAAATCGGGCTGAAGCGCGACAAGCTGACGATCCTGACTTCACCGCGCCTGCGAAGCTTCCCCGACTGGTTGGAGCAATTGATCGCCGAGAGCCTGGGCAAGGACGGCCATGGCGTCCTGCCGATCTCCGGCGAACCTGCGGTCCCGGCCGCCGATTACGCAAACGACCGATTCTTCGCCGCGCTCCTTCTCGACGGCGACGACAATAAAGAGCTCGAGAGCCGTCTGGACTCGCTCGAGAAAAACGGCTTTCCCATCATCCGCATCCGCCTGGCGGACGTCTACGACCTGGGCCGCGAGATCTTCCGCTGGGAGATCGCCACGGCCGCCGCCGCGGCAGTCCTCCGCGTCCATCCCTTTAATCAGCCCGACGTCGAGCAGGCCAAGGACCTGGCCCGCAAGGCCATGACCGGCGCCCCGAGCGCGCAGGGAGGCGCTCCGGTAAACGAGGCTATCGCCGCCGGCGACGCGCTCAAAGCCCTGGCCGACTTCCTGGCGAAAGCCAAGCCCGGCGATTACGTGGCGATCCAGGCCTATCTCAACCCGGACACCGAGACGGAAAATGCCATCAACGAATTGCGCCGGGCGATTTTGGAAAAGACGCATCTGGCGACAACGCTGGGGTTCGGGCCGCGTTTTCTCCACTCAACCGGCCAATATCACAAGGGCGGCCCGAACGACGGGCTCTTTCTCCAACTCGTGGACGAACCCGCCGCGGACCTTCCGGTGCCGGAGACGGATTTCACGTTCGGAAGGCTTATCCGCGCCCAGG
>Ga0315279_10008366_pt1 | contig 12543 bp, 8 predicted proteins | sample YL17G06_20_MG_FD_203694 | JGI IMG/M metagenome (GOLD analysis project Ga0315279, IMG submission 203694) | Sediment microbial communities from Yellowstone Lake, YNP, Wyoming, USA - YL17G06_20 | ecosystem: Environmental > Aquatic > Freshwater > Lake > Sediment | place: USA: Wyoming | collected... | reverse complement strand
TACGGCGTCCTCATTTGTCGGCGTGTGGCACATGAACCAGAACCCCGGCGCAACGGCGCCGCAGATGTCGGACGCAACGGCCAACGCCGTCCATGGTTCATCGCGCGGGTCCATGACCTCCGCGAACCTGGTTGACGGAATGGTTGGCAAGGCTATTTCATTAGATGGGTCTAACGATTACATTAATATGGGAAGGGGAGCAAAAGTTGATATTACCGGCAATGTGGACATGACCATCAGCGCATGGGCCAAACTCACGGTGCGGAATGACTGGAATGCCATAGCGGGTAAGGGTGACCATCAGTATCACATCCAGTTCCGCGAATCTCCGGTGCATGATGAATTCTGCATATATGACGACGACAACTGGCAACCGGCGTATGATCTTTCCAAGCCGGAAATCACGGCAGGGACCTGGTATTATATCGCCGGGACCTATAATCATGCCAACCAGAAGCTAATACTCTATCGCAACGGCGATTCTATCGCAACCGCAAGCGCGGCGTATATCAGCAGCAGCCAGGATGATTCACTATGCATCGGTGTCAATTCTGAATACTGGTCGCGGTATTTTAATGGCATTATCGATGAGGTCAGGCTTTCGAAGTCCGCGCGTTCCGCCTCGTGGGTCAAGCTGGAATACGAAAACCAGAAAGCCTCCCAGACGTTGGTGAAATTCGAAGCCGCCCCGCCGGAGACGCTTTCAACCTGGCCCTATTCCGCCAATCTTCATTTGAACACCACCTCCGGAGGCGCCGGTGTGTCCGGCAATGTAAGCCGGTTTCCGGTGCTGGTCCGCTTGAATCCATCGAATTTTTCGGGATTCGCCAATACGCATTCAGGTGGAACGGACATTCGCTTCGGCAAGTCGGACAATACGGCGCTCTCATATCAGATCGAGAGGTGGGTCGATGGCGCCGGCAATAATGACACAGCGGAAATATGGGTCAAGGTCGATACCGTCTACGGTAACAACAGCTCCCAATATATCAAGATGTACTGGGGCAAATCCGGTGTTTCCAGCAAGTCGGATGGTAAGGTGGTTTTTGACACTTCGAACTCTTTTGTATCAGCCTGGCATTTAGGCGAAGAAGCATCCGGGACCGGCGCATCCGGCATTTACAAAGACGCTACGGCCAATGCGAACCACGGCACTGATTATATAGGCGCAACGGACCAGGGAGGCATTATCGGAAAAGGCCACTATTTTGACGGCACGGACGATTATATCCAGGTCCCTGCGTCCTCTTCCATGAATATGGGGAGCAAGAACGTCACCATTTCATTCTGGGTGAAAAGTTCGGCCAGCTACCAATATGAACGCATGCTTTTCGAGCATGACGTATGGGCAAACACCGGCACGTATCAGCTCTCATCATTCGACGGCGGAACGCTCAGGTGGAATTTCGTCGGGGCGCAGGCAGCGCTGGATTACACTACGGACTTTACCGATGGTACGTGGCACCACGTTGTTTCCGTCTTCAATGACGCGAGTAATTCGCAGAAGATCTATTATGACGGTGCCCTGGCGTCTTCCGGCAGCAATACCGGGTCTATCGGTTCCAGCACTGCAGCCGCATACATCGGCTGCCGCGGCGGTACAACTATGTATTTTCCAGGGTATATTGACGAAATGCGTGTATCGAAAACCAATCGTTCCGCCGACTGGATAAAGCTGGAATACCAGAACCAGAAGGCAAGCCAGACGCTTGTGGAATATTAAAGCGGCGCATTGCTTTGTTAGATCAAAAGGCTGCTTTTTCATGGCAGCCTTTTGCATTTTTCAAGTTGCTTCCGGTCTATAGTGCTTTAAGCCTGAAAACGACACCATTTATGAAAATCTGCTTCATCTCCTCCGTCTTTCCGCGCAGTGAATCGGACTCCGAGGTCCCCTGGCTGCGGATTCTCGTCAAACGATTGCGCGAGCGCGGGAACGACATCTCCGTGTACGTGCCGTCATTCCGGGGGCTGAAATCCCATACCATCGAGGGAATTCCGGTCAGGCGGTTCCGCTATTTCTTCGCGCCCTGGGAGACGCTCACGCATGACGAGGGCGCGCCGAACAAGATCCATAAATTCCATTATAAGGTGATGTCGGTGTTGTATATCATGGCCGGGACGCTGGGTCTGCTGCGTTTGCATGCGAAGGAGCGGTTTGATGTCCTGCATGTGCACTGGCCTTTTCCGCACGGCATATTCGCATTTGTCGCCCGCATACTAACTCCAGCGAAAATCGCGCTTACCTTTTATGGCGCAGACATGCTGCTGATACGGAAATACGGGTTCGTCAAGCATTTCCTGCGCTATTTCATCAAACGCGCGGATGCGGTGATCGCGATCTCCTCCTTTACCGGCAATGAGGTCAGGGCGGTGTATGACCGGCCCATGCATATCGTGCCCTACGGCACCACGATCTCCCCCAAATCCTCGCTGCCCGCGCACACGCCCGGCCATAGCGTGCTGAGCGTGGGCCGGATGATCGAGCGCAAGGGTTTTCCGTATCTCGTTCAGGCCATGCCGCTGGTTATCGCGAAATATCCGGATGCGTCCTTGACAATTGTCGGCGGCGGGCCCATGCATGCGGAGTTGGTCGCCCTGCGCGATTCGCTGGGGCTTGGCGCTTCGATCGATCTGCCGGGGAAAATTACCAATGAGGAATTGGAGAACCGGTTCGCCTCCGCGGACGTCTTCGCGCTGCCGTCCATTGTGGACAGCAAAGGCGATACGGAGGGCCTGGGCGTGGTGATCATCGAGGCTTTGACGTATGGCAAGCCGGTGGTGGCGACCGATATCGGCGGCATCGTGGACATCATCGAGCCGGGCGTCACCGGGCTTTTAGTGCCGCAGCGCGATCCCCGCGCGCTGGCAAAGGCGATCATTCAGACGTTCGCCGATCCCGCGCAGGCGCGCCAATATGCGCAGGCAGGTCTGGCGCATGTGCAGCGGAATTTTTCGTGGGAAAATATCGTGGCGAAAATGGAATCAATATACGCAGGATTATAATATGCAATGCACCGAATGCGGAAAGACCATTGGGCCGTCCGCAATCACCACGCAAAGCGGCGTATTCTGCAACAATCTCTGCCGCCATATCTGGAACAAGAAGCATGGTGCAGCGGGGACGTATTTGAATCCTGCGCCGGCCAGTCCCGCGCAATCATCCTCATCCGATTCCCGGCAGCCAATCTCCGCATTTACCATTCTGCGAATTATCGGCGTCGGATTTTTATGGCTGATTGTCCTGTATTTCCTCAGTTGCACCTGCGCCGGCATGATAGCAGGAGGCATCGCAGGCGCTCATAATCCGCAAAATGCGGGCGAAGCCGGCCGCATTGCGGGTGCGGAGTTCGTTGCGAAATACCGGCTTTTCATCATTGCCGCGGCCGCTTTGTGCGCCGTCCTGGGATCGGTGGGAGGGCTGCTGCCGGGTACGGGATTGCGGAAAACGCGGAAATAGCTTCGCACCCGCTGAATTAACTATATTTACAAACAGTCGATTTGATGCCTTTTCGAGCGACATAGCGCTCATTAATAGTGATTTTGTTTCCGCGGTGAACCCGCAAAACCATCTGGAGTCTGGTCATGAACGCTGACTCGCTGCCTTCCGATAAGTTCAATAGCTATTGGATAGACTTTGCCGGCAAAATAATCGCGGCAATAATCGGTGCGACCGCTCCAATGCTTACCGTGTTGATTTCTTTATCGTCTAACACCGGGCTATCAAGCCATATTGAAAAAATCGTATTGATTATTGGCACCATTTTACTAAGCGCTGCAGGCGCAATCATCGGTTTATGGGTGGTATCCATATTTTTCAACAAACAGTCTGATAGTGGTGCATTGATAGGCATCATACTGCCCTCTTTTCCAAATTACGAAAAACGCGAACTCGCATCCGGCTTTTTAAAAGAGCAGATCCGGAAGTTCATAAAAGTGAACCGTGCGCGACCTTTTTGGCTTGATTTTCATGGAAATGTCGCGATCCTTTTTATCAGCAAAAACAACCCCCGGTGGAAAAACATCGAAAACCTTGCATACCAGCTGTTTCTCTTTGGCATTGATTTGCATACGAGCAAAACAGGCGATGTCCGCTGCGGAATAATTCTCGATTGGGAGCAAAATGCCGTCAGCAATAAAATTTGCAGCAAAAAATATCTTTTATGCGATACGTCAAGCAATATCCAAGCCCTTCTGCCGTATACGCTTGACGGCCATTTTCTCGTTTCCCGCGACATTCACTCGAAGCTTATGAACCATCCGAAATTCGGCGAAACCTGGAAATTCGACCTCTTTTCGCTGCATGATATTCAAAAACGCCAGCATGAATTTTATAACAGCTACGGCAGCGCCGGGCTGTTCGGCAATGCCGACCTCCCGGGAGAACGCGTAACCATCGAATACCGTGACGATCAGAAATTCATCGACATTATCGCGGAAGCTTCCAGGTTGGTCATTATTGGATTGACGCATGAAAAACTTCATCTGAAGCTTTCCGCTGCTCTTAATAAAAGGAACAACCTGTTCTGGGACCAGCTGATCATCGTGTTTCCGCAACAAGACCGGCTCAAGTATGTGCTCGAGGACAAGCGGAATAACGGCGAGCGCCTGGGTAAATGGGAAATTGGACGTTTTGCGCTTTCGCAATTTCTTCTGGGAGCCGCCAATTATGAAAAATGGGAATGTCTGGATTATCCATTTGATATTTCGTATACAGGAACCCGCATCGAATACCCGATTCGGGATTCTATGCGCAAACCCTCATCGATCCGCATTTCGCCCCTGCAGCCCGGGGCGGACCAGAAAGAAACGCCGATTCTGGAAATATTCGAGGGCAACCAGGCCTATACGAAAATCAGCAAATCATTTGACGCAATAATTTCCAACAGCAATCGAATCACCGAATATGACCTCTATGGAATAAGCCGGGGAAAAGATGTCGAATTCGGGGGATTGATTGACCATAAAAGCATTTACAACCTTCAAAACCGCTGCTTTCCGATCGTATTGATTATGCTGTATGAGGATATCGGCGGCGCACGAAAACTTTTATTGCAGGAAAGAAACGCTTTTAATGCGCGCAGCGACCATGGCAAGCTTTCCAACATATCGGGAAGGATCACCGATCTTGATGCCTTTGCAGCGCTCAAGCGCACTCTTTCAAATGAATATCTGCAGATACGATATGGCATCATTGATAATACAAAATTAAGCCGGCTGTTTTCAAAAGAAACCGGCATCCAGCAATCTACCGCTTTAGGCGATGCCATATGGCTGAATGCCGCGGTGCGTGAAATCAAGGAAGAAACCGGGCTTGAGATTCCGGAAGGGCGGCTTAAGCAACATAAAGACCTCCTTGTTATCAGGCCCCCCAACTCCCAGCATGACCTGGGATTTAGACTATTCAGCCTGCATCTTGATGGAAATGACGGCTGTTTAGACAAACAGGAAATCGTCCGTTTGCGTCCTAATGTTAATCTGAAAGAATATTCATTAGCGGAATTAGACGCGCTGCACCGCGATCAGAAATTCAATCACCTGCTTAATGCCAATTACGATCAGGTTTTCCGCCCCATCCTCAGCAACGAGCTTCACATCCAATAGCAGCACATGATAAAAAAAATCGCTTTTTCCCCGGATAAGGTGTTGAACATCGGAGACGCGGCCTCTGATTTTTCCATCAAAGGTGTAGTGCCGAAGCACACCTATTTTTTCACGCTGCTTGACGTCTACTCCACGGTGCCGTCACTTCGGCCCTATGCCGCATATATACGTATATCCGCGGAGCTGGAATCCTGCGCGACGGTGCTTTCTCGCGCGCCCCGGGGAGCCTTGCCGATCGCTTTGCCGAAGGTAGAGGACGATGCGCAGGCGATCTTCGTGCTTAAATCGCTTTTCAATCCTTCGAATGAAATGATCGTGGTGCCGGACCGGATCATCGCGGCGCCCGATGGAGCGGTTGCGCCGCTCTTTGAAATTCCCATGGCTATGCCATTTCCGCTCGTTCGGGCATCCCAGGACAAGCTGGTGCATACGCTGTTCTGGATCGATGCGAACATGAAGATCTCCATGGAGGCGATCGCCGATCTTGCCGGATTGCAGCACGCCGGATTGGAGCGTTGTACCGAAGCGGCGTTCGTGATATACAGCCTGTTGATAAAACAGCAGGACTATGTTCTGGCCCGCACCATTAATTTCAACCATTCCATGTTCATCCAGGACCGGATCATGCAGCTCATCGGGGGCGCGTTGGCGGTCCCGACGGCGCAGGCGACGCACGAGCGCGCACACCTGGCGAATGCCATTTCCTTGCGCTATCTGAAAGGGATGGGGAATATATCCTCCGGTCAACTGTGCACGCTGGGTGTTTTCATGGGCATCATATGGACGAGCGATCCTGAGATGCAGCAGGCTTTCCGCCAGCGGGCCGATGCAACGCTAGGCGATATCGAATCGCGTTTGGGAGAGCTTACCTCCCGATGGGCCATCAACGATCAGGACCTGTTTATGCGGGACATTGCCGGATGCACTGCCGCTGATGAGGTGGTAGTGGTCCTTGATGATAACGGCGAATCGGTTTTCGACCTTGCGCTGTTCCAGCGATTGCTGAACGATCAGCCCGCACTGAGGGTTGTATTTATAGTCAACAGGTTTCCCATCAGCAATAATATCTCTCTCGATACTCTTAACGAGCTTTTAGGTGACGCTTATTTCGCCGATTTGAGACGGCATCTGCAAAACGGCCATGCCGGCATTATCGTCGAATCTCAGGCATTTCGCTCGTTTGAGGTATCTCATCTGTCCGCTGCCGCCCGGGAGCGGATTCGCTGCAGCAGAATGGTTTATATCAAAGGCGCCAATTTTTTTGAAACAATGCAGATGCCTGGTAACGTGCGCTATCACAGCTTTACCGTGTATGGCATGACCAGCCGCATGCTTGCCGGCAGTGAAGAAGAATCGGGAATCTTCGTTCGTCTGGATCCCGAGGATGCCGGCTATCGCTACGATTCGCCGGAAATGATTGAGACACTCACGCACATTATCAAGCGAAAAAGGAACGGACCGCGTGGCAGTTAAAAAGGCCCTTCTTGTCATCGATATGCAGAATGATTTGTGCCATGATGATCGCAGAAAAGAAAAGGTCGCGGCGATCATCAAACCATTGACCGGCATTATTCATATGTTTCATGAGCATCGGCAGCCGATTTTTTATATCTGCTTTGCCCTTGCAAAGGGCGACGAGCAGTTCAAGCGGTTCGGAGACGTCTATTGCATCGACGGCACGCCGGGGGCACGGATCATTAACGAGCTGCATCCTTTGTGCGGAGAGGTTATCAAAAAGCGCAAGCACAGCGCGTTTTTCGAGACCGATCTCGATAACCGGCTGGTATCGGCAGGCGTTCGCGAAGTGTTCCTGACCGGCCTGCAGACGCATATCTGCATCATGACGACGGCGGCGGATGCGAGTTTTCGCGGGTATCGGACCGTCGCCGTATCCGATTGCGTCGTTTCGTCACGCGATCCGACAAAGCGGCAGGCGCTCAATTGGATAAAGAAATATGTCGGCGAAGTAATAACCGCTCGCCAGGTCCGAAATGAATTCGCATACATCCGGTGATACAATAACGCTCCGGCATGGGGACGGCGGCGGCGCGACAATTGAATTTGTCAAATCCGAAATCCTGTCCCGGTTCGGCAATCCGGTTCTCAATTCGCTGGAGGACGGCGCATTGGTGGAAATCGACCATTCATCCATGGTCGTTACCACGGATTCATTCATCGTTGACCCGCCGGTTTTTTCGGGCGGCGATATCGGAAAGCTGGCGATCACCGGCACCATTAACGATCTGGTCGCATGCGGCGCCCGGCCACGCTATTGTACGATGGGGTTGGTATTGTACGAAGGAACCTCACTCGCGATAGTGCGAAGGGTCCTCGAATCCGCGCGCCGTGCCGCCGCCGCGTCCGGCGTCACGATCATCGCCGGTGACACGAAAGTCATGCCGCGTTCGGAGCATACCGGGTGCATCATCAATACAACCGGCATCGGCGCACCGCTCTTTGCCGATCGCGGTTTTTCGGTGGCCGCGGCGCTGCCGGACGATACCATTATCGTTACCGGACCCGTCGGCGCGCATTCGATAGCGGTCCTTTCTAAGCGGGAAGGCCTGGGGTTCTGCTCCCGCATTTCTTCCGACTGCGCCGCACTTGACTCATTGATATTGCCCCTCCTGTCCCGGTTCGCCGGCATCCGGAGCCTTAGGGACCCGACGCGCGGCGGCCTTCTCGGCGTTCTATTTGACATTGCAGAAGGGTCCGCCGCCGAAGTCCATTTCAACCGCGCGGCCGTTCCGGTACAGAAAGAAGTGGCGTTTGCCTGCGAAATGCTCGGTCTGGACCCCTTGACCCTTGCGAATGAGGGGTGCATGGTGATTGCCGCCGATGCCGCGCAGGCGCCGGCCATCCTCACGGCATTGCGGAGATCTCCTCTGGGCAGGCGCGCCGCGGCTATCGGGAACATCCGCCGGCCGAATCGGGGGCAGGCCGGCCGCGTCTATACGATCGACGGCGGGAAGAAAGCAGTGCTGCTTCGGCCTGAGGGACAAGCCATTCCGCGTCTTTGCTGATACCGGCACCGTCGAGTACGCGCGGGCATGATAGCGGGCGCACCGATCCGGGCAAATGCGGGAAAAGCCGGCCGATGATTTATTTTCTTCTTTCGTATTTTTCCCAAAGGATTGTCCCATGAAAAAAGCCGAAGCCGTTCCCGCCTTCCATCCCCAGCGCAAAATCATCGAGGTCGCGCGTGAATTAGGACTCAATACCGATACGATCCTCCCCCACGGGCACTATATAGCAAAAATTCCTTTAGCCGAACTCGAAGCGCGCGCGAACGGACCGTCGGGACATCTGATCCTGGTTTCGGCCATGACGCCCACGCCGCAGGGCGAAGGCAAAACCACTACGACCATCGGCATCGCCGATGCGCTGCGATTTCTGGGCAAAAGCTCCGCCGTTTGCATCCGCGAACCTTCGCTGGGCCCGTATTTCGGGATCAAAGGCGGCGGTACGGGAGCGGGCAGGGCGCAGGTGACGCCGGCCGAGGACGTGAACCTGCACTTCGTGGGAGACATGTATTCCGTGGAAAAGGCCAACAACCTGCTTGCCGCCATGCTCGATAATCATTTACAGCATGGTAATGAGCTTGATATCGATCCCCGGCGCATCGTGCTCCGCCGCGTGATCGACCTTAACGACCGGGCGCTGCGCGAGATTTTCATCGGCCTGGGCGGGGTCAAGCACGGCATTCCGCGCAAGGACGGGTTCAACATCACACCCGCGTCCGAGGTCATGGCCATTCTCTGTCTGTCCAGGGACTTTCACGATCTCGGCAGGCGGCTGGGAAACATGGTGATCGGCTTTACGCATAAAGGCGGGCCTGTGCGCGCGGCCGACATCCAGGCCGTGGGCGCCATGCAGGTGCTGCTGCGCGACGCGATCAATCCGAACCTGGTGCAGACGCTCGAAGGGACGCCGGCGTTCGTCCATGCCGGACCGTTCGCGAACATCGCGCAGGGCACGAACACGGCGGTGGCCACGCGGCTGGCATTGAAACTGGTGGATTATGTGGTGACCGAGGCGGGCTTCGGCACCGATCTTGGCGCGGAAAAATTCTTTCATATCAAGTGCCGCAATGCGGGACTTAATCCCTCCGCCGCGGTGATCGTGGCAACGGCAAAGGCCGTTGCGCATCACGGCGGGTCGGCTCCGCACGGCGGGCTGGCGAACCTGGCCAAACACATCGAAAATATCCGGCTTTTTAGACTTGAACCGGTGGTGGCCATCAACCGTTTTGACGGCGACAAGCCGTCCGATTTATCGAAGATCATCGCATTCTGCGCCAAAATCGGCGTTGAAGCTGTGATCGCGCGTCATTATTCCGAAGGGGGCAGGGGCGCCGTTGAATTGGCCGAAGCGGTTTTGCGCTCCATCAAGAAAAACCATGGGAAGAAGCTGATATTCCTCTATCCTCTCACGATGCCCATTGCGCGCAAAATCGAGACCATCGCGAAAAAGGTGTATGGAGCATCGGGCGTGGATTTTGATACGGCCGCATCCGCGGACCTTGCGCTGCTGGAGAAACAGGGCTATGGCGATCTGCCGGTGTGCATCGCGAAGACGCCGCTTTCACTCTCCGATAATGCAAAGCTGACGGGCCGGCCGCAGAATTTCCGCATCACGGTGAATGAGCTGCGCATTTCCGCAGGCGCGGGGTTTGTGGTGGCGATCTGCGGCAACATTGTGACCATGCCGGGACTGCCCAAGGTGCCGGCAGCGGCGCGGATCCGGATACTGCCGGACGGAAAGGCCGTCGGATTATCCTGATAATCAGCATTCCATGGCGGCGTTGCCCGTTACCACCACAGCACCACCATCTGATGGCAGGTGAATTCAGCAATAGTAAACCGTACAACGCCTTTTTCCGCCACAAAGGGGATTTCGGTTCCCTGCGGCTCCAGGCTAGCCTTCCTGATTTTCTGCGGCACGGCGACGGTCACCTCTACTCCGCGTACCGGCAAGAGATCTTCGATGATTTCAATGGGGTTCTCACCAAAGCGGCCGCGCAATGATTTTTCGGCATAGAGCAGATGGAGCACGCGGCGTTTCTGCTCCTTCTGCTCCATGAGCGTCATTCTGCCGCTCGACGGCAGTCCCATGACCGAGGCGGATGCTTTTCCGCCCAGCATCCGCCGGATCGTCCGCCCTATAAAATGGCGGAGGACCGTCGCGCCTTTCTGCTTGTAAATGGTAAACACCGGATGCGCGCAATAGCAGATGTTCCCGGTAATCACGCCGCAATCGTATCCTGACGGGGTCGGCCGCGGAGGCGTGTGCTGGTGGCTGCAGAAATGCCGCCAGTCACGGTTGAAATACGGATCATATACCTGTCCTAGCGATTCGCCCGATGATACACGGATGCACTGGCCGCGGCCGTACATGACCATGGGCGATTGCATCCAGGCAGGGCGCAGGTCCTCGGACGGCAGCATATACTCCGGCTCCCAGCTGCTTTCGCCGTGATAATCGGCGCCGATGTCGAAGATGAACCTTCCTGCCATCTTGTCCAGTCCGCTGCGGCCGGTGAGAAACAGCTTTCCGCCTTTGTCCAGATAGGCATCGAGCTTTGCCTTGAGCAATTCGTCAATCGATATTTCATCGGGCAGGACAACCAGCGCGTAGGGAGAGAAATCCATCTCCGCATCCAGCACGTCGAAGAGCAGATGCTCCTCAAGCAGCGCCCGGACCGCGCCGATGTCCGCGTCGTTGTCGCGGGAACCGTTTGTATGCAGGGATTCGGCGGATACAAGGCCGATATCGGCTATATTTTTCGCCCCGATGACATACGCCTCCTTCATTTCGATATCGGCATACGCGGCGCCGATAAGCGCATAGGTTCCCGGATCGAGCCGGCCGCGCGGATGGAGCTGGTCGCCGATGCTGCATCGCGCGCCGTACGCCAGCATGGCGGCGCATTCATAACGCAATGCGTTCGGGTGCTTGAATCCGCCGAATTCGCCCCACGACGTATGGAATTTTCCGGTCATGCCAAGGTATGAAAATCCAAGATTGGCGCAATATTTCGCCGAAAGCGGGAAATGATCATAACCCCAGCCGCCGGTGGGCAAGGATTCCAATTCGAGGTGGCTGAAAAAAGGCAGCACCTGGCGCCTGCCGCGCGTCAGGTTGCCGCTGTTGTGGAACACCGGCATATCGGGCTTTACGCTGCGGCAAGCCGCCGTGGCTTCGCGATAATAGCGCATCAGAACCATCTCGGCGCACTTTTTCCGGTCCTCCTCTTTTTCCGGATTCAGTCCGTTGTTGGCCATCAGCTCCATGCACCACCGGCAACAGCACGGCGACTGCGACACGATATCAAGGAAAACGCCATTGCAGTCGGGAAAAAGGCGGACCGCCTCGCGGATTTGCTCAAGCAGGGAATCGAGATACGGGGTGTTGAAGCAGACGGTTTTAAATCCGGGCTGCAGGTTCGACGTGCTCCAGCCGGCGTACCGTCCGTCGTGGGACACCTCGCGCCATTCGGGATGTTCGCGCACCGCCACTTCGTCAACGCCGGCCGACAGATAGATGGGCACGTTCACGCCGATCTCTTTGCATGCGTCAAATTGGGCGCGCAGCAGGTCGAACGAAAGGTGCGGGTGGATCTTCCCGACCTTGGTGGGATGATAGCTCCAGCCGTGGTGGCATTTTGAAAAACACGTGATGGAATCCACGTGGCCGGCGCGGAGCGTCTGCTGCCATTCTTCCTTGTTGAAATCAGCGCCGATCTCGGGAATGGCCTCGGAGGTGTGGAAATCAAGGTGCACCTGGCGGAAACGCAAACTGCTCATGGCGGATCCTTCCGCAGAAGGTGTTTCGTGCCGCGAACTATTGCACGCACAACGCAAGGATCGTCAGATCATCATGCGGCGGCAACCCGTGTGTGTGCGTACGGTTATCGGCCATGATATCATCGATCAGCGCCTC
>Ga0315279_10008365_pt1 | contig 12543 bp, 11 predicted proteins | sample YL17G06_20_MG_FD_203694 | JGI IMG/M metagenome (GOLD analysis project Ga0315279, IMG submission 203694) | Sediment microbial communities from Yellowstone Lake, YNP, Wyoming, USA - YL17G06_20 | ecosystem: Environmental > Aquatic > Freshwater > Lake > Sediment | place: USA: Wyoming | collected... | reverse complement strand
AAAGAGTGGACAAGATAATAACCGTGAGTCACGCGATGCAAGAGGATCTGATGAGGCGCGGATGGCCAAAATCAAAAATAAGCGTCGTCTGGAACGGCGTGGACCCTGAACGCTACAACCCAACAAGTTGTAAGCCCGAAGACGCGGAAGCGATACGCAACAGATACGGAATAAAGCCAGATGAGAAAATGATCCTGTTCCTCGGCAGGCTCACGTGGGTTAAGGGCGTCACGAACTTGGTTCAGGCGATGCCCATGGTTTTAGGGGATTATCCCAGTGCCAAGTTGGTGATTCTGGGAAAGGGTGAACAGCAGAACGACATAATCGACACAGCGAACAGGCTTGGAATCAGCGACAAGGTTGCATGCAAATTCGAGTTTGTGCCAGAAAACGAACGCATCCTGCACTATGCAGCATCGGACATCTGCATCTTCCCATCAACATACGAACCGTTCGGAATAGTCAGCTTGGAAGCCATGTCGATGGCTAAACCCATAGTCGTGGGAGCGCAGGGTGTCGTCGGCTTCAGAGAGCAAGTCCTCTCATCGGGACCAGACCAGAACGGCGTCCACGTAAACGGCGGAGACCCAGCCGACATCGCATGGGGATTGAAGGAAATCCTGTGCGACGCTGAAAGGGCGAGAAAGTGGGGAGAGAACGGCAGAAAACGCGTTTTGCAGTATTTCACGTGGCGGAAGGCAGCGAAACAGACACTGCAAACCTATGACGCGCTTCAGCATCCGCAAGAGCAGACGGAATGCCGAGTAGTTGATCTGGAAGAGAAGCTGACTAGAACATAAAAAAAAGTCGGGCATCAGGGTTTTCGGGTCGCTGCTTTCTCCAGAGCCACAACACCTGGCAGTTTCTTACCCATAAGGAATTCTATCAGTGCTCCGCCAGCAGTGCTTATGTACGAGATCTTCGGTGCCAAGCCAAACTCCTGCAACGCGCCTATGGTGTGACCCCCACCAGCAAGCGAAAACGCCTTGGAGTTCGCGATTTCCTCAAGGATCTTTTTGGTTCCAAAACTGAACTCACTATTCTCATAAACTCCCATCGGACCGCTGACCACGATTGACTTTGCATTCCTGATTATTTTGGCATAGTCTTCAACCGTTTTGGCTCCAATGTCAAATATTGAATGGCCAGTTGGTAGCCTGTCCACTGGAATCTCTTTTCGCTTTCCGTTCACTTCTACGGCTACGTCTTTTGGAGTTTTGACGCTGTTCGAGTATTTCTGTTCCAATTCCTTTATTCCGGGCATGAAGCCCATGAGTTCTTGTTTCTTGAGAAATTCCATATTGGGCTTACCGAGGTCAAGTCCTTTTGCGGCTAGAAAGACTTGTCCGACAACGCCGCCTGTGAGAACGTGGTCTGCCACTTTGTTGTCCAACACGTACTTGGAGATTTCCAGAGAATCATCTGCTTTAGCTCCGCCTAGAATGAAGGCACATGGTTTCTCAGGCTTTTCAAGGACCCTGCTCAAGGATTTGAGTTCTCTTTCCATTATTCGCCCCGCAGCGCTCGGCAAGACAGCGGTGAAACCTATGATCGACACGTGGGCGCGATGTGCCGCAGCGAAAGCGTCATTCACGAAAAAGTCAGCAAGAGGAGCCAAGTTCTTAACAAGCTCCGTCTTAGCATGATCTTCAGGCGTTCCCTCTTTCGTCTCGCCCGCAAAGTTCCTGACGTTATCCAGTACGAGAATTTCGCCGCTCTTCAACTTCTTGATCTCGTTTTGCGCTTTCTCTCCATAGACATCGTCAACGTACTTGACGGGTTTCTTGAGTATTCTGCCCAGGATTTCTGCATGCTGTTTTGTTGGAATGAAGTCTGGGTCACCTTTTCTTCCCTGATGTGTCAAGACTACGACTTTGGCACCTTTTTCGGCGAGTTCTTTTATGGTTGTTTCGCCGTGGGCTCGGATTCTCGTGTCCTCTAGGATTTTTTTGGTTTCAGGGTCTACGGGCGAGTTAAAATCAACTCTCACGAGAACGGTTTTGTCTTTGACTTTCAAGTCGTCCAGTGTAAGGTATTTTGACATCTTGTTTTTCACTCTCCTGTTTGAAAGAAAAATAGTGGCGATGGCGTTTTAGGTTTAACTGTTCTGTGTCTAGAGGCCTGCTTTCTTGCCTATGAGTTCCATCTGTTCGACCATGCGGCAGCTGAAGCCCCATTCGTTGTCGTACCATGCGAACACTTTGGCGAAGTTCTTGTCAGTGACCAGCGTGAGCTGAGAGTCGAACACCGCTGAATAGGTGCTGTGCAGCACGTCCGTGGAGACTATGGGCTCATCCGTGTATTCAAGTATGCCTTTGAGCGGACCGTCAGCGGCTTTCTTGAACGCAGCATTTATCTCCTCTTTCGTTGTCTGCTTGTTCAGGTCTGCTGTTAGGTCCACGATTGACACGTCGGGTGTGGGTACGCGCAGTGCGATGCCATCTATTTTTCCTGCAAGCTCAGGCATGACGAGACCGACTGCGGTTGCTGCGCCTGTTGTTGTTGGGATGATGTTGAGTGCGGCTGCGCGTGCTCGGCGCAGGTCCTTGTGCACGAGGTCTGTTACTCTCTGGTCGTTTGTGTAAGCGTGAGCCGTGGTCATTAGGGCTCGTTTGATGCCGAAGTTTTCGTGCAATATCTTTGCCATTGGCGCGACGCAGTTGGTGGTGCATGAGGCGTTTGAGATCAGGTTGTGCTTGTCGTGGTCGTAGGTGTTTTCGTTCACTCCTATGACTATGGTCGCGTCTGGGTTCTTGGCTGGTGCTGAGATGAGGACTTTTTTGGCTCCGGCTGTCAAGTGTTTTGATGCTCCATCTCGGTCTGTGAACAATCCTGTTGACTCTACGGCGAGGTAGACGCCCAGGTCTTTCCATGGAAGCTGAGCAGGGTCTTTCTGCGAGAGGACTTTCAGCTCTTTGCCGTTGACGACTAGGTCATTTCCTTTAACCTGCACATCAGCGTTGAATCTTCCGTGGACTGAGTCGTATTTCAGTAAGTGTGCGAGTGTTTTTGCGTCTGTTATGTCGTTCACTGCGGCAAAATCTATGTTTGCCTTCCTTTCTATGGCTGCTCGGTACAGGAGTCGTCCGATTCTTCCAAAACCGTTTATGGCTACTTTTATCGTCATTTAATGTTTCACCTTATCAATTTGATTCTGGAATAGGTTAGGGAATCATCTGTTAATAGGTTTTCCGTTGCGTTTAAGAGAAAAAGAAGGTGTGTTTAGCGGAGTTTCATCAGAACCATTTCTGCCGCTAAGACGAGGGGTTCCCAAGTCTCGCACAACGGCGGTGCGTAAGCTGTGTCTGCTTTGGCCAGTTCTCTGACCGTCATCTGCTTCTGGATTGCGAAAGATATAGCGTTTATGCGTTGGGTCACTTCTTCTCCACCGATGATCTGAGCACCGATTATTCGTTGGGATTCTTTTTCAACGACTAGTTTTACTTTGATGGGTAGGGCTCCGGGGTAATAGTCTGCTTTTGTCTTTGAGGTTATCGTGCCTGTCACTGTGTCGATTCCGGCTTTTTTGGCTGCGGTTTCGGTTAAGCCTGTTACGCCGACATCGGTGTCGAACAGTCTTGACACGGCAGAGCCTAGGACGCCTGTGAAGAGCGCGTAACCTCCTGCAGCGTTGATTCCCGCCACTTTGCCTTGTCTAACAGCCACTGTTCCGAACTGGGCCACGGTTGGTTTTTGCGTTACGATGTGTGCTGATTCAGCACAGTCGCCTACCGCGTAGACATCTTTGATGTTTGTTTCCATCCTAGCGGTTGTCTTGATGAGTCTGGTTTCTCCTGTGGCTACGCCTGCTTTTGTGGCGAGTTCAGTGTTGCCTCTCACTCCGAATGCACTGATGAACAGGTCAGCGTTTATCTCCTCTTGGCACGCGACTATTCCGGTTATGTTCTCTTGACCCAGACATTCTTCAACGCCCTTTCCTGTGAGTATGGTCATTCCCTTGTCCGTCAGCATCTCTTGGACTATTTTTGCCATGTCGGGGTCGAGCATCTGAGGCAGGATCTGCGGTAACAATTCAACGACGGTGACTTTCAAGCCTCTTTCCTGAAGCGCTATAGCCAACTCAAGACCTATGAGTCCGGCTCCCATGACTACTGCTGTCTTTGCTCCGTTTTTGATGGCTTGATCTATCTTTTCGCCGTCTTCAAGCGTCCTGAGCGAAAGTATGCCGCTCTTCTCTCTGCCTTTTATTGGGGGCATGAAGGAACCTGCACCAGTGGCTATGATCAGACTGTCATATGGGAGTGTTTCAGTCTTGCCATCTTTGCTCAGTGTTTCGACGGTCTTGTTTTTCGTGTCTATGTTAGTGACTTTGGTTTCTGTGCGCATGTCCAGCTTCATCATCTGGAAGAAGGCTGGTGGAAAGACGATGAGGCTTTGGAAGCTTGGGATTTGTCCGCCTATGACAAAGGGCAAACCGCAGCGTGAGTATCCAACGTGTTTTTCGTCAGCGATTAGCGTGATTTGGGCTGTGCGGTCGGTCTTTCTTGCAGCTGATGCTGCGTCTACGCCTGCGGCGTGTGCGCCGATTATGACTATGCGTCTGGGCATTCGCGAGCCTTCGCTATTTTCCTAGGGTCTTGTGCCATTCTACGGCTTTGTTGAAGTCCATGAGGTTTGCGAGTTCGGCTTGCAGGTTCGCTGGTTTTACTACGAGTAGCCATGCTTTTCCATACGGGTCTTCGTTCAGAAGCTCAGGTTTGGATTGGACTTCAGTGTTGACCTCTAGGATCTCGCCAGTTATCGGAGCAACAAGGTCGGATACGGCTTTGACTGATTCTACGGTTCCGTATGGTGTGTTTTGTGTAATGCTTGTTCCCGCGCTTGGCAGTTCAGCGTAGACGATTTCTCTTAGTTGTTTTTGTGCGTAGTCGGTTACGCCTATGCGGACTTTGTCGCCTTCGACTTTCGCCCACTCAAACTCCTTCGTGTAGTACAGTCCTTCTTTCACTTCAGTACCATCAACTTTCACCATTCAACTTTCACCTTTCTAGTAATGGCTTACTCTTTCACAAACGAACCCTTTAAAATTAACTGTCCACATGAACCCAAAAAAACATAAATTGCCTGCACAAATGTGAAGCTCGTGCAAGCCATCTGTGACCTCAAGGGTTATAAGTCGAGATTCCTTGTGAATCACAAAAATTGCAGAGTCGGAGATAATGCCTAGAATAAGCAAGGTAAGAATCAGCAATTTCAAAGCCCTCAGAGACACGCCTGTTTTGGAATTCACAGAAATGCCAGTAATCGTGGGAAAGAACGATACAGGCAAGTCCAGCATACTTCAGGCTCTGAAAATATTCTTTGAAGAAAAACCCATTGTTGCAGACGACTTGACTGTGGGTGCTGATGTAAAACTGGCAGAGATACAAGTCAATTTTGATGATCTATCTCAAGGTGTCAAAGACAGACTTGGGTTGAAGAAACTGCTTTCTAGCACAGGAGAGTTGGCTGTAAAGAAATCGTTCAGATTAGGTTCAAGAACGCCTGAAATACAGCTTTGTGTAAAAGATTTTGAGAATCCAGACTTCCAAGGTTTATATGCACGAAAGGAACGAGAATTGAATGAACTAGGTCAGAAACATAGCTTAGGATTTGTGAAAGCAGGGCGTTCCATCACGAATGAAAGTAAGATTGAGGAATTGGCTCAATACGCTAAATCGCATGGGCAACAGGAGAAAGATGTTTGGATAACACCTGACAAGGATGTATGGGAGGAAGTCGAGGACACACTCCCCACGTTCACTTTTTTTCCATCTAATGTAAATCTAAACCTAGAACAGGCCGAATACCAAAATCCTTTTCAAGAAATGATTGTCAACGAGATCGAGTTGGACAAGGAATTGAGTGACAAGGTTCAATCAAAGGTAAGCGAAGCTATCAAGAGAGCAGTCGAGGAAATTGAGGCAAATCTAAGGCAACAAACTGACGCTATTAAGAGAATTCTGCCCAAGCCAGAATTTGCATGGAAGAAACTAGTAAAAATCGATTTGGAAGTGGAGGATCAATGTGGTGTTTGCGTTCCGTTGGCGAATAGGGGAATGGGCATTCAACGATTAGTGATGGTTGCGCTTCTGAAGTACATTGCAGAAAAACCATCCGAGAATCCTGTTAGCAGTAGAATCTTCGCAATTGAGGAACCGGAGACGTCGCTGCATCCGAGTGCGCAGAGAGAACTCATAGACTCTTTCAGAAAGCTACGTGAAAGAGGATATCAGATCATAGTGACTTCTCATTCGCCAGTATTTGCCGCAGAAGCAAACGATAGAGACATAATACTTGTCACGCGAGAGAAGGAAAAAGCTTCAATGACACAGCACCCAGCTCTAAATCCAGAGACTATAGTTGACGAATTGGGAATACTGCCACGCGATCAAATAGTGTCTTATTCAGCTTGCCTTTTTGTTGAGGGCCCATCGGACGCAATCTTCTTTGAGACAATGGCTAGGAAGCTTAAGAATTCAATGCGGATAAGCCATGACTTCATTGATAAGAAAATCGGAGTCATTCCAGTCGGTGGAAACAATCTTAAATTTTATGTGGAAAAGAGAACACTTGGGAAATTGCATCGAGTGTTTGCTGTAATTACAGATAGCGACAAGAAAAGCTCAAGTGACCAGATTAAGAAGAGAAAGACTGAGTGGCAATGTCAATGCCAGAATGAAGGCGGCAAGTTCTACATCTTGAAAAAAAGGCAAATCGAAAACTATCTTCATTCTGACGCGATAAAAAGAGGTCTAAACAGAGATGTCGTGATCGAAGACTACAACAACATAAAGGAACAAATGCCCTCCGACAACATTGTGAAACACTTTGGGCGAGTGGTCGAAGAAATGAAAACCGAAGAGTTACTTATGAGAGACAAATACATAAAGGAAAATGGCGAAGAAGGGCATGAAATACTTGAGATAATCCAAGAACTGTTATGCTTGGTGAATTGAGAGACAGATCAGTCTAGCAGGAATCATGAAGTGAGTTCGTCTTGCGGGCAAATGTTTTTAGTTTCCATCTTTAGTGTTATGTGTGTTTAGTGTGGTGTTTATGTTGGTTAAGTGGGAGTATAAGGTGATTCCTATCAAGACGCAGATTCATTCAGACCATTCCCAAGCCGAAAGAAAGCCAGTCATGGAAGACGTTCAAAACGACCTCGACGCCCTAGGAAGCGAAGGCTGGGAACTCGTCGGCGTCCAAGACATCCACTTGGTAGACGGCAGAATGTTCACAGTCGCCTACCTCAAAAGACAAAAACACTAACCCATCTCACGGCCGTCAACGCTGTTTTGTCGTGCAAACAGGATTTAGACCAAGACAAATCTGCAGAGGTCTGAAAAACCCTAGAGGGGGATACCTCGTATTCGCGGTTTTCAGAGCCAATAGCATGTTAAGAGTGCTCTTCCATCTTCCAAAAACCCGCGCGCTTGCAACAGCCTTCGTTCTAGATAGCGTCATCTTCACGTAGAGCATATATAGTTATAATAAACAATACTAGCCTAAGGAGGTTTGCAATATCTCAGAATCAATTGACAATCCGCCTGATAACGTTTTGAAAGACCTAGCTGAACTGCAAGCGGCACTCGACAAGGACTTGCCGCCCAAGATTCCTGACCGCAACCTGCTCATCGCCACATGGAACCTACGCGCCTTCGGCAACCTAATCGAAAGCTGGAAGAGCAAGGAAAACGACTCACCCAAAAGAAACTGGCACGCGCTGAAATGCATAGCCGAAATAGTCTCACGCTTCGATGTAATCGCCATCCAAGAAGTGAGAGACAACCTCAGATGCCTCCGCCACATGCTCAAAATGCTCGGAGAAAACTGGAACTTCCTCATGACCGACGTAACCAAAGGCACAGAAGGCAACTACGAACGCATGGCATTCCTGTTCGACACCCGCAAGGTCAAGCTTTCAGGACTCGCCTGCGAACTCGTCGTGCCAGAAGAACAGTTGAAGAGCATCAAGCCAGACGCCCTCAGAAAACAGTTTGCACGCACACCCTACGCCGTGAGCTTCCAGTCAGCCGGCAAAACCTTCATCCTCGTCACGCTACACGTTATCTACGGACAGCCCAAGGAACGCATCCCAGAACTCAAAGCCATCGCAGAATGGCTCGCCGACTGGGCAAAAGACATCAACGGATGGGACCACAACCTCATCACCTTGGGTGACTTCAACATCGACAGAAAAGATGACGAACTGTACAAAGCGTTCATCTCAAGCGGCCTAGACGTTCCAAAAGACCTGCTCGACCTCCCAAGAACAATATTCAAGACAGACGCTCCGAAAAACATCACGTTCTACGACCAGATCGCATGGTTCAACAAAGACGACAACGTCCCCGCACTGTCGCTCAAGTACAGCGGAGGTGGCAACTTCGACTTCACCAAAACCGCCCTCAAATCCCTCAACCTAACCACGAAGGAACTCTCATACCGCATATCCGACCACTACCCACTGTGGGTCGAATTCAACGTAAGAGAATAAGCATAAAGAACGGCAAACCATTCAAGACCTGACTTCCTCAAAAAATCAAATCCACCAAGCTCAGCCCAACCCCTAAAGCTCTTTCAAGAGACTTAGGAGCTGGTCTTTCTTCTCAAAATTCCCGCGTTTCTCCGCTTCCAAAATCGCGCGCTGCACCCACGTTCGAAGCTCAGGATAAAAACCCGCCTCAACCGCGTGCTTACGCTCCGCTCTTCTGGTCCACGAACGCGCGGACACATTCGACCTTTCTTTAAACGTTTCCATACATTTCACCTCCATATTCATTCCTTCCATAGTAGTAACTTGAAGAAAAACGACAAAAACCTAGGGCTAAACCTTTCCTTTTGTCCGTATCCTTCTCTACTATAATCTCTCAACAAGCCATACAATCCGACCGTCATATATTAACGTATGTGCACAAACCGCTGGAAAACTCGTGTTGAACCGTATATGGATGATACGCTCAAACAGTCTAACCTACACAAAAATATAGTTTTTACAGTTTAGCCGTTTTGGGTCAATGCTGTCATCCTTGCACTCTGCATAAGTGCAAGTTTGTAGTCACCATCAAGAAGCTTTCGCATCTATACTTAAAAGGTCCATTCCGAACGTGCTCTACGCATCCATACTAATCGGGAGATAACCATTAAAAATATGCAGTTCACGCCATTAAAAGAGCTAAGTGTAGGACAATCAAAGTATAAGGCTAACTATTTTGGCTCTTTTTCTGCATCTTTTAGTTTTTCTAAGGCTATTTCAATGGCATGGCTGAAATTCCAGAATTTGCCATTCCTTATCTCTTCCTCTACCCACTGGTACAGATCAAGCCTAATCGTGACATCTTTCCTCTTTCGGGGTTTAGTCAATGTTGGCAACCTTTCAACCTCACTACAATGTTCGTATACATTAATATTTATGTGGTGTTTTCGTGCTGAAACGTATTTATACGACTTGCATGTTATTATCATACAGAGAGACCCACTTAAAAGGTTACGGTAGATGAGATAGTCATGGCAAAAGAAGCCAGCATCATAATCATTCTCGTTCCAGAAGCGCAAGGCAAAAGTCAACGTCATGTTGAAAGAGATATTGCTAAAACTCTTCGGTGCAAGTGGTTTTTGAAAGTCAAGAAGGTCTCAGTCTATTGTCTACACCACCGTATGCCAGACGGAAAAGAAGTGAAGATACATGGCTAACAAGAAATTGCGTAAAGAACTAGTGAATTGCGGTTACAAGCTAGAAACGATAGACAAGATTATCGACTTCTACCTGAAACCTTCTCACAAAAAGAAACTACCTTGGAAAAACGGTTAACGTCCTAGAAAATATTAAAACATTGTATGGATGAGGAGTCTGACATCTTGTTATTACCATACAAAGTATCGTAGGCAATAATCCCCTTCATGATCATTCACACAGCACGCTTGTTGGCTCTTCACACATGTCTTGTTTCCGTCTCACTTCGACTAACAGCACCAGTCAACCTATCTCTACGGTCTGAACTCCATGGGCAGTGTAGCTCTTGATGCTCTTCGGAACTCGAAGCCCCGCGCTTCTTTCGTACAACGATCGAATCTCATCGAACATGCTGTTGTCAGCCAAGGACAAGGTTGCCAAGTGATCCAGCAAAGCAGTATCCTCAGTCGAAAGAGCATCCACGCCCTTCTCCATGAAGCCCCAACTGTCCCACGGCAAAAGCTCCACATTGTTCAAGGCAGCCAAATCACGCACAAAATCGCCCAACACAAGCCATAAACCATGCATGTCAAAAATCCCGAAACGCTCAGGATTGGCCTCACCGCCACGGCACAGCTGCCAAGCTTTTCCACTGGGCAAGAAAGCGCCTTTCGGCAGGTCACACGGATCAAACCTGATCTGCAAGGCTTCACGCTGAAACGCGTCAAGCTGAGCATCCACCATCACCCAACGATGCTCACCAGCCTTCCAGTACTCGCAAACCCAATGATCCTCAAAATGACCCGGCTGAAAATACGTGCCGAAACCGCACCGCGCACGTGCAGGCACGCCCTGAAACCGAAGCATAGCGCACAACATGACCGAGAAATCGCGACAATTCCCAACTAAACGCTTCTCAAGAGCACGAGCCACCGTCAAGGGTCTATCGTCCAGCGTCTTGACGACGTGCAGCTTCTCCGCAACCGACCGAACGTTCACCTCTTGCTTACGCTCCTCGGAAAGCTTCAAGCCCTGTCTCTCAGCCCAGAAAACGTGAACCAAAACACCCTGAACAGTCTTGCACAACTCGGGAATCTCCCGCGGCAACCCGTCAAACATCAAACCATACTCTTTCGGGTCAGTCATCAGCCCAACACGGGCATAGTACTCCAACGGATCCAAAACCGACTTGGACAAACTCACTTATCTCCAACCATTAGACTCTCAACAAACCACAATAAATCCTTTCAACTAACAACCGAAGGGATATTTTTCGACAAACAAATTCAGACACACGACAAACCTACATGAATCTGGAAAAAACCGAGCGAACGTGCCATATTGATGCCACAACGCTCTGAAGCATGATAGATTGATTGCTATCGCAGCCTCTTTCCCTGAATGAACTCCTCAACAGACTGTTTCGCAACAGGATCGGGAACTTGAATCGGGGGATGCTTAAACGCATAGGAACTAATGCTCAGCAGTTGACCAGCAATCTTTCTGTCCAAAGCAATCTTCACCGCACGAATAATATCAATGACCACACCTGCGCTGTTGGGAGAATCCTCAACCTCAAGCTTAACCTGAATTGTCAACGGTCTATCCCCAAACTTCCTACCTTTTAGCCAAAGATAGCAAATCTTCCGGTTACCCAAGAACGGCACATAGTCCGAAGGCCCAATGCGAGTGGGCAGATCATACGGAACAAGACTCGTAACGGCTTCAGTCTTGCTGATTCGCTTGGTCTTCAATCGCTCCTCAACCGTCATGTTCTGGAAATCCGTGTCCCCACCCAAGTTAAGCTGATAAGTCTCATCAATGATCACACCTCTGTCGACACAAAGTTTGGCAATGTTCCTGTGCAGAATCGTAGCCCCGACCTGGCTCTTAATGTCATCCCCAGCAGCCGGCAACCCTCTTTCCTCAAACTTCCTAGCCCACGCTTGATCTGAAGCAATAAACTCCGGCATACAATTAACGAAAGCGCAACCAGCATCCAAAGCCGCCTGAGCATAAAACCGAGCCGCAACCCTACTCCCAACAGGCAAATAATTAACAAGAATCTCTGCCTTCGACTCCTTCAAAACCTCAACGACATCTGCAGGCTTCATCTTGCTTTCATCATAGACGCTGAAAGTCTCCTTCATGTGCTCAGCTGCACCATCCATTACTGGAGCTGGCACAACCGTAACACCCAAATGCGGCACTTCAGCGAACTTGGCGCAACAGTTAGGCTCGGTGAAAATGGCTTCAGACAAGTCCTTTCCGATCTTGTTCCTGTTCACTTCAAAAGCCGCAACAAATCGCACATCTTTGATGTGATATCCACCAAAATTGACATGCATCAACCCAGGCACAGTCGCGTCTTCCTTCGCATCCCTGTAATACTGCACACCCTGAACCAGAGCTGACGCCGAATTACCAACACCCACAAGCGCCACACGAATATCCGGCAAACTGATCAAACCTTCCAACACTGTTTAGCTAACGCTTACCCCTCATCTACTCATTAACTTTTCTAGAACAATCACATCAGAACTAGGCGGCGCAGCAAAAACAGTCAAAACACTTCCTGAAAAAGAAAAACTGATCGCACACCAACGAAAAAAGACGTGAGAAAGGTACAGGCAAGTTGTGCGCACATGGAAGAATCGTTGTTGAGTTGATAGGATTTTGATCGATCGTAACCAAAAAACTTGTCTGACCCTAATGTTTAGGCACCCCCTCCCCCCTACCTTTTTTTTACTACGCACATCATGACATGTGCATGATCTTTTACCCGTAAAAGACTAGGACAGCTGCCCGAGCTAGCTCTCACAGTGGTTTGAAAGAAGAACAACAAACTGTGCACAACTGTTGTTGTT
>Ga0315279_10008363_pt1 | contig 12547 bp, 8 predicted proteins | sample YL17G06_20_MG_FD_203694 | JGI IMG/M metagenome (GOLD analysis project Ga0315279, IMG submission 203694) | Sediment microbial communities from Yellowstone Lake, YNP, Wyoming, USA - YL17G06_20 | ecosystem: Environmental > Aquatic > Freshwater > Lake > Sediment | place: USA: Wyoming | collected... | reverse complement strand
CTCGGCTTTTATCATAGTCAATGGTACTCTCGGGGGCGATCGGCACCCCGTTGTGACGAGTCCATTTCTTCCATTGCAGTTCGTTCGGCGGGGGAGGCATAGGCAGCACAACTTCCGCCAGTCGCTTACGGCCGGTCTTGAGTTCGCCGCAGTCGCGCTCCATGATAACGTTCACTCCAGGGTTTCCCTTCCGCAGTTCTAACACCCTTGTGATGGGTCCGCCGGCCAGCCATGCAGAGGGTTCGGATGTAGACTCAATTCTTTCGGCCTGAAGGTTCTCCCAATGATTGGCCAAATCCGCTTGTGAGATGGAATCATGGGGCAACTGGGCAAGCCATTGTCGACTCGTCTTTTGCCAGTCGCCGTATGTCTCCTTATCGTAGGGAGCCTGCAGCGGCTTCCCCTTCCGGTCCAGAGGCTCCACCACAATAAAAGGCTTGACAGCGTCGCCCCGCCGCGCCCGTCGGTTGAGCCTGCCGAGACGCTGGATGAGCGCTGGGACCGGGGCAAGGTCCGTCACTAGAAGAGTAGCCGACAGATCCAAGCTCATCTCTGCCACCTGGCTGCAAATAGCGAGAGCTGAACCTTTGCTGAGGAAGGCTTCAATAACTTGTTTATGTCGTCTGACACGATCCTCATAGCGGAACCGGCTATGGTAGATAATTGGCTTAAGCCCCTCTTCGAAGGCCCGAGTGGCTGCATCCATTGTCCTGTCAATAGTGTTGCAGACCCACAATATTTTCCCTTTACTCCGCGCCTCAGCCAGAACCGCAAGCAACGGATCTTGCCCTATTGGTCCGCTTGCGGAACGGTATCTCGGTCGCTCCTCAAACTCGATGAGATCTTCGGTTCTCTGCGGCATGCTGAGACTTGCCCCCCTCTTGAAGAGGCGTTCCTGAATCGCCGCCAACCGGTTCTTCGGCAAGCTCGCGGTCATGAGCAAAACCGGAACGCCCCTGACCGATTCGAGAAAACATAGAAGAGCCCCGAAAAGCCGTTGATCATAGGCGTGAATCTCGTCAAACACGAACGCTGCGCCGGAAAGCGCCGGCCAAGAATAGAGGCCACGTCTGTGGTTCTGAATAATCCCCAGGACCGTGTCCACGGTGCAACTAACTATAGGAGTTGACCAGGCATTAAGCGATTCTATACGAGCGAACGCATCCTCAACGGCGTCATTGGCGGAAAAGGGCTCAATATCCCTTTCAACGTTGAGGATAATATCGAGGTCAATATCGGCACGTCCGTGAAATAATTCGGCGCCGAAGCGGCCCTTCTTGGTCTCGAAGTCAAACAGATAGTCCCTATAGCCCTCCGTAGCGGTGCCCGTCGTCGGGTAACAGAAATACAAACGCTTTCCCGGGCAACGCATGCGCGCCCAGTGGTATGCGGCCAGGGTTTTGCCACTACCGCAACCTGCTTTGACAAAGGTGACTTCGCCGGCTTGCTCGGCGATGGTTTTCTGGAAAGATCTTAATTCATTGCCGGAAAGACCGATTTGGACAATCTCCCCTAGTTGCGCCGGCGTCGGGGTTTCGGCGAATGCCCTCCGAATCCAGGTCATCCTTTTATTCAAGGAATCGAGTTTCCTTGGCAATGTCGAACCGGCGGCATCGGCAGCGATCAAACAAGCCTTCACTGCCGCGATAAATCGTTGCTCTTCGGCTCCTATTTCCTCCCAAGTTGCTTCCGCCTCCATAAAAAACTTTTGAATGCGGGAAAATGCCGATGTAGGATCAGCGAGCAAAGAAAGCCTGCTTTCTTGTAGGATCGGAGGTTTACCCAAGGCGAAAGCTCCAGCGACAAATTCCAAACTCTTAACGAAATCGGGATGCCGCAGATATAGCTTAATCTCCGAGCCAGTTCCATCCGTTGCTTGAAGGGGAGGCGACGGACGGTTATAGGCCGGGTGATGTCCCGTGATTGCGCAGTAAAGAGAGAGTTTCTCTATCTCAATTTCGTTGAATACCGGGGAGAGCCAAGCTTCAAGCAAAGGCTCAGAAAGGATAAGCAGGGTAACCCATTCGTGACGAAGCCCCTGCAATCTTCCGCACCTCTCGGGGATGTCTTGGAGGATACCCTGGAAATGATCATTGGCTTTGCCGAGGTCATGAAGAGCTGCAGCCAAGCTGGCGACCCGGTTGAATCGATCCAACCATCTTCTAGGCGCTAATCCCAGGGCCTCTAGCTGGTCTAAAGCCGTGCATTCCAATATATTCAGTGCTGCCTCGTAACTCTCGCGCAGATGGCCGGGGAGGAAAACCGCTTCGTCCGAGCTCCCCGAATCCGAATCGCGGGGCGGGCTCTTGGCCAGTAACCTCAATTCATATTCCTTGTCTTAGCCGGCACAAACATCCCGCACCCAAATCGTCTACGACCGCCGAGGCCGCGTTCCTGGAGCCGAATGGATTCATCGGCGACGAGTTCGTCCACAAGCAGGGCGAAACCCACGATCATTTTATCCCTTATTCGCAAGGTACGGCGCAGGACAGGCGAGTGGGTCCCGCGCGGAAGGGCTTCGTTCGCCCGCGCCGCTTCCGAAGTATCAATCAACTTCGGCTTACCTTTTACAGCTATCTCCTTCAATTGGCGAACCGTGGCTTCCAGAAACCCTTCCGGATCCATAAAACCTTTGATTACCACCAACCTGCTGTAAAGTTGGGTGGCCGGAATTAACGCATGCGTCGACGGCGATCCGACTCGAAGCTTGTGACCATCGAGATCAATCGTCGTTCCGGCCAGCGGCAATATATCTTTAATCCTACTCGCTCCAATCCGGACAATCAGGCGACTTGATTCGGTGAGCTCCAATACCCGGTCACCCACATTCCGCCCGTTGATCGCGTGAATGCCCATCTCGGCATCCCCGTGCAATTTAGGTAAAAGACGGGAAATCGCCGAATAAAGCGCATACCCGTGATCCGCAGGGATTGATCCACCGAGCACCCGGAAACTCACGTCAACTACCGGGTTCATTGCACGCCTCCTTTATCCGATTTGCGAAGGCTTGAATTTCCGAAGCGCTCTTGCGCCCTGACAATGGGATTTTAAGGAATAATAAATTTCAGTCCCCCTCAAGAACACTCATCGAGTCACCTCGATGAAGTAGGTCGCCGGAAAATTCGATAGAGCCAAAACCAGGAACAAAACGACCTCGCCGGAAACGACGCCGTTAACCATATCAAAGAAAGAATTCCTTTTTTCCAAGACGTGACGAATTCCTGCTCCGGACGACGAATCTACGCATCTAACCCCACAGAAACCATATAGCCAACCGAGCGCCATTGTCAATAGTCAACAAAGCCGGCTAATCCGTGATTTCCAATTGTTCTCGCAGAATGCCCCCCAATCGCGTCAGGATGCGATCCTTGAGGTTTTCGTTATCAAAAAACTAGGGTTTTGACTAGGGTGGTAGCAGGGCAGATGAGTCTCCCGGTTAGGAACGCGAATACTGCGGTCCCGGGTCACAAAAAGGACTCCGGAGTCGGGGCTCCCCGCCTGGAGACAGGGTAATTCTCGTGTCACAATTATGTCACAAAAATTGCTGAAACTCGTTTTATCTGGGGCCCTGCATTTCATGTATTACAACTTCTGCCGCGTTCATCGGACCTTGAGAGTTACCGCGGCGATGCCCGCTAAATTGACCGATCACGTTTGGGATATTAATGAACTTTTGGAACTACTGTAATTTCCCTAATATTTTTTTCCAATTCCGCTATTTTTTTTTCATCCATCTTCGATATTCCCGATTGTTTCATTATCCAGACGTCGGTTTCTTTTCCAATTCCGCCCAACGACTCTGTTCTTTTCTTGGCGGCGAAAACGATATCAACAACATCGCCTTCATTCATATTTTTATGATATCTCATAAATTCAAAAACCGGGTTTGCCCGATTCCCCCCTATTCCAGAACAAATAAATCCGGGATCATCGAAGAATGAGTAATCGCCCGTATTATTAAAAAATGCAATTCGTCCCATCCCGGAATTATTGAATCCTCCCAGAATTAGCCAGACGCCCAAAGAGTAAGCAGAAGTATATTTAAGTAATTCTTCAATTACACGCGGATGAAGAAGAGACTGTTTTGCATGGAAATCTTCGAATTTAGCGAATCCGGCATAAGGAAGAAACCTTCTTTCTATCTGTTTTATCAAACATTTTACCCAATATTCTGATAGTTTTTCACAAATACTTTCAATTGGAAGAAATTCGGTAGCGCTTATCCCCACATCTTTATTCAAATTATCTAAAAAGGCGTCGCCCTGGGCCGTTCCGGAAATAAGGGCCATTCCATTATTTGAAATCACCCTATTTTTAGAGCAATTAAGTAGGACAACATCTTGGTTTGGGTATATCATCATTTTATCGGAAGCTAAAACTATCCCCTTTCCGCCATCACACAATGCTCCGATTACGATTGTCATTTGTTCCTATCCCCGATCGCGAGATAACATATTTTTATTCTTGTCATTTAATCTTGTCAATTCTTCAAAATAATTAATCTTCTCGCCAAATTCGCTCACCTGACCCTCCTTTGGTCAAACTGACCCACTACCAGAAAAAGACATTCATTGTCAATCTTATATGGTAATATAAAGAAGCCGGATCATTTATATGGAATTCTACGACGACGGCTTCCAGTTTGCGAACGAATCTTGACATGACCCAGTACAAACCCTTGACAATTAAAATTCATTTAAAATATTATATCTGAAAAGGAGCATGCCATGAGCGTATACCGATCTCGTGAAATGTTCTGCCTTAAAAAAGCTTCTCAGGCTACAAAAGGGGCAAATGTAATTTGGGCCCTGGAATTAGGCGAGAATCCCAAAACACAAGATGTATCTAGTGTTCGAGATTTATTTTTAATCCAAAGAATTAAATACCGCTCTGGATCATATTCCTTTTCTGATCTCGTCCCTCCTAAAGATGAAATTCCCGGAGATTGGAACCAGCTAATAAAACCGCAGGACATTCGGTTACAATTAGAAGATTTCAGTGCTTGGAAGAAATACTTTAATTTCTTAATTTCTTTTTATTTAGCTAAGGCGGAAGAGTTTGCCCAAAAGCAAACCAGCATTTAACTCAACAGACCTCGATATAAGAGGTTTCAAAACTCATATTAGTAGAATCGAGAGTAGTCTAGCTGTTTTTGAAAATAAAAAGTATCCTCAAGCAATTACAGCGTTACAAAAAATCTTTAAAAAAATCATTAATATTACAAACGCGGAACTTAATTATAGTCTAGAAAAGTTTAATCAAATACAAAAGAAAAAAATCCACCTTGAAGAATATGATTATAAATTATTTTCTGGCGCTATTAAAGTTGCAACAAAACGTATATTGAGATTTTACAATTATTATTGGGGAAGCGTTGAATTTGCTCTTCATTCCGTCCCTTGGTATTTCAATATAATGCTTGTTAAGCTACTGAGCACCGTGCTGGGCAAGCAAAAAGGAGAATTCTTTCTTGTCGTATTTCCAATGTCTGGTTATACGTTAGAAGTAGTGTCAGTTAAAGACGAGTTGAAACAACAATTTGATATTGGATTTGATCAACTTCAAGATCAGATTAATAATATTGATAATTTTTTTATATTTAAAATACCGCCTTATTTAGTTTTGGATCCGATGTCCAACTTTTTGGTACTTCATGAAATTGGACACTATTTTGCAAAAGGTAGAATAAAACAAAAACTTATTAGAGAAACGATAAAAAAAATAAAGCATGATATTTACGAAGATTTTGTTAAGCCTTTAGGGAGTAAAGAGGATTGGGTAATTAGTAACTCCGAATGGATTAACAATTGGATGAGCGAGTTCATAAGTGATTGTTTTAGCCTTGCGGTTTGCGGCCCGGCATGTTTAGCGGCGGCAAAAGAATTTTTTATTCTAAATACAGATCTCCCCTCTGATGTACATCCTCCCCCTACTCTTCGAAAAATAATTCTATCGTGTTGTTTAAATTGCTGGGTTGATAAAATGAAACAACCAGAAAATTATCAAAGAGACATTAAGAAATATTTTGGGAATTTTATTACACTCGAAGATCATAAATATGAAAAATTGTTTGCTGACCTTTTTAAAGCGATAAAGGAAGAAGCACAAAGTATTAATCTTTTTTATTTTAATCTCATTCTTGAAAATATAAAGAAGGGTTTTATACAGCTAGGAGAAGAAAAACTACCTATTGATATATTAAAAAATAAAGATAAATGGCTTTTCGACTATGTTTTAACTCTTAATTGCATATGGTCAGTTTATTTTCAAAAAGACAAAGAACAAGATTTAAGAGGATGGCGCGATAAATATAATGAAATTCTATTAAAAATATTAGAGATCGAACAATTTCGTGATAATTGGAATTTGCATAAGGATTTAAAGGACGAGGATACATGTCAATAGTTCCTACACAAGAAATAAGGAAATTATTAGCGGATAAAAAACTAAGAGTTGATCCGTTAATAGACAAAAAACAAATAAGCGATTCTACAATTGATATTCGTTTAGGTACCGTTTTCCTTTTCTTTAGAAAAGAGTTTTTATCTGTTATAGATCCTTGTTTCCCAATTGATCCCTTATCCGAACAATATTATTTTAAAAAGCCCGGGGAACCTATCGTAATTCATCCTAATGATTTTGTTCTCGGGACAAGCCTTGAATATATTGCCTTGCCAGATAATATATTGGCCAGTGTTGAAGGCCGTTCATCTTGGGGAAGACTAGGTTTGTTTATCGCAACGGCAACCACAATTAATCCGGGCTATCGAGGAGTGATTACATTAGAAATTGTAAATTCAGGTACAGTTCCTATACATCTTTACCCAGGAGTAAGAATAGCTCAATTAGTTTTAAATTATTTGGAAGGGAAAAAGAGAGACGAAAGTCCATATTCAATTAAACCAGGCGCTAAATTTCTCGGATCCTTAAAACCAGTTTTTAATAAGATATGCTCTGACCCGGATTGGGAGATAATTCGCAAACAAAGAGCTTCAGATGGGTCAAGAAAAATGTAGTATCATTTATTATTTCAAGAATATTTTGTACAAAGGGAGACAATTATGGAAAATAAAGACGAAGATAGAAAGAAAATCGAAACGCTCCTTTCACGCGACCTCGAATCCCTACTAATATCTCTAGCTAGTCCGGAATCTGCAGAGAAGGTGGGTGTAAGATATGTTCCTGGAGAAGAGCTGGAAACAGGAATTAAAATATTTAATAAATTATCTGGTAAATTACGCCGAAGAATATGCGTTGAATGGGAATATTGTAAAAAAAGAAAGATGCCTGAATTCAGCGACAAGATTCATTTAATTGCAGTAATTGCAGATATAATATCGGGGATAGTCATTGGTTTTTCACCATATACGTTAGCGGTAATTTTGTTCATGAAGGGGTTAGATAAATATTGTGAATGTAAGTAAAAAAATTCTTAAATAATTAATTCACTTTTTTCTAAACCCTTTATGTTGCTCTTTAAAGCCGTATTTTGCCGGCGGTTTTCCTTCAAACTTGGATTTGATTTATAATCCGGGCGCCGAAAATGAATCCGCCTCGGAGGGACCCCTCATGAAACGCGTACCGGGCTTCGTTCTTTCTCTGTTATTGAGCGCGACGGCATGGCTGTCGCCGGCACTGGCTGAGGACAAGACCCTGATCGGGGCCCGCTTCCCGGCGATCTCGCCGGACGGCCGTCAAATCGCCTTCTCTTATATGGGAGATATTTGGATCGTACTGTCCGAGGGCGGCCGAGCCGTCCAACTCACCAATAATTCCGCCTACGAACGCGAACCGGTCTGGTCGCCCGACGGCCGTCTCATCGCCTTCACGTCCAACCGGAACGGCAATAACGACGTCTTCATCGTTCCCGCGACGGGAGGCACCCCCGTCCAGCTCACCTATCATACGGGAGACGACCTGGCCACGGACTTCACTCCCGACAGTCAATTCGTCGTTTTCCGCTCCAACCGGGCGTCTTCGGGCAGTCTCTATAAAGTTCCCGTCAAGGGCGGCAACGAGCTCCCGGTCCTGGAAACCTATTGGAACTACGCTTCGCATGGCCGCATCAGTCCGGAGGGGAAGAAAGTCCTGTTCTCCTGGGGTTCGGAAAACAACTATTGGTGGCGGCGCGGCTATCGCGGGGCCAATACGGCCAAGATCTGGGCGGTCGACCTGGCCGGCGGGCCGGCCAAAAAACTGATCGACGATGCGACTAATTCGTTTTGGCCGGATTGGCGCTCCGACGGCGCGGGCATCGCCTTCGTCAGCGACCGTTCGGGCACCTACAACATCTGGACCGCGGCCGTTGACGGATCCATGGTCAAGCCGATCACCAGGTTCGCCAAGGGCGACGTCCGCTGGATGACGGTGGCGGCCCAGGCCCCCCTGGCCGCCTACGAACGCGAGTTCGGGATCTGGGTCACCAACCTGGCCACCGGCGATTCGCGGCGCGTTCCGCTCGAGGCCCCGGCCGAGACCAAGGACAACCGGACGTTCTTCGTCGAGAACAACCCGGTTTCCGAGTTCCGCGTTTCGCCCGACGGCAAGAAAATCGCTGCCGTCGTCCGCGGCGAGATCTTCATTCTGTCGGCCGAAGGCGGCTATGCGCGCAACGTCACCAATTCGTCGTGGCGGGAGAAGAGCGTCGGTTGGGACAAGGACGGCCGGACGGTTTTTTACATTTCCGACGCCGGGGCCAATCCCGATCTCTATGCCGTCTCCGCCCTCGGCGGCGAGAAATCCCGCCGCTTGACTAATTCCCCCCTGGACAAAAACGGCCTGCAGGTTTCGCCCGACGGCCAATGGATCGCTTATTACAGCGGCCCCCGACAGCTCCGCCTCATCCGGCCGGACGGCAAGGACGACCGTCTTCTTGTCGAGATGGATTTCGGCGGCCGGTTCGCCGCCGAGTTCGCCTGGTCGACCGACAGCCGGTATATCGCCGTGACCGCCCCCCGCAACGGGCAAAACGACATCTTCGCCGTCGAAGCCGCCTCCGGCAAGACCGTCCTGATGACCCATACGGCCTATGACGAGGGCGCGCCGGCCTGGACGCCCGATGGGAAATCCCTGCTGTTCAGCTCCAACCGGACGGGGCACAGCTTCCCCGAGTTCACCGGACAAAACGACCTCTATCAGCTTTACCTTCAGCCCCGCCCCCCCGAGTTCGACGAAGACGATTTCGACAAGCTGTTCGCCAAGGACGAGCCCAAGGAAAAACCCGAGGCCAAGCCGTCCGACAAGGGACCGGTCCCGGTCGAGCTCAAGCTCGAAGACCTCGACCGGCAGACCGAAGTCGTGGCCGTCACGCCGGGCAATGAGCAGGATTTCGTTTATGTCCCCAAGGATGAAACGGTCCTTTTCGTCTCGACCATCGACGGGCGAAGCCGGCTGTGGAAAACGAGCCTGAAGAAAAAAGAGCGCGGCCATTACGAACCCCATCCGGCCAACCTGGAAAATGTGCGCGGCCTCCAGCTCGACCGCAAGGGCGAAACGCTTTATTATCTTTCGGCCGGGAAAATCGGCCGGCTCGACCTGGCCGCGGGGAAGGCCCGCCCCGTCCCCTTCGACACCAAGATCATGGTCGACAAGACCGCCGATTACGAACAAATGCTGGGCGAGATTTATGTCGTCCTCGATCATTATTACTATGACGAAAACCACCACAAGGCCGACTGGCGCGGGTTGTACGAGCGGTTCAAGCCCGTCCTGCAGCAGGTCCGCGAAGACCAGGATTTCGCCGATTACGCCAACATGATGATCGGCGAGCTCAATTCCTCGCACATGGGTTTCAGCCTGCCCCGAACGGCGAGAATCGACGAGCCCAGCGCCCACGTCGGAGCGGTCTGGTCGTTCGAGAGCGGCACAATCACCCTCGCCCGTATGATCAAGGACGGCCCGCTTTACGATCGGCGGGACCGCGTCGCGGCCGGCGACGAATTGATCGCCGTGGACGGAACGCCGGTCGATCCCGCCGTCAACCTCTGGAAATATTTCAACGGCAAGATCGATAGACGGGTCAAACTCTCGTTCCGCAATCCCAAGACCGGGAAGACGGCCGAGGCGGCGGTCAAACCCATTTCGGCCGGGGCGGAAAACGGTCTGCTTCTCGAGGAATGGATCGCCGGCCGCCGCACCGCGGTCAAGGACAAGACCGGCGACCGCGTCGCTTATCTTTATATGCGGGCCATGGGGATGGGGGATCTGAACCGTTTCCTGCTCGAACTCGAGCGCGACGCCGTACCGAGGAAGGGCCTGATTCTCGACCTTCGCTTCAACAACGGCGGCAACGTCCATGACCGGGTTCTGGAAGCCCTGATGAAGCCGGTGTACGCCAAGTGGCGCCAGCGCGGGCTGTCCGAGACGCTTCAGTCCACGTTCGGCTTCGCCGACAAGCCCGTGGTCGTCATCACCAACGAGTTCACCCTGAGCGACGGCGAGATGACGACGAGCGGATTCAAGGCCCTCAAGCGCGGCCCGGTCGTCGGCAACACGACCTACGGCTGGCTGATCTTCACGACCGCCAACGGATTGATGAACGGCGGGGCTTTCCGCCTGCCGTGGTGGGGCTGTTATACGCTCGACGGCAGGGATCTGGAGACGATGGGCGGCGTTGACCCGGACGTCAAGGTCATCAACGACCTCAGCCATTCGCTCAAAGGGCAGGATCCCCAGTTGGACAAGGCGGTCGAGGAGGCCTTGAAGCTGATTAAAAAGTAGATTATAAAGAATTCGGTCCGGGAAAAGAACCGGCATTTTCCCGATCAGGAATCGTTCACTTTCCAATGGCTATAGACAGAGCCCTTCCTTTCACCCGCGCGGTACGAGACATCATCCGCTCGATTCCCCGCGGGAAAGTGGTCTCGTACGGGCAGATCGCGGCGATGGCGGGGGATGCGCGTCAAGCCCGGCAAGTCGCCTGGATTCTGCATTCGTCGTCCGAAAAAGACGGCCTGCCCTGGCACCGGGTGATCGGAGCGCGCGGCCGTATCTCTCTGCCGCCCGGTAAGGGCGGGCGGGAACAGCGCCGCCTGCTTTTAGACGAAGGCGTCTGTTTCCGGGCCGGAGGGGCAGTCGACTGGCGCGTTTACGGCTGGACGCCGAGACTCCCGAAAATCAGCCGTCTGGAGGCGATCGACCTAACGCGGCTCCTGGATTAGTCGCGGCCGAGCTTCTCGACCAATTCGGCGACCTTGGCCCTATAATCCAGGAGCGCCTTGGGATCTTTGGTGTAGTCCCGGCCGCTGGTGAAGAACGCGTCCGGAATCTTGAGCAGCGCCCGGGCTTCCTCGGCCAGGGCCTTCTGTTTTTTCGGCGCGCCCTTGGCCGCTTTCTCCAGCAGGACGAAATATTCGTAATCCTCGATCCCCTCGCGGAGGATCTCCCAGCGGATGGAATCGACCGGGCCGCCGAGATATTTGGTTTTATCCGTGTTCGGATCGCGGTTGGGAGGATAGAGGAAACGGCCGTCACCGTTGCCCCAGTGGTTGGGCTGGCCGAACGGGATTCCATAACCGACCGTGTAGGACATGGGATCGGCCCAGGGATTCTGCAGGACCTCGGCCGGGTAGAGCGACGAGCTGTTCCAGTAGTCGGCCCGCCAGACGAGAATCCCCTTCAGACCCCACTTGTAGGACATCCACAGCCACATCCGCAAGTTGATCGCCGGGTGGTCGATGAACAGCGTGACCCAGGGGCTCTTGGGGCCGGTGCAGAGATACGACCAGAATTCGCGGCCCTTGGGGGCCAGCTCGGCCACGGCCTTGGGGTCGACGCGGTCGAAGATGGTGCAGCCGATTTCGGAAACGTCCATGATCTCCGGGCCGGGCCGGTGCTCGGTGATGAATCGGGTCAGCCGGGGCGCGTTCTTGCGGATGTTGAGCATGCCCTCGCGGACGAAGGGATAGTCCTTGGGGTCGGGCTCGTCGAACCAGTAAATGTATTCTTTGCCCAGCCAGCCGTTGGCGGCGAGATGCGACTCGACCTGGCGGAGGTATTGGCTGAGAAGCTTGTCGTACTCGGGCGTGCCCTGGCGAAATCCGCCGAACATCCCCGCTTGGCGATTGTAGAACGATCCCGTCCCCAATCCTTCGAGCGGCAGGTCATAGGCGTTGAACCCGAAATCGTCGAGGTAGCGCCGGGCTCCCCGGTCGAACTCGCGAAAGTCGGCGGCGACGCTCATGGTCCCGACGGGCATCTCGAAGTCTCCGTCCGGAAGAAGATTGCCGGCGGGCGAATCGACCCGGGTCAGGACGATGTCGTCGAACCAGGCCGTCCCGAGGGTCGTGCCGTCGCTGTTGCGGAAGGCCGGGAAAAGGCGCAGGCGGACGGCGGCGACGCCGGGAGCAAAGCCCTTGAGTTCAAGCGTCTCCTGTTTCCAGTCGGCCGTTCCTTTGAAGACTTGCAGCGCGTTGCGCTCGACGAGGAGCTTTCCCTCGGCGTTGGAGGCCTCGAGCAGGACGGTGTAGTCCTGGTCGGGCGATTCCGTTTTGGCCCACCATCTCAAGGTATAGGAGACTCCCGGCTCGACGGCGACCGGCGAGGCCGC
>Ga0315279_10008362_pt1 | contig 12547 bp, 14 predicted proteins | sample YL17G06_20_MG_FD_203694 | JGI IMG/M metagenome (GOLD analysis project Ga0315279, IMG submission 203694) | Sediment microbial communities from Yellowstone Lake, YNP, Wyoming, USA - YL17G06_20 | ecosystem: Environmental > Aquatic > Freshwater > Lake > Sediment | place: USA: Wyoming | collected... | reverse complement strand
GTTAAAAATGGTTTTAAGTCCGTTTTTGCATATGTAGGTTCATTGTGGATTTGTTTGATGAGCGTATTTTGACTGTTGCTTAAGGAATAAAAACCATTTTAGACCAATTTCGGAACAAGCATGCGCGGTACGTTTTGCAGTCAGAAGCCGAATGAACTCGCGTTCAAATGTTAAATACTGACAACGATGATCATGCACAGTGTGATACTGTGAAGAAAACACGAGGATGTAGAAAAGAGGTCTATGAGATAATAAAGAAATCTGGGCAGATGTCATTGGAAGACCTGAGAAAACGTTCTAGCGCTAACTACAATACAATGAGAAGTGCCGTTATAAGCTTGACGAATAGTGGCGCTATAAAGCGCGTCAAAAGAGGAATTTACAAAGCTCTCTAAAATTCAGACCCTGAATCTATCTTTGAACAACGAATCTAAATGAGACTTTAGCATACTCAGGCAAGATTAGCAGACCCGGACGAACTGGTTCTCATCGGGATTCTACCAATTGAAGGTGCGAAGAAAATCATACGGTAGCTCAGACATGTACTATTGCCTGAGGTCACATCCATAGATTTGTTCAAGTCTGGATTTGAACATGCCTCTTCCCGAGTAATTCCAGTCTCTAATATCTTGCTCGATGAAAAACCACTTCAGTGTCTTCAGAATCAGCTCAACAGAAAAACCGCTCTTGAAAGCCAAGTCGCGGTGCTGTCAAGTCTTCCGTGAAAGCGATGATTTCTTTTTCTTGCCAAAATTCGGTGAATGACCTGAGCATAAAGGAGGTGCATAAAAAACGATAAAAGAACAAAACGATAAAAGAACAAAACGCTACAGATAATCAAGACAGCGAGGGTTGAATTTTGCCTAGAAGACCACGCAAAGGAACAAGAAAACAAAAAGGAAAACGACGAGGAAGATAGCAAAATTGAGTTTGCGAAAACCGCTACTCTATCTGGATACCAATATATTTCTGGACTTGATTAGAAACAGAACTGGTCAAGGCGCTGAGGATTCAAGAAATCTTTTTAGAGAAATCAGCAGAGACAAATATCGTGCATTAACATCTTCCTTCACGTTGCTAGAAATTATGGAAGATGAACAAGAACGAATTTACGCAGAAAGAGAGATCACTATCTGCAAAAAATCATTTGATGAAGTTAGGAGACATATTGACCGACGAGACTTAACTCCAGTAGAGCTTGAAGGTATCAAGAAGATTCTTGAGAATCACATATTGAAGCCTTTCATAGAAAAAGAAAAGATTGAAAGGAGATACCTAACAGATGAAGGCTGGATTAGAGCATCAGAGTTATTGAGTCAACTGAACATTTCTGCTTCTGACTGTATCCATCTAGCAGTAGCTGATATTGCTGGTTGTGATGTTTTTGTCACAAATGATGAGCAGCTAAGAAGTGTTGCTTCCTCTTTCTTTGGTTCGGACATAATGGTTTTTTCCAATTCGTCAAATATTGAGGGTAGCATAACTGTATTGATTAAGGCAAGAAAAGAAAAGCTTCTTGAGAAGAAGGAATAATTCATTGTTCATCTTTCCGACTGGCGTTTTGCATTAGCGTTAACCACTTGTTTTTTCCCTTGATCTGTATCCCGCAAGCTTCGGCTGGAGTCTTGCCATCCTGTCCTTCGTGTTCTCTGATGTAGTTGTGAAAGAGCTGATACCCTGTTAGTATTGGCGCGTCGTTCTTCTCTAGTCCTCTCATTGTCTTTTCTCTGTCTCGGATTTCTCCGTTGAACCTTTCCATCTTGTTGTTGTTCATGTTTCCTGAAAGCTTGATTGCGTTGATATGTTCAGTTCTTGGATAGGCCAGTGTTCTGCGCGCGCGTATGTTCTAGGTTAAGTAAGCTTAACAAAACCGACATTGAAAAAATTTATAGGCATACCTTCCAAATATCAAGGCATGGCGTATAAGGCTATTGCATTTGATTTAGACGGGACTTTGGTCACCGACAGAAGTAGCTGGTGGAAACTACACAGACATTTCGGGACATATGAACCCTCTTTAAAAAACATGGAGGATTATGAACAAGGAAAAATAGCCTACGACGAGTTCATGAGACGCGACATCGCATTGTGGAAGCCAAGACCACACGTAGATACAATCAAAAAGATACTTTTGCAATACCACCTTACTCCACACGCAAAACTCATAACCGAAACGCTTGGAAGGAAAGGTTACCACATCGCCATCATAACCACTGGTCTTGATATTTTAGCAAATGCGGTCGCCTCTGAACTACACATCCCTCATGTAATGGCAAACGTTCTGATCTTGAACAAGAAGGGTTATTTGACTGGAGACGTGATATTTAACGTTGACTTACTGAAGAAGGAGCAAGCTTTCAACAATCTCGTTCTCAAGATTGGTGTGGACAAAGAGCAATGCGTTGCAGTCGGTGATAGCAGATATGATAGAGGTTTTTTGAAGAATGCAGGCTTAGGAATAGCATTCAACCCTGATGAAGTGCTGCGAAGAGAAGCCAAGTTTGTGATTAATGATTTGGAGGAACTGTTAAAGTTTATTTAGGTTTCTTATTCTTCAATGACCTATCCATATCAATCTTCACGATGGGACCAGATAGTTTTTCTTTTAGGGTGTAGACACCCTTTTCTATTTCTACTATATCGTTTTTCCCCAATTTACTATTCCTCTGTTCACAACCACTCTGCTACAAGATCAGAATATGCTCTTGCAACATTTAATACTTTACTATCCTTTCTATTATCGAGCAAAAACGCTTTCTTCAATTCAATGTCACTATCAATATTCAGGACACCGATGACTTTATCTTCAAAATAGATGGGAACGGACATCACACTTTTCATGTTGCTCCATACTCGCTTAGAGTCAACGAGATAGTTCTCATGGGTTACTTGGGTGAGATCAACCCAAAAGGCATTCTCACCTTTGAAAGCTTTTCCTGCACATCCACGATCTGGTTCAAGTATGAGATTTCTATCGGTTGCTCCCATCATGTTGTAACTGTGTTTGATATGGAGCTTTTTTGTCTTGGAGTCGTATATCATAATATTGCTTCTAAAATGAGATGCTTGGTCAGAACCCCATAATGATTTGACCATTAATTCAAGCATATTCTCGATTTTCCAAGCAGGTCGTTTGTAGTCGTAATAGACAAAAACAAAATTGAGCACAGCCGTCCCAGCAATCAATAATACTTTATAGGGTATCTCCAATTTCTCCCAAATGCCTAATACTAGCGGAGTGATGAGTATGAGAGTGGATAGAGCTGATTTGATGCCTGAAACTTTAATAAATCGCCCAATACGCAACACAGTCGCCTTCGCAATATAGAATTCGTTCTACTGATTTGGCAATAAATAGCTTTTGATAGCAATGAACTTTAATGTCAGAAATAATGCTGTCTATTGATTTTGACCATTCAATCGCAAACAAAAACACCATTTTGATTTAGAGATGCGATAGATTTTTCTGCATCTTCCGAATAAATCAGGTGCATGGACAAATTCAGGTTACTTGAGCAATTCATTAAGGAGTTTCTCATTAAAGTTGGCTTTGAAGAAGAAGCAAACAAGTTCAAACTCACAGAAGACGATTCAGGTTGCCAAATTTCCTCAGATATTTTGCAGAAGATAAATGATTTTCTATACGTTACTGACCCTGCATGTGAGAAAAATCCGGACAACAACAAAGATTTCATCTCAAAGTTTCATGAGTTCTGGAGAAAGCAGCACCAGAATATTATCAATCCGTTGATAGACGAGGAAAAATGTCTCGAAGTTGCAAGAGTTCTTGAGAAAATACACTCCGATTACAGTTCTCAAATAGTATCTACAAAAATGGCCCTCTTCACGCCGGGCAATATCGCTGATCTCACACCGCAGCAGATAGCCAACGTACGGTTCTTTACAATAACTCAGGACTTCAAAATTAGATTCAATGTAGACCCCTATCCTTTGGCACTCACAAAACCTCATCTATTTGACGCAAAAGCAATCTGCGCTAATTACCCTGCATCAACTGATGAACTTCTAGATAAATTGGGCGCTGATACTCAAACTGATAAGCGTCATAAATTCTCTCGCCTTTCCGCAGAATTCATTATCGAGAAATACAATGGCGACGCCTTTGATATATGTCAAGTGCATGGAAACAATGTTCTAGAGGTCCGCAAAGCTCTCGTCGATAACCCGGATGCAAGATTCAAAGGGCAACTTGGGTTCTCTGACAAGAAAGCCAATCTCTTGATAAGAGACCTTGTAGCGATGGGAGTTTGGAGAGTCAATAATCCCGAAGAGATAGATGTCTCAAGCGACGCTAACACCATGAGAATAGCATTGAGAACTGGGATACTGAGAGTACGAGCGCCTCTCTTAACGAGTTATCTTGATGTATATGGCTACCAATACGGACTGATTGACAACTGCACTAAACTCGCATGGAGAAAAGTTTGGGAAATCTGGGGAACTCTGCCCTCCAATCACCGAGTCGAGGCGCCAGCAATGTTTGACTTTCTAATTTATAGAATTGGGCAGAACTGCTGTAAACCGAAGACCAGAAGATGCGAAACCCAATGCAGTTCCCAAAGACTCGAAAAATGTGAGCTAGGGGAAAACATCTTAGCAAACTGCTCTGGAAAATGTGCATTTACAGGAATTTGCGGGTCTGAAACAAAGGAACTCAATCCACCCCGAGCAATCTCCATATTGGGAGGCACTGGCTGGGAAGATGGAAGAACAACCGCTGAAGGCGGCGGCAAAGGCATAAGCGCATAAGCTCGATGGAGGTGACTTTAGGGTATTAACATACACTACGCAAAACAACGCCGAAATTCATGTAGAACACGGGATCAAATCTTCATACGATTTCAGAGTGAGATTTCTAGAACCAGGAAAGCGTATGCGAACACCAACGCATGTCCATCTAATCGTCGAGTTATACGTAAAGAAAGCACACAATAGCCAGTTGACTAATCAACTAGTCTCCTACCTCTTACAGGTTTGCCAGCAAGTGCAGCCAATTAATTACTACCCACCAAAATTCCAAATATTCAGTTTTAAAAACGCTAGTCCATATGTGCCTCTTGATGTAGTTGGCGAATTCTCTGTAGAATTCCTTCTAGCTGTAAGTGAACTGATTTTCATACAGGAAAAAACTAATTACCCAACAGGTTCTTTAACGCAGGAACTCTATGAAAGTTTCTTAACAAAGGACCGTTTCTCTGTAATCCAACGAGCAACTTTTCGAGGCTGATTTTTCTTTTGTCTCGGAATACTTCTGGATGCGTATTCTTCATTCTAATTTTTTAAAATTTACTGGAACTCCCGCGCATCCGATTGGGCTGAGTTTAGTGTTTCGCTCAGACATTTCACTCATTCCTTAAATCAACTTCTAGGTAAACCTATATTTGCTTAAGAAATTTGACTATGAGCTTTATAAGTAGAAAACAACCTATCTACTATGGATTTCGATGGGACAGATTAACTGTAAAATAAACGATGCTCTAGAGAGGAAATTTCGCAGAGTTGCAGTCGAACGGTTCGAACCGAGAAGAGGTTTCCTAAAAAAAGCCCTCGAAGAAGCGATGGCTGATTGGATAAAAAACAATAGCAGGGGCGGCAAGAATGGTTGAAAAGGAGTTTCAGCGAGAAGAACCTATGATTGAAAAACTACCAGCTATTCCATGGAGCAAGTCCCCTCATCCATTTGTCAAATGGGCGGGAGGCAAAGGCCAACTGCTCAGACGATTAGAGAAATACTTCCCAGCGCAATTTTCGACCTACTATGAACCGTTCTTAGGCGGAGGAGCTGTCTTCTTTCATCTTATCGAAATACGACCCCGCTTTACCGCAGTCCTTTCCGACATCAATGAAGAACTGATAACAACTTATCGAGTCATCAAAGACCATGTAGAAGACCTAATCAAAGAGCTGGAAAATCACAAATTAAACTATAAGCGCGCACCAGAAAAATATTACTACGAAGTCAGAAGACAAGAACCTCTAGACGATATTAAAAAAGCAGCCAGGTTAATATTTTTGAACAAAACATGTTACAATGGTCTATATAGAGTTAACAAAAAAGGCAAATTCAATGTACCATTCGGAAAATACGAAAACCCCAGGATTTGCGACAAAGAAAATCTGCGCCGAGTGAGTCAAGTTTTGAATTGGGTGAACGCCAACATACTTAAAGCAGATTATCAAGAGGCAGTTAAAGATGCAAAAGAAGGAGATTTCATTTATTTTGACCCCCCTTACCAACCTGTTAGTGCTACTGCAAATTTTACAGGCTATACTCATGCTGGCTTCTCAATCGAAGACCAGAAAACATTGGGGAAGTTATTTCGAGAATTAGACGAACGAGGCTGCAAGATTCTGCTGAGCAACTCCGATACAATTGAGGTATGGGAAATATACCAGAGATTTAATATCGAAAAAGTCCAAGTTCTACGGGCCATTAACTGCAAGGGCAACCAAAGGAGAGGTCACACAGAACTTATCATTTATTCTAAATTACAAGACCTATGCACTTAGCGTTTATGCAGGATGATGAGGCAACTATGAATATAGCGCGCATGTGTGTTCCTAAATTCCCTTTTTCAAGTGCGATGGAGTTGGGTCGTGCCTTCCGAACGTAGCTTCTCGTATCCCAAGGCACATCGTCATCCATATACGAAGCAAAACCAGAAGCACAAGCCACCTCACAAACGAATTTAGGAACAGGCACGCGCGCTATCAGAGCCAGCAGTCGCATTCCAGTCTATGGACTAACCGTAAAGCTTCTCCCTTATGTACTGCACTTGTTCTTCCCATTTCTTAATTATGCTGTCCATAAATCTGATCTTGGTCAAATCGGAAAACGACAATTCAGGATTACTTTTGAATTCGTCGTCCTCCATTTGCTTCAAGTATTTCAGAAATATCTCAGTGCGTTTGAATCTTGCCTCTATACGATCTTTCTTATCCAAGATCAAATCAGCGCTTAATCCCTTTCTCAGTTCCTGAAGTGTCTTACCTTCACAAATGGGCGTATCCATGAAGACTAGATCTAGGTATGGGAAGCTGTGGGCAAGTTCTTCCAGGTAATATATGCCTGTTGCAGTCATCCTTACGTACTGAGCTGTAGCATAGCCTTCCTTGTTCTGATTGTCGAATTCAACCAGCCCAAAGTGCGACAGTCCACTTAATGAATTCTCAATGGTCTTACGATTCATTCCAGCTGACTCGGCATCTTCTATTATTTGATTAATGTCTACAAAACCCTTGTCTAATGCAACAAAATAGTTTGTTCTCTTATTGAGATAGGCCAAGATTCTGAGATGAACAAAGTGGCTATATGTTTGTTGAGGGTTAACTTGAAAAATGTTCATTATGTTGCTGTGAGAGCTTGAATAATACTTGTAGTCTTCCAAAACTATAGACTTTATGATATGATGTAATGGAATCTGGTAGTGGGCATACTCGGGGGTATCGGGGGGAAGATCCGTTTCTATATTTATCATTTCGCCAATGTCTGTGTTTCCTGATGTCATGAAAGCGTTTATGAAGCGCAATGCCTGTCTCATATTGCCCCCTGATACGTCATTTACGAATCGAAGGATTTCTCTTCCCACTCTACGGTTCTTTCTTATAGAATAGTTGATAATCATGAAGAACATCCTCACGATCTTCCATTCTCCCAGAGGGCTTATAGTTTGTCTTATTCTTTCTTGTTCATCCTTGTCGAGAGACTCAAGGGTATAGTTGATTCTGTTCCTAATGAGCTCCTCAAAGTTTGGTGACTCGATGTGGAATTTCGGTATGTGATAAGCATCCAATACGCCTGATCTGGTGGACCTGAAAAAAGATTCTTCACGAAGGGTAAGAAGAGTAATTATTTTGAATTTGTTTGCGAAATGTTGAGCATACTCAAAAACCCTCTCTTGATATTTAGGTGAAGTGTAGCTATGTTGATCAACATTGTCCAAAACGATTGCGACTGTATATGATTTATACCTGAGCATTGTGAAGAATGCTAGCAGACTTTCACTGTTTGGATTGATAGTACCTAAGCCAACAGATATCAAGTAGTCTTCAAGCTTCTTCTTATATCGTTCTTGATAGTTACGAATGATGCTATCAAATATGAAACCCTCGATTTTGTCCAGATCTGGAGGAGAAACCCCAAAGTCTACATAGAACCACACGATGTCTTCCCTATCGGCCATGACAATCTTGAAGAAATGATGAACGAAAGTCGTCTTCCCTGCCCCGATTCCTCCTAGGAGCATGATCACAGAACCAAGTTGTGCCTCCTTCTTTAGAAATTCATTGCATTTCTCAAAACTCAACTGAAACTCTCCAGCTCCGGCCTCGGTTTCTTTAAACCAGTTTATGTCGTAGTGTTTTGCATAATAGGGAAGCTTATCGAAACTAGATCTGATAATGCTATCCGTATCGCAGATCTGTTTCTGTCTTACGTAGCATTTTCGTAGAACATCGATCTGTGAATCATCTGTTATATCTTTGAAAATGTGAGCAATGATAGGGGTCAAGCGTGCTGCCAGAACGTTCTTGCCACAAATTGCACTTTCGTTGTGGACAAGATCCAAGGGTCTTTTGAACTCTAGTGATATCACCTCTTCGGCCACATACCTTTTCAAAGAACCTCCTATCACGGCTTGCTTGCTCAGAATGCTGAAAAACAAAGAAAAGTTGGTTATGATGTCTTGAAGAGAAGAGAAGACTAAGCAAAAACCGTCTCTCCACTTTCCACATCGCTTGAACGATTCAAATATGATAAACTGATGCCCATTACTAACTATTGCATAGGTCGTTCCTATTTCTACACTGTATTTGTGAGCTTGGTTGATTGCGTCACTGATCTTGTTGTCAGTTGAGATCGCCCCACTTATCTTGTAGCGTCTCTTCTTGAGAGCCTCAGGGATGATGAAAGAATAGCCAACTTTCTTTGCTTCTAGTACAAATACAGGTCTATTGTCAACTTTGAAGGTATAGTCTATGAATCCCTTATTAACATGCTCTTCCCTAGTAATATCATCCTCAGTCCAACCGAGACAGTCTTTGAAAATCGGGTCCAGAATTTTGGTTCTCGAATCTGATTCCGAGAGGGACGATTCTTGGAAACCACTAACGAGTTTTTTGAAGCATTCATAAGCTGTGTCGATGTCAAAGCTTAGCATGCGTAGCAAATCTGCCGCAACTTCCTTAATAGATTATTCTGAGAATACTGTTCAGTCGATCTCACCTACATAGCGCGCTAAAACCAGAGCAAAACTGTCGGTTAGAGTTTGGCCGCCGACAAGACTTGAGCGCGCGCTTTGTAATAGGGCGCGCTAAAGAAGCAAGAAGACGACGTGTGTGCGTGTGGAAATCAGGTCTTCGCGCTCTGACGCTTACGATTATTGTCAACGCTGCGACTGACGCAGCAATGTTCATGAGGGTAACATTTCGGATTGGCAGGATTGTGCGAGCGCTTCTTGCCGTTTTCAGAATCTCAGAAGCCCTCAAGAAGTTCGAGTATTGCTCAACGGGATTATCGGACGGCTCGTTGTCATTATCAGGTTCAAGAGGACGTGTTGGAGGTGGCGGTATAACCTGTGCAAACCCCGAGCTGATTCCAAAGTTCAGTCGGACTTGAGCGTTGACTGTTATGCTGACACCATAATCCAATTTCACGGTGACATCATACGCTTGATGCGCATTCTCTAAATGCATAGAATACGTCCCGTTTTCACTTGCGACAAAGTTGAAGTTGGTACTTGAAACATTGTGGAAGGTTTGAACAGTAGCTCCCGAAGGGTTGGTTACGAAAAAGTCGATATAGCCACTGCTGACTGACAGATTGCCGAACACTTGGTCAGAGACCCCAAGGTCAACATTTTCCACGGTTTCTTGCATCGACCCTATTACGAATGACCCACCTCTCGCTCTAGCGACAGAAACACAAAAGACGAGCATCAAAACTGAAAAAGGAAGAAGAATCAGGCACAGTTTTGTAGTTTTTCTCACTGTAATCTTGTTGCCCTTTTTGAGCAGCCCACACGCCCGCTTAAAAAGTTTCTGAACGCTGAAAACTTTGACGCGACACAAAAAAAAGGAAGGGAGGATGGAGTTAGAATCAAGCCTTCGGCTGATTCAGCAAGTTCTGATAGAGTTCAGCGATGCTCGTGTTCCTGATGGCTTCAAAGCTTGCCATTTTGAAGAGTTCGCTAAAGGCTGCGAGTATGTCAGCGGTCATAGCTTTCCGAGTCTCAGGGCGAAAACTAGACAGGGTCTTGTCGGGATTGTATACCGTCGTGATTATCAGCAGATTAGCGCACGTTCCAATAGTCATGCCTGTTTTGTCTGCGATTTCTTTCAATGCCAAGTAGGTTCCAAGACCGACTCGAATGTTGGTGCTTGTTATTTCTGGCATATTTTATCAGTAACAGACATTGTTACAAGATGCTTATAAACCTTGTGACCAGACAAATACATAACTTGCGACAAATGCATAACACGTCTATCCAAAAAAGAAGGAAGATTACGCTTGGTTGCTTACGACGCACTTCTCTGAAGGCAGCGTGGCGACAAACGTCCAACCGTCAGCCAGCAGTCGAGGCAGCTCATCTTCGCTCACGATTTTCTGTGTGCAGCAGTTGCCGTTAATGCAGTCAGACGCACGTTTACCTCCATTGGTTTCAGTTTTGGTTTTCTTCTTGGGTTCGCGCGCGCTATGCGTAGCTCATTCAGAAAACCTTTTATCAGTTTCTCATGCCATATTCCGATATTAGTTTGTGGTGACAACCGCAGTGGCAACGAAGCTGTCTAAATACTCTTTTGTCATCCTTGGTGTCGTTCTTGGTATTATTGTAGGAACTTATATCAAAAGCATTGTTCCCCAATCGACAGTCACCTTTGATTACTCAGAACAGAACGTAACAAGCACTTCATTTTGGAGTTTCCTATTTAATATTGAGACTCTGTTAACACTCATTCTGGGATTTTTCTTCTTTGAACTTCTACTGGCAATTCTCTTGAATAAGCCACATATGGTTTGGGGAATTACTTTAGGAATTCTTGTTATCCCATGGGTATGGGGAGCAATTGCCGACTATCCCTACAACATTCCGAGCATTTGGGGAAAACTTGGTGTGTATGCACTTTTTTCCTCTTTTAATTTCGCACCGATGATGATTGTATGGCTGGTCACTTTATTTATTTCTCTGTCAATTCCTTACTTGGTCGGCATAGACACTTCTGCAATGGAAGATGAGACGCTGCTCCCACAAGCTTTTTGTTTTAACTGCGAATTCAACAAAGAGTCTAGCTCCGACTTTGTTGATATTATAGCTGACCGCATGGGATTTACGAAAACGAGGACGGAAGACTCTGATATCATGAAATTGTCTTACTACTCAAAAGGCAGCCTAAAGATGAGTGTCTTGCAGAAAACTGAAAAGGATGTGACAAGGATAGTATTTGACTTCTACACAATTAACGAAGACACAGTCAAGAAATATGAAAATCCAGAAGAGATAGAGGACTACAAATCACTGTTGAAAGCCTTTATTGCCCTTCGTACTCCTGTACAAATACTGAGTTCCACAGAATCAACTCCTAGCTTACTGGATTTGAAGCAAATGGGGGAGGGATTATGTCGAAGAGCACTACCTGCAAGAAACCAAATAAGAAGCCTGTCCAGGGACTTTCCAAAGAATCATCCGCAATGGTTCAGTCTTATCTTGCTGATAATAGGTGGAGCTGTAGTGGAAATTGTCAGAACACTTCTGTCCCACTAATGCCTCATCCCACAATCCTTTCCGCCCTTGAATCAGCGCGCGCTGAGCTCATAAGAGCATGCCTGGGCCGGGATAAACGGCGGGTGACCCACAGAAACAATCGTAAATGTCTATGAGTTCAAGCGGGCCGTTCCCAGAAAAGGTAAGCCTTCGTCTGCATCAAGAAACCGCAGATCTTGATGAGTCCTGCAAGCTGCTCCAAGGTTGCAGCATTCACCTTCTTCTCGTAATCCTCCATATGCCCGAATGGAAGGCCTGAGCTGAAAAACTTTGAGAAGCGTGGATGGTCGGCTTTGATGAAGGCCTCCCTAACCCTTTCCAGGCCGTCGGCGTTGAGTGCTCGAAGTTTCTGGAATACATAGTTCCCGCTTCCAAGCAGCTGAACATTAAACCCGACTTCTTGAAGGGCTCTGGAAACCCGCAAGATCTCCCTCTGAGGCTCCTGTTCAGTAACCTTCTTCATCCCCGCCTTCTCGCCAAACGGATTGTACTTGGCCATCACCGCAACCATCTCCACGCAGGGCGTACCGGTCAAGGGTAAGGTGTCCCGAATAATTTTCGCTCCGAGTCCTATGCTCCGATATTTCGGGTGAACCACAACACGGTTAATAATGGTTAGTTTCTCGTTCAGTTCCCGCATCGTCATTTTCTGCAGAACCATTCTTCGACCGTAGGCACTGGGAGGCGGATAACAATAAACGATCACTCCGCACACCTCGGTCCCCCGCTTAAGACAGAAGATTTTGCGAGGCGCAACTACCCTGTGA
>Ga0315279_10008361_pt1 | contig 12547 bp, 10 predicted proteins | sample YL17G06_20_MG_FD_203694 | JGI IMG/M metagenome (GOLD analysis project Ga0315279, IMG submission 203694) | Sediment microbial communities from Yellowstone Lake, YNP, Wyoming, USA - YL17G06_20 | ecosystem: Environmental > Aquatic > Freshwater > Lake > Sediment | place: USA: Wyoming | collected... | reverse complement strand
TCCGCGATCCCCAGAGCGGCTTTGCCCGGGCCCGGGTCCTCTACACCTTCGGCCGAGCCGACTCTTTGGATCTCGGCGCCATCCGCAGACTGGTCCGCAGCCTCTGCCGGTTTATCTCCCCCGAAGATGCTCTCGAAGCCCAGGGTTCGACGCCGGCGCTTCGGTTCATCAAGAGCGCTCCCTTGGGAGGCGCTTATCTCCTGCGGCATCTCTGGGAGCGGCTGGGGCTCCGGACGGTCCTGGCCAAGGCCCTTCAGAAGAGAGACTTTAGTTTTACGGTCGAGTGGGCGATCTTCGCCATGGTGGCCAACCGGGCCCTGGCGCCCGACTCCAAGAGGGGTGTCGAGGAGTGGGTGAGCGAGGACGTCTCTCTGGGGAATCCGGAGCCGATCTCTTTGCAGCATCTTTACCGGGCGATGGATTTTCTTTTGGAACACGAAGAGTCGATCCAGAAGGAAGTCTTTTTCGCCACGGCTGATCTTTTTAACCTGGAAGTGGATCTTCTGTTCTTCGATACCACAACGACCTATGCGGAATGCGAGGAAGAAGATGACCTCCGACGGTACGGTCATTCGAAGGACAGCCGGCCGGACCGGCCGCAGATCGTGATCGGGCTGGCGGTGACGAAGGAGGGGCTTCCGGTGCGCTGCTGGGTGCTTCCGGGCAACACGGCGGACATGACCACGGTGGAGCGGGTAAAGTCGGACCTTCGAGGCTGGAAGCTTTCGCGTTGTATCTGGGTCATGGACCGGGGGATGTCGAGCGAAGCGAACCGGATCGTTCTGCAGAAAGCCGGCGGGCATTACATCCTGGGCGAGAAGCTGCGGGACAGCCAGGCGGCTCATAAGGAAGCCCTGTCGTTCCAGGGTCGGTACCAGAAAGTGAGAGAGAACCTGGAGGTCAAGGAGATCGTTGTCGGCGATGGAGAACGACGCCGCCGTTTCGTCCTCGTCTATAATCCGGAACAAGCGAAAAAAGATCAAGCAACCCGGGAAAAAACCCTGAAGAGGATCGCAGAGACGATCCTGGCGCTGGGCGATCCCGAGGTCGCTTCGCATAAGAAGGCCGTCTGCGCCTTGTTGTCCCACCGGTCGATGGGCCGGTATATCCGACAGACCAAGACCGGCAAACTCAGGATCAATCAAGCCAAAGTCCAAGAAGAAGAGTCGCTCGACGGCAAGTACCTGCTCTCGAGCTCGGACGATACGCTGTCCCCGGAAGACATCGCCCTGGGCTACAAGCAGCTCATGGAAGTGGAACGGGCGTTCCGGACGCTCAAAACAACATTGGAGCTCCGGCCGCTCTATCATCGCAAAGAAGAGAGGATCCGGGCTCATGTTCTCCTCTGTTATCTTTCGCTTCTTCTTGTTCGGATCGCGGAGCGGGAGACGGGCGAGACATGGGACCGAATCCGTCCGATTATGGACCGCTGTCATCTTGGGGAATTTTCCTCAAAAGATGGGCGCATTTTTCAACGGACGGAACTGACCTCGGAACAGGTTAACATCTTGAATAGATTGAAAATAGCACAGCCGCCATCGGTCTATAACGTCCAGATAAGCGCCTAAAACCGTAGGCACACACCATTTTTCCGGCTTGCCCGTAAGCCCATGATAATCTATCAGTTAGGACTGGTCGTTAGCCTATGACTGTCGAACCCGGGTTTAGTGTCCCACTTGTGAATTGAAAGTTCTGGGCTAGTGACCTGACCCCTCCAAGAAAAATATTTCTTGACAAGCGATTCTTTCGTAGCTATATATGAGCTGCAATTGTAGTCACATAGGGATTCGACATGCGTTTTGTCAACGTGCGGGAACTTAAAAGCAAAACATCGGAAATACTCCGGGCGGCGGCGGGAGAGGATATCATCGTCACCAATCACGGAAAACCCGTTGCCGTCGTTACGGGAATAGATGGTGGGGATTTTGAAAAGATCGGGTTCCGCGGTGGCGCGAGTCGGGTCCACGAGACTCACGCCCCCTACCGAATGGAGGCGGTAGGTTATGAGAAGCCGAAAGCAGGCATGCCGGCGCCGTCCCCTGCTGGACGATCGGCCTGGAATCCGTTGAAAGCGGTATTCTGGGATTATCCTGAACTGACCGAGGAGGCGACGCTGAGCCTAAGGATCCAGGAGGCCCGGGATTCACCAATTCCAGACGCCTTCCGCTGGTACTTGGCCCGGTTTTTAGAGCGCGGGCGTGTCATCGACGTGCGGAAATTTTTTGATTGGACCGAGATCCGATCGGCGCTCCCTCACCTTCGCTTAACTGTGTTCGCGCGGAACAAATGGACCAGAATGCTGGAAGTCTATGATTGAATCCGTCGATTGGGAGAATTTCTGGCGTGTGTTCGGCAACCTTGCGGAATGGCTCTACGACCAGAGAAGATAAATGGGGGTACGGTTGTTATTAGGCCTTGCAATAAGGTTACGCATGTTGTAACCTAGTAGCACGATGCAAACTGTCACCGAAAAAATCCTTCGTCTCTCCCCGCCGGGGGGACTCTTCGACGAAACGGCCGTCCGGAATCTCCTCGATGACCGGTCCGAGGCCGCGCGGAAGGTGCTCGTGCATCGCGCCGTCTCGGCGGGTGAAATCATCCGGCTCAGGCCGGGGCTTTTCCTGCTCGCTCCGGAGTTTCGGAAAACACATCCTCATCCGTTCGTCGTCGCGGCGATGCTGCACTCCCCCTCCCACGTGAGCTTGGAATCGGCACTGAGCCACCACGGCCTGATTCCGGAAGCGGTTTTTCAGGTCGGCAGTGTGACGTCCGCCCGAAGCCGAACATTTCATACGCCGGTCGGCGTTTTCGGCTTTGTCCGTGTTCCGGCCTCTGATCCGAGAGCCGGAGTCCAGGCGCTAAAGGTCGACGGCCGAAGCTGGGCCTTCGTCGCCACTCCCCTGAGGGCCATCGCCGACCTGATCTATACGAGAAGAGACGTGAACTGGGCAAAAGACGGCTTCGCCTTCCTGACGGAATCCATGCGGATCGAGCGGGACGACCTCGAAAAAATTTCCTTCGAAAGCCTGGACGAGGTCTGCGAGAGCCTCCGGAGCCGTCGGACCACGGATTATCTCCGGGGGCTGTATCGGGAGCTGAAGAGATGATCAATCGGGTCCTCGAAGAAAAACTCAAGGAATATTCGATCGCCGGCGTGATCGACCAGGAAAACGTCCTTCAGGAGCTCGTCCAGCAATACGTCTTGGCCAGCCTCTCCCGGGCCGGGCTCTTTTCGAGCGCGCAGGCGGTTTTTCACGGCGGAACATGCCTCCGCATCGTCTACGGGATGTATCGCTTCTCCGAGGACCTGGACTTCTTCTTGAAACGGCCGGACCTCGATTTCCAATGGGGGCGATATCTCTCCTCCATTCTCAAGGACGCATCCGGGGAGGGCTTCCGCTTCAGCGTCCAGGACAAGTCCGGCGAGGCCGGCACGGTTAAGAAGGCCATGATCCGGGCGGAATCCATCGGCAAGATCCCGCTTCTGGATTTGCCGTTCGAACGGGACCCCAGGAAGCTCATCAAGGTGAAGCTCGAAATCGACGTGAATCCCCCCCGAGGATCGATCTATGAAACGCGCTACATCGCCTTTCCCGTGACCGCCGCCATGACGACCCAATCCCTTGAATCCGGCTTCGCCATGAAGATCGGCGCGATGCTCTTTCGAACATACGTGAAGGGTCGGGACTGGTACGACTTCATCTGGTATGTCAACAAAAAAATAGCTCCGGACCTCGGACTCTTAAGCCGTTCAATCGACCAGCAGGGTCCGTGGGCCGGCCAAGGAATCGAGGTCGATCCCGGCTGGGTAGAGACGACCCTGAGGAAGAGGATCGCCGAGATCGACTGGCAAGCCGCCCGCCGGGACGTCGAACGGTTCCTCCCACTCCGGGAACAGGAAACGCTGAAATTGTGGGGCCGGGACTTCTTCCTCCATCACCTCGGTGTTTTAATGGGAAAGCTCACCCCTTGATTTAGGGTGCCCGTCAGCAACCTCGCTTTTTCGTGGTCCCAGCCATCTCGCTTGTCAGGCCTTTTTATTCGACCTGGATGGATTACTATCGATAAGCTGCGTCTGATAGGGAAGATGAATGGGCAGAGGGGGTCAAGAACCGGTTTTTAACCTAATATTTCCCTTTTTAATATAGTCTAAGAAAAGCGCCAGGATCGAGAAACAAAAGAACCCCAGGAATCCGGCGATTAGGACGTTCATTTTTTTCCTGGGCGACACCGGATACAGCGACACCGTCGGCTCCTTTATCAGCTGGGCGTAGTCGATGCGCTGCTTTTTTTCGTTGAGGAGCTCTATGTCGCTCCGTAACGCTAGGATCGTTTGGCTAATTTTGTCAATCTGGGTTTTAAAGCCCTTGATGACCTGCTCCTTCTCGCGCACGGAAAGCCGGAGATCTTCTTGCGTATTCTTTTCTGTGCTAAAGTTCTCTTCCAGGGTATTGTAATAACGGAAGTTCTGTTGAATCTCGTTAGAATAAAGGAGGAGCCCCAGGGTTTCGACACCTCCCTGCTTCTCGGCCAGCGTCGTCTTCTGCTGCTTCTCGATGTCGTCGATGCGCGCCTTGACGCCTTTCATCTCCTCGAGCAGACTTCGCGAACGCTCCTCCGAGATCTTCAGTTTGTTTCCGGCAGCGATAATCTCCTGCTGGGTTTTCTCGATCTCGATGTTCAGGGATTGGATGTCGAGCCCCTTGGTCTTGATATCATTTTCCTTCAACGCGATCTGCGTGGAGATGCTTTTCATTTCGACATCGATTTTTCGATCGAGTTCACCCTTAAGATGCTGGAAAAGGGCATTGAGGACCGTCTGGGCTTTATCCGTTTCTCCGGTTCGTATGCTCACCCGCAACAGTTTGGTGTCCCGCAGATTTTCCGCCTTTAACTTGAGGAACTTCCTTGGGTCCAGGTTCAATTCGGAGCTGATCAGGCGGTTATATGATCCCTGGTTGATCTGACCCGCGAGCTGTTTGGGGTCCATGACCACGACCTCCGTGAACGTCCCCTGCTCGGACTGGACGAAAAACTTGCTCGGCTGGATGATGGCATCGACTTCCCACGCGGGCGGGATCAGGAAGCTGACGATGCCGGCGACGAGGGCCAGGAGAATCGTGGGAACGATGATGAGTCCCCGTCGTTTCCAGAGAACGTTGAAGTATTCGATCAATTCCACTTCATTTTCGTACTGTTCCATAAGAACCTCATCGATGGTTTTGGCATTTAAGAGAGGACATTATAGCCGATTCCGTCGCGGGAGCAAATAAAATAAACGATAGCGCCGGATCACTTATTTTCCAGCCGGGTCCACGTTAACCTGTAATCTTCGTAATCCTCGATCGAAGCCCGGCCGACCTTGAGCCAGCTCCCCTCAGGGAGGTAAGTCGCCCGGGCGAAGGGCGTCGAAGCCTCGCACGTTTCTTTGAGTTCGCTCTCCAGGAAGAAGTGCATGGTAAAGCTGTAGTATGTCTGAGGCCGAGCGGTTATGGTCTCGCGGACGATCGCCATCGCCAGTTCCTCGAGTTTCGGGCCGGCGATCTTATCGCCGAGGCAAATCCAATAGAACTTGTTTCGTGTCGTCTGACCAAGCGCCTCGGTTTTCAGGACCCGGAAGCGGACGCCCACGACGGCTGCGATCTTCTCCGAATCGATCTCCGAGGCGGCCGATTTCGCGACCGGCCTTTCGGTTCCGGCTGGACGGCTCGTTCCCCCCTCTTTTCGGCAAGCGGGAAGCAAAACGACTATGAATGCCAGGAGGGCAATCCACCCTGGTTCCCATTTTTTCATAAGTTTCCCCCTCTCCCCCGGAATTCCATCCGGAGTTCCGTTTCTCAACGAAAGTGATGACGTCAACCCACCTATCTCCTTAAACGGACGTCCTCAACATAATCCTCCGCCGTTCGCTTGTCAAGGAAAGAAGCAGGGGCCCCCTCTTATATGGCCAGGGCGTCCAGCCAATCGATATTCATGGCCCCCCGCCCGACTATTTAATATGTCAAGTTAAATATCAAGCCCAGTTAAGGAGAAGGGAAAGAGCCGAAAAAATCAACTACACCATCAGGACCGTGGGCTCTGCACCGACCAGCCGGCCCGGGCTAGAAACCGAAATCCAGCAGAAAAGTGAAGAGGTTCTCCTTGGCTAGGCTGCCAGAGCCGACGGTACGATGCGTGAACTCGGCGTGCAGAGCCACATTCACCGCCGACCAGCTCCCAAGGTAGTAACGCAGAAGCGCCGAGTAGGCTTCAATCCGGTGGACGCGGTCTTCGTCGGACGGATGGACCCAGTTGTACATCAAGGAGGCCACCAGGCGATTGTCGGCCAGAGCGGCCCAATCAAGCTGGACGACCCCTCCATAGAATACATAGTCCCGGGCCGAGTCGATGTCGTTGAAGGCCTTGTCGTCCAAGCCCCGGAAGGCCGTGGCCTGCAGGTTGAAAGTTCTCCAGTTGAGGCTGATATCGCCGCCGAGGCGGGTGAAGGTCCGGTCTTGACTGCCGTTGGAGTCGCCCACGGGCGAGATGATCGAACCGGTGAAATCCGTCGGCTGACGGCCAAGATAGCCGAAGACCCCGATGCGCTGTCCGGCCGACTGGCCCTCGCCCCGGCCGAAGGTTTTGGATAGGACGAGGTAGAGGTCGTTAAATCTGTTTCTGTCGGGATTGGCACCGCTGCCGTTGATATAGCCCAGGGCATACTTGAAGCCGGGGTTGAAGCGGCCGGTGGCTTCGATGCCGATCTGGTTGGCGAAGAATTCGAAGCTGTTCCGCGTGCCGGCGAATTTGTTGATCTCGAACGGCTGGAGGATGTAAAAGAGGCGCTTGGAGCTAAGCCGCTGGAAGCCCGGCTCGAAGCGACCGACGCGCAGGTTGAGCTTGTCCTGAATCAGGTTGCTGAAGACCACATTGGCCGATTCGAGGCTTGCCAGCTGGGAGGGAATCTTCCCTTTATAATTCCCCGCCGGCTCGTCGAGGCCCGGCGTGTAGACGAACAGGAAGGAAATGTTTTTGTGGAGGACGCCCGCCGCCAGCAGGTCCAATCCGTAGAGGTGGAAGCCGGACGCCGTCCCTTCGCCGTTACCGTAGATGGAGTATCCGGCCGTCGTCCTTAAGGCGATGGGGACGGCAGTCTCGAAGACGGTCTTTTCCAGGCCCGCCTGACCGGGGATCTGGTATCCGTTGTCGCGGAAGCGCTGGCCGAAATCGTTGAGCTTAGGGAAGGCGACGTGGCACATGTTGCAGTTGAAGCCGTATTTCCGGGCGAACGCGGGGATGGCCGACACCGTTTGGCTGAAGACGAGAAGGACGAAGACCATGCTGAAGACGATGATCAATGATTTTTTCACCGCTCCCTCCTCACTTGTGGAGATGGTCCGGCGCGATCGGCTTGACGTCCGCGACTTCCGGGTTGAGGCTGTTCAGGGCCTTGATGAAGGCCACCAGCGCTTTCTTTTCGTGTTGGCTCAGTCCCAGGGGGACCATCAACGGGTCAAGGTTGGGATCCTTGCCGCCTCCCCGGTTGTAGAAATCGATCAGCGACTCCAGGGATCTTTCCGAGCCGTCGTGGAGGTAGGGGGGGCGCAGAGCCGCGTCCCGGACGGTAGGGGTTTTAAAGGCCCCCATGTCCCGCGGATTCTTCGTGATGGCGTAACGGCCCACATCGGGATTCTTGGGGTCCTTGGCGGGCACGCCAAGGTTATGGAAGCGGCCGTCGCTGAAATTAGGGCCCCAGTGGCAGGCGGTGCAGTGGCCCTTGCCGTTGAAGATTTCCAGCCCCTTCCTTTCAAGCGCGGTCAGGGCCTGACGATCGCCGCGCACAAAACGATCGAAGAGCGAGTCGGTCGTCACGACCGTTCGCTCGAAGGCGGCGATGGCGTCAGCCACTTGTTGGACGGTGATCGGACCTTCTCCATAGACGGCTTTGAATTCCATGGCATAGCCGCGGATATCAGCCACGGTCTTGATCATCGCTTTGTGGGTGTTGCCCATCTCGATCGGGTTCTGAATCGGACCTTTGGCTTGTTCCTCCAGGGATGATGCCCGTCCATCCCAGAACTGAAGCGGATTGTAGGCGGCATTGGAAACAGGCGGCGACCGACGCCCGCCGAGCTGGCCGTGAATCCCCGAACTGGTCGGCCCGGAATCGGACCAGCCTAATGCCGGGTTGTGGCAGGAAGCGCAGCTCACCGTGTTGTCTGCGGAAAGGCGCGGGTCAAAATAGAGTTCCTTGCCGAGATGGATTTTCAGGCTAGATGTCGGGCTCCCGGGCGGCGAATCCACAGGCGGCAGCGGACCGATCCGTTGGGGACCCAGCACCTGCACGTTGACGTGTGTCATCGGCGGCACCTTTTCCTTGCCCGGGGTTTGGGCCGCAGCCAAGCCGGCCAGCAGCGGAAAGACGGACATAACCATCAGCCAACGTCTTCGTCCCATAATCTCCCTCCTTTCTTAAAACCGAACGGATGCATCCATCCAACAAATGTTTTTTGGTAAAAATCTCGGCGTTACACGTGAATCGTCACCCTCATCCGCACCTTGCTGAAAATGTAGCTTAACTGGGTAGGCATGTCAAGAGAAAGACGTCCTGAAGAAGGTCCTCCCACGGCGCCGATAAAATTCACGAGTCCCTCGGTGCACCGAGACGGCCTCTTACTTGAGTCCCGCACTGCTCAATTCGACCAGGAAATTGTTGATGAGGGATAAGAAGAAATCACTTTTTCACTTCCGCCTTGGATTTCGTCCTCCAGAATTTTGACGCTGTGTCCCTCTTCATGAGTTCGGAAAAAACGAAAGTCTCATAAAGAGTTGACATCGCCGAGCAGCCGGCGATATATTACCGGCATGGTGGGAGAGGGAATTCGCGACGCCGCGGAAAAGCGATGGGGCGCATAGATGAATTTGCAGCCCGAAAAAGGCGAGCTGTGTGTGATTATCGGCGCCGGCCCGGCGGGCCTCACGGCCGCTCATGAGCTTGCGCGACTTGGGACGCGCTCGGTTGTGCTTGAAAAGGACAGCCTTGTCGGCGGCATTTCCCGCACGGTCAACCACAAGGGATATCGCTGCGATATCGGCGGGCACAGGTTCTTCACAAAGGTCCGCGTGGTGCGCAAGTTATGGGAGGAGATCATGGGAGATGATTTCCTCGTGCGGCCGCGGCTTTCACGCATATACTACAATAACAGGTTTTTTGACTATCCGCTGCGGATACGGAACACGCTCAAAGGTCTGGGACTCGTCGAGTCGTTCCTGATGGGACTCAGCTATATCCGGGCGCGGCTGTTTCCCGAACGCGAGGAGAAAACCTTCGAGCAGTGGGTGTCGAATCGGTTCGGGCGCCGGCTGTTCGGGACGTTCTTCAAGAGCTACACGGAGAAGGTCTGGGGAATGTCGTGCAGCGAGATCAGCGCCGACTGGGCGCGGCAGCGCATTAAAAATCTGGACTTCATGGCGGCGGCCAGAAACGCGCTCGTCGGCGCGAAGACGCACGGCAACAAAGTCGTGACCTCGCTTATTGACCAGTTCCATTATCCCCGTCTTGGGTCGGGAATGATGTGGGAGCGCCTGCAGGCAAAGCTGGCGGAGAAACATATTGAGACAAGGCTGAATCAGCAGGTGATCAGGATCCATCATACCGGCGGCAGGGTGACGGCGGTCACCGCACGCGACGGGCAGGGGCGCGAGACACGGGTTGACGGCGAACATTTCATCGCGTCCATGCCGCTCAGGGATTTGATCCGGGCCATGGACCCGCCGCCGCCGCAGGATGTGGGGAATGCGGCGAACAGCCTGCGTTACCGGGATTTCCTAACGGTGATGCTTGTTGTTGATGCGCCGGAAGTCTTCCAGGACAACTGGGTTTATGTTCATTCGCCCGAAGTGAAGGTCGGCAGGATTCAGAACTTCAAGAACTGGAGCCCGGAGATGGTTCCGGATCCGTCGAAGACATCGCTGGGCCTGGAGTATTTTGCCCAGGAGGGAGACGAGCTGTGGACCATGTCCGACGATGATTTGATCGATCTGGCTCGATCAGAATGTGTGAGGCTCGGGTTTGCCACGGCGGGGAATGTAATGGACGGCGCGGTCGTCCGCATGCCGAAAGCGTACCCGGTTTACGACTCGAAGCACGGGGAATCGGTGGAGGCGATCCGAAACTGGATCGGAACTCTCAAGAATCTGCATCCGGTGGGCAGAAACGGCCAGCACCGCTACAACAACATGGATCACTCGATGGTGAGCGCCATGTGCGCGGCGCGGGTTGTTCGCGGAGCCGAGATGGACATCTGGGACGTCGGCGTGGATAAAGCTTACCTTGAAGAGCCGGAGACTGTGGGTGACGTCGAGCGCGAAAACATGATTACGAATGAAGTGATTCGCGACACGTTTGCAAGGTATGACGCTCCGGCGATGGGAACAGCCCTTGGGCTGATGGCCGCCATTGTTCTCTTCCTGATGTCGATGACACTGATCCTGAAGGGTGGAGAGCCTATCGGGCCGACTCTCATGTTGCTGAGCAACTACCTTCCCGGTTACAGGATGACGCTGGTCGGCGTGGTGATAGGGGCGCTTCAGGCCGGAGGATGGGCATTTTTATTCGGGGTTCTGCTGGCACGCGCCATCAACCTGGTTGTCGGCATGATAGAAGGCTTGTTGCTGAGACGGATTGAGATCGTGAGAACGATGGAAGATGGAGACTGATCATGGCGGAGAAGAGTCGGATTGATCTTGAGTGGAAGATGCTGGATCGCGCAGTTGCCAGACTGCGCGCCGGGGTGATGGCCGTGGTGTTCGGTATGTCGGCGGCCTGCGCGCTTTTTGGCGCAACGGCGTGGCTGTTGATAAGAGGCAGCAAAAATATCGGACAGCATCTAAATCTGCTCGGCAACTTTTTTCCGGGCTATGCGGTGACGTGGCCCGGTGCCTTCATCGGATTCGGCTATGCATTTGTGACAGGCGCCGTGATAGCATGGTGCATTGCTTGGATCTATAACATCGTGGTTCACATGCGGAACAAGAGGAAGTCCGGTGGAAAGAACGTTCTGCCCGGAGGCGCATAAGTGGGACCGGCCGTTTCGATTGTGATTCCGGCGCATGCAAACACGCCGGCGTTGGGTAAGTGCCTGCGGGGTGTTTTTGAGTCGGACTTCTCCGATTTCGAGTGCATCGTCGTTGACGATGGATCTCCGGATGATCTGGGCGGACTTCTGAAGCCCTACCGTGTCAGGTTCGTAAGGCTTGAAGAATGCCGCGGACCGGCGTTTGCCCGTAACCGAGGTGTCGAGGCGGCTTCGAGTGACGTTATTTTCTTTCTGGATTCCGACGTGGAACCGCACAAGGACGCCGTTGGCAAGGTTGTTGCGTTCATGAGAGAGCATCCTGATGTGGCGGCGGTTTTCGGGTCATATGACGACGCACCGGTCGAAAGCGGCTTCTTCTCGCAGTACAGGAATCTGTTTCATCATTACACGCACCAGGTCTCCCGGGAGAAGGCGCTGACGTTCTGGGCAGGCTGTGGGGCGGTCAGGCACGACGCGCTGCGGAAGGTTGGCGGGTTTGATGAGAAGTATACGCGGCCCTGTGTTGAAGACATCGAGCTGGGGTACAGGTTGAACCGCAACGGCTGCGAAGTGCGGCTGGATAAGACCATACAGGCCGCGCATCACAAGAAGTGGACGTTTGCAGGATTGGTGCGGGCTGATATTTTCGACCGGGCGTTGCCGTGGACAGTGCTGCTTATGCAACACGGGGAAATGGCAAACGATCTGAATATAACGATCACCGCGAGACTGAGCGCGTTGCTGCTGTTTGCCGCGTTGGCCTGTCTTGGGATCGGAGCCTTCTGGCTGCCGGGGCTAACCTGCGGGCTTGCCCTGCTTTTGCTGGTTGTGCTTTTGAACAGGTCTGTCTATTTGTTCTACCATGCGAAGCGTGGTTTGTGGTTTGCATTGCGGGCGATTCCGATGCATTTATTGTACGTGTTCTATAGCAGTCTGGCGTTTCTTGCCGGCTTTGTCATGTATAGGGTTGGACGGAGACGCGTATGAAAGGCGTCAGAACGCTGCTTCTCTCCTGGCCAGGGCCCTGGCCGTTCTCAGCAATATCGTAATGTCCAGCCACAGAGACCAATTCCGGATATAGTGTTCATCAAGGATCAGCCTCTCGTTAAAAGTCAGAAGGTTGCGTCCGCTGGTCTGCCAAAGGCCGGTCAAGCCGGGCTTCACCCGGGAAATGAGGGCATAGCTTTTTCCCATTTGGGCGATTTCCTGCGGAACATAAGGCCTCGGCCCGACAAGGCTCATATCCCCCTTGAAGACATTGATGAGCTGGGGGATCTCATCCAGGCTGGATTTTCGGAGGAACTGGCCCACCCGGGTCACCCGGGGATCGCCTTTCTTGATTTTATGGAATTCTTTCCATTCCTCGCGGGCCTTCGGGTTCTCCTTCAAGAATTGGGCCAGCCTCTTCTCGCCATCGGTATACATGGACCGGAACTTGAAAAATTTGAACACTCTCCCCCGCCGTCCCAGGCGCTCCTGGACAAAGACCA
>Ga0315279_10008360_pt1 | contig 12549 bp, 13 predicted proteins | sample YL17G06_20_MG_FD_203694 | JGI IMG/M metagenome (GOLD analysis project Ga0315279, IMG submission 203694) | Sediment microbial communities from Yellowstone Lake, YNP, Wyoming, USA - YL17G06_20 | ecosystem: Environmental > Aquatic > Freshwater > Lake > Sediment | place: USA: Wyoming | collected... | reverse complement strand
GTTTCTTTCAGTTCTCTGACTCCACCATCTTCTAAAATATGAGAGCATCTTTCTAAGACCACTTCCGGAGCGCCTTTCATAAATGCCATTCTTTTCCCATCCGTCATTTGATGGATAGTGGTCATGCGTTTTCTTTCGGAACTGAAAGGTATTTCCTCTATCCTCGGGTTTTCAAGCCTTACCTCCGTCTCATGGAACCCTGCCTTCACCGCAGCGACAACGAGGGCACCTTCTGTAGGATCACCCTTGATGATCCACTTACCCTCCGTTTTTTCGAGTACTGAATCATTACAGAGGAGACCTCCTAAAAGGAGTTTGTGTATCGGTTCACTCTCGTTAACATTAATTTTATCAGACCCCCTAAACTCTCCAACAGGTTCATAACCAGCACCTGTTACCTCGATCATTCTCCCACCGGCAAAAATTTTTCTTACTGTCATCTCGCCCTTCGTGAGGGTACCTGTCTTATCCGAGCATATCACGGTGGTACAACCTAATGTCTCCACCGCGGTCATCTTCCTGATCAGCGCATTTCTTTTAGCCATCTGATGCATTCCGATGGCGAGAGCTCCTGTGACGATGGCAGCTAATGCCTCAGGGACTGCTGCCACGGCAAGAGCAACTGCAAACATCACCATGGTGATGATGAATGGCAAATCAATCTTGCCACCTAAAGCCTCCCTGACGATACTTATTCCTGCAACGAGGAAACATATAGAAAGGGCTGTGATACCGAGCCATTTACCTATCTCTTCTGTCCTTTTTTCAAGGGGAGTTTTTCCGGTCTCTATTGTAGTCACCTCCTCGGCAATCTTACCAAACTCTGTATTCATGCCTGTCGATGTAACAGCTGCTCTACCCCTTCCATAGGTCACTGTCGTGCCTGTAAAGACCATATTTTTTCTATCGCTGATGCGCACTTCCTCAGGCAATGGCTTTATATCTTTACCTACACAAACAGACTCTCCTGTAAGAGGAGCTTCATCGCATCGTAAGGAGTGGTTTTCAATCAACCTTGCATCTGCAGGAATCTTATCCCCTGCCTCAAGGAGTAGTATATCTCCCTGAACTATTTCCTTAGATGGGATCTCGCTTTCTCTGCCCCCCCTGAGGATGGTTATGGTAGGAGAAAGCATCTTCTTTAGTGCCTCTAGGGCACGCTCTGCACGATACTCTTGAATAAATCCGAGAACCGCACAGAAGACAACGATGACCGCGATGATGACAGCATCGGCCACTTCTCCAACTAACGCAGAAAGCCCGATTGCAATGAGGAGAATGATAATGAGGATGTTTTTGAACTGATTGAAGAGGAGGGTGAAGGGTGAAACTAGTTCCTCTTTTTTTAGTTCATTATAACCACATTTTTCAAGGCGACTTCGAACCTCCTCAGCGCTTAAACCCTGATGAGGATCCGTATTCAGTTCCTTTAAGACCTGATCTACCTCCATTGAATGCCAATTTGACATACCCGCGACCCCTTTTCTCTCATGGAATAGGTAACTTCTAAAGTAGGCAAAGGCCTTATTAAGAGATGTTTCTTCACTCTATCGCTTACGACCTTGGTTAGTCGCTTCAAACGTAGTAAACAATTTTTTATGTTTGAAAATTTCAATTGCTTACATAAATAAACATTTCTTCTTTTCAACCTAAAGTAGAGAGACAGTAAGATAATCTTTACTTCGAAAAGAAAAAGATATGTATTCGCCAGTTCCTTTACATTGCCTGGCCAATTATACGAAACCAGCTTTTCAAACACGCAGAGATCGATATGCGAAATATTAGTGGCACTAACACAGAAAGCATGGCTACAATGAGGAGGATGGTGATGAGGATATTTTTCTCTTTCCTAAGGCTCCAGAAGAGAGGTTGCCGCTGCTCCTCCCTTTTGAGCTCATTATAACCACATTTTTCAAGGCGACTTCGAACCTCCTCAGCGCTTAAACCCTGATGAGGATCCGTATTCAGTTCCTTTAAGACCTGATCTACCTCCATTGAATGCCAATTTGACATACTCGCCACCCTCCTTTCTCTCAAGGAATATGTAACTTCTAAAGTAGGCAAAATCATGATGCTTAAACTCCTAAAATTCTTTGTATAGCTGAAAACATCTCTTCAATATCGAAGGGTTTCACAAAATAAGCCCCTACCTCCTTTCCGCTCCATTCTTCGGGATAAGCGGTCATCACGACGATGGCGGTATCTTTCATGTTCTGGCGTATGAATTGAATGAGCTCAATTCCTGACAAAAATGGCATCTTCAAGTCGGTCAGCACGATAGCTGGGTTTTCCGCCTTCAATTTTTCCATTGCCTCTATACCATCTTTGGCTACAAAGACCTGAAAACCTTCTCGAATAAAGAACCTTTTCAGTATATGGAGAATTGTTTCGTCATCATCGACGATCAATATGTTTTTCTTATTTTCCCCAAACGTGTCTGGTCCTTTTTGTGATGCTTTTTCGATAATGTTTCTCACTTCAAGGGCACTCATTTTGCAGGCGATCGAAACACCCGCTATGCCTTCCTTCTTGCCAAGAATGTGCTTTGCTGTCGAAATCAATTCTTTTCTAATAGAAACATGGGTAATGATCACAACCCCAATTATTTCAAAGATCCACTTAAAACTAACTTGAATGATATGCCAATACGATGCCAAACAGTCTCTTTGCTATCAATACTAACTATCTGATTTTAAATAACATTTTACTTTCTGACCTTTAGAGAAACATCTTTTTCTCAATCCATTGGTCAGGTTTAGCTGGGGAGAAGTGTGCAATAAAGGGTTTTCTTAATGAGTTCGGTAATTTATGGTGTGATCAGAGATTGAACAGGGTTGGTGATTTATCAACAAATGGGGGAGTGATTTGAGGTCAGAGCCTATACTTTTCTATTCGATGGCGTAGTGTATTTCGACTAATCCCTATTAATTTCGCCGCCTGAACCTGATTTCTTTTAGTCTCGACAAGTGCTTTTTGGACGAGAAATTTTTCAATTTTTTCCAAGAGGTTTGAGTGAAGCCCCGTCCTCCAAAAATGAAAGATATCCGTCAGAAGTGGATCTAACATTTTAGATAGTTTTTTCTCCACCTCTTCCTCATTGGCGAAAGAAGTGCCCTCGTCTTCGATATCAAAAACAATTTCTCTCTCGGTCATTACCTCTCCTTTGCAAAGGATAAGGCTTCTGTTTATCGTATTTGCGAGTTCTCTTACATTGCCTGGCCAACCATACGAGACCAGCTTTTCAAACACGGAGGGATCGATATGCGAAACCTTGGTGCCAAGCTGCCGGTTGTACAGGTGGAAGAAATATTCGGTTAACTCTTTGATATCCTCCTTATGTTCCCTTAGAGGTGGCAACGTAATGGACATGATTTTTAGACGATAGTAGAGATCTTCTCTAAATTTCCCCTCCTTTATCAGCTCCTCCAATTTGCGATTCGTGGACGTTAATACTCTCACATCCACCTTGACCGTTTCGTTACCCCCAATGCGTTCAAATTTCCCTTCCTGTAGAACCCGAAGAATCTTTGCCTGAGTCGAAAGGGACATGTCGCCTATCTCATCGAGCAGAATCGTTCCCTTATCACATTGTTCAAACTTTCCAATCCGTCGCTTGTTGGCCCCAGTAAAAGCCCCTTTTTCATACCCAAAGAGCTCGCTTTCTAACAGTGTCTCTGGAATGGCTGCACAATTGATTGCAAGAAAAGGGCGATCCTTTCTCCGGCTGTGTTGATAAACCGCTCTCGCCACCAGTTCCTTTCCTGTTCCGCTTTCCCCCCGAATGAGTACGGTCACATCACTCTCGACAACCTGACCAATCAATTTATAAACCTCCTGCATGACCTTACTTTTACCAATGATCTGATCTGAATCCTCCTTGTATTCGGAAAGGGCTGGAATGGCCACAGCCCTGTTCATCAGCTTATGAGCCTCCAATCCCTTAGCTATGAGTTCAGAGATCTCATCCAGTTCAAAGGGTTTGAGAATATAGTCAAAAGCTCCAAGCCGCATAGCTTCGATAGCGGTCCCCGTCGTACCAAAAGCCGTCATAATGATGACTGAAATCTTGGGGTGATCTCGTTTGATCTCTTTGAGTATATCGAGTCCATTCCGATCCGGCAGTTTATTGTCAAGCAGGATGAGATCGGTTTCCTGTCCGCCAACGACGTCTAAGGCCTCCCTTCCGTTATGGCAAGGGATGACCTGGTATCCCTTCTGGGATAGCGCCTTCGTTAAAAAATGACATAAACTTAGGTCGTCGTCTACGATGACAATTCTCTCCATGCCCCCTCCTCTTGAATAGGTAGTGACACGATGAAAGAAGAACCCTTTCCCAATTCGCTCTCCACTTCAATCTGACCATTATGTTTCTGAATAATGGAATAGACAATGGAAAGACCTAATCCTGTTCCTCCTGTTTTCGTTGTAAAGAAAGGGTCAAATAGATAAGGTCGATCTTTCTCAGGAATCCCATGCCCCGTGTCTTTGATAATCAGTTGAAAGAACTCTTGGCGGCTATCCGGATTTACCTTGACGCCCGAACTTATTGTCAAAGTCCCTCCCTGGGGCATCGCCTCAACGGCATTGAGAAGGATATTGAGAAAAACCTGAGCCAACTGTTTGGGATCGCCTTCCACTGGCGGATGCTCATCCGGAAGGGAAATGTCCATACGAATGCCACTGTTCTTTAACTTTACAGCCAATAAGTTGATAGCCTCTTTTACAAGCGTGCTGACATTAATCGATTGGAATAGAGGTTCTTCAGGTCTGGCAAAATTCAGAAAGCGAGTGATATTTTCGTTGATGCGATCAATCTCCTTCATGATGATCCTGAAATCTTCCTTCTGATTCTCATCTAAATCTATCTCCTTCTCCAAAGATTGAATGAAAATCTTGATGGAGGTAAGAGGGGTACGCATCTCATGGGCTATGCCAGCAGATAGTTGTCCAAGGGCGGCCATTTTTTCCGATCGGATCAGTTGTTCCTGCCTCTGTTTAAGCATCTGGTATGCGATCTCTAATTCTTTATTGGACGTTTCAACCTTGCCCTCCAACTCTGTGTAAGCTTTTTTTAATTTCTCGGCCATCATGTTAAACCCGGCGATCAACCTTCCGATCTCATCCTTTCTTCTCGTCGAAATAGTTTTCTCAAAATGACCATTCGCGAATGAGGTGACTGTTTCGCTCAGATGTTTGACGGGGCTGGTTACCCTCCCAATCACCCAATAAGAGATTCCGAGGATAAAAAGGGTTGAAATGATGAAAATGATGAAGGCCTTTTTGACCAAGAGGTCGATCTGATAGAAAGCCTCTTCTGTATCTTGCTCGGCAATGAGATAGCATCGGAGGTTTGGAATCCATTTCCACGATCCTAACACCACGTTCCCTGTGTAATTCTTATACACCCCGGTGTAAGTTGGCTCGAACTGGCTCTTTTTAAAGTAAGGGACTTTTGATGTCCCTTTTTTAAAAAGTTCAATTAATCTATGATGGAGAACAAATTCCCCTTGAGGATTGACGATAAAAAGTTCCCCTGTTTCCCCCAATTTCGACTCAGATATCAACTCGGAAATATAGGTTAAATCTACTAACTCTTTGAGGACTCCGATAGGGCGGCCACTTGCATCTTTAATGCTGAAAGAAATAGTAATGGCCGGTTGGAGGGACTTTGGCTGAAGTGTAGGCCTTAAGATTAAGATATCCTCTTTAATAGCCCTATGGAACCATTCCTCTTTTTCAAAAGAGGTTTTGGTGGAAAGATTCCCTGACATGAGTTGTCCCTTTGAATTCAAAACCCAAATTTCAAGATAGGCCCGTTCGAAGTGTTTTATAAGAGATAAGAATGGCGTAATCCGTTTTGGGTCCAGCGATTTAATCTCCTGGCTTTCTGCGATTGTCTTCCCGTCCGAAACCCTCTCCTTAAGCCATTGTTCAATCGCCGTCTCTTTAACTTCAACGAGGTTTTGCAGGTGGTCGATTGTACTCTTTTTCATCATCCCCTTGCTCATAGAGACGGAAAAGATGGTCAACAACCCGTAGGGGAAGAAGAAGAAGATAAAAAAGAGAAGCATAAATTTCGTTCGAAGACTATGAATCCCCGTTAAGAAACTTCCCATTTCGTACTCATTTTAGGCTTTATGGTGAATTATTTCAAGTTGCTTTCAGAAGGTGGACAAAATAGTTTTTAGAGGTCTCGATGAAAAACTTCTTATTGATGGGATCTTACATCAGGGCTGTCTTTAGGTTTGGTTCCTTGGATATAAATTTCGATGAGGGTAAAGCAAAGGGTGGCGATCAAAGGACCAAACACCAATCCGATCAATCCAAAGGCTTGAATCCCTCCTAAGACAGCAAAGAAGAGCAATAGGGGATGGATATTTGTTCTTGAACTGATGAAGTAGGGTCTGAGAAGATTGTCGGCCATGCTGATTCCGAATACACCCAGGCCCAGGAGGATGATCCCTTTCAAAAGAGCCCCTTGGACCAATAGGAGGATGGCCGCTGGGACCCAAACCAGGGCAGTTCCACCGATAGGTATAAAAGAGAGGAAAGCCATTGCTGTTCCCCAAAGGATGGGAGAGGAAATACCTAAGATCCAAAAAATCAACCCACCCAGGATACCTTGAACAATGGCAACGACGATACCGCCATAAATGGTGGCATAAACCATTTCTTTGAACCTCAGGATAAGAATGTCCCTCTCCTTTGGTGGAATGGGGAGGGTATCTCTTAATTTCTCAAACAGATGATCTCCATCTTTAAAAAGATAGTAGAGAGAGAGGAGGGTGAAGAAAAAACTGATGATGAAAGTGGAGAGACCTTTGAAGATCTTAGAGGTTTGGTTAAGGAGAAAACCGCTGACCTGTTGAAGGTTCTTTAGCATTAAACCTGAAGGGTCCATTTGATCGATATTCAGGGATTGGCTGAACCTCTCCCAGATCCATTTAAAGATAGGTATTTCCCTGACCTGGTCCAAATAGGTCTGAAGACGGCCGTTCTTGATCATCTCCTCAATCCAGTGGTAGACCTCAACGACCTCATTAGCCAGAGAGACCATTAGGAGACTGGAGGGAATTACAATCACAAGGATCACCAACAGGGTCATGGTCATTGCAGAGAGAACGTTTCTTTTTTTCAGGAGGCGTTGAAGTTTTTGGAAGATGGGATAGAAGACAATGGCCAGGGAAATGGCCCAAAAGATCGATGTCAGAAATGGGGAGAGGATCTGATAAAAGAGATAAAAAGAGAGAAAAGTGAGAAAGAAGATGGCAACGAGAAAAATATGCTCTCTTTTCATTTTTACGACCACCTTTCATTGGACCCTTCCCCTTGCTGGTTCAGGTTCCGACTCCTCACTGAATAGATGAGAGGGAGGCTTAAAATGGTGATGGCCATCTTTATCATATATTGGCCTTTAATCAGAATCCAGATGGGCAGGGTTCCATAGAAAGCAAACGTGATGAAGACCACACTATCGACCCAAGTTGAAATGGCGTTGCTTACTAACACCCTGGTCCATTTCAAGCCCTTTATTCTTGATCTCCAAAACGCAAAGATCTCTGCATCGATCAGTGAGCTCACGAGGTAAGCCGTCAGGCTGGCAAAGACAATCCTGGGGGTGCTTCCCAAAACCCTTGCAAAGGCTTCTTGTCCTGAATAGAAAGGGGCAGGAGGGAGGGCCACAGCCAATTGGGCATAAGCGGCGAGTAACAGGTTGGCAATGAAGGCAGCCAGAATGACCTTTCGGGCGCCCTGTTTACCCAAGGATTCGTTGATCAGGTCGATCAGAGTAAAGGTGAGGGTATAGATGAAGATGGCGGCCGGAACCATGATCCCCCCTAATTGGATGGGTTTGGAGGCGGTTACATTGGCAATCAATTCACAGGCGATATAGAGCCCGATGAGGATCGTCCCCATGTCGAGATGGTTATCCCTTAGAACGGATGAGAAGGATGGGTGTTTCAGCTCGAATTAAAACTTTGTGTGCGACGCTCCCCAAGACCCAACGTGTAATTCCAGAACGACCGTGGGTGCACATCGCAATGAGATCCGCACCACTTTCTTTCGCGAAGTCGATGACTTCCACAGCCACCTGATGACCTGTCCTTACCATTGTCGTCACCTTAAATCCTCTCTTTTTCAATTCTTCAGAGAGATTGGCGAGATACTTCTCGGCCGATTCCTTCTGCTTCTCGTCGACAATGAGAGGTGTCACCAATTCCGGTGAACCATAGATGGGCATAAAGGGAACCACCTGAAATAAAATGATCTCGGCATCAAAAATCTTAGCGAGGGATTCGATATGATCCAAGGCCTTTTTGGCCAATTCCGACCCATCCAATGGGACTAAAATCCTTTTATACATAATACCCCACCTCCCTGTATCAATTTCGTTCGAAAACAAAAGTCAATGGTCAAAAGGTCAAGGTTAAGACGCCCGTTTCGTTAAGGGGTCATGTTGTTGGTCTTTAAAATCTTTTAACCGCAACCTTTTAACTATAGACCAAACTGGCTTCGTAGCCCTAACCCGAAGACGGGTTTCGCGGCTTGTGGGAAACAACACCCATACTACATTTATATCAATTTTGCTTTGGCAATGCAACAGAAAAGAAGCTATTGAGGTAATGCCTCACATCTTCTCAATCTCGCTGGTCTTTCATATGATCCGGCAGGGTGCTGAGAAAGCTTTATAGCGGCTACCTTTTTGAGTATCTCAACTCTGATGGTCAAAGCCTTTAAAAGGCTGCTTTCGATTAAAACGATGATTGCCCATAAAACTCTTTACGATCCGCTTGATAAAGCCTTGGAAGCATCCTGACGGATCATCAGGATTAAAGGCTCATCCTTACTACGTTAGACTGAGGAGTTACCTATTGAGAATATTTATCAAATGGGAGAGGGCGTATCAGAAAAACCGATTTGACCCTTCAACTACGCCTAAGCTATGCTATTTATAACAGGGACAAAGGCGCGCTCAGGGTCAACCCTGATCAAACCCCAGCATTGATGCTGGGGAGTTGAAAGGTTGACTTCTTTTGATGAGCCATTAAAATGATCGAAGGAGGAGATAGAAATGGTAGAGATCGATTGCCGTGGAAAAGCCTGTCCACAGCCTGTTATTATGACAAAGGAGGCCCTCGAGGCATTGGGAGAAAGGGAATTGATACTCATCGTCGATAATCCCTCCTCATGTGAGAATGTTGAGCGATTTGTTCGGAGTCAGGGATGTTCAGTGGAGGTGGAGAGGAAGGATCAAGATTTTTATCTCCACATCCAAAAGGGAAAAGTCTGTGATGAGGCGAAAGGGACCCCGAAGGAAAAGCTCAAAAGGGTTTTGGTCTATATCAACTCCCATCTCCTCGGGGTGGGGGATGAAAAATTGGGATCGATCTTGATGAAGGCATTTTTAAAGACCTTATTGGATTTGGAACCGAAACCATTCCGGTTGATCTTAATCAATAGTGGGGTTCGATTGGCTTCAGAGGGTTCTGATGTGTTGGAAACGCTCAGGAATTTGTCAGAGCAAGGGGTGGAAATCCTCTCCTGTGGAACCTGCCTCGACTTCTATGGGTTGAAGGAAAAGGTGAAGGTCGGAGTGATCTCCAATATGTATGAGATTGCCCAGTCCCTCCTTGAGGCCGATCGTTTGGTCAGACCATGAAGTGCGTTTTCCTTTTTGGATCTATCCATCATGTGATGAAGGCCGAGAAACTGCTCAAGGGTAAAGGGATGGAGGTGGATCTCATCCCTGTACCGCGAGAGATCAGTTCCGATTGTGGAGTGGCCATTGAACTGCCATTGGGACTAAAAGAAAATGTCCTGCATCTATTTAAAGAGAATAAGATATCGATATTGGAATGTTATACCAAGGCTGACGGTAGAGAATTTGAAAAGATTGGGTGAGAGGAGAAAAGGAGATGGAGATAGTGCGTTTAACGGAGAAAGTCCGAGCAGCAGGTTGAGCCTCCAAGGTGGGTCCAGAGGATCTGGATCGGATTCTGAAGGAGTTACCTCTTCCAAAAGATCCTAAGGTGTTAGTTGGACTGGAGACATCGGATGATGCAGGGGTCTATCAACTGAGTGATGAAGTCGCTCTCGTTCAGACGGTGGACTTCTTCACCCCGATCGTGGACGATCCCTTTACCTTTGGCCAGATCACCGTGGCCAATGCATTAAGCGATGTCTATGCGATGGGGGGGACTCCTCTCACAGCCCTGAATCTGGTAGCCTTTCCCATCAAGACCCTCTCTCCATCCATTTTGAAAGAGATCCTGCTCGGAGGTCTTTCGAAAATGAAGGAAGCCGATGTAGCCCTGGTGGGAGGGCACACGATCGAAGACTCGGAGGTCAAATATGGGCTGGCGGTGACAGGGGTGGTCCATCCGAATAAAATTCTGACCAATGCCAAAGCCAAACCAGGAGATCAACTGGTATTGACCAAACCCCTCGGCACAGGGATTATTGCCACAGCCCTGAAAGGTGGAATGGCCTCTGAAGAGGCGGTAAGGAAAATGGTAGAAAGCATGGTAGCCCTGAATCGAAAGGCATCAGAATGGATGAAGACCTTCGAAGCCCATGCCTGCACAGATATCACAGGATTCAGTTTCATTGGCCATGCATTGGGGATGGCATCGGCGAGTCAGGTCGGGATGGCGATCCAATCAAAGAATATTCCTGTCTTCCCTGAAGCCATGGAATATGCGAGGTTGGGTTTAATTCCTGGAGGTGCCCATTCGAATCGTCAATTTTTCTCCTGCAGAGTAGAAGTCCACTCTAATGTGCCTGATCTTTTGATCGATCTCCTTTACGATCCTCAGACCTCTGGAGGGCTCCTGATCTCTTTGCCTTCTGGCAATGCAGAAAGACTGGTGAAGGCTCTTCAAGAAAAGGAGCATATTGATTCATGGATCGTCGGAAGGGTGCTTGAAGAGCCCTTTGGGAAAATTGAGATCCTTTGATCCTTCCTTTTTCACTGGCAAGTGCGCTGTCCTGCCCAAGGTGGGCAACTTCACAACTCTCTTGTAAGAAGGGTGATTTTCCAATATAATAGAAACTAAATAAGGGGAAAGGAGGGATTTGGACTTTAGTGGTGGAGAAGATTCAACCGATCTTCAGAACCCCGAATTATGTGGTAGCCCGATATCGGGATGGAAGAATCATCAAGGGGGTCACCTATGATTTTGGGCCCCAAAAAAGAGGATTCCATGTGAATTCATTGGGAGAAGATGTTGGGAAGGTTTCCGAAGTTCTTTTTTCTGAATTGAAAGCAGTTTTTTTCGTAAAATCCCTTGAGGGGAGAAAGGGTCCTCTATCTCCCAAAGAACTTTTGGAGGAGAGATCGGAATCGGCAGGTCCTATAAAGGTGAAGATCACTTTTCTTGATGGTGAGACATTAGTGGGAACGACACATGGATACACTGTTGAAAGAGAGGGTTTTTTTGTTGTGCCCTTGGAAAAGGATAGCAATAATTTGAGGATATTTATCATTTCAAGCGCTGTAAAGCAGATTGAGACCTGGAAGTAAGTCGAAGGAGTCTGAAGGATTAAATTCGATGGAAATCGAGGTAAAATTATTTGCTACATTGAGGGATTATCTTCCCAAAGGGAGCGGCCGTTTTTCCTATAAGATGGAGGTCGATGGCCATACTCGGGTTCAGGATATTTTGTCAAGGCTCAAAATACCTGATGAGATGCCTAAAATCATTTTGGTCAACGGCATTCATGGAAAGAAGGAGCAAATATTAAAAGAGGGGGATGTCCTGAGCATCTTCCCCCCTGTCGCTGGGGGATAACTGTTGGAAGAAGCTCAAATGTCAAAATCCAAATGTCAAATCAATGACAAGCGACTGAATGCCAAAAATTTATTTTGGTCATTTTGATTTTGGATTTCATTTGAAATTTGAACTTTGACATTTGGCATTTTATTTAGATTGTTTCTCTTTCAATTCCTTAACCTTACTCTTCAACCTTTCCATCTGATCTGGTTTGGGATCTAAATTGAAAGCCTTTTCGTACAACCCCATCGCTTTTTGGAACTGACTCAGTTTAATGTAACTATCAGCCAGATGTTCTGTGATAACAGGGTCATCCGGAGTTAACTGGTTTGCTTTTTCAAGTTCGATCGCAGCCCTTCCATAGTCGCCCAGTTTAAAATAGACCCAGCCCAGGCTATCGGTGATATAGCCCATATTGGGTTTCAAGGCCATCGCCTTCTGAATCAGTTCCAGGGCCTCTTCAAGGTGGATGTCCCGATCGGCATAAGAATATCCGAGATAGTTAAGGGCATCGGCATGATCTGGGCTCAATCGTAGGACTTCCTTCATATGAGCGACCATTTTTTCAAGATCTCCAAGTTTATCATAAATCGCCCCCAACTGAAAATGGATATCTACATCTTCTTTGTTACGATCCAGGCCATTTTTGAGGGTAGCGAGCGCCTTTTGGAGTTGGTTCTCTTTTTCATAGAGGGCTGCAAGGATCAGGTAGAGTTCTCCGTCGTTCGGTTTGATCTGAATCGATTCCTCCAAGATTCGAATTCCCTCTTCCAGT
>Ga0315279_10008358_pt1 | contig 12550 bp, 11 predicted proteins | sample YL17G06_20_MG_FD_203694 | JGI IMG/M metagenome (GOLD analysis project Ga0315279, IMG submission 203694) | Sediment microbial communities from Yellowstone Lake, YNP, Wyoming, USA - YL17G06_20 | ecosystem: Environmental > Aquatic > Freshwater > Lake > Sediment | place: USA: Wyoming | collected... | reverse complement strand
CCACCACACACCACCCACTATCCACGGGTAAAGGCGGTTCTGGCCGAGTGCGCTTGACCAACGGCGCTCTGAGGCGCTAGACTGGCGCGCGGCCATTACAAGGAGGCACCCAGGCATGATCAGAGTTGGCGAGATGGCTCCGGACTTCACGCTCCAGACCCAGGACGACAAGCCCTGGAAATTGTCGGACCAGAAAGGCAAAGTGGTGGTGTTGCTGTGGTATCCGCTCGACTGGAGCCCGACCTGCGAGAAAGAGCACTGTGCGGTCAGCCAGGACCGTACTTTGTACGGACCCAACCGTGTGGTGGTGGGGATCAGCCGCGACAGCACGTGGAGCCACAAGGCCTTCAAGGCGGAGCGCAAGATCGGCCACGACTTGCTCGCCGATCCGCTGCTGAAAGTGACCAACGAATACGGGCTGCAACACCCCAAGGTGCCCTTCATCAGCCAGCGCGCAACCGTAATCGTCGGCAAGGACGGCAAGGTGGCGTTCGTGCAAGTGCAGGAGAAGACGCCGGAAGCCCGCGACATGCAGGCGGTGCGGGAGGCGCTGGCAAAGCTGGGATGATTGCTTTTTGGATTTTCGATTTTCGATTTTCGATTTTCGATTGAACAGCAACGACGGAGAGGCCCGAAGGGGACCGTGAATTGGAGATTGGGAATTGAGGTCCGGGTTGGAGTTTTTCTTTGCGTTTCGCGAAGACTTGGAGCGTTGGCAGCGCAGAGCGCGAATCTGCAATTGCCCTTTTTCGTTTTTTGATTTGCGCGCTGCCGGCCGTTAAATCGAAAATCGAAAATCGAAAATCGAAAATTTCTTCCTTGGGAGAAAGACGATGCCTAGACGTTTCAGTGTTCATCAGTTCGCCAATGAGCTGACGGCGGTCATCGAGTTCATGCCGCAGACCGTTTCAACGGCGGTCGGGTTCCTGGTTTCGACGGGCGCGCGGCATGAGCCTGCCGAGTATGACGGCGTCTCGCATTTCCTCGAGCACATGATGTTCAAGGGCACCGCGCACCGCGGCTGGCAGGAGATCAACCGCGAATTCGATCAGATGGGCGCGCGCTATAACGCTTTCACCGGCTGGGAGGAGACATGCTACTACGCCTGGGTGCTCAACGAGCAGACGCCGCGCGCCCTGGACCTGCTGAGCGACATGCTGGCGCCGGCGCTCCCGGAGAACGAGTTCACGACGGAGAAGAAGGTCATACTGGAGGAGATCGCCCGCTATCGCGACATGCCTGACCACGTGGCCTTCGAGGAAGCCATGAAGATTGCGTTCGCGGGCCACCGCCTGAGCAGCAACATCCTGGGTTCCACGGAGACCGTCGGCAAACTGACACGCGACCAGATGAGCGAGTATTTCTCGCGGCGCTACGTGCCCGCCAATACCACGCTCTTTGCCTGTGGCAACGTCAACGAACAGGCACTGCTCGCAGACCTGGACAAGCTGTGGAGCGCGCGGACTGGCCCGCGAGTCAATGGCGCGGAAGACACGCCTGGTTTTCACCCGGGCCGCAAGGTAATCCAACGCAAGGAAGTGGCACGAGAACACCTGGTGCTGATGTGGCCCGCTCTGCCCGTAGCGGACAGGCGCAGTATCGCGGCGATGCTGCTGGGCAACATCCTGGGCGACGATCAGAACTCGCGCCTCTTCTGGGCCCTCAAGCACACCGGCCTGGCCGAGGAAGCCGGCGGCGGCTACTGGGGTTTCAGCGACGCCGGCCTGACCGCCGTCTACGCTTCATGCGACCCGGAGAATGCCGGCAAGGTGGAGCATATTATGCGCGCCGAGTCGGCCAAACTGGGCAGGGGCATCCGCGCAGAAGAACTGCAGCGCGCCAAGAACCGCGCCCGCACCTCGCTGGTCTTCCTGGCGGAGACGCCCTTCAACCGCTTCCGGCAGCTTATTCACCAGTGGCAGATGCGCCGCGAACTGCTGACGCCCGAAGAGATGCTCGCGCGCGTGGACGAAGTGACGCTGGACGATTTGCACGCGCTGCTGCGGCGCTACTCGCTGGCCAGGGAAGCGGCGGCGGTAGTGCTGGGGCCGCTGCAACGAATCAGCTACCACGCCGCGCCGAGCGCCCCGAAGGCCAAACCTAAAGGACAAGTTCACCCTAAGCCGAAGGCTGGACGCAGCAAGCCGAAGGCTGGACGCAGCAAGCCGAAGGCTGGAAGCAGCAAGCCGAAGACCGTAATCCAAAAGCAGAAGCCAGCGGCAAAGAAGGGGAAACCAGGAGCCGGTAAGGCGCGCGCCAAGCCCAAAGCCGGAAAACGCGCGCGCCGCTGAATTGGCGCGAGTACAATAGGGATGACTGGAGGTAGTTATGCCAACCACAAGCACACAAGCAGCACCGGTGGTCCCGCCTTCCCCTGTGGACCACCTGGTCACAGGCGAGGAAATGCTCGCCCATCCGGAGTGGGGTTTTTGCGAGCTTGTTCGCGGAAAGGTGGTGCCCTTGTCTACTCCTAAACCGAGACATGGCATAATTACTGCGGCCTTGACCATTGCCCTGGGCACATTTGTCAAGCTACACAAACTGGGCAAGGTCCTTAACGGTGATCCCGGAGTTTACACTACTCGCGACCCGGATTCCGTCCGGGGGCCTGATGTCTGCTTCATAAGCAATGCACGTCTGGAGATGGCCAACCGCGAGACAGGCTATTGGGGGACGCTGCCCGAGTTGTGCGTTGAGGTTATCTCGCCGGGCGATGCCTGGAGCGAGGTAATGGAGAAAGTTGAGGAGTACCTGGCGGCCGGCGTCGTCCTGGTCTGGGTGGTGGATCCCCAGCGCCGCAAAGCCTACGTCTATCGTTCGGGCAGGCCAACCAGAGTGCTCACCGCAAACGATGCGCTAGAGGGCGAGGAAGTGCTGCCCGGCTTTGTCTTGCCGCTGGCGGAATTGTTCGGCGAACTGGACTGAGGTAACCATTGATGCCTGAGCTTGAGATTCCCATCAGCACCTTCTTCAAGACGGCGCAACCTTCCGCCGCGACGGTGCCACATCTCATCACTTACTTCGACCCGGAACTGCTGCAAGCCGTTGTGCGCATCAACGGCGCCAAGCTCGGCGCCTGGCCCTTGTTTGCGCCGTTCAACGAGGAGGACAGATACGACACCGCGCGCGAGGACGTGCCCCTCTCCGCGTGGGGGTTGCCTTTGAACCAGCAGGAACTCCTCACCCTCGGGATGAACGTCAACAGCCTCATCTTCGACGGCAACACGCTCATAGTGGACAGCTCCATTGACGAGGCGGCGCTGCAGGAATGCGAGTCCGCTCGCGGCGAAAATGGCTACGAGGACCTGCCTGATTTTCCCAGCCTGGTCGCCCAGACCCGCTGGGCCCTGGTTCCCGTCGGCCAGAACCGCGATTACGCGCTGTTCGTGACCAGCCGGGAGAAGATAGACTACTTCAACCTGCTGGCGAATTGGTGCCACGAACGCGGCAGGATGTATCTGATGTTTGCCGAGAAAGACAGTGGGCTGGTGCTGCGCGGCTACCCAGCGCCCGAAGACGCCCGCAAAAACGCCGCGGCCCAATATGGCGGTGAGTTCCTGGCCAAAGTAGCCCACTTCGGCATCAGTCCCAGCGAGGCCTTGAAGTACCTGGTCGAGTCCCTCAAACAACAGGCCCAGCCAGCGAACACTGGGGACGCCTATCAGGAAAAGAGCTCATCGCTCTATCCGGGAATCCCAGGCATCTCTTAGCCCTGGCATTCCACGACCTCCGGACTGATGCCCATCACGTTATAGCCGTGGTCCACATAGAGTACCTCGCCTGTGATCCCTGCTGCCAGGGGCGAGCAGAGGAACGCTGCGGCGTGGCCGACGTGTTCGGGGCGCCCGGCCTCCGCCAGAGGACTGTTGCGCCTGTAGTGCTCGATCATCTCGTCAATGGCGAAGGTGGCCCTGGCGGCGCGGCTGGGCAGCGGCCCTGCGGAAATGGCGTTCACGCGCAAACCATGCTTGCGGCCGGCTTCATAGGCCAGCACGCGCGTGTCGCTTTCCAGCGCGGCCTTGGCGGCATTCATGCCTCCGCCATAGCCCGGAATGACCCGGTCAGCGGCCAGGTAGGTGAGCGTGAGGAACGCGCCGCCGGGGCGCATCAGGCGGCTGAAGCGCTGTACCAGCGACACGAAGGAATAGGCGCTGGCGCTGAGCGCCGCTAGGTAACCCTTGCGGCTGGTCTCCAGCAAGGGCTTCTTGACTTCGGGGCCGTTGGCCAGGCTGTGGATGACGATATCGAGCGGCCTTTCACCGAAGTCCGCCTCGATCAGGCCGCTGCATTCATGGATGGTGAAGCAGCACAGGCCCCTGTAGCGTTTGTCATCCCGGATTTCGGGCGGAATGTCTTTGGGCGTATCAAAGACGGCATCGAGGGGGTAGATCTTTTCGAGAACCAGTTTTCCGCCGGGGTAAACGGCGGATTCGTCGAACTTGCCTCGTTCCAGGCCCTTGGTGAAAAGCGTCAGCATCGGCGGCCAGACGCCCACGCAGACCGAAGCCCCAGCCTGGTGCAGCGCCTTGGCGATAGCCCAGCCATAGCCGTCGTCGTCAGCCACGCCGGCCACAAAGGCCCGTTTGCCTGCAAGATTGACGGTAAGCATGGTGTCAGTGAGCCTTGTCTCAGGTGTTTTCAGTCATCAACTGCCCCAGCTTGGTGAAGAGGCGGTCACAGTGCTGTGCTCTCTTCCGCACTTTCGTCACGTCCAGCCGGGCCAAAATGGCCGGGCCGTGCCTGATCTTGTGATACTCGCCCTTTTGTGTTTGGCGTGTGGCATCTTTCAAGGCTGACGACAGCGTATCCTTTGGGACGGTTTCGACGTCATGGATTTTGGGAATGGGATTGGCATTGAATTTCTGTCCGTAGTACCGTTTCAGGGCATCCACATCTGCGATTAGCCAGGCTTCCATGGCTTGCACCATGAGGTGGCACTGATCATCTGAGGCACCAGGGCTTTGCCAACCATCACCTTCCTCAAGGTGCTGCCATGGCGTTCTTGTGACGGGGGCTTCCGCATCTACCAGCAGGACGTTCAGCGCGTTAGGGTGGCTTTTCAGGGCGGTTTTGAAAGCATCAAAAGCCGCCTGTCGTCCTCCGCATATGATCGGATTCCAGTCCAGGCGCCTGCGCCGGGCAAGGTCACGAAGCGGAGACAAGAACTGACTGAACCCTTCTCTTAACGGCTGCTTGGTATCGGGACCGTCTCCGCCACCCTCGATGTATATCCTCACCTCCCCTACCATCTATTCCCCCCGAGCTCGCCCATTTTCCACAAGTCACCAAGCGCGTACTTGTCTAGCCAGTCTTTCAGTTTCGCGGCCTCAAGGCGCCTAAAGGTGGTTCCCTCTGCAGCACGCTCGCACACCACCACGTCTTCCGGCGCGGAGGAAAGCGCCGAGACCAGCTCTGCTGAATGAGTGGTCACAATCAACTGGCATTTCTGGCTGGCCTCCTGCAACAGTTCAGCCAAAGTCGGCATGATGTCAGGATGCAGGCCCAGTTCAGGCTCTTCGATGCAGACGAGCGGCGGCGGTGTCGGGTGGCACAAGATGGCGAGCAGGGACAGGAAACGAAGGGTTCCGTCAGAGAGCCTGGCGGTCGGCACGGGAGTGCGGAGGTCTTTCTCGTGCAGGAAGATCTGAATCGTGCCTCCCTGAACTTTTATGCCCAAATCGGTTACGTTCTCGTAGAACCTTTTTAGTTTCTCCAAAATGAGCGCCTTTGTGTCCAAGCGCAGTTGCAGGTCGTTCACGATAAGTCCCAGATTGCTTACGTCTTCCAGTAGGAAATCGTCGGGCAGGTCCACACGCTGTGGCCGCCGAACCGGGCTGAAAGGCCCCAGCATCCATTCCCGGTACAATTGGATCGAAGCGAACTTCTCTCCCACATAAGTAAGTTCCGGGTAGAAGTCCGGGTCTCGCTTATATGACAGAACGGACTGATCAGTTCGCATGTCCTTTTGCTGATGCCCTAACACGTGGTCGATCCGCGCAGGCGACCTCTTGACCCTGCGGTTCTGCCCGCTCATGCCTCGCTTTGCCTGCCCCGCAGATTTACGCACTCGCCCCGTAGTTCCCATGTGGATCCTGGTGTAGGGATCGCCCTTGTTGTATGCATATAGTATCAAGGCTGGAACTGGATGCGGTCCATGCTGCCTTTCATAAACCAGGTTCTCATCCGCTATCTCGAGCCGGCCATTTACCTCTGCCAGAGACAGCCTGTAGAACAAAGGTGTTTTCCCTGCCGTGTACCCCAGAGTTGCCTCGATCTCAGCCGTCTTGGCTTGCGGGGCGCCTTTCCACAGCCATTCCATCGCTCCGCCGCCTTCTCTTAGCGGAGCAGTGAGGTCCCTGGGAAGGCCCTTCAGAAGCCCCATCACCTCGATAAGATTCGATTTCCCGGCAGAATTGGGTCCGATGAGAACGTTCAAGTCCTTCAGCTCAAGGTCAATCCCTGGCTGGCCAAATGATAACAGATTCTTTAGACGGATTTGGTGGATCAGCCTTGACATAGCGCCCTCCTTTGCGCAGGAATCATTATCATACCCCGAACCTATGTTCCAGGCTACACCACTATCAGGTTCCGCCCCGTCATTTCCCGGGTGGTTTTCAGGCCCAGCATGAGGGAAAGCGTGGGAGCGACATCGGCCAGCCGTCCCGGCAGCAACTTGGCTCGCTTGAAGCGTTCGCTGAACAGGCAGCAGGGCACCGGGTTGGTGGTGTGCGCCGTGTGTGGGCAATTGTTCTCCGCATCCCACATGGTCTCACAGTTGCCGTGGTCTGACGTAATGAGGGCTTCGCCCTTCACCTCGCGCAACGCAGCCACGACCTCGCCGACGCCTTTGTCTACCGCTTCGACCGCGGCTATGGCGGCCCTCTCCACTCCGGTGTGCCCGACCATATCGCCGTTGGCATAGTTCAGGATGATCAAGTCGTATTTCCGGGCGCGGATAGCCTCAACGATTCGGCGCGTCACCTCGGGCGCACTCATCTCCGGCTGCAAGTCATAGGTCGCCACCTTGGGGGAGGGCACAAGTATGCGCTCCTCGTTCTCGAAGGTAGCCTCGCGCCTGCCCGAGAAGAAAAAAGTCACGTGCGCGTACTTCTCAGTCTCAGCGATGCGTAGTTGCCTCAGCCCGGCTAACGACGCGGACAAGCCTAAAGTGCCTTCCAGGGGTTGGCTGGGGAACGCAATGGGCGCCGCGAAGCCGGCGCTGTAGTCAGTGAGCTGCAAGAGGTGCACTTGTGGCTTGTGCCGGCGCACGAAACCCGTGAATTCATCGTCAAGGAGAGCGTGGCACAGTTCGCGCGGGCGGTCGCCGCGGTGGTTGAACGAGATGACCGCATCGCCATCCTGGATGGTGGCGAGGGGCTTGCCGGAGGAATTCACGATCACTGTGGGCTTGATGAATTCGTCCGTCTCGCCGCGCGCATAGGCTTGCTGAATGGCTGTCAGCGCGTCCGGCGCAGTGTACTCCCCCACGCCGTCCACCATCGCCCGCCAGCCTTTCTCGACTCGCTCCCAGCGTTTGTCCCGGTCCATGGCGAAATAACGGCCGCCCACGGTGGCGATCACGCCGGTGTCATACAGGTCCAGCTTGCGTTGCAGTTCTCCGACCCACTGCTCGGCGGACTTCGGGGCCGTGTCGCGGCCGTCGGTGAGGACGTGGATGGCCAGGCGGTCCTGCCGCAGATCATGCCTGGCACACAGGCGCACCAGCGCGAAATAGACTTCATCCACCGAGTGGACCCAGGCCGAAGAGACCAGACCGAACATGTGTACGCGCGTACCGTGCTCCTTGGCATGCCTGATGGCCCCCAGCAAGACAGCGTTCTCACAGAACGACCCATCCGCGACGGCCTGCGCTATCTCCATCATGTCCTGCCAGACTATGCGGCCCGCGCCCAGGTTCTGGTGGCCGACTTCGCTGTTGCCCATCGTGCCCTTGGGCAGCCCGACGTCCGTGCCGGAGGTGCGCAGTGACGCACAGGGGTATTCCGCGCCCAGCGCCGTCAGGTTCGGCGTCCTGCCGAGCTTGACTGCATTGTGAGCTGCTTCGTCGCGCAACCCCCAGCCATCCATGATGAGCAGCATGACAGGACCGGAACGGGAAGGGACGTCTGGCATAGGAACTGGCCTCCTTCGCTTGCAGCGGGAAACTGACGCAGGTGGTAGGTAGTAAGTGGCAGGTAGCAGCGGCGTAGAGCGCGTCGCGTCGTACTGTGTATCGCCAGCTCCTTCGCTTTTTCCTTTCCTTACTTTTCAGCCGGCTTTTCTTCCTTCTTCTCCGCTTTCTTCTCTGCAGGCGGCTCTTCCTTCTTATCAGCGGGCGGCATGTCCTTCTTTTCCGCGGGCGGCGTCTCCTTCTTCTCTTCTTCCTTCTTGGGCGCCGCGTCCTTCGCAGGTTCGACCGCGGGGGCGGCGCCTTCCGCCGGGGCTGCCTTGGCGCCCTTCTTCACAGGCATCTTGGGAGCTTCCGGTTCGGGTTCCGGCACCTTCACAACTCTCAGCCCGGTGTCCCGGACCTTCTCTTTCAAGCTTAGCAGACGGTTGTCGGCAGTGATAGTGTAGAGGCGGGCCGCAAGCTTCGGGTTGCTCCAGGAATTCCGGAACTCAAGGAACTGCTGGAAGAAATCGCTCTTGGGGCTTTGCCACAGCACTTTGCCCGTTGCTTTCTCGACCGCCATGACCCCTTTGTAGCTGTTTGCGTCCGCCTCGCGGTTCTTGCCGACGTACACCACATCCGGTCCGGTGGTCACAACGCCTTCGCCGCCTTTGACGCTCCAAGCATGACTGAAGGACTCCGGCGTCTCCGGCTGCCCTTTGGACGAGCGCGTGGGCTGCAACTGCAAGGCATGCAGTTCGCCGTCCGTGGTGGGCACGTAAGCCATCGGTGTGGCCGGCTCATCCGCCGTAACGTTGCCGCAAGGCGTGTAGCCCGGCGCGTAAGCCCATTTCTTTCTCAAGGTCAGCCGGTCCAGGCAATACACGTAGTTGTCGCGAGCCCCGAAGTAGAGGCTGCTCAGGAGGCTGTTGGTCACATTGGAGGCTGCACTGGCGGTGACTGTGACTCCGGTGCAGGGCACGCCCAGCGCGTAGTAAGGTTCGCGTTCGAGGGCCTCACGAGTGACCGCGTAAATGTTGTGGTCATCAGCCGCATAGTAAAGGATGTTGTCCTTCAAGATGATCTTGTCGGTGATGATGCCGCGGTCCTTGTGGGTCTTGTGCCAGGCGTCAAACAGGTCAAATTCCGGCGCGGAGAAATTGTCGGTCGCGAGGATGTGCCGCACGTACATGGTCATCCGGCCGCGGACGTACATGCAGTAGAAGCGCCCGTCCCACCCGCCCACGTAGATGGTCTCAAGGTTCTTCCACTCCTTGGTGTACTGCTTGGGATACGCCGGCGGATCAACCACCAGCGGCGCGCAGCTCATCACGAAATTCGGCTGCAAACGCCAGCGCACGAATCCCGACTCGCGCTGAATGCCGACCAGCACGTTGTTAATATTCACTACGACGTTGTTGCGGGTAACGGTGGGCGAGTAACGGATGGCGTCGGTCAGCGCGCAGACCCAGATTTCCATACCGTCGGACCGGCGCACGCAGAACAGGTTGTGCTTGTCGGTCTCCAGCAGCACCAGGTCTTCGCCGACCCAGCCCTTGATGAGCTTGCCGAAACTGGACGCATCCAGGCGCGGCGAATACCATTCCAGGTCCAGATCCATTTCCGGCGGCAAGGAGACGGCGCGGGCCTCGGCCTCGGCTTCAATCTCCTTGGTGAAGTCCGTGGCCGCCTTCTCCCTGGCCCCGGCTCCTTTGGCTTTGGCGGCAGGCTCAGCCGGCGTCTTGTGGCCGTCACCGGCCTTGGCCTTTTCGCCATTTTCAGCGGCCCGCACTGTCTGCGAACAGAACCACACTGCTGCCAGCAGTGCCACTGCAACGAGTCTTGCCCTCATCTGCCCCTCCCTCATCGCGTGACCGCTCATCTCGATTTCACCCTCCACGGCGCATTATCCCCTGCGGAGACCCAGAGCACGCAGACAAAACTCTTTTAACCGCAGATGGACGCAGATAAACACGGATAGTTCCTTATCTGCATTCATCCTTTGTATCTGCGTTTATCTGCGGTTTCGTCATCTGTGTCTCTGCGCCTCCGCGGTGAACTGTCCAGGCTAACCGCGTCCTGAATTGTTGTCCAATCCCGACAGGTCGGGACTACGCTTTTTTGCGCACCCATTCCGACAGGCGCACCTGGTGGCGCAACTCGTAAGCCTTCATCCGCTCGATCGCGGCTATGTCGCGCGCGATGGTCTGGGAGAGCTTGAAGATGTAAGGCTTGCCCTCAAGCCGTGCCCGCAGATCCCCGAGAATGCGCTCCCAGGAACCTTCGTAGAGTTGGTCCTTGAGGTCAATGAGCACCCGCTCGTAGGGTTGCAGCCTTGCCACGAACTCCTGCACAGGCACATCCAAACTCGAATCGCCGCCAGCCCCGCTGGACGCAGCCTCAATCACAGGCTCCCCCTGCAAAAAGCTCCTGAAGTGAGAGACCTATTCTAGTGGCGCAGTCCGCCCTGTCAATTGAAACGAAAAACGTGTGCAGAATTCAAAATGCAAAAGTCAAAATTCAAAATGGCCCAGCGTGCTGGTTGTTCATTTTGCATTCTGCATTTTGCATTTTGAATTGGCCAGCAAGTTCTCACTTCGCGTCAAGCTCGTCTCGTATGTCCGCCACCGAACGGTTGGCCCACTGCGCCATGTCCTTCGTCGCGCCTTCTGGCAGCAGCCATGCCCCGGCTCGCGCAAAAGGCCCAGCCAGCATGGAATGGGTCCAGACGCCGCTCTTCGGGAAGTATGAAGCCGTCGCCGCAACCATGATCAGTGCCAGGACGCAGCCTTTGAGCGCGCCGAAAATCCCGCCCAGAATACGGTCTTCGGCCCGCCGCAATTCGCGGTCCTTCTTCCCAAGGCCTCGCTCCGCGTGCACCTGCGCCCACGCGGCCAGCAGGCGCGTCACCAAGCCCACAGTGCCCAGCACGAAGAGGAAAGCCACGAGCCGCGCGTGCAGGTTGTTGCTGGAGATATGCTTGTTGACGAACGGTCCCAGGCTGGGCGCCAACACCCAGCCCAGCAGCACGCCCAGGGTTGTGCTCGCGAACCCTGCCATCTGCCACAACAGCCCACGCCGCCAGCCCAGGAATGTCTGCAGAATTAGAAAGGCTGCGATTAGCGCATCCGGCAAGCCGCTGCTTACCATCGGACCATGATTCCCCCTGTTGATATATCGGCGCGTGAAGCGGATGAGTTGAGCGAGAAGCGTGGAGCGTGAAGTCCGGGTGCGTAGCGGGATTGTAAGCCTCCATATGCGCCCCTTTTCCAGCCCCTCTAAAGCGCCCCACCCGCTAACCCCCGACTTTAGTCGGGGGGTGGGGTCCAGCTTCGCGGCCCCTTTACCCCCGTTTACGGGGGTTGCTGCGACGTGGGCTTAAGCCCTTGGCACTCCTGGCAACCGTCGTGAACGACGGTTATGGCGCGCCTATCCCGCTTCTCCCCCCGGCTGAAGCCGGGGGTTAGTGGGACTGCGACTTACTTTTCGGCTACGCACCCGTGAAGTCCCGTCCCGACCCACGATCCCCGCTTCGCGCTTCACGCTCCACGCTTCACGCTCCACGTTCCATTCATTCTGTCTTGCGTGTTACTGTCAACCCGATGTCCCTCTTGAATGCCGGCACCCGCACGACCGTCGGTTCCAGCGGCCTGTTCACGTGTTTTGGGGGGGCTTTGCGAATCTCGCTGTTGAGGACCCGACCCGTCCAGGTCGCCAGCCACGCGAGGCGATATTCGCCCTCGGCCAATCCAGGCAGGCTAAGCTCAGCACCTTCGATCTCATCGCACGCCTGCGCCGAGGACCAGAGCGAACGCTTGTCCTGAATCCATACCGCCATCCCGCGGCTGCCGGCGAGGCCCAGGACGCGCAAAGGGACCTTGCCGGGCGCTTCAACATTCTCCTCCAATGAGCGCAGTTCGTCTTTGCCTTCGGCCTCCGCGGCGGTTGACAGGGCGGAAGCGAAGAGCGAAGCGGCTGTGAAGCTGTTCCAGAGCGTTCCCTTCTCTGGAATCCAGGGCGCGCACAGCGCGCCAGCCAGCCCGCCGGCGAGGCTGGCGAAGAGCGAATTGTGCGCCAGCGTATCACGAGCGTCTCGCTCGTGGCCGGCCTGGGGCACGAGCGAGACGCTCGTGGTACCGTCGAATGCCACCACCAACGGCTTGTGTGCCCGGCCAGGCTGGCGCACGGCGACGGCCCAGGAGCGCAACGCGGCGGCCTCATCGCGGAGGCGCCCATCCGCGCCGGCTTCCAGAGGCGGAAGCGTTTCCCAGACCATCGTCCAGTCCAGGTGTTCCAGGCGTTCCAGGTCCGCCCACGGGTTCGCAAGGCCAAGGCTGGTGGAGATGCAGACGGGATGCTCATGCCCGTCCATGCCTCTGATATGCACAGCCATTTCCTCGACCCATTCCTGCACGTCTCTGCGTGCACGGCGCGCCAGGT
>Ga0315279_10008357_pt1 | contig 12551 bp, 8 predicted proteins | sample YL17G06_20_MG_FD_203694 | JGI IMG/M metagenome (GOLD analysis project Ga0315279, IMG submission 203694) | Sediment microbial communities from Yellowstone Lake, YNP, Wyoming, USA - YL17G06_20 | ecosystem: Environmental > Aquatic > Freshwater > Lake > Sediment | place: USA: Wyoming | collected... | reverse complement strand
GCAGCTTGTGGCAGCGTCGCAAGCCGCTGATCTGCCTGGCGGGCAATCTCTCATACAAGGGCAACATCCGTCTGGACTGCAAGGCGTATGCGGACTTCAAGCGCTACTGGGGCAATAGGCACAATTGTGTAAAGCAGTCACAGAAGCTGATGGCGTTTGACTTTTTGAAACAACCGATTCGGGCAAAGTAGTTTAACAACGCGCTGCAGCCGACGCGGCACCAGCGCGGCTGAGCTTTCCATTTGTGCGGTAGCGAAGGAGCCTCGGCGGCAAGCAAATCCGTGCTAATCTGTGGAATCCTATGATGAATTGACGATTGTAAATTGAAAGTTGCTGAACCGGGCAGTGACGCCTTGATAGCGAGATTGTGTGACCTGAAAAGGCAAAGGGCTGGCAGTCTCACATACTGTCAGCTTTTTTGCTGCAAGTGCCGGTACTACTCTCGCGGAGACCTTCCTTCTGTTCCGAATACCAGAGCGGTGGTTTAAGTGATGATTCTTTCTCGTTAATGCCAACAAGAAGAGGCAAAGACAGAGAGAAAGCCGCTGACGAGTTATCAAATAGTTACAGTGTCGCAGTTTCCAGGTTTTGAGGAAATTGACATAAAATCAGTAATGAAAAACGGTTATGAAGACTGGCCAAGAAGCAGGCAAACGCCGAAAAAGGCAGTTTTCGGGCGTCATCGGTGCGCGCGCACTGACCTTACCAAGCTGGCAGGACCGGTCCATGAAACTCTGGCAAGGGAGCAAGCAGCAAGAGAATGGTAGGAAAGTTCAGCCCTAACGCCTGCCCCTGCAAGGGTTGATGTTCAGATGGCTGTTAGAATGGGGCGATTCTGGCGGGCTCGGTCACGTTCGCAGGCTGCCATTTCATCAGGTTGAGGTTCGAATCGTCAGAGGGAGCATATTGCTGGGAGTGCGGGTCCACGGTATCCTGTTGACCATGATGTCCCAGGGATTCAACAAGAGGCAAGTGGCTTTCACTGCTTCCTGTACGAAACATCTGCATCTGGCACTCTCTGTCTCGCTGATTCAGGGGCTTTGTGTGGTCGCTTTTCCCGGCAGAGCCGCCCTTGGCAGTTGGGAGGACCGTTTCACCCTACCGCCAGCCGATGCTCGCATCTTGAAGATCATCCACAACTGGCCCGACCAGCCCGAAACGCGGGACCAGTATATCCGCAGGCTCCACGCGCAGGACTTCGGAGGCGTGGTCTGCAACGTCTCCTTCGATCAATACCTCGAAAGCGACACCAAGTGGCTCACATTCGTCCGCGCCGTCAACGAGGCTAAGAAGGCTGGTTTTGCCCTGTGGCTGTATGACGAGCGCGGTTATCCGTCTGGCAATGCTGGGGGCATTACATTGCGCGATCACCCGGAGTGGGAAGCACGCGGCCTGCTCGTGACCGATACTGAATCGCAGGATGGTCCCGTCACGCTGGAACTTCCACCGGGTAAACTGGTGCTGGCGGGCGCATTTGCGGTTCGCGATGGCAACATCGACATAACGAAGAAAATGGATCTCGCTGTGCAGGTCCACGATGGCAGACTGAACTGGCAGGTACCGGCTGGCCGTTGGCGCGTGATGGCGATTACCGAGAACCGCCTCTTTGAAGGGACGCACGCGGAAGGTAACCTCCACGCCAAGATTCCCTATATCAACCTGCTCATGCCAGAGCCGACGGCCCGTTTCATCGATGTAACCTATGGGGGCTATGTCAAGCACCTGGGCAACGATCTTGGCAAATATTTCGTGGCCACATTTACCGATGAGCCGTCGTTGATGAGCCTTTTCTTGAGGCCGATGCCGTATCGTCCACTGCCTTGGGCGTCGAATCTACCGACCGAATTCAGGAAGCGCCGCGGCTACACTCTGGACGCCGCGATCCTCCCGGCGCTGGTAGTCAATGCGGGTTCTGTCGGCGAGAAGATCCGCTATGATTTCTGGCTAACGGTCGGCGAACTCGTTTCGGAGAACTACTTCGGCCAGATTCAAACCCGCTGCTGCCAGTACCACGTTCCTTCCGGCGGGCATCTGCTGGCCGAAGAGGGAATTGTCGGGCATGTCCCACTTTACGGCGATTTCTTCCGCTGCATTCGTCGGCTCGATGCGCCGAGCATTGACTGCCTGACCAGCGTTCCGCCCGAGGTGCCGTGGTTCATTGCTCGCCTGCTGAGTAGCGTCGCTGAACTTGAAGGTCGGCCTCTTGTCATGAGCGAAACTTCGGATCACAGCCAGCGCTACCGACCCGCCGGTGACCAGCGGCCCAAGCGTGTGGTGACGGAGGCCGAAATCCGCGGCACCTGCAATCGGGAGATTGTCGCGGGCATCAACTGCATCACCAGCTACTACAGCTTCGCAGATTTGTCCGACGAGCAACTGTGCCGGATCAACCAGTGGGTGGGCCGCTGCTGTATGGCACTGCGCGGTGGGCACCAGGTTGCGGACATCGCCGTGCTGTATCCCACGGAAAGCCTGTGGACCAAGTTCGTTCCTTCCCGTCACTGGACCAAAGAGGCTGCCGCTGCGGCGCGGATTGAAAGCCTCTACCGCGCTGCGGCAGAGAGCCTCTTTGCCTCCCAGCGCGACTTTACGTTCATTGATAGCCGCGCCCTGAGAGAAGCCGCCGTGGAATCATCGGCGTTGGTTCATGGCCGACTCTGGTGGCGCGTCATCGTCCTGCCGGGTGTGGACACCATGCCGCTGGCGGCCTGGGAAAATCTCGCCAAGTTCGTCCGCCAGGGCGGCGCGGTGATTGCGCTCGGCGCGCTGCCCGCCAACAGCGAGAGCGAATTCCCATCCGCCTGCATCCAGTCGCTGGCGAAGGATATCTTCGGCGAAAGCGGGGCAGGTTCTTCATCCGTCCGTGAGCCGCAATCCCGCGTGAATGCCGCAGGTGGTATCGGCATTTACCTTCCTGTCGGCCTGGAAAGCTTGCTCCCGCTTGTGCTCGACGGTCTGTTGGAACCGGATCTGAAAGTGGCCGAAGCCAAGTCGCCGCTGCGCGTCACGCACCGCCGCCTCGACAACCGCGAAGTCTATTTCGTCATCAATGACAGCGCCAAGCCGTGGACCGGCCAGGTGGACTTTGCCGTGACCGGGACCGGTGAACTCTGGAATCCCGCTACCGGCCAAAGGGAGGAGACCTTGACTACCAGCGCTGCCCAACTGAGTCTGGAACCATACGGCGCTGTCCTCTTCCGCTTCACCTCCGCGAAACTGCCCCGGCGACGTACCATCACGGGAGCGGGATTGCCGAACCTCGTCCTGAGTGCCGTGCCGGGAGCGGAGCCGACCATGGGGCATGGTGAGTTCGTTCGCGCCGAACTCGCGCCGGATGCTGCTCACTCCCGCGCTGGTTCTCCGGCCTGGCAAGCTGACGCTGTCCTGACCAGGGGCAAAGTGGACACACATCTGTTCCTCCAGTTCCACTACTCGCAGTCGCTGGACCTGAGTGATGCCGACTGTCTCGCCATAGAAACCTGGGTGCCCGACGGCCAGTCCACGCCGAGCCAGCTTCTGGTGATACTTCACGAAGAGGGAGGGGGCGACTTCATCGCGGAAATGGGCCGTTCCCTGGCCGCCCCGGGCCGGGAACGCACCTTCGTTACGCTGAGCCGTTTTCAGCTCGCGGGCTGGTCGAAAGATGTCGATGGCGTTCTGGACCTGAAACGCGTGGGTGACATCCGCATCGGATGGGGCGGCTACTTCGGAGCGGAACACGAGAAAGTGCAATTCAGCGTGGCGCTGCCCCAGGTCGGCGCCGTGACACGCAACCATAAATGAACAGCGTTGCGTTTGTGAAGTGCCGCTTCGCCTGCATGGTCCACAATCTCATTCGGGCCTAACGCGGGCGATTCTGTACGTGTCAAGCGGTCGTCAGACTGCCTCGCAGTCGCCGAATTCACCTTGAGCGCTCTTTGGCGGAACAGTATTTGAGGCTTACGAGAATAGTCCTCATTTTTGAAAGAGTGCATTGAAGCCGATATTCATATATTTTTTCTATGGAAAATGCCTTATTCAGCCTAGATTTGACATCTTTTAGGACTCGGTTTGGGCAAAATCAGGGTCTTTGGAGTCAAAATGGAGACACGATGTCCCTTGGTCCCAGCGGTGTTTTTCAGCTCATGAAAAAGGGCCATTTCCGCGTGCCTGTCACTCTTTCGCAGCTTCCGTTCATGGGAGTCTCATGTCTACTCATATGGTCCCATTGGCCCTTGCCAAACACAAGCAGCTACATAGCGCCGGAATAAAATTTCGCACACGTTCTGAATGATTCCCGAAAACCCTGCTTGACAGATGTCTATTGCCTGCTGTATGTTTTTGGAGTTCTATGTTAGACGCTGCAAATAAAGAAAGAAGAATTGTTGCCGGAGGTTCCCTTATGTTGAAAAAAAGGGTTTTTGCATTGTTCACTTCCTGCCTGGCCCTCGTGTTCGTCTTGCCCCTGGGACCGCTGATCGGCGCCTCCAATCAGATTCAGAAAGGAGAGATGGCCGGATACCTGCTCGTCCCTAACGAGAAAGTTCAAGAGACGTATAACGCCGGGTTCTCCATGTATGTAGCAGCCTGGCCTTTGTTGCAGGAATATCCAGGGCGTCGTTTTCAAACAGGTCTATTCGGCACCTGGATGCATGCTCAGTATGACGGTCCTGCGCCTACTAACGTGTATTCCGATATCGAGGGCGGCCTGGGCTGGTGGCGTGACACGCGGTTCGCCACGGAAACGCCGAAGTTCATTATGGGCGGGGTGGCCCTGAATTTCAGTGAATGGGCCAACGGACCCGGGGCCGGCAAAGGAAGGAGCTGGGATGAACCAAAAGGCAAGTACGGTGTGGCACAACTCAGTCCCTGGTTGTTGTGGCCCCCCGATGGCCTGAATCTGAAACAAGGTACCTGCGGTGAATTGTTCGGCTACGGGTATCTGCCGCTTCCGCTCACAACGGCCAAATGCACCACCGCCGGGAAAAACGTTCCTACCGGAGATAACTGTTGGACCTTGTTTCTCAACACGCGCAACTTCAAAGGCCCCGTAGCCTTCTTCACCCCCTATTTCTGGTCCCGCGCATCTGTAGACGACCCTCGCCTGAGCGGTATGTTTCTGGATAGCCGTCCCTCCGGGCCCAATAGGGCTTTACAGATGGAAACCCAGTATATCCCCAGCGTCCAGGCCACCGACAAGAAGGGTGAGACCTACGCCCGAATAGCCCCAACCTCGTTCCCCCGAGGGCCGGGGGGCGATTCGGTGGTCGTGCACCGCGTTACCGCCTACAACAAGAAGGCGCTCTGGGATGCCGTCAAGGCCTGGTTTGAGGGTGGGCCCTCGGCCAGTGGCGCTATCGACCCTCTGGGGGCTGTTATACACAGCTTTCCGGGACGAGGAGGTGCAACCTGGAAGATCTATAAGCCCCAGGTCCCCAGCGAAGAAAAGGTGCCTATTGCCTGGGATTCTTTTGCCAGCCCCGTGGCGCCTGATTCGAGTACCTTTGGATACCGGTGGAACTACCAATTAGTTACCAGAAAAGACACCAAGGATAGCCCACTGGTGATGCTCCCGGAATACTTTCATCTGGTGAAAGACGAAAAGAAGGCTAAGTGGGTTGCTGTACAACCCCAGGACGTTCCGGCTGAAACAGGACTGGCCGAGGTTAGCTTTAGTCGGCCGCTTGAGGAGCCCTCCGAACCCTACGTCACTCCCGACGACGCGGAGAGTTGCTGGAAGAAGCCCGGCCCCGTGGCGGGGCCTTTCCAAGCGTATCCGGGGGACGGTAGCGTGGTGACGTACTACTGGTATCGATTCGCCGACCAGCCTGCATTACTCAACGCCGATTTGACGGATCAAGAGCGGGAGAGTCTTCAGGCACAGGTGGAGAAACTCCACCGGAACTGGACAAAAGACCGCGACTACCTGCCTCCACCCACGATTGGCAAACTGGCGGATATCGATCCGGCCTTGATTGTAACCCCGCCGCCGGGCTTGGAGGCAGGGTATGTACCCATCGCCACACGACAGGCAGCGGAAGAATAGGTTAGCTTTGGCCCAATGTGAAATATGACAACGGCATGCGAGTGAACCGCCAAAAAGCGGGCTGGAATTCTATGCTGTCGTCGTGGTGGGTTGCAGCCTAAAGGGGTCATGCCGTAATTATTAACATTGTACCATGTGACATTACAGTGACATGTGCTATCGTGATAGGGTGCGCTTGTCAAGGGCCAATAGTACCACGTGTGCTTGTCAAGCGAACATCGGAACACCCCAGAACGACTGAGTTCTCAATGGCCGGAGCCATGACCAAGCCTGAGGAGGATTCAGACTGATCAACGAGAGGGGCCGTGGCCGAGGCTGGGGATTATTCCTTTGCCTGGTGCTTCCTGAGCAGCTCGACGATTAAGGTGTCGCTCGACATAGAACAGCCTCCGGTAGTTCAGGGCCGCGGCTCCGGGTCTCTCACCCAAACCGCCTCCCGGCTGTCGCGGGGCGGGAAGGAACGCGCGACAGAGCTGTGGCCGAAGCTGGGGTCTACTCTTTCGCCCCGTGCAGCAGTAGGTCGGAGGGGAGCGGTGGGCAATCTCGTGGATTCTCGCGGGGCTACTTTCTGAGGACGTGGGTAGCGGCCGGCGCGAAAGGAGATCGATCGTGAACTCATCTTCCTGTATCTCACCGCTGCTGACATGAAACTACGGTTTTCGCCTGGATGCAGAAGATGACGTGTGCATTCAAGTGTTGTCGTCAAATTCTCAACCACGTTAGAGCAAGTGAAATCCGGCGCAGAGAAGTGCGTTGTTAGACAGAAAGGCCCGATTTGCCTACCCCGCTCCAAAGTGGGTAATCCCGTCCCCCGATTGATTGACCCAGTGTAACCCTCTATGGTACAATATCATTATACGGGAGCACTTCAACAGGCCGATAACGAAAATGCAAGAAAGTCTGAAATGGATTATTATTTGGTCAGCTTGCTCCATTCTCCTGTGTCAATCTGCCGCTTGTAGGAGTATAGTAGTCAGTGCCCAAAAGTCGAACTGCGTCCGCGATATCCCAAAGGATGCAGACCCTGTCATCATCGCCCTGGGGACTGAACAGAATCCGGCTCTGCTCTGCACACGGATACCCGCTGATTACAGCAATGACTGCCGGGTTGATTTCAAAGACTTTGCCTTATTGGGTGGTAATTGGCTGAGCAATTACGGTTGGAATGATGTGCTAATTCTAACACGTGACTGGCTATCGGACTCGGTTGCCGGACAGAGCGCTGCGGTGATTCAGGTCTACCCAGACAAGGCACGCTATAATCCCGGCGACACAGCCACGTTCGCTGTAGAGCTCACCAACGGGCCAACAAGTCCATTCAAGGGTACGCTATCCCTCAGCGTAAGCCGCCTTGGCCATCTTGTCTTCATTGCTAAGCAAACGGTTACGCTTGGGCCAAGCGCGACAGCCACCCCGACGTTTGCCTGGCTCACGCCGGTACTCGACTTTCAAGGCTACCTTGTCGAAGCGAGGCTCAACAATGGCTCTTTTGCCGTTACTGCACTCGATGTCTCCAGCGATTGGCGACGGTACCCGCGGTATAGCTACGTTACGGAATTCTACGAGGGACAGACTGCCCAGCGCGACAGCGACATCTTCAACCTGCTAATGTACAACTACCACATCAACTGTGTGCAGTTCTATGACTGGATGTGGCGGCACGAGAATGTCATACAGCGTGTTGCCTCGAACATCGTAGATCCATGGGTCGACTGGCGCGGCGCACACATCTCCTATGCTGTTCTGAGCGATATGGTCGACAAGGCACACCGCCGGAACATAGCAGTGATGCCATATTTTCAGATTTACGTGGGGCTGGACGGCTACGAGCAGGTTTCGGGTGTTAGCCCCCAGTGGGGACTGTTTTCTGACAGAAACCACACAAATCAGTTCCACCACACTGCAGGCGGCACTAATTTTTGGGTTTTCAATCCAGCCAACGTGGATTGGCCGAACCACCTGACTAACGAATACACTGAGGCGTTGCTGACCTTGAATTTTGATGGCATACACCTGGACCAACTGGGTAACATCGGCGGCGGAATCTACTACGATTACAGTGGCAATTTTGTTGACCTGGGCAACAGCTTTTCCCCTATGCTCAATCTTTCCAAGGACCATCTTGACTATCTCGAAGCGCGGTACCCAGGCTTGGCCGGTCACGATGCGCTCACCTTCAACATAGTGGATGGTGGCATAAACAACTGGGGCGTAAATGACGTGGTCTACAACAGCCGTGTTGATTTCCTTTATAGCGAACTCTGGAGTAACGGCACGTACAAAGGTGTCCAGGACTTTGTGAAGAAATCCATTGCCGAGTCCGGGGGCAAGGCGATGGTGCTCGCCGACTACATGAACCGCTATGAGGACAATCAGGGGTACTTCGACGGCGATAGTGTGCGTCTGGCCGACGCAGCGTTCTTTGCCAGCGGCGCCTTTCATATCGAACTGGGTGATGGGGACCAGATGCTCGGCAACGAGTTTTTTCCGAACCGTTCCAAGCAAATGTCCCCTGAGCTCAAATCCGCGATGAAGGACTACTATGATTTCATCACAGCCTACGAGACACTGCTGTTTGCGCCGGAACTAATGCCGGGTGACGGCGGTTTACAATGGATTTCCATCGCTAGCCAACCGCTTTCTGGCAATGCTACCGGCAACACCATCTGGTTTCTGACCCGTCGCACCAGCAAGTTTGAAGTGCTGCACTTAATCAACCTGCTCGGCAACGACGATCAATGGCGCAACGTCGCCAACACGCCAACCGTTTTGACTGACCTGTCTGTGAAGTATCGCCTCGGTCCCGATGCTAATATTGGCGGGGTCTATTTCGCCACGCCTGATTTGAACCACGGCATAATGCAGTCACTAACCTATTTCACCGGCTCCGATGCTCAGGGCAACTTTATCTCCTTCACGGTACCGAGCCTATCATACTGGGACATGATTTACTTTGAGCGCTCGGTCACAGTGCCATCAGGCAACCGCTACGAGGCCGAAGATGCTATTAAGCTCGGAGTGTCTGTAAACTCCAACCACAGCGGCTACGCCGGGACCGGCTTTGTGGACCAATTCGGTAGCGCGGGCGACAGTGTTTCGTTTGTCGTTTTGGCGCCGACAGATGACAGCTATTCCTTCCAGTTCAGCTACGCCAATGCCACCGGCACGACTGCAACACGGCAAGTTTTCGTTGACGGTGATTACGCCGGTACAATCTCGTTTTCACCGCTGGCAGATTGGGACATTTGGGCTACCGTGCCGCTTGCTGTGCGGCTCAAGCCTGGCATTCACCAAGTTGTCCTCTATTTCAGCAGCACCAATGGCACAGCCATTAACCTCGACTATCTCCAGATAAGTAGGCCTCGCTGATGAACGGCTTGAAGGCAGAGTACCTCAACAATTGAGATAGGACGGGAACATCGTATCTCCCTGGCGAGGATCAGATGCATCACCGACAGACGCTTTAGCCGATCCTTAACCTCGCGGCTTTTTAGCAGTCGAGTAGACGTAATATGGTTCTCCTATTTAGGCATGCTTTGTATTCGCCGTTGCTCCTCTCTTTCGATTGAGGAGTGCCACAATATTCTGCCATGTAAGAGAGCTTCAACGTCCCTCACGGAACCGGACTTGCAGATTTCCAGCATCCGGCTCTTCAGCAAGACTCACGAACCAGACGACAGCGCATACAGACACCGTCAATGCCACTGGCTCGGTCCCTGCCGAGTCTGTAGTAGCATTCCTTCAGAAACCCTTCGTTCAGCAAATGAGCCAAGCTGGTAAACTGAAACTTAGGTTCCTTCCGAGCCCGTTCCAATATGAGGGCCAGTTTTGTCAGCGTGATGTTATCCATCTCAGTGTATGGCATACGCTCTCTGGTCCCTCTACGCCTTACTGCTACCCCCTTCGAGTGAGCATGGGCTCTCGATGGGCATTACACCATCTACTCCTCTACTGTGAGGTAGTCCGACTGCCATACCACCATACTCCCGCCTTCGCCTCTTCAGCTCATTGGGAGCTTCATTGGGGGCGGTATGGTTCTCCCAAGTTCCGATGCAAACAATTCGGTTACCTACCATGGACTTTGACCCCGGCACGTTGCTGTCACACTCACCATTCACGCATGCAGCAATGCTGGCTTCAGGCACTATTAGACCTTCGCCCAGTGCAATATCATTCATTTCGGGGCTCAATACCTTCATTTTTGTTATGGTCGATAATCTGCCTTCCCTTTGGCCCCACATAGTTCGTTGCCTCCCTATGCGCAAAGTTCTGTTCTGGCCTGCTGGTTAGGCTTTGGCCAGGCTGGATTGTCCAGCTTGCTTGCACCAGCTTCGCTTGGCGCACAATAGTTGGAATGTCACAGTTTCCAGGTTTTGTGGAAATTGAGATAAGATTAGTAGTGAAGAACATTTACGACAGCTGGCCAAGAAGCAGGCTAACGCCGAAAAGGGCCATTCTAGGCCCGAGTCCGTGCGCGCGCACTGGCCATCGCAGGCTGGACTTCGGCGAGCTCAGTCGAGCCGCAGGACCGGTCCATAAGTATTAGACAGATATGCGGTTTTTGGCATCAGTCTTTTGCTCCGCGCTTACGCAGTAGTTCTGCGATTTCGCTGCGTTTCTGGTTCTCAGCTAATCGCAAAGGAGTCTGGCCTCGTGTGTTTTTAGCATTGATATCCGCGCCTTTGGTGATGAGGAGTTCAACTACATCCTTGTTCTTAGCCAGATGCAAGAGTGTAGCACCGTTTTCGTCCCGCGCATTAACATCAATGCCTTTCTCAAGGAAGCTTCTTGTTTTATCCGCGTCTTCCAGACGGACAACTGCGTGGATAGTCGAAACACCTGCGCCTTTTGCGCCGCCTTAATCTTTGTACTGCTTGTTCGTTGAGGGCATCGACAGCAAGGTGGAATCCGCCGATGCCCTTGATTGCCACGATTTTACCGGCTCGTAGCAATCTGGCTGTTTCAGCGATGCTGCTATCGGTTTTTGCTACTATTGTCTGGCCCTTGCTATCTGTCAGCCAGATTTTCGGCCCACAAGCAGAGCAGGCAACCGGCTGGGCGTGAAAACGACGGTCGGTAACATCTTCATATTGTGCGGTGCATTTCGGGCACATCTTGAAGACCGACATCGTGGTATTGGGCCGGTCGTATGGAATGTTTTTGACTATTGAATATCTCGGCCCGCAGTTGGTGCAGTTGATAAATGGATATTCGTGCCGGAAATCATTTTCATCTGCCATCTCAGCCAGGCAATCTTGACAGGCGGCAATATCAGCCGTCACCTGGGATAGGGCGGTCCCCTGCGAATCGCTCGCCCTGATTGTGAATTTGTCGTCGCCCTGGATGACTGGCGCATCGACCGCGGCAACGGATTTTATCTGCGCTAACCGAGGTTTATCGTCGGATTGCAGACGGGCTAAGAATTCAGCGATTGTTTTTTCTTCGCCCTGCAGTTCAATTGTTACGCCTTTTGTGTCGTTGTAGACTGCGCCGGCCAGACCCAGCCGGCAAGCCAGTCGGTACACAGCAGGCCGAAATCCAACGCCCTGCACGCGACCTGTTATAGCTATTTTTTTTCTCCTGATCAAAGCTCCTGCCTCGCAAGTCATGCAACCTCACATCGCTGTCCTCAGCCGAAAATTCCTCCTTGACCAGGTAGTGGAACAACGGCGCCGAAACCGCCGGCGCTGCTCCTTCGTAAACCCATAATCGCAAGCGCTCGATAGATTGCCCATCGGAAACGCGACGGACGACGCACTTCAATAGGCGTAGGCCCAGACCAGCTTGTGGTATCCTTGACCAAAATCCGGATGGCAGCTTCCTGCCACCGCAGCAGCACATGTCTAAGGTCATCCTCCGGCTGCGTCCCGCCGTCTTGCAGGACAACAGCTTGTTTGATTCCTCTGGACTTGAGAAAATTGGCGGACGGAAAATCCTGAGGGAAAACCATCCAGCGGTTATCGTACGTGCCTGGGGCGGGTCCACCCTTAAGCCGTCGCCGGTCAAGCAGAAATGCCGGCGGCCCGGACCTTTCTATCGCTGCCACCACGAATTTCGGCGGCATCAACGCCAACCTCAAAACAAGGTCCGTCACATTTATCACCACATCCTCTGATACGAGCAGTCTTTGCCCGGTCCCTGAAGTTGTGTTGTACAATGGGACCGGTCGATGCCCTTCATTCGCCAGGACATACCCCGCCTTCAGAGACTCTGCTCCCGGCAAATCCACGATGACCGCTGTGTCTTGACGGAAACCCACCGAGTATGAATCTCTGGATTCGAGCACAATATCCTCTGCTATCACGCTTTCACCCACTTGCTGTATCTCAGCAAATAGTACCGGCTTTACCCACGGCGACCACACTTCGCCGCTCGGCGCCCAAATCTCAAATAAATCTTAAGGGGGTATTCACTTGACTCAAGTAAGCACAAGATGTAGTGTACGGGGTCATGGAAGATTATCCCCGGACGCTTACGGAATTCGAGGCACGTTTTTCGACAGAAGATGCTTGCCGCCGATACCTCT